>Ga0206123_10000238_pt1 | contig 53707 bp, 51 predicted proteins | sample Helgoland_Spring_2_FD_160086 | JGI IMG/M metagenome (GOLD analysis project Ga0206123, IMG submission 160086) | Pelagic subsurface seawater microbial communities from Kabeltonne, Helgoland, North Sea - Helgoland_Spring_Bloom_20160316_1 | ecosystem: Environmental > Aquatic > Marine > Epipelagic ...
AACGGGGAGCCTCCAGGGATGGATTCACGGCGTTCCCGGAAGGCCCCGGCACTGCCGCTCGCCCTCGATGGAGAAACGGACCTTCCCGCTAAAGCGCGATGAGCCTTTTTTTGGTTCATTGCGCTGAGCCGGAAGTGGCTCTTCCGGTCCTCGCCACCGATACGAAATAGAAACCTGTAACAAGTTACCCGCTGCCGCATCGAATCCCTGTACTTAAATTCACGAAACGTGAGGCGATCATGGAGAAAAGACTCGGCGTATCACTGCTTCTGCTACGGATCGGTGTTTTCACGGTCATGTTCATGTGGACCCTGGACAAGTTCATAAACCCGGCCCATACCGGGAAAATATTCGCGAACTTCTACGGTCTGGAGGGCCTTGAAGGCAACCTCGTGACGCTGCTGGCGTGCGCTCAAATGATCGTGGTTCTGGCGTTTCTGGCCGGCGCATTGAAACGCTTTAGCTATGGCCTGATTCTGGCCATGCACGCCGTCTCGACACTCTCTTCCTGGCAACAGTATCTGGACCCTTTCCAGCACCTGTTATTTTTTGCCGCCTGGCCGATGCTGGCCGCCTGTATCGCCCTCTATCTTTTGCGTGACCATGACAACCTGTTAAGCCTGGATAAAAGGAAACAATAATGAACCTTGTACTATCCCTGGCCCATCGCATCCACGACCTCCTGGATGCGACCCGAAAACTGGATTTTATCGCACCTCTTCTATTGCGGCTTTTCCTGTCGATCGTGTTTATTTCCGCGGGCTGGAACAAAGCCGCCGGCTTCGAATCCACCGTGGCCTGGTTCGGCAACCCGGACTGGGGTCTTGGATTGCCGTTTCCCGCGGTTATGGCGTTTCTTGCCACCGGCGCGGAACTGGTGGGCGGAATATTCTTACTGTTCGGGTTGGCCACCCGTTACTTCGCGGTTCCTTTGATGATTACCATGCTGGTAGCGGCTTTATCCGTGCATTGGGATAACGGCTGGTTCGCCATCGCACCTTCGAACCCACAAACCAGCATGGCGCAGCCCCTTGCCGCCATCGGCGTTCCCGGCGCAGAACGAAGCCTGGATAATAGCGCGGAGGTGGGCAAGCGCCTGGACGCCGCCAAGGGTCTGCTCCGGGAACACGGCCAGTACCGTTGGCTTACCGAAAAGGGCAATTTCGTGATTCTCAACAACGGCATCGAATTCGGGGCAACCTATTTCATTATGCTTTTAGTGTTGTTTTTTCATGGCGCCGGTCGTTATGTAAGTCTGGACTACTGGATCGCGCGGGCCGCCGGACGGCACCACCAGGGTGGCCGAATTCCAGCGCGGTGAATTGATCTTTTGCGGAGCTGCTTATAGTCTTTGGATGGAGGGCAGCACCGGAGGAGATCATGGACGACGACGCACTGGCGAAACCGATTCTTGCCAATATCGAAGGCGACACGGTTACCTTAACCGAAGACCTTCAACGCGTTCTCAGCACCCTGCGCTGCCATTTGGGGATGGAGGTCGCCTTCATCTCCGAATTTTCCGAAGGTTGCCGATTCCTCCGCTATGTGGACGCGGAAGATCAAAGCACGCCACTGAAGGTCGGCGACTTCCACCCCTTGGACAAGACCTACTGCCAGCGCATCGTCACCGGTGAATTGCCGGAAGTGATTCCCGATACCAGCGCCAACCCGACCACCCACGCCCTGGATGTGACCCGGGCCCTGGCTATCGGCAATTACATCGGCGTTCCGATCCGCATGCCTGACGGCGATATCTACGGCACTTTTTGTTGTTTCGATCACCAGCCGGGCACCAAATTGGGGCAGCGTGACCTGTCGCTACTGCGTGCCTTTGCCGATTTCACCAGCAAACTGCTCGATAAGCAGCGCCGTGGCGAAGACCAGCGTAACGCACTGAAAAAGCGCGTCGGCGATATTATTGACGAGACACGACTGGACATCGTCTACCAACCTATTTATCACATTCGCGAGCAACGGCCGGTGGGCTTTGAAGCACTGGCGCGCTTTCACACCGCCCCGTACCAAGCCCCACACCTTTGGTTCGAAGAGGCGGAACGGGCCGGTCTCGGCGAAGACCTGGAGCTGCTGGCGATCCGCGAGGCACTCAAGGGGATCACCGCTTTGCCCGGGGACAGCTATCTGTCACTGAACATTTCGCCCAACCACTTGCTGAGCGGCGCGGTCATGGCGCTATTGGATGACTATCCCGCCCACCGGGTGGTGTTGGAAATTACCGAGCACGCGCGTATCTCGGACTATCCCGCTTTTACCTCGGCTTTAGCGCCGATGCGTGCCAAGGGCATCCGAATTGCGGTGGATGACGCCGGCGCCGGCTACTCCAGTTTCCAGCACATCCTGGAGCTGGGCGTGGACATTATCAAACTCGATATCAGCCTGATTCGTAACATTCACGCCGACACCGCACGTCGGGCACTGGCCGCCGCCTTGATCAAATTCGCGGAAGTCACGGACACCAAGGTGATCGCAGAAGGTGTGGAAACCGAAACCGAGCTAGAAGAACTGCGTCGATTGGGTGTGGATAAGGTGCAAGGTTTTTATATCGGGCGGCCCATGCTGCTGTCACAAATCGCGTCTTTCCAAACCGATTTTTAACGCAAAACTCCGCCGGGATTCCGACGGAGTTTGTCACATCGCTTTCTGATAGTGTATGGAACACGGCACAAGCGTTACCGGGCAAGGAAATACAACGAATCCCCGCCATTACGCAATGCGTATCGTTCTGAACCGCCTTCGTCCGGATTAAGAATGTACAAGGTATCGGTGCCGTCAAAGGCAATGCCGCTGGCGTCCCAGGTGCCTCTTTCCACCTGCTCGGAAACGCGCATGCCATCTACCAATTTCTGCCGACGAATTTCATAGCACATTTCCGATACCGTCTTGCCGCTGTAAAGAACCAGCGTTTCCGGTGCTTGGTTCCCGGACCCGCTGATCGCGAGCCGGTTGTAAACCGCGTCACCGGCCATGCTGTCGCTGGCGGCGACGCCGCCCGAAACCGCCATGGCACTGACTGCACTGAGTATTAAGAGTACGTTTTTCATGATCCATCTCCTTGATGAACAACACTTGCTTCAAGGATTGGATGAACACAATGGCGTTTTGTTACATCGTCCGATCACCCCACCTCGCCACCGCAGTAGGCCGCCGTGATCGGATGGGCAGGCGCCTGGAATACCTGTTCGCAGGTGTTGGACTCCACCACGCAGCCGCATTCCCCGTCCACCCAGCAAACCGTTACGGTGTCCGCCAACCGGCGCGCCTGGGCCAGATTGTGGGTGACCATAAGCAGCGTATAACGGCCTTTTAGAGACCCGATCAGTTCTTCCACCACACGGGAGGACACCGGGTCGAGGGCGGAGCACGGTTCGTCGAGCAGCAGCACCCGGGGCGCCAACACCAACGTCCGGGCGATGCAGAGACGTTGTTGTTGACCGCCGGAAAGAGACAACGCCGACTGCGCCAGCCGATCCTTAACCTCGTCCCACAAGCCCACATCGCGCAGCGCACGCTCCGCCAGGGCGTCCCGCTGGCGACGCGGCACGCCGTGCTCGCTGAGCGGGAAACGGAGATTATCGATCACCGACAAAGGAAAGGGGTTGGGCTGCTGGAACACCATGCCGACCTGACGGCGCAAGGAAGCCCTGTCCAGGGCCCCGGCATCCTGGTGATCGAGATGCACCGAGCCACTTACCCGGCACCCGGGCAGCCCGTCCGCCATGCGGTTAATCGCCGATAAAAGACTGGTCTTTCCGCATCCACTGGGTCCCACCAGGGCCATCAACTCCCCGGAAGCGACACTGAGATTGGCACCCTGTATCGCCACCCGTTCGCCATAGCGCACGCTCACGCCCTCAAGGGTGAGCGACGGTGGCGAAGCGGCGGCTTCCGGCAAAATATTCATCGTACTACTCCGGAAAAAGGCCGGCGCACCAAGCGCCGGATCAGCAGATTAATCAACACCAGCAGCGCCACCAACACCAGTGCGGTGGCCGCCGCACGCTCCGTGCCGCCAGGCACATTCATGGCCATATCATAGATATGCACGCTCAACGCACGGCCGGAATCAAACACCGAATCCGGCCGGCGCAATACATAGCCGGCGGTAAACAACAGCACCGCGGTTTCCGCCAGCGCGCGGCCGACACTGAGTATCACGCCCACGGCGATGCCGGAGGCGGCGTTCGGCAACAGCACCCGGCGCACCCAACCCCAGCGACTCACCGCCAACGCCTCCGCCGCGCGCCGATAGGATAACGGGACGCCGCGCAATGCCTGCTCGGCGCTGCGGATCATCAGCGGCAACACCATCAACGACAGGGCCAGGCCACCACTAAGGATGGAGAAGCCCAGCCCCAGGGTGATCGCGAAAAACTGATAACCAAACAGACCGAACACCACCGATGGCGTGGCCGCCAACAGATCCAGCGCGAATCCCAACCGCCGGTCGGTGGCGGAGCCGGGCCGCACTTCCTCACTGAGGAACAACGCGCAGCCCAGCCCCACCGGCACCGCCACCGCCAAACACACCGCCAATATCCAGCCGGTACTGAGCAATAATGAGGCGATACCTCCGGCCCGTCCGGCGCGGCTCGGGTCCTCCAGTAGAAACGCCAGACTCAACACACCCTGACCCTGCTGCCACAGTGCCGCCAGCATCATCGTCAGGGGTGCCACCACCAACAACCAGGGGATCAGGCCCAGGACGGCGGCCCAACGGTCACTGCGGTGCATGTTGATGCCCTCGCAGCCGCCAGGCCAAGGTGAGCAGAACGGCGGTGACACTGATCAGCATCAGCCCGCTGACGAACAGCGCCACCCGGTGTTCGCCGGTGGCGTACGCCATCTCCAGCGCGATATTGGCGGTCAGGGTGCGCACCGGATCAAACACCGAATGCGGCCATTGCACCACATTGCCGCACACCATCAGCACCGCCATGGTTTCGCCCAGGGCGCGCCCGAACTGCAGCACCACCCCGCTGAGAATCGAGGGCGCGGCGCCGGGCAACAGCACCCGCCGCAGCACCCCGAAACGGGACAGGGCCAGCGCCTCGCCGGCCCGCGACCAGGTCGGAGGCAATTGTCGCAGCGCGGTATCGGTGACCAGTAAGGCAAGTGGCAGAATCATCAACGCCAACACCAGAGAGCCGGCCAGCCAGGACGCACCCGGCGGCGCCCACCGGTTTATCCACGGCACCAGCACCAGCAACCCCCAGAGCCCGTACACCACGGAAGGAATGCCGGCCATCAGCTCCACCAGAATCAGAGTCGGACGTCGCAGCGCGGCGGGCGCGTAGTAACGCAGCCAGGCGGCCAGCGTCACCGCCACCGGCGCCGCCATCGCCAGCGCCAACAGGCTCACCAGCAAGGAACCGGCGATCATCGCGGCCATGCCGTATTCGCCGGCACCGGGGTGCCAGCCGGAAGCGAACACGGCGCCGCCCTGGCTCCACAGAAAAGGCCCGGTTCGCCACAACAACACCAGCACGATACCGCCCAGCGACGCCGCCGACAGCAGCGCGCTGAGCCGTAACAGCCAGCGCAGGCCCCGATCAGCGCTGGGCAGGAACAAAGTAATGGTCACGGTAGAGGTCGGCCACGGCGTCGGAATGGGCGAAATCGATGAAGGCACGCGCCGCGTCAGCCGGCTCGCCCTTCACCACCAGATTCAACTCCCGGCGCAACGGGTAGCGCTTCCCGTTAACCGTTTCGATGCGCGCGGCGACCCCACCCAGCGGCAGCAGGCGAATCGACGTGCCCGCTTGCGCCTCGTACTCGGCGCTGCCGATCGACACATAACCGATGGCGGCGGGATCACCGGCCACCACCTTAATGCCCTGCTGATTTTCACCGATCACCACGTCGGCCTGAACATTGCGGTTCTCAAGCTGGAAATACTCGAGAAACAGTTCCAGGGTGGAACGCCCTTCCGCCTTGTTGACCACGGTGATGGGCCGATTTTCCCCGCCCACGGCACGCCAGTTATCGGTGCTGCCCTGGTAGATCGCACGCACTTGATCATCGCTGAGCGCCGACACCGGATTGTCACGGTGCACGATCAGCGCGATGCCGTCCTGGGCCACGGTAAAAGAGGTCAAATCGCCCTCATCCGAATGCAGCGCGCGGCTGGCCATACCGATGTCCGCCAGGCCTTGCCGAACGTCGCTGACGCCCCGGCCGGTGCCGCCGCTTTGCACGTCCACCTGAACACCGGTTTGCGCTTCATAGCGTTCCGCCACTTCGGCGATCACCGGCGCCATGGTACTGGACCCGGTGAGTACCAGCTTGTCCGTGGTCTGTCCGCAAGCCGCCAGGGCGGCGGTCAACGCAACAATCCCCCAGTAACCTTTCATAGGCGTCCCTTATGCGCATTCTTCACAGAGCGTGAATGACTTTGATGCCAGGATCACCGTAAGGTTACAGCGATCAGGATGTAACAAACCGCACTCTGTTACATCCAAGGTGACAATCCCTGCGTATAGGGTGTGACGGCATGGGGCTCAATGATGCGTGAAGATGTTCAGGACTATTACGGCAAACAGCTCACCGGCAGCACGGATCTGCAAACCAATGCCTGCTGCGACCAGACGCCACCGGACTACCTCAAGCCCTTGTTGGCGCGCCTCCATGACGAAGTGGTAAACCGCTACTATGGCTGTGGTCTGGTGGCACCGGCGGCGCTGGAAGGTATGCGTATTCTCGATCTGGGCAGCGGCTCGGGGCGTGATGTTTACGTACTCTCCGCGCTGGTCGGCGAAACCGGCCAGGTGGTGGGCGTGGATATGACCGACGAACAGCTCGCCGTGGCCCGGCGCCATCAGGACTACCACCGGGATCAGTTCGGCTTCGCGCACAGCAATGTGCGGTTCCTAAAGGGCTACATTGAAGAGCTGGATCAGCTCGATCTGGAAGACGGCTATTTCGACATCGTGGTGTCCAACTGCGTGATCAACCTGAGCACCGATAAGGCCAAGGTGATCAGCGATGTGAAACGTCTGCTCAAGCCTGGAGGAGAGTTCTACTTCTCCGATGTCTACTCGGATCGCCGCGTTCCTCAAGCGCTTACCGCCGACCCCGTTCTCTATGGTGAATGTCTTTCCGGCGCCTTGTACTGGAACGACTTCCTGAATCTTTCCAAGCGCTGCGGGTTCGGCGATCCGCGCCTGGTGGAATCACGACGGCTGACCGTCGACAATCCGGCCATCGAGGCGAAGCTTGGCAATATTCGCTTCTATTCCGCCACCTACCGGCTTTTCAATATCGACGCGCTGGAGCCGGCTTGCGAGGACTACGGGCAAGCGGTGATCTATAAAGGCACGGTGGACAATCACCCTGATTCTTTCGTGCTTGACGATCATCATGTGATCGAAACCGGCAAGGTGTTTCCGGTGTGCGGGAATACCTGGTTGATGTTGGCGGAGAGCCGGTTCGCGGACCATTTCGACTTTATGGGTAACTTCGATTCCCACTTTGGGATTTTTGAAGGGTGTGGGTTGAATGTGCCCTTCGAGGATGGGAGCGCGTCGTCAGAGGTCGGTGGGAGCTGCTGCTAGGCCTTTTCTCCAGGTCGCGGGGACGGGGTGAAGACTGAAGGTGGCCCTGGCCGCCCGCTAAAGGATGTTATGGAATGAACATTAAGAAGCTGGTTCTTTTGATTGTGATTGCGGCGCTGGTGGCGTCTTATTTTGTGTTTGATCTGGGCCAGTATTTGAGCCTGGATTATTTGAAAGAGCAGCGCGGCGCCTTTCAGGCGTTGGCGGCGGATCAGCCGGTGCTGGTGTTGGGCGGCTTCTTCTTACTGTATGTGGCGGTGACGGCGTTGAGTTTGCCGGGGGCGGCGATCATGACGCTGGCGGCGGGGGCGTTGTTCGGGTTCTGGGTGGCGTTGCTGCTGGTGTCGTTCGCGTCCAGCGTGGGCGCGACCCTGGCGTTTTTGGCGTCGCGGTTTTTGTTCAAGGATGCGGTGCAGAGCCGGTTCGGTGAGCGTCTGAAGAAGATCAACGCGGGGGTGGAGAAAGACGGCGCCTTTTATTTGTTCACGTTGCGTTTGATTCCGGCGTTTCCGTTTTTTGTGATCAACCTGGTAATGGGCCTAACCCCACTGAAGACCTGGACGTTTTACTGGGTCAGCCAGGTGGGCATGCTGGCGGGCACGGCGGTGTATGTGAACGCCGGCACCCAGCTGGGTGAGCTGGATAGCCTGTCCGGTTTGTTGTCGGTGGATTTGATCGGCGCGTTCGTGTTGCTGGGGCTGTTCCCTTGGTTGGCGAAAGCGGTAATGGCGTTTCTGCAGGCGCGCAAGGTGTACCGGGGTCACCGGAAGCCAAAGCATTTCGACCGCAAGCTGGTAGTGATCGGCGCCGGTTCCGCCGGGCTGGTGAGCGCCTATATCGCCGCCACGGTGAAAGCGAGTGTGACGCTGGTCGAGAAAGGCGAGATGGGCGGCGACTGCCTGAACACCGGCTGCGTGCCATCCAAAGCGCTGATCAAGAGTGCGCGGTTGGCGGACCTGGAGCGCAAACCGGAACGCTACGGCTTCACCAGCATCACGCCACGGTTCGATTTCGCCGACATCATGGCACGCATCCACAACGTGATCGGCAAGATCGAGCCCCATGATTCGGTGGAGCGCTACACGGAACTCGGCGTGGATTGCGTGCAAGGCAGCGCGCGCATCACGTCGCCCTGGGAAGTCACCGTGGACACCGCCGAGGGCGAGCGTACGCTCACCACCCGAAACATTATCATCGCTTCCGGCGCACGCCCGTTCGTGCCACCGATTCCCGGCATCGAAGACATCGACATTCTCACGTCCGAAAACCTGTGGACCCTGACGGAACAACCCCGGCGACTGATCGTGCTGGGTGGCGGGCCGATCGGCTGTGAGCTGGCACAAAGCTTCGCACGCCTGGGCAGCGAAGTGACCCAGGTGGAAATGCTGCCGCGCCTGATGCCGCGCGAGGACGAAGACGCCGCCGCCCTGGTGACCTCGTCCCTGCGCGACAGCGGCGTCACCGTGCTCACCAACCACAAGGCGGCGCGTTTCGCGGTGGAGGACGGCGAGAAGGTGTTGTATGTGGAAGCCGACGATGGCGAGAAGCACCTGCCATTCGACGCGGTGCTGGTGGCGGTGGGCCGGCGCGCCAACACCGACGGCCTGGGCCTGGACACCCTGGACATTGTTACCGAAAAGAACGGCACCGTGGCCGTGGATGGCTTTTTGCGCACCCGCTTTCCCAACATTTTCGCCTGTGGCGACGTGGCCGGCCCCTACCAGTTCACCCATGTGGCCGCCCACCAGGCCTGGTACGCCTCGGTGAACGCCCTGTTCGGACGCTTCAAGAAGTTCAAGGTGGACTACCGGGTAATTCCCTGGGCCACGTTCACCGATCCGGAAGTGGCTCGTGTCGGGATGAGTGAGGACGAAGCCAGAGAGCAAGGCATTGAAGTGGAAGTGACCCGTTACGGCATCGATGATCTCGACCGGGCGATCGCCGACAGCACCGACCACGGTTTCGTGAAGGTACTGACACCGCCGGGCAAGGACACCATCTTGGGCGTCACCATCGTCGGCGAATCGGCATCGGATCTGATCAGCGAGTACGTGCTGGCCATGAAACACGGCCTGGGCCTGAACAAGATTCTCGGCACCATCCATATTTATCCGACCATGGCGGAAGCCAACAAATTCGCCGCCGGCGAGTGGAAGAAGGCGCACAAGCCGGAAGGTTTATTGCGCTGGGTGGAACGCTTCCACGCCTGGCAACGCTGACCGGAGGTCAATCAATGACACTGCACGCCTTACCGCCAAGGACACTATCTCTAGTGACACTGGGCCTGTTTTTTATCGCCGGCATGGCGCTCGCCGGGAAAGCGCCGGCGTTCGATCACGGCGCCTGGGACGGCTTGCTTGAAGAACATGTCGAATGGCGACGCAACGGAGTGACCAGCGTCGTCGACTATTCGGGACTGGCCGACGACGAAGACACCCTGGACGCCTATCTGGCGAAGCTCAGCGAGGTGGACGCTGACACTTTCGAAGGCTTCGACCGCGACCACCGACTGGCGTTTCTTATTAACGCGTATAACGCCTTCACGGTAAAACTGATTCTTAAACAGGACGACCGCCCGGCCTCCATCCGCGATATCGGTTCACTGTTTTCCGGGCCCTGGAGCCAGCGTTTTTTCACTTTGCTCGGTAAACAGCGAACCCTGGATGAGGTGGAGCATCAAATGATTCGCGGCAATCCCGAGCTAATGGACCCACGCATCCATTTCGCGGTCAATTGCGCCTCGGTGGGCTGCCCGGCGCTACGCCCGCAAGCCTTTAGCGGCGACCGTCTGGACCAACAGCTCGCTGACAGCACCCGCCGCTTCCTTTCCGACCGCCAGCGCAACCGCTACGACGAGGAAAGCGGAGTCTTGCTGGTGTCACCGATTTTCGACTGGTACGGGAAGGATTTCACCAAAGCCGCCGGCAGCCTGGGCGGCTACCTGGCGGACCATGCCAAGGCCCTGGGGCTGACGCCCGACGCGCGCAGCACCCTGGCGGCCGGGGATCTGCCGATTCGCTTCCTGGACTATAACTGGGCCCTGAATACCGAGGACAACACACAATGAACTCCGCCGCGCGCCTGACCGCCATCCACGATTCCTATCGCAGCCTGCCCGGCTGGGTGCAAATCTGGGTCGGCTTGGTTCTAACCCCCGTCAACGCGGCGGGCTTTTTCCTGCTGGATACCTTCTCCGGCCAGGCGACCGCCTTGGCGGCGGTCGTCGTGGTGCTCACCAATCTGCCGATCATGTGGCACTACGCCGGCATGAATAAGGCTATGTCGATCCCCCACCTGTTCGCCTGGATCCCGCTGCATGTGGCCTTGGTCGGCCGTTTAGTGGGCGCCTACGGAGAAGGTCCGCTGGATCTTTCCGAGTGGCTGCTGGCGGTGGCCGTTTTGGTGGTGAACACGATCAGCCTGTTGTTCGATCTGGTGGATTCCTGGGGCTGGCTGCAGGGCGACCGGGCGACACCCGGTCACGATGGCTAGCGCCTGACCGTTCGTAACTTGCACCGTAACCTGAACCGTATTGACTATAATTCTCATTGCCTATAGGTTCCCCCTCCGTCCTTACAAAACTGACAATTGATTCCTTTCGGAGGAGATCACCGTGCTCCGCTTACGTTCCGGCTTGCCGCTGTCGTTGCTATCCTGTTCCCTGCTGCCCCTGACGGCGTCGGTTTCCACCGCCGCCCAAGCGCAAACCTCCAACCAGCTCGAGGCGGTGACCGTCACCACCACCCGAGCCAACAGCACGGTGAAGGAATCACCACAGAAGATCACGGTGATCAGCCGCGAGGACATTGAGGAGCAACTGGCGATCACCAACGATCAGGCCCAAGTACTCAGCAACCTGATCCCCGCTTACGCGCCCAGCCGCCAGAAACTCACCAACTCCGGTGAGAGCTTCCGCGGCCGTGACCCGCTGTTCCTGATCGACGGCATTCCCCAATCCAACCCCCTGCGCGACGGCAGCCGGGACGGCTACACCATTGATCTTTCCATGGTGGAGCGCATCGAAGTGATTCATGGTGCCAGCGCCGAACAGGGTCTGGGCGCCACCGGCGGCATCATCAACTTCATCACCCGCCGCCCGGAAGGCACCGGGCTCAGTCAGCACATCGGTGTCGGGGTGAGCGCGCCCACCGACTACGAATCCGATGGTCTGAGCTACAAAACCGATTACCGCCTGGAAGGCATTCACGGCGATTGGGATTTCCTGCTCGGCGGTTCCTATAATTCACGCGGCCTGTTCTATGACGCCGACGGCCGCGCCATCGGCGTGGACAACACCCAGGGCGACATCATGGATTCCGAAAGCCATGACGTCTTCGTCAAAGTGGGCTACTGGCTCGACGACGACCAGAACCTGGAACTGAGCGTGAACCGTTTCTATCTGGAAGGAAATCACGACTACGTCGCCGTCAACGGCGACCGTGATGCCGGCGTGCCGACCACTTCCGTGGAAGGCGATCCAGCGGGTGATCCGCCGCGCAACGAAGTGTTGACCACCAGCCTCTCTTATAACCACCGCGACCTGGCCGGCAATGATTTCAAAGCCCAGTTCTACACGCAGCGTTTCCGTGCCCGTTACGGCGGCGGCACCTTCGGCACGTTCCAGGACCCTGCCTTCGGCGCCAACCTGTATGACCAGTCGCAGAATGAGTCGGATAAGATCGGCGGTAAGCTGACCCTCAGCCGCGACGGCCTGCTGGATAACCGCCTTAAACTGACTACCGGCCTGGATCTGCTGCAGGACGAGACCAGCCAGGTGCTCACACAAACCGACCGGGAATGGGTGCCGAAAACCCAGTTCCGCAATATCGCGCCCTTTCTGCAAGCGTCGTTCCGCGCCACCGACCGGCTGACACTGCAGTCCGGGGTTCGCTACGAATACGCCGAGCTGGACGTGGACACCTATACCACTCTCGACTCCTACGGCGCGCAAACCGTGGAAGGCGGCAACCCCAGCTTCAACGAAACACTCTACAACTTCGGCGCCGTGTTCCAGGCCACCGACTGGATGCAACTGTTCGCCAACTACTCGGAAGGCTTCGGCATGCCCGACGTGGGTCGCGCGTTGCGTGGCGTCAACACGCCCGGCGAGAACGTGGAGGACTACGTGGTCCTGAAACCCATTGTCACCGACAACCGCGAGATCGGCGCCCGCTTCGAGCACGGTGACGTGGACCTGGAAGTCAGTTACTACCAGTCCGATTCCGATTTCGGCTCGCGCCTGGAACTGGTCAACGGCACCTTTGAGCTGAAACGGGAAAAAACCGAAATCGACGGTGTGGAAGCGGATCTGGGCTGGCAAGTACGCGACGGTCATCGAGTGAGCGCCAGCTACGCCCATGTCAGCGGCGAGTACGATGACAACGGTAACAACGTTGTCGACACCCGCTTGGACGGCGCCAACATCGCCCCGGACAAGATCACGGTGCGCTGGCAGGCCCGCTGGACCAGCAAGCTCAATACCCAGCTCCAGGGCCGGCATTACTTCAGCCGCAGCTTTGAGGATGACAATAAGGACTTCGACGGCTACCAGGTGGTGGATCTGTTCGCCGCCTACCGGCTGCCCAAAGGTCAGGCTACGTTCGGGGTGGAAAACCTGTTCGACGAGGACTACTTCACCTTCTATTCGCAGAGCGCCACCCTGTTGAACGATCGTTACTTTGCCGGCCGTGGCCGAGTCGTCTCGCTGGGGTACAATCTCGACTTCTAAACCCCGTATTGAGCGTTCATGCTGTTCAAACTGCACAAATACGCCGGCTTGATCGCCGGGCTGCTGATGGCGCTTACCGGCGTCACCGGCAGCCTGCTGGTGTTCCACCACACCCTGGACGAATGGCTGACACCGCACCTGCGCAGTGAACCGGCACCGCATACCGCGCCGCTCAACGCGGTGCTGGCCGCCGCCGACGCGGCGGTGCCGGGCAAGGCACCCCGGCGCCTGGAACCCTCGCCAGGACCGGGGCGGCCCCATACAGTCCGTTTCGACGGCCCGGAAGGCGCGCCCGGACCGCTTCAAGTGAGCGTCTCACCGATCAACGCCGAAGTACTGGCGGTGCGCCAGTGGGGTGCCTACCCGACCAGTTGGGTCTACCGTTTGCACTACACTCTGCTGGCCGGCACCACCGGCAAGTACGTGGTCGGCGTGGGCGGCTTATTACTGATGTTCTTCTGCTTCAGCGGCCTCTACCTGTGGTGGCCGCGCAAGGGCCAATGGCGGCGCGCGCTCACCGTACGCGCCGACAAAGGCCCATTCCGGTTCAACTTCGATCTCCACAAAGCCGCCGGTTTCTACTTGATGCCGGTCTTGCTGGTCACCGCGTTCACCGGGGTCAGCCTGGTGTTCCACGGCCCGGTACAAAGCCTGGTGGGTACGGCCCTGCCCATGGACACGATGCCGGCGCCGACATTGAAAGCCCGACCCTCCGGCGGCGACGTCCTTAATGTGGATCAAGCGGTGGCCGCCGCCCAGCCGGCGTTCCCCGACGGCCGGCTCAATCGCATCGACCTGCCCGGTGATGACCGGAGCCCCTATCGATTGTCGTTCACTCAGCCCGACGAGGCCTGGTCGAACCACGGCGCCAGCCGGGTCTGGGTGGACCCCCGCGACGGTGCCATCGTGGCGACCTGGAACCCGCTCACCGTGGCCGCCGGCAGCCGTTTCATGGGCTGGCAGTTCCCGCTCCATAATGGCGACGCTCTGGGGCTCGCGGGCCGCTGGCTGATATTCCTGGGCGGCTGGTTCCCGGCGCTGCTGTTCGGCACCGGCCTGTACCTGTGGTGGCGTAAGCGGCGCCCTCGCCGCCGCTCCCGGCGCCCCACACCGGCCACCCGACGCCGGCCACGCCAATCGTCTTGAAAACAGCGGGCATCAGCACCATCTAAGCGGGGCGGTTTGTCACCGAACAAGGAAGCCCGCCCATGAGTCATCTCGAACGCCTGGACCGTATCCAAGCCTCCTACAAGCGCCTGCCCATGTGGATGCGCGCCTGGATTCTGCTGGTTCTGATTCCCGTCAACGCCACCGGATTCTTTATGCTGCATACCGCAAGCGGCGGACTGGTGGCTCTGGCGGCGCTGTTCGTGTTGGCGGCCAACGGCGTCACTCTGTGGCGTTACGCGTCTCTCAACCGGGCGCTGGCGCTGCCCCATCTGATCGCCTGGATCCCTCTGCAGGCGGCCCTGGTGGCGCGTTTGATAGGCGGCTGGGGCGCCGATGCCATGCACCTGGATGAATGGCTGCTGGCGGTGCTGGTGATAATGGTCAACTCGGTGGCGCTGTTTTTCGACACCGTGGTGTCCTGGCGCTGGTGGCGCTCACGCCATCTCAGCCTGGAAGTGGACGGCCTCTAAGCCCCGCTAGCCCACCTGCACTTCGTCTTCGGTGTAGCGCAGTTTGCTTTGCCGCGGCCGCGCCAATGAGAACGCCAGCGCCAGAGGGCCGATACGCCCGGCGAACATCAACAGCATCAGGACCAACTGGCCGGCCTGCGACAGATCGGTGGTAATCCCCCGCGACAACCCCACGGTACCGAACGCCGAAAACCCTTCGAACAATACATCCAGCGGCTTCAGGTCCGGCTCCAGAATAATCAGCAGAAAGTTGGCGATCATCACCATCATCATACTCAGAACCACCACGCTGTAGCCCCGGAACACCGCACCCAGGGCGATGGTGCGGCGAAACGCGGTGGGTCGCTGGTCGCCTTTCAGGAACGCGCGGGTGGCGAAAATCACCACCATGAAGGTACTCACCTTGATCCCCGAAGCGGTGGAATTGCTGCCGCCCCCGATAAACATGAGAAACATCATCAGCATTACGGTGGGCGTTTGCAGGGCCCCGGTGTCCACGGTATTGAAACCGGCGGTGCGCGGCGTCACCGCGGCGAACCAGGCCGCCAGCGGCCGGTCGCCTTGCGCCATAGCCCCCAGCGTGCCGGTGTTATTCCATTCAAACAGCATCACCAGCAACCAGCCACCCAATGCCAGCACCAGGCTGCCGGACAAAGTGAGCTTACTGTGCAGGCTAAGACGGGTGAAATCGCGCCGGCGCCACAGATCCACCAGCACCGTGAAACCCAAACCGCCGATAATAAACAGCGCGGTGATCACGCCATTGACCAACGCCGACGACGCCCAGGGCGCCAGGCTCTCAGGCAACAGACCGAAGCCGGCATTATTGAACGCCGACACAGCATGGAAAAGGCTGAACCAAAGACCTTGCCACAACCCCATTTCCGGCACCCAGACCAGCGCCAACAACAGCACGCCCACGGCTTCCACCGACAGCGCCAGAATCGCCACATGCCGCACCAGAATCAAAACGTCGCCGGGGGAAGTCTGGTCCATGGCTTCGCGCACCAACCGCTGACCACGCAGCCCCAAACGACCGCCCAACGCCATCACGGTGAGCGCCGCGAACGTCATCAGGCCCAGGCCACCGAGATGAATCAACACCAGGATTACCGCCTGCCCGAACAGGGTCAGGTGGCCGGTATCGATCACCGTCAACCCGGTGACGGTGACCGCCGAACAGGCGGTAAACACGGCCTTCCAAAGGCCCACCGAGTAACCGTCTTCACTGGCCAGGGGCAGCCACAGCAACAACGCCCCCAGCAGAATCAAAAACAAAAAGCTGATGGCGAGAATCATCGGCGGGCTAAGACGCCAGGCATCGCGCAGGCGCAACGTCAGTTGCGCGCGGGAGCGCAGGCCGGGAATCCAGATTCTCATAGGCTATCGGAGAAGTGACGCAAGGCTTTCTGTTCGCCCACTAACAACAGGTGATCGTTGCGCCGCAGCCGCTGGTCCGGCGACGGGCGCAAGGTGACCTCCTGGCCGTGCTTGATGGCAAGCAACTGGACGTTGCTCTTTTCCACTTTAAGATCGGACACCGGACGATCTTCAAGCACCTCACCGGGGCGAATCTCGATAACGAAGAAATCGTCGCCGAGACTGATGTAATCCAACATGTTGGGGTGGGCCATGGTCTGGGCGATGCGCAGCCCCATCTCGAATTCTGGATGGAATATGCGGCTGGCGCCGAGTTTTTCCACGATCTGGTGGTGCACCGGTGTAATCGCTTTCACCCACACTTCGCGGGCTTCCAGGGTTTTCACCGCCATGGTACACAGAATACTGGCTTCGATATTTTCGCCAATGGCGATCAACACCGCGTCGAAGCGTTTGAGATTCAACTCCCCCAGGGCGTCCTCATCGGTGGCGTCGACAATCACCGTCTGAGTGAGCTTGTCACTCATATGATTGGCGCGCTCTTCGCTGACGTCCACCCCCAGCACTTCATGGCCCAGCCGCATCAACTCCTGCGCCACCGACTGTCCGAACCCGCCAAGACCGATCACCGCGAATTGCTTTTTCATGAGTACTCCCTTGGGTGCTGCGTGCAAGCGCCTCTCTTCACAACTGTTCCAAAGCTTCCGCCAGGGTACTCACGGCGATCACCTCGACGCCCTCGGGAAGCTGCCTGGGCATGTTGGCCTTGGGTATGATGGCACGTTGGAAGCCGTGTTTAACCGCCTCGTATAAACGCTCCTGGCCCTGCGGCACCGGGCGGATTTCGCCGGACAGGCCGATTTCGCCGAACACCACCAGATCGCGGCCCAGGGGCCGGTCGCGGAAGCTGGATACGATCGCCAACACCAGAGCCAGGTCGGCGGCGGTCTCCGCCACTTTGACACCACCCACCACATTGGCGAACACGTCCTGGTCGCCGACCTGGATGCCGCCGTGGCGGTGCAACACCGCCAGCAGCATGGCCAGCCGGTTGGCTTCCAGCCCCACGCACACCCGCCGCGGGTTACCGAAATGGCTGGCGTCCACCAGCGCCTGCAGCTCTACCAACAGCGGCCGCGTGCCTTCCCAGACCACCGTCACCAACGAACCGGGGGCGATCTCGTCGGCCCGGTTGAGGAAGATCGCGGACGGGTTTTTGACTTCTTTCAGGCCCTCGCCGGTCATCGCGAACACACCCAGCTCGTTGACCGCGCCGAAACGGTTCTTGAGGCCGCGCAACGTACGGAAACGGGCGTCGGCTGAGCCTTCCAGCATCAGCGAGCAGTCGATCATATGCTCCAGCACCTTGGGACCGGCCAGGGTGCCGTCCTTGGTGACGTGACCAACCAGCAACAGCACCGTGCCAGTCTGCTTGGCGAAGCGGGTCAAGGCGGCGGCGCCCTCGCGAACCTGGGCAACGCTGCCCGGCGCCGACTGCAGGCCGGCCAGATACATCACTTGAATGGAATCGACCACCAGCAGGCGCGGTTGCTCCTTGCGGGCCAGTTCCAGGATTTGCTCCACATCGGTTTCCGCCGCCAGGCGTAACTTTTCCTTGGGCAATTTGAGACGGTCGGCACGCATCGCCACCTGGGCCAGCGATTCCTCGCCGGTGATGTAGAAGCACCTTTCTCGGTCGGCCAGCCGGCACAGCACCTGCAACAAAAGCGTGGACTTACCGGCCCCGGGGTGGCCGCCCAACAGGATCGCGGAACCGGGCACCAGCCCGCCGCCCAGCACCCGGTCGAGTTCATCCATGCCGGCACTGATGCGCGGGCTGTCTTCCAAGGCGATTTCGTCAAGGTGGCGGACCTCGGAAAGTTGCCCGCTGAATCCACTGCGCTCCGAGGAACGGCTTTTCGGCATCGCCGGATCGACCACGAATTCCTGCAACGTATTCCAGGCACCGCAGGCCGGGCACTGGCCCTGCCATTTGGGGGTATCGGCGCCGCAGTCACTGCAGACGAACGCGGTTTTCTTTTTCGCCACAAGAACTCCTTTTTTGCGCTGGACGTCCGACCTCCAGCACCCTTCAAACCACTACCCGCACCGGCCGCCCGGTGACCTGACAAAACAACTCATAGCTGATGGTGTCGCAAGCGGCGGCCACTTCATCCACCGTGACCACGTCGCCCCAAAGCTCCACCGTGTCGCCAACGCGGGCGTCGACACCGGTCAGGTCCACCGTGATCATATCCATGGACACCCGGCCCACCAAACGGGTGCGCTGGCCGTTCACCGCTACCGGCGTGCCGCTGGGCGCGTGACGCGGATAGCCGTCGCCGTACCCCACCGCCACCACACCGATGCGCCCGGCCGCCTGGGCACGCCAGGTGGCGCCGTAGCCCACCGTATCACTGGGCTGGATCGGATTGATCGCGATCAGCCGGGCGCTGAACCGCTGGGTCACCGCTAACGCCAGTTCTTGGGCGGAGCGCCAGGAAAACGGCGAGGAGCCGTACAGCATGATGCCCGGTCGCACCCGGCGGGCGCGGGTCTCGGGATAACGAATCAGGGCGGCGGAGTTGGCGATGCTGAGCGGAACGTCCAGTTCCGTGGCGAGGGTGCCGGCCAGCGCCAGTTGCGGGTCGGTAAAGCGGTCGTCTTCCTGGTCCGCGCAGGCGAAGTGGCTCATCACCCCCAGCAACCGCACGCCGGGGATCGCCCGCAACCGCGCCGCCTGGGCCCGGGCCAGATCCGGCGCCATGCCGAGCCGGTTCATACCGGTGTTGATTTTGAGCCAGACGCCCAACGGCGCCGGGCGGGCCGCCAGCAGGTCCACCTGCCAGGGGGAATGCACCACCACTTCCGCGTGCAGTCGGGAGGCCAGCGCCAGCTCTTCGGCATCGAAGAAACCTTCCGCCACCAGCACCGGATGGGCGAGCCCCAGATGCCGCAGCGCCTGGGCTTCTTCGATCACCGCCACGCCCAGCCCGTCGACGGCGTTGGCGAAAGCACGGGCGGCCAGACCCAGACCATGGCCATAGCCGTTGGCCTTGACCATGGCGAACACCCGGGCGCCGCCGGCCAGGGCGCGGGCTCGGCGGGCGTTGTCGGTGAGCGCCCGAGGGCGGATTTCCAGAAGGGTACCGCGCATGCGGAGTTACTCGTCGCCGGCGTACTGCTGATAATATTCCGGCGCCAGGTCGTCGAAGCGCAGGAACTCGCCCCGGAACGCCACGCGCACGGTACCGATGGGACCGTTCCGCTGCTTGCCAATGATCACTTCGCCGATGCCCTTTTCCGTGGTCTCCTGGTTATAAACCTCGTCACGGTACAAGAACATGATCACGTCGGCGTCTTGCTCAATAGCCCCGGATTCGCGCAAGTCGGACATCACCGGGCGTTTATTGGGCCGCTGCTCCAGGGAGCGGTTGAGCTGCGAGAGCGCCACCACCGGACAGTTCAGTTCCTTGGCCAGACCCTTCAGTGATCGTGAAATCTCGGAGATTTCGTTGACCCGGCTGTCGGCGCCGGGTACCTGCATCAATTGCAGGTAATCGATCATGATCATGCCTAACTGGCCACCGCATTCCCGCGCTACTCTCCGCGCCCGGGTGCGCAGTTCCAGCGGGCTGAGCGCCGGCGTGTCGTCGATGAAAAACTTCTGCTCGCTGAGCATCTGAATCGCGGAAGTGATACGCGGCCAGTCGTCCTGCTCCAGGCGACCGGAACGAATCGAGGTCTGATTAATCCGGCCCAGCGAGGACAGCATCCGCATAACAATGGCGTCGGCGGGCATCTCCATGGAGAACACCAGCACCGGTTTGTGCGACTTGAGCGCCACGTTCTCGCACAGGTTCATGGCGAAGGTGGTTTTACCCATCGACGGGCGCCCCGCCACCACCACCATATCCGAGGGCTGCAGCCCGGCGGTCATCTTATCCAGCTCCTCGAAGCCGGTGGTCAGGCCGGTGAGCGCGCTCTTGTTCTTGTACAGCTCGTCGATACGATCAACGGCTTTTTTCAGGACCGATTTGATGTCCTGCGGCCCGCTGCCTTTTTTCTGTTGTTCGGCGATTTCGAAGATCGCCGACTCCGCCGCATCCAGAATCTCCAGCGACGGCGTGCCCTTGGGGTTGAAGGACTGCTCGGCGATGCCGTGGGACACCTGGATTAACTGACGCAGGATACTGCGTTCACGGACGATATCCGCGTAGGCGTTGATATTGGCGGCGCTGGGCGTATTACGGGCGAGGTCCGACAGGTAGGTCATGCCGCCCACGTCTTCCAGCTCTCCCCGATGGGTGAGGGCCTGGGAAACCGTCACCAGATCACAGGGCTTTTCTTCTTCCACCAGTTGGTCGACCACCTGGAAAATCAGGCGGTGTTCCTTGCGGTAGAAGTCCCGCGGGCCGACCCGCTCGGCCACTTCGTCCCAGGCTTCGTTGTTGAGCAGCAGCCCGCCCAGCACGGCCTGCTCCGCTTCCTGGGAATGCGGCGGAATACGCAGGTTATCCGGGAGATGATCGTCCAGACTCAAGGGTTCGTTCATGGCAGGTCCGTTAAACGAAAAGGGCACCGCCCGTTGCCGGACAGTGCCCTGATTCTGTCACCGTGCCCCCGCGGGGGCAAACCGATTGACGGTGGCCTGACTTACGTCAGCGGCACCACGGTCAGCTTGATGGTCACGGTCACGTCGGCGTGCAGGCTCAGGTCGATGTCGTACTCGCCGGTCTGGCGGATCGCGCCCAGCGGCAGTTTCACTTCGGCCTTTTGCACTTCCTCGCCGGTTTGCTCGCTGATCGCGTCAGCGATGTTGTTGGTACCGACAGAGCCGAACAGCTTGCCTTCATCACCGGACTTGGCGCCCAGAGTGATGTTGGCTTCGGCCAGCTTCTCGGCACGAGCCTGGGCGGCGCCCAGCAGCTCGGCGGCCTGTTTTTCCAGTTCCGCGCGGCGCTCTTCCACTTCGGCCAGGTTGTTCTTCGTGGCCGGCAGGGCTTTGCCTTGCGGGATCAGGAAGTTACGACCGTAACCGGGGCGAACGTCCACCACGGAGCCCAGGTCACCCAGGTTCTTGATGGTTTCCAGCAGGATCACTTGCATGACGGTCCCCTCGGCTTAATTGTCGTGGCTGTCGGAGTACGGCAGCAGCGCCAGGAAACGGGCCTGCTTGACAGCGGAGGCCAGCTGACGCTGATAGCGTGCCTTGGTGCCGGTAATGCGGCTGGGCACGATCTTGCCGGTTTCGGTGATGTAGGCTTTCAGGGTGTCCAGATCCTTGAAATCAATGAACTCGACACCTTCCGCGGTAAAGCGGCAAAACTTGCGACGGCGATAAAAACGGGCCATGGGTAATTTCCTCTCGATTCCTTAGTGGGGCTCCAGTGTTTCCGCGATCAACTGCAAACGGTCCCGGGCTTCGCCCTTGTAACCGGCCTGGCCGAGGAACCCTGTCACCGTGACGCTTTGTCCCTCGCGCAGTCCCTGAATCAGCTTGGCTTTGCCGCCGACCAGAACAACCGCGATACGAGCTCGGACTTCACGGGGGTGACCGTCTTCCACTTGCCGGGACCGGTGCTCCAGCCAGAAACGCTGGCGGGGAACGCCGGCCGGTGTGACCGCAACCTTTTCAAGGCTGACGATGACGCCGGTCAGTTGGCAGTGATTGTGTCCGGAAATCAGCTGGCGGCCTCCTCCTTCTCGTTGGCTTTCGACAGCGGCGAGGGCTCGGTGATAGCCCGTTCGCGACGCACCACGAGGTGACGGATTACGGCATCGTTAAAGCGGAAGGTGTTTTCCAGCTCTTCGAGAGTGTCGCCGTCACATTCGATATTCATCAGCACGTAGTGTGCCTTATGAATCTTGTTGATCGGGTAGGCCAACTGACGGCGGCCCCAATCTTCCTGGCGGTGGATGGTGCCCTTGCCGTCGGTCACGATAGCGCTGTAGCGCTCGACCATGGCGGGAACCTGTTCACTTTGGTCCGGGTGGACCAGGAACACGACTTCATAATGACGCATTGTTGGCTCCTTACGGATTGCGCAGCCTCCCGCAGTATTGCGGTGAGGCAAGGAGTCCGCACCCCGGAGGGCGCGGAAGGGCGGCGATTCTATCGCAAAGCAACTGCAAGCTGCAAGCTGCAAGCTGCAAGCCAGTGATGGTGGCGGGTGGGAGCGGGCCCCGCCCGCGAAAGGCCGGTGTAACCGGCCGGCAGGATACCAGAGGCGTTATTCATGGCAGGGTTGGATATGTCTCTGGGATCCTGCCGGCAAGCATTGCTTGCCTTTCGCGGGCAAGGCCCGCTCCCACCAGGCACTCCGTAGCACCTCGCCCTGTATCCTGCACCCTGTCTCGCGGCCGCCAGGCCGCTTGCCGCTAGCGCGCGAGAGCGGCACGGACGTGGAAAAGCACCACCCCGGTCGCCACAGAGACATTGAGGCTCTGCACATCACCGGCCATCGGAATCGCGATCAGATCGTCGCAGCGCTCCATGGTCAGCCGCCGCAGGCCTTCGCCTTCGGCGCCCATGACCACCGCCAAAGCGGCCTCGGGGCGATAATCGAACAATAACTGGCTGTGCTCGTTGAGCGCCGCGCCGGCCACCCGGATACCACGCTCTTTAAGCAGCTCCAGCACCCGCGCCAGATTGCCCACCTCGAAATAGGCAAGCGCCTCAGCGGCACCGGCGGCACTGCGGCAAGCCACCGGGGTCAGGCCGGCAGCGTGCCGGCGCGGCACCACTACCGCGTCAACGCCGGCGGCGTCGGCGCTGCGCAGGCAGGCGCCCAGGTTATGCGGATCGGTGATGCCTTCCAGAATCAGCAACAACGGCGGGTGGTCCAGGCCGTCCAGGTGGGCCGCCAAAGCGCGCTCGTCGCCGGCATTGCGCGGCCGGGCGCGGGCCACCACGCCCTGATTCTGCGGACCGGCCAGCTTATCCAGGGCCTCGCGGCGGCTGTACTGCACCGCGATACCCTGGTCGCGGGCGGCGATAATCAGGGTTTCCAGCCGGGCGTCACCGCGCTTGGCGCGGGCATCCAACACGAACAGCTCCAGCACCCCTTCCGGGCGGTAGCGCAACAGCGACTCCACCGCGTGGATGCCGGAGTACATAAGCGGTTTATTCATCGGCGACGACGCGGCTTACGCTGGCCACTCTTTTTCCCGCCGTCCGCTTTACCACCGCCACTTTTTTCACCGCCGGCCTTGGCGCCGTCACCGGGAATCTCGCCCCGAGCGATTTTTTCCCGCTCCGAGCCACCCCCTGAGGCGTCGCCGCCGCTTTTCGCGGCGGGCTTCTTACGGCTGGCGCCTTTCTTGGCACCCCTACGGCTTCCCTTCTTGGCCGCGGCCTTCGGCTTGCCGCCGCCACGGCTGCCTTTGCCGGGGGTGGAACTGATCAGCTCCAGGTCGATCTTGCGCTCTTCGGTGTGCACGCCGGCGATTTTGACACGCACCCCGTCACCGAGACTGAAACGGCGCCCGGAGGACTCACCGACCAACGCCATATTAACGTCGTCGAAGTGGTAGTAATCGCTGTCCAGGTTGGCCACGTGCACCAGACCGTCGATGTGCAGATCGTTGATCTGCACGAACAGGCCGAAGGCGGCCACACCACTCACCACACCGTCGAACTCACCGCCCAGGTGCGCTTCCATGTACTGGCACTTGAGCCACTGCTCCACGTCACGGGTGGCGTCGTCGGCGCGCCGTTCGGTCATGGAACAGTGCTCGCCCATGGCGACCATATCGTTAAGGCTGAACGGCAGAATATGGTCGCGGGGAATCGCCGGCAGACCGCCGGGGTTATCCGCGTGGGGCGTGTCCGCGCCACTACGGATCAGGTAACGAATCGCGCGGTGCACCAGCAAATCCGGGTACCGGCGAATCGGCGAAGTGAAGTGCGTGTAGGCGTTGTAGGCCAGTCCGAAGTGGCCTTTCACATTGGCTTCGTACTTGGCCTGGCTCATGGTGCGCAACATCATCGTCTGGATCACCTGGCGATCCGGACGTTCGGCGATGGTTTCACCCAGGGCCTGGAACACCTGCGGGCCAATCGCGCCCTCCGACCAGGGAATGCTCAGGCCCAACCCGCCCAGGAACTGCTGCAGGTTGGTCAAGCGCTCTTCCTTGGGCGGCTCATGGTTGCGGTACAGCGCCGGCAGGTCCGCTTTTTCCAACAACCGCGCGGCGCAAATGTTGGCCGCCAGCATCGCCTCTTCGATCATCACATGAGCCACGTTGCGCTGCACCGGCACGATGTCACGAATCTTGGACTGCTCGTCGAACAGGATGCGGCTCTCGTTGCTCTCGAAATCAATGGCGCCACGCAGCTCCCGGCGCCGGCGCAAGGCCAGATACATCTCATGGAAAGACCACAGTGAATCCAGACTTTCGTCGTCCAGGCTTTCCACGGTTTGGGTGGCCAGTTCGGATTCCGGCTCCTCGAGAATGGCGCCAACCTTGTTATAGGTCAGGCGATGACGGGAGCGCATCACGCCCTCGCGGAATACGAACCGCGAGATCCGCCCGTTGGCGGACACCAGCATGTCGCAATAGAGACATAAGCGGTCCACATGAGGGTTCAGTGAACACAACCCATTGGACAGCGCCTCGGGCAGCATCGGTACCACCCGGTTGGGGAAATACACCGAGTTACCGCGTTTGTGGCCTTCGTTGTCCAGGGCGGTGCCCGGATGCACATAGTGGCTGACGTCGGCGATCGCCACGATCAGCCGCCAGCCGCCGCGCTGACGGCTTTCCACGTAGACCGCGTCGTCGAAGTCCTTGGCGCTTTCGTCGTCGATGGTGACCAGCGGCAGGTCACGCAGGTCCACGCGACTGGCCTTGGCGGGATGCGGCACGTCGGCACCGAAACGCTCGGCCTCCTCGGGCACGCCCTTGGGCCACTGGTGCGGAATCTCGAAGCGGCGCAGCGCCACCTCCACTTCCATACCGGCCTGATCCGGGGTAGCGATAATCTCGATCAGGCGCACCAGCACATGCTGGTCCCGGGACGGATACTGGGTGATCTCGGCACGCACATGATCACCATGCTCCGGCTTGATGCCGTTGGCATCCTCCACCAGCACTTCCTTGGTGATACGGCGGTTCTCCGGCTCGATGAAACTGACCCCCGCCTCGCGGTGATAACGGCCGACAATTTCGGTGACGGCGCGCTCGGTGATCTCCACGATGCGCGCTTCTTCCTTGCCGAACCGGTTGACGCCGGCGGTGCTTACCAGCACCCGGTCGCCATCCATCACTTTTTCCATCTGGCGAGGGGCCAGGAACAGGTCCTTGCGCTCCTTCTCATCGGCGATCAGGAAGCCGAAGCCGTCGCGGTGACCCTGCACGCGACCGGCAATCAGATCCATACGCGAGGCGATGCCCACCTTGCCGTTGCGGTTCTCCACCAACTGACCGTCGCGAAGCATGGCCTTGAGGCGGCGCTCCAGGCCCACCTCGCCGTCCTCGTCCACGTCCAGGAGCCCGGCCAAATCGTGTTTGCCGAGCGGCTTACCCTGGTCGTCGAGGACCTGCAGGATCAACTCGCGGCTGGGAACCGGATTCTCATACTTCGACGCCTCCCGGTCCGCGTGGGGATCCTTATAGCGTTTCCTGGGTGCCATTCAATAACCTCTAATAAAATACATGTATATAAGCCCGCCGGATGGCGCCGGCGGGCGCTACCATAACCCAGCATGGGACCCACGCACCACGGGGGCCGGCGAAATCGGACCCGGGTGGGAAAGCCGGACTGGCAGCGTCGAACGGGCGGAACGCCCAATGTTTTCGGAACAAACCGTTGACATCCCGGCATCATATACTAGAATGCACGCGCTTTCGCGATGAAGGATCGTATTCGGTCGTTCGACGAAACAAGCCGAGGTGGTGAAATTGGTAGACACGCTAGCTTCAGGTGCTAGTGGGGGCAACCCCGTGGAGGTTCAAGTCCTCTCCTCGGCACCAATTAAAGATGGGCTCCTGAACGGAGCCTTTTTTGTCGCCGCCGTCCATGGCGGCGACCCTTCGGGCCGTCACTTAAGTGACGTCAAAAATCGCTCCCGGCGATTTTTTGTTTCTCGGTCGGACTGCCGGCCAGCGCCGAGTCGCGCCGCGCGGTATCGCGTCGCTGCACTGGCGCGGAAAGCTGTGCTTTCCGCCCTCTCCTCGGCACCAATTCAGAAAAGGGCTCCCCATGGGAGCCCTTTTTGTATCCACTCTAAAGGCCCCTTCAGCATGCGCCTTTTTCTTGCTTCCTTGATTCTGGCTCTGGGTTTGAGTGTAGCCACTCCGGTCGCCGCGCAGGAACAGGCCGACCAGGCCGTTAACCCGGAAATCCAGAAAGCCGACGCCCAGCTCGAAAAGGCCAAGCGCCGCGAGCGCATGCTACTGCTGTTCCCCGCCGGCGCCCTGGGCATCACCATCGCCCTGATCGTGATTACCCGCCGCCGCAGGTAGGAGCGGGCCCCGCCCGCGAAAGGGAGCGAAGCTCCCGGCGGGATACCAGAGACCTTACTAGAAATCCCTGTTTTCCCTCTCTAGCACCCTGCCTGCCGGCACTGCTGGCCTTTGACTTGCAAGGCAAGCTTCCAAAAATCTTGCTTCGCAGTGAACTCTGTCTCAGTAAACCCCCCCTTCATAAAGTCGCCATTTCACCCACACTGAATTGACATTTTTCTCCGCCAGCATGGGCCACCTCCCCCAATGTCATCCTTTAATAAGACGGAGAACCCCCATGTTTCTGCGGAACGACGCCCGCTTCAAACTGAGCGCACTGGCCATTGCCACGTCGCTCGCCCTGGCCGCCTGCGGCGGCGACAGTGACAACGATAGCGGCGGCATCCAGATGGAGCGCCTGACCCGGGTCGCCACCCTGCCGCTGGGCTCGGAGGCCACCGGCCTGTTCCTGAAACAGGACGGCGAGGTGTTCACCAACATCCAGCACCCCTCCGACGCCAACGTGACGCCGGACGCCGAAGGGAACGTGTACCGCCACGCCACCGTGGGCCTGATCGAAAACACCGACATCGACAAGCCGTTCAAGGGCGTGTCGGTGCCGGAAACCGACGAAGAAAAGCAGATCATGCGGGTGGCCACCGGCCGCTATAACGTGCTCGGCCAGCAGGGCGACGCCTGGGCCGGTGCCCCGCAGCCGGGCCTGGGCGGCATTGCCGTGCAAAACGGTACCGCGCTGATCAAGGTGTCCAACGACCCGGACTTCAACGGCTGGGTGGAAGTCAGCGAGGACGAAGGCTACCTGTTCACCAATTGGGAAGACCGCCCCGGCGGCATGAGCCGCCTGCACCTGATCCGCACCGACCAGGGCCGCTGGGTGGTACAGGACAACGACGCCTCCATGGTGGATTTCTCCGCCGTGAAGGGCACCTGGGTGAACTGCTTCGGCACCGTCTCCCCCTGGAATACGCCGCTCACCTCCGAAGAGCTGTACTTCGACGACACCATCAACTGGAACGCACCCGGCGAGGGCCAAGTCCAGGATCTGGCCGACTACCTGGCTGGCGAGATCAACACCGACTACACGGTGACCTACCCCAACCCCTACGATTACGGCTACATCGTCGAGATTACCGACCCCACCGGCACACCGGTTCCGGTCAAACACTTCGCTCTAGGCCGCTACTCCCATGAGAACGCGGTGGTGATGCCGGACCAGAAAACCGTCTACATGAGCGACGACGGCGGCGGCGTAATCCTGTTCAAGTTCGTGGCCGACACCGCCGGTGATCTGAGCAGCGGCAGCCTGTACGCCGCCCAGGTGACCCAAGACACCCTGCCCATGGACGCCGCCGAAGCCGGCTTCGACATCAGCTGGGTGGAGCTGGCGAGCGGCAGCAACGCGGACATCGAAAGCTGGGTGGACGAGTACGACAACGTCACCGCCGCGGACTATGTGGACGGCGCCAACAGCTATATCTCCGACCAGCAAATCAACGACTGGGCGGAAGCCAGGCTCAATCAGGATCTGGACAACAGCGGCGACGTCGCCGCCAGCCCGTTCGCCGATGATCGCCCGGCGTTCCTGGAATCCCGCAAGGCGGCCGTGAAGCTGGGCGCCACCGGCGAATTCAACAAGATGGAAGGCATCAACGTGAACCAGCAACGGGCCCAGGCCAGCGTCGAAGGCGATGGTGAACAGGCTTATGTGTACGTGGTGATGTCCGACATCTCCGGCAACATGCTCGACGGCGCCGGCGAAATACAGCTCACCAACGACGATGCCCGCTGCGGCGGCGCCTTCCACATGCCCCTGGAAGCGGACTACGACGTGTCGCGGCTGGAGATGGTGGAGCTGGGCGGGCCTTACGACCCCAGCGACGCGGCCAACGCTTGCAGCGTGGAGGGCTTGTCCGGCCCGGATAACGTCGACGTGCTGGACGACGGACGCCTGCTGATCGGCGAAGACACCGGCAACCACGAGAACAACATGGTGTGGCTGCTGGACCCGAAAGCCTGATCATTCCGGCTTTGCCAGCCCCCGGGGAGGAGCGCGCCGCGCCCTCCCCTTTTTCTGTTTTTATTCACGGTTCGCGATCATGAAACTTTTTATTCTCTCACTGTCCGCCGTCGCGATTCTGGCCGGCTGCGGCCCGGCGGAAAGCAAGCAGACAAGCACCGCCACCACCGAGATCTCGCCGGCAGGCGAAAAGAACGGCCTGCAGCGCAAGCTGCCGCCGGACCTGACCCGCATCTACAACCAGGAAGCCCCGATTCCACCCCAGTGCTATACCCGCACCGAAGGCGAATTCAATCCCTGCTATACCTGCCACCAGACCTACGACGACCGCGCCCGCCCGAACACCATGTGGGACGGCTATCTACAAGGCGCCTACGACTTTTCCGATCTGGGGGAAACCAACCATTGGCTGAACCTGTTCGTCGACCGGCGCCAACAAGTGGCGGAGATGTCCGATCAGGCGATCATTGATTACATCAACCAGGACAACTACACCCCCGCCATGAGCGCCCTTGCCGAAGACAGCGACTGGCAAGGCCCGGTGCCGTATATCAAAGACCTGCAACAGGGCACCGAAGCGTTCGACCATCAGGGCTTCGCGAAGGACGGCAGTAACTGGGTCGCCTTCAACTACAAACCGCTACCGAGCACGTTTTGGCCCACCAACGGCAGCACCGACGACGTCATGGTTCGATTGCCGGAAAACTTCCGCACCAGCACTTGCGCCGAGGGGGCCCAGGCCTCCCGCGCGGTCTATCTGGCCAATTTGTCGTTAATGGAAATGGCGATCAAAGAGCTGGACCGAATCAGCACGCCGCCCATCGACGAACAGGCGGTGTGCGCCGACCTGGACGGCGATGGCGCCCTGGGCACCGCCCGCACGCTGGTACGCCGGGACCATTATCTGGGTAACGCCGCCGACGTGCCGGTGACCGACATGCTTTACCCGCAAGGCATCGAGTTCTTGCACACGGTTCGCTATGTGGGTGTGGACACCCACGGCGGCATCGGCCTGCCGCCGCGCATGAAAGAAGTGCGCTACATGAATAAGATCCGCTTTTATAACAGCGCTCACTTGAAGTCCTTGTACGGCAACGAGCATCAGGAAAAAGCAGAGGGCAATTTGCCCTACTACACCGACCACGGTGACCGGGGCATGGACAACGGCTTCGGCTGGATGGTGCTGGGCTTTATCGAGAAGAAGGATGGCCGCCTGCGCCCGCAATCCAATCAGGAGCAACGCTTCTGTATGGGTTGCCACACCACCGTCGGCACCACCATTGACCAGACGTTCGCCTTTCCCCGCAAGGTAACCGGCGCGGAAGGCTGGGGCTATATCGACATCAAGGGCATGCCCGATGCCCCGGCGATCAACCAGGGAGAAGGCGAAATCGCCCAATACCTGCGGCTGGTGGGCGGCGGCAATGAGTTCCGGGAAAACGAGGAGATGCAGACGCGCTGGTTCAACGAGGATGGCAGCCTGAAGCGGGACAAAATCGCCAACGCCGACGTCTACGAGCTGATCACGCCAAGCCGCGAACGGGCGCTGGCGTTAAACAAAGCCTACAAGCTGATCGTCGAAGAACAGAGCTTCCTGTATGGCCGGGACGCCACGATCAAACCGGCGGAAAATGTGTTCCGCCATATCAACCCGGATGAGATCACGCCGTTGCAACCGGAAAAGCGGATCGACGGCTACGACATCCGCCTGGACTGGTCGGCGGCCGGCGCCACGGAGTGACAACCGGCCGCGACGGCGCTACCCGAACGGGTGGCGCTGAACGATGGTTTCCGCCCGGTCCGGGCCAGTGGAGATGATATCGATGGGCGCGCCGGTGATTTGCTCGATGCGCTTGAGGTAGGCACGGGCATTGTCCGGCAGGTCCTCGATCTTTTTCACACCGATGGTGGACTCCTGCCAGCCAGGCACGGATTCGTACATCGGCGTGACTTCGGCGTAGCTGTCCGCGTCCCAGGCGCATTCCAGGGTTTCACCGTCCGGCCCCTGGTAGCCCACGCAAATATTCACTTCTTCCAGGCCGTCAAGCACGTCCAGCTTGGTCAGACACAGGCCGCTGATCGAATTGATCTGGATGGCGCGCTTGAGCGCTACCGCGTCGAACCAGCCACAACGGCGGGCGCGGCCGGTGGTGGAGCCGAATTCATGGCCTTTCTCCGCCAGATGCCGACCGGTTTCATCGAACAGCTCGGTGGGGAATGGGCCGCCGCCGACACGGGTGGTGTAGGCCTTGGTAATACCCAGCACGTAGTCCAGATACAGCGGGCCGAAACCGGTGCCGGTGGCGGTGCCGCCGGCGGTGGTGTTGGAACTGGTCACGAACGGGTAGGTGCCGTGGTCGATGTCCAGCAGAGTGCCCTGTGCGCCCTCGAACATGATGTTCTCGCCCTGCTCGCGGGCACCATGCAACTTGGCGGTGACATCGCACATCAACGGCCGCAGTTCCTCGGCCATGGCCAGGGTATCGTCCAGGGTTTTCTGGAAATCCACCGGCTCGGCGTTGTAGAAACTGCGCAGAATAAAGTTGTGGTAATCCATCACTTCGCCGAGCTTGGCGGCGAAACGTTCCCGATGGAACACATCGCCCAGCCGCACGCCACGGCGCGCCACTTTGTCTTCGTAGGCCGGACCGATGCCGCGCCCGGTGGTGCCGATCTTCTGGGCACCACGGGCCACTTCCCGGGCCTGATCCAGCGCCACGTGCACCGGCAGGATCAGAGGACAGGCGGAGGACAGGCGCAGGCGTTCGCGCACCGGCACGTCCTTCTCTTCCAGGCCACGAATTTCGGTGAGCAGCGCCTCCAGGGACAACACCACACCATTGCCGATCAGACACTGCACGTTGTCGCGCAGGATCCCCGAGGGAATCAGATGGAGGACGGTTTTCTCACCGTCGATCACCAGGGTATGGCCGGCGTTATGGCCGCCCTGGAAACGGGCCACGTAGGCCGCCTGGTCGGTGAGCAGATCGACAATCTTGCCCTTGCCTTCATCACCCCATTGGGTGCCGAGAATTACGACGTTCTTGCCCATGGCTGTTCGCTTTGGCCTGTCAGGAGGAAATGGATTGCAGGGTCCAGCCGTCGCCGGCGGACACCAGCTCACGGTCGCACCCCAGTTCTGCGGGATCGTTATCGGCGCCGGCCAAAGCCAGCACCACGCGCTCGCCATCGGCGCGCAGCGCCGCCACCCGGGCGGCAAACGCGGCATCCGCCAGGTCGCCGCGAGCGAGCACGGCGCCGGCGCGCGGCACCGGCGCCAGCGACGCGAGTTTCTTTAAATCAGCGCTGAAGCCGGTGGCCGGTCGGGCGCGGCCGAACACTTCGCCGATGTGGTCATAGCGGCCACCCTTGGCCAGCGGTTCGCTGTCGCCGGGCAGGTAGGCGGCGAACACACAACCGGTGTGGTAGTGATAACCGCGCAGCTCGCCCAGGTCCAGGTGTACATCCACGTCCCGGGCGGCGAGCACCGCCACCAGCCGCTCCAGCTCGCCCAGGGCCTCGGTGGCGGCGGGGAAGTCGGTCAGCAGCGCACGGGCCTGCGCGAACACGCCGGTATCGCCGTCCAGGAACGGCAGGGCCGCCAACGCTCGGGCGGCGCTCTCTGGCAACGTCTGGCTCGCCAGGAACGCCTCCAGCTCAGTGCGCGCCTTGCGCAGGTAGATATCTTCCAGTGCCGACTGGGCCGCCGCGTCCAGATCACAGGCGTCCACCAGGGCACGGAAAATACCCACGTGCCCCAGATCCAGCACCACTTTGCGGTCGGCGCCGGCCAGCGCCAGGGTTTCGCCCATCAGCAGGATTACTTCCAGATCGCTGTCACCGCCAGCGTGGCCGAACAGCTCCACGCCCAACTGGTACGGCAGGCGTGTGCCGCCCACCTGAGTGGGCCGGGCGCGCAGCGCGGTGGAGCAATAGCACAGACGGGTGGGCGCGTTGCGGCGCAGGCTGTGGGCGTCGATGCGCGCCACCTGGGGGGTCATATCCGCGCGCACCCCCATCAATCGGCCGGTGAGCTGGTCAGTGATCTTGAAGGTGTCCCGCTCCAGATCACGACCGGCGCCGTTGAGCAAGGATTCCAGGAATTCGATCAACGGCGGGTAGACCAGTTCATAGCCCCAGGACCGGTACAGGTCCAGAGCTCGCCGGCGCAGTTGTTCGATGGCCCGGGCACGTTCGGGAAGTACTTCCTCGACGCCATCGGGCAACAACCACTGTTCTTCCTGATTCATCTCACGGTCCTGAGGGTATTCAATCGCCACAAAAATCGCCTGGAGCGACTTTTGACGTCGCCGGGGCGACGGTCCAACGGATGGCCGTCAGGGATGACGGCCACAAAAAAACCGGGTCTCGTGACCCGGTTGATGGATTCTAACACGTCCCCCGAGGGGCAGATACCCGCCGCCAGGCGGCGGGCTCCGGGTTTCAGCCGCCGCCGGGCTGCTTCAGATACCGGAAGAACTCGCTGTCCGGAGACAGAATCAACACGTCTTCCTTGGAATCAAAGCTTTCCCGGTACGCCTGCAGGCTGCGGTAGAAGCGGAAGAACTCCTGGTCCTTGCTGTAGGCGTTAGCGTAAATCGAGGTGGCTCGGGCGTCACCCTCACCACGCACACGCTGCGCGTCTTCGTAGGCGCGGGCCACGGTCTGGGTTTGCTGACGGTCCGCGGCGGCGCGAATGCGCTCCGCGTCCTCGCGGCCCTGGGCGCGGTGCTCGGCGGCGTCGCGGGCCCGCTCGGCACGCATCCGGTCAAACACCCGGCCGCGCACCTGGTCCGGCCAGTCCACCTGCTTAACACGCACGTCGACCACTTCGATGCCCAAATCTTCCAGGGTGGCGGCGTTCACTTCCTCGGCTACGGAGTTCATCAGCTTTTCGCGCTGATCGGTCTCGTCGCCCAGTTCGGAGGCGGCCGTGTCGGTGGGCTCACCGGCGTCGTCGGCGGCCACGGAGGCGGTGTCGGACGACGTTTCACCGTCGTCCTGGTCCGTGCCGTCGCCGTTAAGCAACTCCTCGGTGCTCACCGAGCTGGGGTCCAGCGCATCATCGGGCAACGCCCCGCCTCGGCCGGCCACCACTTCCTGCACGGTGCGGTCGGCGAACTGGTTACGCAGCGCTTCGTTAACGCGCGGGTCCAACAGCTCCCGGGCGCGGCGCTCCATGGCCAGTCCGTCGTTGACGCCGGCGCCGACACTGACGATATAACGCTGCACGTCGGCGATGCGCCAGGTCACGAAGGCGTCCACATTGAGCAGCTTCTTTTCCGCGGTAAGGAACGACTGCGTGGGCACGTCGTGGGTCAGCAGACGACCGTCCACTCGCACCACGTCGTCGATCAGCGGCACCTTCGGGTAAATACCCGGTTCGATATCCGCTTTCTCCACCCGCGCGAACCGCTTCAACACGGCTTTTTCGGTTTCATTAACGATATAGAAAGAGTCGAGAGCCAGCAGCAACAGCACGCCCACTGCCACCAGCATCAGCCAGCTACGTGTGCCCATCAGCGAATCTCCGTGCGGTTGCTTTGGTACAGGCTGCGCGACGAGGAACGGCCACTGCCGCCATCATCGGCGCCGGCACTCGAGGTGGTCGGCGAGGACGAGCCCGAAGAGCCACTGCGGCCGGACGTCCCGGCGGCATCGCCGGAGACCGGGCGCTTGCCCTTGAACATCTGGTCGAGCGGCAGATACATCAGGCTGTCGCTACCCTGCGCGTCCAACAGTACCTTGCTGGAGTTGCTGAACACCTCAGTAAGAGTATCCAGATAGAGACGCTGGCGCGTCACTTCGGGCGCCTTGCGGTACTCCGCCACCAGGTCGGAGAACCGGGCCGCGTCACCCTCGGCTTCGGCCACCACACGGGTTTTGTAGGCCGTCGCTTCTTCGGTAATGCGCGCCGCCTGACCGCGGGCTTCCGGAATCACCGAGTTGTAATACGCCTCGGCTTCCTTCTTGAAGCGGTCTTCGTCTTCCTTGGCTTTGGCCACGTCGTCGAAGGCGTCACGCACCGCTTCCGGCGCGGCGGTCTTGTCCAACACCACCTGGTTGATCACCAAACCGGTGTTGTAACGGTCCAGGTAATCCTGCAGCCGTTCGCGCACCAGCAGGCGAATGTCCTCGCGGCGGTCACGAAGCACGTCATCCATGGTCGAGCTGCCCACCACGTGGCGCAGCGCCGAGCTGGTGGCATGCTTGAGAATGGTTTCCGGAGCGCCCACGCGCAGCAGGAAAGCCTGGGGATCGAGTACCTTGTACTGCACTTCCAGGGTCACCGCGACAATGTTGGTGTCCTCGGTGAGCATTTCCTCGCTGATCTCGTAGCTGCGGTTCTGGCCCACATCCACCTGCATGCCTTGTTCGATGATCGGCGCGCGCCAGTTGAGGCCCGGGTCCACCATGCGGTTGAACTCACCGAAACGCAGCACTACCCCGCGTTCACGCTGGTCCACCAGGTAAAAGCCCATCAGCACATAACCCACCACCAGAACGACCAGCGCCACCACCAGCAGGCCACCGGGGAAACCGCCGGAGGGCTTATTGCCGCCGCCATTGCCACCGCCTTTGCCGCCGAACAGATTGTTGATCCGGTCCTTAAGGTTCTTTAGTGCTTCGTCGAGATCGGGCGGTCGCTGATCGCCACCGCCGCCGCCCCCGCCCCAGGGATCCCTGGGTTTGTTTCCGCCGGGTTCATTCCAGGCCATTGAATTCTCCGTTATCCCGCTCTGTGCGAGCGTTCAGGATTGTAGGAAGGGCTATCCGTCTCTGCAACCGAAGGGTCATTAATGCGGACCTGTTCTTCGCGCAGACCCGCTTCGCGTAACAGACGCTCGAAATGCACCCGATTGACATGTACCCGCAGCAGCATACCGCCATCGGTGGCGGCTTGTTCTTCGCGCACTTCGCCGGCCTCATGGAGCCGCGAACGCAAGCGGCCGGCCTCCGGAGGCAGCCGCAGCCAGCGGTCCACCCAGCGATCGGCCAGGCGTTCGGCGATCGCCTGGTGAAGCAGATCAAAACCCTCGCCGGTGCGCGCCGACAGCCAGACACGCCAGGGCAGTCCTTGCTCGTCACGCTCCAGTCGCGGCGTTTGATCCAACGCGTCCACCTTATTGTAGACGTGCAGCACCGGCACGGCGTCCGCGCCAATCTCTTCCAACACCTCGTCCACCGCCGCCACGTTGGCGTCGCTCTCCTCGACACTACTGTCTGTCACATGCAGCAGCAAGGAAGCGTTAACGGTCTCCTCCAGCGTCGCCCGGAACGCCTGCACCAGACGGTGAGGCAGGTGCCGGATAAATCCCACGGTGTCGGCAAGGATCGCCGGCCCCACCCCGGGCACCCGCACCTTACGCAGGGTCGGATCGAGAGTGGCGAACAGTTTGTCCGCCACATAGACGTCGCCGGTGGTGAGCGCATTAAACAAGGTGGATTTACCGGCGTTGGTGTAGCCCACCAGGGAAATCAGCGGAGTTTCCGAACGGTCCCGGGCACGCCGGCCCTGGGCGCGCTGCTTGCGCACCTTGTCCAGGCGGCTCTGAATCGAACGAATCCGCTCGCGCAGCAAGCGGCGGTCGGTTTCCAACTGGGTCTCACCAGGGCCGCGCAGGCCAATGCCGCCTTTTTGCCGCTCCAAGTGAGTCCAGCCACGCACCAACCGGGTGGACAGGTGCTGCAGTTGGGCCAGCTCCACCTGAAGGCGGCCCTCATGAGTGCGCGCCCGCTGGGCGAAAATATCCAGAATCAGGCCGGTACGATCAAGAACACGGCATTTCACCGCCCGCTCCAGGTTTCTCTCCTGGCCGGCGCTGAGACCATGATTGAACAGCACCACGTCGACTTGATGCTCGCGCACCAGTTCGGCCAGTTCCTCCGCCTTGCCGGAGCCGATAAACAGCGCCGGGTCGGGTCGGTCCCGCTTGCCCAATAATTCCACCACCGGCGTCACCCCGGAGGACGTCACCAGATGGTGAAATTCCTCCAGGTCTTCACGGCCCAGGGCGTCGGGCAGCTCCATATGCACCAGTACGGCCGTCTCGCCGGCGCCGGTGCGAACCTGCTCTGTACGATCGAAGAGATCCATATACCTCAATATAAAGCAAAGCCACGCCGGGTGGCGTGGCTTTGGCGGGGGCGAAGCACGGGAAGCGGCTTACTACTGATTGCCGAAATCTTCACCGACGTCGCCGTTTTCCGGTACCGCCGTGCCGGCCTGCATGGCCGGATTACCGCCGGTGCCCGCGGCGCGCGGGTTGCGGGCCGGAACCACGGTGGAAATAGCGTGCTTGTAAACCATCTGGCTGACGGCGTTTTTCAACAGGACCACATACTGGTCAAAGGACTCAATCTGTCCCTGAAGCTTTATTCCATTCACCAGAAAGATCGAAACCGGGATACGTTCCTTTCTCAGGGCATTGAGAAAAGGGTCTTGTAGCGAGTGCCCTTTTGACATGGCAAGTCTCCTTAAGAGTCATAAAAAGTGAGTGCCCAAACAATGCGGGCAATTATCAGCGCTAACGTCCGGACCACGTGCCGCCGGCCATCCATGCCGGTCGACCCAAAGGCCATAGGACTTGTATGGCAGCCTTCCCGAGGAAAAGTTTCCGACCCGACCATTCGAAAGCCCTGTTAACTCGTTGTCCTTTTATGGGGCTTGGTCCCAATAAAACAAGCCTTAAAAAAACAGTCCGCGAGTCAACTAAACACGGTTTTACAAACCCCTGCAAGCCGCTCTATACAGGCTATGCGACCCCCGTCACGGGCGCTGTCGTAGGTTTCCACTCCGGGCCATTTACGCAGCCAGGTGAGCTGTCGTTTGGCCAACTGCCGTGTGGCAATAATACCCTTTTCCACCATGGTGGGGTAATCCCAATCACCGTCCAGATAGCGCCATACCTGCCGATAACCCACGGCCTTGATGGCCGGCAATTGCGAATGCAGGTCCTCGCGCTGACGCAGGGCCGCCACTTCGTCCACCAGACCGGCGTCAAGCATCGCCATGAAGCGCTGCTCGATGCGCCGGTGCAACTCCGGGCGCGGCGGCGTCACGGCCAGGCTGAGCACCGGCCGGTTCAGCCCCGGGAAGCGGTAAAAGCCGCCATCCAGGGCGGTGGCGGCGGTATCGTGCTCGCCGTGGAAGGCACTCAGCGGTCGACCGGTAAGCCGGAACACCTCCAGGGCCCGCTGTAGCCGCTGGCGGTCGGTGGGCTGAAGGCGGGCGGCGCTGGCCGGGTCGACTTGAGCCAGCGCCCGGTGCACCGCCGGCCAGCCTTCGCGGGCCGCCAGGTCGGCGATGTCGGCGCGCACCGATGGGTCGGCCTCCGGCAGCGGCGCCAGGCCCTCCACCAGAGCCTTGAAGTAGAGCATGGTGCCGCCAACCAGCAGGGGGATGCGCCCGGCGGCGGTGATGGCCTCGATTTCAGCGAGAGCGTCGGCGCGGAAATCCGCCGCCGAATAGGGCCGCGCCGGGTCGCGAAACCCCATCAAGCGGTGCGGCGCCCGCGCCAGTTCGGCGTCCGAGGGCCGCGCCGCGCCGATATCCAGCCCCTTGTACACCAACGCCGAGTCGACGTTAATCAGTTCCACTGGCAGGGTTTCGGCGGCCCGAATCGCCAAATCGGTCTTGCCGGCCCCGGTGGGGCCCATGAGTAGAATGATGGGCGTGCCAGCGCCCACTTATTGCCCCCGCATAAACAGGCGATCCAGCTCTTTAACGCTCATCTGGGTCCAGGTGGGGCGGCCGTGGTTGCACTGACCGGAACGCTCGGTGGCTTCCATATCGCGCAGCAGGGCATTCATTTCCGGCACCGTCAGGCGCCGGTTGGCGCGCACGCTGCCGTGGCAGGCCATCGACGAGAGCAGCGCGTCCAGTTGCTGTTCGATCCGCTCGCTGCTCCCCTGGGCAAGCAGATCACTGAGCACGTCGCGCACCAGAGTCTCGCTGTCGGCGTTGCGCAACAGCGCCGGCACTTCGCGTACCACCAGAGTTTCCGGGCCGGCGCGCTCGACCAGAAAGCCGAGGCGCTGGAACACCTGCGGCTGCTGCTCGGCAAAATCCGCCTCGCGGGACGAGACCGCCATGGATACGGGCACCAGCAGCGGCTGGCTGCGTACTTTCTCTTCCGCCCAATCCCGCTTCATGCGTTCGTAGGTAATGCGCTCGTGGGCCGCGTGCATGTCCACCAGCACCATGCCGTGCTCGTTCTCCGCGACGATAAAAATGCCGTGCAACTGCGCCACCGCGTAGCCCAGCGGCGGGGTCTGTGACGCCTCCGGGGCACCAGTCAGCGGGTCGGGGCTGGCGGCGCCGGCGGACACCATCTGTCCGTAGGCTCCGGCCTGACGCGCGCCGTCGGCGATGCCACCGCCATAGCCACCGAAACCACCGCCGCCGTAGCTGCCACCGGGTGCCGGATTACCCAGCGGCATGTGGCCCTGACTGGGAGGCGGCGCGGTTTCCGCCAGGGCCTCGGGCTCGCCGCTGAACTGGCCGCCACCGGGACGTACTTCGGCGATCGCCCGGTGCAGGCTGCGAAACAGGAAATCATGCACCATGCGCTGCTCGCGGAAACGCACCTCGTGCTTGGTGGGGTGTACGTTCACGTCCACCAGCGCCGGGTCCACTTCGAAGAACAGCACGTACGCCGGGTGGCGGCCGTGGTACAGCACATCGGCATAGGCCTGGCGGACGGCGTGGCTGACCACTTTGTCGCGGATCACCCGGCCGTTGACGTAGAAATACTGCAGATCCGCCTGGGAACGAGAAAACGTGGGCAACCCCATCCAGCCGTGCAAGCGCAGGCCGGCGTGCTCGATATCCACGGTCAGCGCCTGATCCATGAAAGCGCGCCCGCACAGCCGCGCCACCCGGGCGGCGCGCAGGGTCTCGTCGTCACCCGGGGGTAGCTGGTGAATCACTTTCTGGTTATGACTGAGCCGGAAACCGGTCTGAAATTCGCTCAGGGCGACGCGCCGGAACACCTCCTCCAAATGATTGAATTCGGTTTTCTCGGTGCGCAGGAAACGGCGCCGGGCCGGCGTGTTGAAGAACAAATCCCGCATCGTGACGGTGGAGCCACGTGGATGCGCGGTGGGCGCCACGGACGGCGCCATGTCTCGACCTTCCACGGTCACCTGCCAGCCCTCGGCCTGATCGCCGCTATTGCTGGCCAGGCTGAGCCGCGACACCGAGCTGATCGCCGCCAGCGCTTCGCCACGAAAACCCAGGGTGCCGATCGCCTCGAGATCTTCGAGGCCACGGATTTTGCTGGTGGCATGGCGGGACATGGCCAGCGGCAGATCGTCTTGCTCAATGCCGCCGCCGTCGTCGCGCACCCGGATCAGCTTGGTGCCACCCTGCTCCACGTCCACGCTGATCTGGCGGGCGCCGGCGTCGAGCGCGTTCTCCAACAACTCTTTGAGCACCGAGGCGGGACGCTCCACCACCTCACCGGCGGCGATTTGGTTGGCGAGCCGGGAATCCAGCCGATGAATCTTTGCCACAGGGAACTCTCTATACAAAACCGGGTTGTGCCGTCAGGACCGGGGAATCGTCAGCGTCTGGCCTACATTGATGCGGTCGTCGCGAATGTCGTTGGCGGCGCGCAGGGCCTGTTCGGAAACCTGATACTGACGGGCAATGCCCGACAGGGTATCACCGGGCCGGATGCGATGCTGCTCGCCGTTCTCACGACGTTGCGCGGCGAACCAACTGCCCGGCGCCGGGTGAGTGCGGAAATACTGCTTCACGCCGTTGACGATGGAGCGCGCCAGTTTTTCCTGGTGGGCGCTGGAACTGAGCTTGCGGGCCTCTTCCCGGTTAGAGATGAAACCGGTTTCCACCAGTACCGACACCATTTCCGGCTCCTTGAGCACCACGAAAGCGGCCTGCTCCACGGTCTTGCGGCCGCCGTGCAGTTTCGTCACTTGCCCCATTTCCTCGAGTATCTGCCGCCCCAGATAAAGGCTGTGAGCCATGGAACCGCTCATGCGCATGTCCGCCAGCACATTGAGCAGGTTGGAATCGTCCTTCTCTTCCTCGTAAACACCGGCCACCTTGTCCGATTCGTTGGCCATTTTCGCCACATAGGCGGCACGGGCGCTGGTGGCACCCCGGTTGGAGAGCGCGAACACGCTGGCGCCGTGGGCGCGGGCGTCGGTAAAGGCGTCCGCGTGGATGGAAATGAACACATCCGCGTGGTTGTCCTGGCGCGCCACCCGGCGCCGTTCCGCCAACGGCACGTAATAATCGCCGTCGCGGACCATCACCGCCGTCATGCCCGGCTCCTGATCGACGCGCGCCTTCAGTTTACGGGCGATCTGCAACACCACCTCTTTTTCCCGCAGGTTGCCGGGCCCCGAAGCGCCCGGGTCTTCGCCACCATGGCCGGGATCAATGGCGACAATCATCTGCCGTGGCTCACTGCTGTCCACGTCGGGCTTGTCCACGGTTTTCACCGGCTGCGGATCACTGTCAAACAGGTCCACCACCAGGCGCCAACTGTGCGGGTCCACCGGCTTGAGCAGGTTGGTGCGCGGTCGCACCGCGGCGCTCAGATCGAACACCACCCGGGTTTTGTCGTCATGCTTGCCGACGCGGATGTTGTCGATCGGGCTGTCTTTGTAATCCAGAGTGCTGATATCGAACGCCAGGTCGACGTCCATCAGATCCACGACCACCCGGTCCGGGTTGGACAGCTTATCCAGGCTGTGCTCCACCGGCTCGGGCAGATCAAACACGATACGGGTGTGATCCGGAGCCCGGTGCAGGCGTACGGAATCAACGGTAATAGCCGCGCGGGCGCCGGCGACCGCCAGCAACCCGATGATTAACGCGCAAACCTTCAGCGCTTTTCGGACCCTTCTTTTGTGGGAAAGGTGTTCAGCCATGAGCCCATTCCAGCTTCGCATATCGTCCCTGTTTTTCGACGGCCAGGTTCACGGTGAGGTCCGGCGGCGGGATCATCCCGCTTCCGCGCTCCGGCCACTCCAGCACGCACAGTGCATGACCGTCAAAATAGTCGCGAATGCCGATCATCTCCAGTTCCTCGGGGTCCCCGAGCCGGTATAGATCGAAATGATAGATATGGACGCCTGCCACGTCATAGGGTTCCACCAATGTATAAGTGGGGCTCTTCACTGAGCCTTCGTGGCCCAGCGCGCGCAACAGCCCGCGCACCAAAGTGGTTTTGCCGGCGCCCAGGTCGCCGTACAGGTAAACGCAGTCGCCGGCGCCCAAACGGGATGCCAGAGCAGCCCCCAGATCCAGGGTGGCCTGTTCGTCGCCGAGAAAATGTTGTTCGGTATCCGTCATCTAGTGCTCGTCGTCTCCATTCAGAACCGGCCGCAGCGTGGATAACAAATCGGTGGCCAACAGGCCGCGCTCCCCGGCCAAGGACGCGGCCCGGTCCGCGGCGCGGGCATGGGCCATGGCCCCCAGCGCCGCCGCCGGGTAACCGGGCAACCCCTGGGCGCGCAGGGCGGCGATCACCCCGGTGAGGACATCGCCCATGCCGCCGCTGGCCATGCCCGGGTTGCCATCACTGATCAGCGCCGTACCGCCCTCGCCGCGCACCAGCGTCCCCAAGCCCTTGAGCAACACCGTGCCGCCGTAGCGCGCCGCCAGACTTTCCAGCGCCGCGAAACGGTCATCCTGAATCCGGGCGCTGTCGCAGCCTAGCAAACGGGCCGCCTCGCCCGGATGCGGCGTGAGTATCCAGTTGTCACGGGCGTCGGCGCCCAACGCCACCAGCGTGTTCAAACCGTCCGCGTCGATCACCAACGGCAAGCCACTTTCCAGTACTTCCTCCAGCAACACCCGGCCCCAAGGGCCGGCTCCGAGCCCTGGCCCCACCGCCACCACCGAGGCTTTTTCCAACAGCGGGCGTAACGACTCGGCGCCGTCCACGCCACGCACCATGATCTCCGGCTGGCGGGCCAGCACCGCCGGGGCATGCTCCGCGCGGGTGGCGAGACTGACTAGCCCCGCCCCGCAGCGCGCGGCGGCCTGAGCGGTCATCAGCGGCGCCCCGGCAAAACCGTGATCGCCACCCACCACCAGCACATGACCGAAATGACCCTTATGGGCATCGCGATGGCGGCGCGGCAGCCATTGCCGCAGGCGGGCCGGCGTGGGGCGCCATATCGGCCGGTCGATTTGCGCGTATACCGGCCGATCCACGCCCAGGTCGTCGAACACCAGCTCACCGCAATAAACCGGCCCGCCGCCAGTGAGCAACCCGCGATTCACACCGATAAACGTGATCGTGCACTGCGCGCCCAATACCGCGCCGGCGGGGGCGCCGCTGTCCGCGTTCAAGCCAGAGGGCAGATCCAGCGCCAGCACCGGCTTGTTCAGATCGTCCAGAGCCTGGATCAAGGCGTGGATATCGTCGCGCAACGCGCCGCTGATGCCGGTGCCCAACAGGCCGTCCACCAGCAATGGCGCATCCACCGGCAGACTGTCCAGCGACAGCGTCCGCATCGGGACACCGGCATCGCGGGCGCGCAGGGCCATGGTCCGCGCATCCCCTTTCATTCGCTCCGGGTCGCGCAAATGGTAAATCACCGGGTCCAGGCCTGCCTCGCGGGCCAGCCGGGCCACCACATACCCGTCGCCACCGTTGTTACCGCCACCACACAACACCGCTGGCCGCGCCACCCGAGGCCAGCGCGACAGCAACAGCGCAAAGGCGGCACGACCGGCGCGCTCCATCAATTCCTCGCCGCTCAGGCCGGCTTCGCCGGCCAGGCGGTCCAGTTCACGGGTCTGATCGGCGCTGTATAGCGCCTCGGGTAACGATCTTACGGGCATTCGCTGCTATCCTGGGCTCCGCCGTGGAAGCTTCGCTACGGTATTCGGCGACAGTATACCTGTTCCTATTTTCCAGGGATGGGCCGATTTGCAAAGGCTCCCCCTGCCGACGATAAGACGTTCATGCCCGATCGCACCACACCCCAATGGGACCTGTACGGCGTCCATCTGGCCGCATTCATGCTGGCGGGCACCGCCCTGTTCGCCAAATTAGTGCCGCTGCCGGCGCTCGATATTACCGCTCTGCGCGGCGCGATCGCCGCCGCTGCCCTGTTGCTGGTGATGCTGCTGGGGCGTGCCCGGTTGCGGCTGCCGTCGGCACGTCATTACCTGGCCATGCTGGTCGGCGGCCTGCTCTTCGCCGTCCACTGGATGACCTATTTCCACGCCATGCAGGTGTCCACGGTGGCGGTGGGGGTGGTGGCGCTGCTCACTTTCCCGGTGATCACGGCGGTGATCGAACCACCCCTGCTGGCGCGGCGCGCGCCGGACCGGCCCGCACTGATCGCCGGATTGGGGGTGCTGGCCGGCGTCACGCTGATCGGCCTGGAAGGCGGCCTGGGCGGCAACGTGCCGCTGGGTCTGTCGGTCGGGGTGTTTTCCGCGACGCTGTATTCGCTGCGTAACCTGCTGCAGAAACGGTTTCTGCAGGGCGTCTCCGGCCCCCAGGTGATGCTCTACCAAGGCACCCTGACCGCACTTTTGTTCGCGCCTTTTCTGACCGCCTCACCCAGCGAGCTGACGCTCGGCACCTGGGGCCTTTTATTGCTGCTGGGCACCGTCTTCACCGCCGTGCCGCACACTCTGATTACCCACGCGCTACGCCGCGTCAGCGCCACCGGTGTGTCGTTCGTGCTCGCCCTGCAAGTGCCCTACGCCACCTTGTTGGCGGCGCTGGTGCTGTCGGAAATACCCGGTCCACTGGCGATTCTCGGCGGCGCCCTGGTGGTCAGCGCCGCCCTTTACGTGACCACCTGGCAACGGCGCGCCGCCCTGGCGGCGGCCGCCAGCGACTGATCGCCAAGGCCATGGATTTCATCGACCTGAAACAGCGTATTGCCGAACATGCCCGGGCGCTGGGATTCCAACAGATGGGCGTCGCCGACCTGGATCTGAGCCACGCCGAGCAACGGCTGCACGACTGGCTGGCCGCCGGCCGCCAGGGCGAAATGCACTGGATGGCCGCCCATGGCAACAAGCGGTCGCGGCCCACCGAACTGGAGCCGGAAACCGTGCGGGTGTTGTCATTGCGCATGGATTACCTGCCGCCGGACACCCAGCCCGTAAAGGTGCTGCAGCAAAAGGAAAAAGCCTACGTTTCCCGCTACGCCCTGGGCCGCGACTACCACAAGTTAGTGCGCAAACGGCTGGCGCGGCTGGCGGCGCTGATCCGCGAGGAAGTGGCCGACACCCGCCTGGCACGGGCCTTCGTGGACAGCGCCCCGGTGATGGAAAAGCCACTCGCACAGAAGGCGGGCCTGGGCTGGCAAGGCAAGCACACCCTGATTCTCAACCGGCACGCGGGAAGCTGGTTTTTCCTCGGCGAGATCTATACCGACCTGCCGTTGCCGGTGGACGAGCCCGCTGACGACCATTGCGGCAAATGTTCGGCGTGCATGACTGTGTGCCCCACCGACGCCATTGTCGCCCCCTACCAACTGGACGCCCGGCGCTGCATTTCCTATCTGACCATCGAGCACCCGGGATCCATTCCGGAAGACCTTCGGCCAGGCATCGGCAACCGGGTGTTCGGTTGTGACGACTGCCAGTTGATGTGCCCTTGGAACCGGTTCGCCTCGCACAGCAAGGAAACCGATTTCCAGCCGCGCCACGGCCTGGCGGACAGCGAGTTGGTGGCGCTTTTTCAATGGGATGAGGCAACCTTCCTGCGCCGCACCGAGGGCTCACCGATCCGCCGTGCCGGCTTCGAGCGCTGGCGGCGCAACCTGGCGGTGGCGCTGGGCAACGGGCCGGCCACACCGGAGGCTTTGGCGGCCCTGGAAGCGGCGATCGACGACCCCAGCGACCTGGTGCGCGAGCACGCCACCTGGGCGCTGCGACGCCTGCGCCAAAAATAAGGGGCTTGTAGGAGCGGGCCCCGCCCGCGAAAGGCAAGCAGAGCTTGCCGGCAGAACTCCAAAGGTGTTGGTGCCCAGGTGTCCGGTGCTCCGTATCCGAGACGCGGTGCAATGGTGGTGCCTTCCGGGACCCTGGAGAACAGGACGTTCGACAGGGAGCGTACAGGGACGTATTCACAGCGTTCCCGGAAGGGCAGAACACAGACCTGCGCCCCCCGATGGAGAGCGCCCGCTGAACCGCGAAGCAAAAATTAGCCCGGCGCTAAAGGCGGATCAGGTGCTCGCGGTAGTAGGCCAGCTCTTCGATCGACTCGCGGATGTCGTCCAGGGCCAGGTGCTTATTCTCTTTCTTGAAGCCTGCCAGGATGTCCGGCTTCCAGCGCCGTGCCAGCTCCTTGAGCGTGGACACATCCAGGTTGCGGTAGTGGAAAAACGCTTCCAGACGCGGCATGTAGTTGGCCAGGAAACGGCGGTCCTGGCAGATGCTATTGCCGCACATCGGTGACATGCCGGCTTCCACGTACTGCTCAAGAAACACCAGCGTGCGGCGTTCCGCTTCGGCGTCGTCCAGCTCGCTGGCGCGCACCCGGGTAACCAGCCCGGAATTGTTGTGGTGCTCTGTATTCCACTCGTCCATGCCGTCGAGCAAAGCGTCGCTCTGGCGTACCGCCATGACCGGGCCTTCGGCCAGCACGTTCAGGTGGGCGTCGGTAACAATGGTGGCGATCTCAATGATGCGGTCGTTACTGGGGTCCAGGCCGGTCATTTCCAGATCGATCCAGATCAGGTTGTCTCGTGATTGCGTCATGGGGCTCCCAATGATCGGTGGACACAGGGGGAGGATACAGGAACCGCGCTGCCTGCTGTATCCTGCCCCCTGCATCCTGTATCGGCGGCGCGGCCGTCCCTGGAATTTATGGCAAAACGAAAACTGAATCGCCGCCAGCGCTGGCGGATCGAAAAGATCCAGGCCGAACGGCGCCAGCGGGCACAGCAGCGCGCTGACCGGGACAACCCGGTAGCCACCGCTCTGGGCGAAGAACAGGTGGGTACCGTGATTGCCCACTTCGGCGGCCAGGTGCTGGTGGAAGACGCTGACGGTGCCACCGCGCGCTGCCACTTTCGCGCCAACCTGGAACAATTGGTGGTAGGCGACCGGGTGATCTGGCAAGCGCCCCGCCAGGAAGGCGAAGGCGACGGCGTGGTCACCGCTCTGGAACCCCGCGCCAGCGTGCTCAAACGACCGGACAACTACGGCAACCTGAAACCGGTGGCGGCCAATGTAGACCGACTGCTGGTGGTGTTCGCACCCATCCCGGTACCGTCCACCTCATTGCTGGACCGCTACCTGGTGGCGGCGGAGCTGTCCGGCATTCCCGCTACATTGGTGCTGAACAAGGCGGACTTGATCGACAGCGAAATCCGCGGCGCCCTCGACCAGGTTACCGATATTTATCGCTCGCTGGGTTACCCGGTGATCGAAGTCTCCGCCGAGGACGGCGCCGGTCTGGCACCGCTGAAAACCGCGCTGACCGGCCATACCTGTGCATTCGTGGGACAATCCGGTGTCGGGAAATCCTCGCTGGTGAATGCCGTGCTGCCCAGCGCGGAACTGGCGGTGGGTGATCTGTCCGGGGTCTCCGGCCTGGGCCAGCACACCACCACCACCGCGCGCCTGTTCGCCCTGCCCGACGGCGGCCGGCTGATCGATTCCCCGGGAATCCGCGAATTCGGCCTCTGGCACATCAGCCAGGAGGAACTGCTGCACGGCTACCGGGAACTCTCGGAACGGGCCGGCCACTGCCGGTTCCGCAATTGCACCCACCGTCACGAACCCGGTTGCGCCCTCCATGAAGCGGCGGAGCGGGGCGAGGTCAGCGAGGAACGGCTGCACAACTATTTCCAGATCGCCGACACCCTGGACGAGGAAGGCCGTGAACGCTACCGCTAGAGCCATTGTCAAAATAGTGAGTCAGCCTGACAGCGACGGGGTGGCTCCATTACACTGCCAGTCTCAATTTCAGGCACCCATGCCGCAGCGAAGATGATTAGCCATGACCGCTCAACTGCCGCTACTGCTGGAACCCGCCGAACTGGCGGACCATCTGGACGATGACAATCTCCTGATCGTGGATCTCAGCAAGGATCAAGTCTACGACCAGGCCCATGTTCCCGGTGCCGTGCACCTGGACTTCAAACGCCTGCTGGCCGGCACGCAGCCGGCGCCGGGGCTGCTGCCCGGCGACGACGTATTGTCGGCGTTGTTCTCCGAACTGGGGCTGACGGCGGACACCCAGGTAGTCGCCTACGACGACGAAGGCGGCGGCTGGGCGGCGCGGCTGCTGTGGACCCTGGATGTGATCGGCCATAAGAAATACGCCTACCTGAACGGCGGCATCCATGGCTGGCTGGCCGCGGAACTGAGCACCAGCAGCGACCGCACCGTGCCGGAACCCAGCGACTACCAGGTGGGCGAGCACGACCCCGCCACCAGCGTGGATCTGGACTATGTCCTCAAGCGTCACGCCGATCCCGACGTGGTGATCTGGGATGCCCGTTCGGAGGAAGAATTCGCCGGTGTGCGCGCCTTCGCGCAAAAAGCCGGCCATATCCCCGGCGCCACCCACTACGAGTGGACCGACGCCATGGATAAGAAGAACAACCTGCGTCTGCGCGACCTGGAAGCGGTGCGCCGCGAGCTGGCTGAGCGCGGCATCCAGAGCAACAAAGAAGTGATTACCCACTGCCAGACCCACCACCGTTCCAGCTTTACCTGGCTGGTGGGCAAGATTCTCGGCTTCGAGCGCATTCGCGGCTACCCTGGTTCCTGGGCCGAGTGGGGCAATCACCCCGACACGCCGACGGAAAAGTCGGACGCTTAACACTCGACGCCGGGCGCTAAAACCCGGACCGGATCGGCTTGCCGTGTTTCCTGAGGGCTACCGGTAGGTCGACTTGAGCGAAGCGAAAGCCGACAAGCGTCCGGCGCCGAGCATCCGACCAATCATCTTTGAGGTCTCCACTTGCACCCCCTAAAACAAAAGCTGTTTATCGCGCTTCAGCACCTGGTTCCCCAACACCTGCTGTCACGGCTGGTGGGCTGGGTGGCGCGCAGCGAAATCCCCTGGATCAAGACCACCTTCATTGAACGCTTTATCAAGCACTTCGGAGTGGATCTGAGCGAAGCGCAGATTGAAGACCCGGACCGCTTCGAGAACTTCAACGCCTTCTTCACCCGCGCGCTTAAAGACGGCGCCCGCCCCATTGCCGAGGGCGAGCGCACCCTGGCTTGTCCGGCTGACGGCACCGTCAGCCAGCTAGGCAAGCTGCGCGGCGGCGACCTGTTCCAGGCCAAAGGCCACCATTATTCAGCGTTCGAGCTACTGGGCGGTGACGGCGCCCTGGCGGCGGAGTTCGCCAATGGCCATTTCGCCACGGTGTATTTGTCGCCGAAGGATTACCACCGGGTGCATATGCCCTTCACCGGCACCCTGCGCGAGACCCACTACGTGCCCGGGCGCCTGTTTTCGGTCAACCAAACCACCACCGAGCGGGTGCCGCGCCTGTTCGCGCGCAACGAACGGCTGGTGTGCGTGTTCGATACCGAAGTGGGGCCGATGGCGGTGGTGCTGGTGGGGGCGATGATCGTCGCCGGCATCGAAACCGTGTTCGCCGGCCAGGTTACGCCGCAGTCCACCTCCGTGACCCGGGTCGACTACCGCAATCCGGCGCCGGTGACCCTGCGCAAGGGCGACGAACTGGGCCGCTTCCTGCTCGGCTCCACGGTGATCGTGCTGCTCCCGGAGGGCGCCGCCGAATTCGGCCCGGAGCTGACCGCCGGCGCCGCCGTACGGATGGGCGAAGCCTTCGGGTCAGTGCGCCAGTAAAGACCCGTGTTCGCCGGGGCTTGGCTTGTGGGAGCGGGCCATGCCCGCGAAAGAGAGCGAAGCTCCCGGCGGGATGCCAGAGACCTGGGTTCTTCAGGTGTCCGGCGCTCCGTATCCGAGACGCGGTGCAATGGTGGTGCCTTCCGGGGTATTCCCTCCAGCAGGGAACGCGGGTCTGTGTTCTGCCCTTCCGGGACCCTGGAGAACAGGACGTTCGACAGGGAGCGTACAGGGACGTATTCACAGCGTTCCCGGAAGGGCAGAACACAGACCCGCTCACTGGGTAGATTCCGATGCCCCGGGTCATCGCTGGCGCCGAACCTTTCTACGAAGCTTGGGGTTTGTGCGAGCTTGCCTTGCAAGCGAAAGGCCGGCAAAGCCGGCCGGCAGGATTCCAGAGACGCTGATCATGCTGCCGTTAGAAATCTCTCTGGCCATCCTGCCGGGAGCTGCGCTCCCTTTCGCGGGCATGGCCCGCTCCCACCAAACTCGCTTTCGAAGCCGCGCTTGGCGGCTTGCTCCCGAGGGAGGCTCGGTCTCGGTGCCCACACCTGCACCAGAATGTTATTTCTTGCCGACCTTGGCGGCGAGGATCGCTTTGGCTTCGTCGCCCTGCAGCAACTCGGCGAACAACGCCAGGTCGTGGTTGATAAGGTCGTGCAAATCCATCTGCGGCGCCTGGCGCATCAAGCGTTTGCTTTCGCGGATCGCCCGAGGCGGCTTGCCGGCCAGCGTACGGGCGTAGTCCCCGGCCGCCTGCGCCAATTCAGCAACACCCACTACCTTCGCCACCAGACCGGCCTGCAGCGCTTCCGGGGCCAGCAACGGCTCGCCGGCCAGCAGCATGCGCGCGGCGCGCTGATAGCCCAGCCAGGCGGGCAGCAGCTTGGCGGACCCGGCTTCCGGTACCGCGCCCAAATCCACGAATGGGGTAAGGAACTTGGCATCTTCGGCGGCCACCACCAGGTCGGCGTGCAGCAACATCGTGGTGCCGACGCCCACGGCGTGGCCCTGAACTCCGACCACCAGCGGTTTTTCGAAACGACTGACCGCGCGGATAAACGGCGCGGCGCCCCCTTCCGTGCCTTCCCCGGCGGCCAGAAAATCAGCCAGATCGTTGCCCGCGCTGAAGGACTTGCCCGCGCCCAGCACCAAGACCGCGCGCACCTCATCGCTGTCGCTGGCGAACGCCAGCAGGTTGACCAGATCCCGGTACATGGCACCGGTGAGCGCATTGAGTTTGTCCGGCCGGTTGAGCGTCAGGGTCAGCACCGCGCCGTCGCCGACGGCCAGTACTTCACCGCTTTCCAAAGAGGGTAAGTTCACGTTTTTCTCCCAAGTTATAATCTCGAATTATTACTGAATCTACTGATTGGATGAGGCCTCGCCGGATACCGCCATAACCTTTTCCGCCTGAGTGCGCAGCAAGGTTTGGTAGCGGTGGGCCAATTGCTCCACCGGCTGCAGTCGCACCTGGCGCTCACCGGCCTGCACCAGTTGCGCTCGCTCGGTCTGGTACAGGGCCTTGACGTCCAACTCGGCGCGGGTCAGTTCCGCTTCCGGCACGTTGAGCCGGCCCGGCACGCCGGCCAGGCACAGGGCCCAACTGTCGGCGTCATTGAACTGCCCGCTGATCAGCGCTTTGAATTCCAGCGCCGGCGCCTGTCCGGCCTTGCGCCTGGGAGCTTGCAGCCGCACCACGCGCAGAAACAGCAGACCGGCGCACAAGGCGGAAAAGGCGGTGTGTGACAGCGGTTCACCGGTGAAACGGATGCGCGCCTGATCGCCGATACCCGTGATCACCTCACCCCCGTACAGTGTGACCACTTCACGCAGCAGGCGATGGTAATCCGCCAACAGGGCGTCCAACGCAGCCCGGGTGTAGCGTTGCTGGAAATGACCGAAGTTGACCACGCTCAGGCGCAGATCCACCGCCAGCTCGCCGGGCACCGATGTGTGGCGCGCCGGCGGCGCATCCGCATCCACATCCACATCCGCTGACGATGGCTCCGGCGGCGAGGGCTCGGAAAGCTCGGGGGCCGGCGGCTCCTGCGGGCGGCGCAGACGCCGCCGAATCACTTCCGCCGCCGCCCGCAACGCCAGCAGCCCCAGCACCACCAGCACATACCCGGTTTCCAGACGTTGACGCGGCGCGGTGTCATGGGCCGCGGCCAGCACCACCGAGCCGGACAGTTCACCGTCGGGCAAGGACACCGGCACTTCCACCTTCACCGGCAAAGCGTCGTCGCTGTCACCGGTGACCGGCTCGCGAGTGACGTCCAGGAACACCACGCCGCCCACCGGGTCCAGCGCGCGGGTCTCGCGGGCGATCACATTGAGGCCGATGAGGTCGTCACCGGCCAGGGATTCCGCGGCTCGCAAAGCGGTTTGCTGGGCCAGTGCTTTCAACTGGCCACGCTGCTCCGCCTGAAGGCGGGCGGAGAAATGCTCAAGAAAATAAACCCCCACCACCAGAGCCACCAGCAACATCAGCGCCAGTTCCAGCAGCAGTTGTTTCTCCCGTTGCAGCCAGGGCCGCCATTTTTCCCACACCAGCATGCGGTGCCTTCCTTGCCTGTGAATATGACGGCGCAAAGTATAACCCGTGGCGGCGGCGGTCCGCTTGGCTCTGGCGCACGCCCGCCAACACGGCGCGGTTTTCTGGTAATCTTAGCCGCTGTTCCGCAACGTACCGACCAGCCCGAGGACTTCCCCAGCGTGCGCGAGATTATTCTCATCCAGGTGTCCGGCAACGACCGGCCCGGCCTCACCGCGGCTTTTACCCGTATCCTGGCCCGCTATCATCTGAACATTCTCGATATCGGGCAGGCGGTGATCCACGACACCCTGTCACTGGGCATTTTGGTGGAGGTGCCGCCGGCGGCGGAAGCCTCGTCGATGCTCAAGGACCTGCTGTTCGAGGCCCACAAGCGCAATATTTCGGTGCGTTTCCGGCCCATCGACGAGGACCGCTACGAGCAATGGGTGTCCGGCCAGGGCAAGGACCGTCACATCATCACTCTGCTGGCGCGCAAGATCACCGCCGAGCAGCTCGGCGATGTCACCACCGTGGTCGCCGACAACGATTTGAACATCGACAGCATGGCCAGGCTTTCCGGTCGGGTGCATCTGGAAGGCGAAGACACCGATCCGGACGGTCGCGCCTGCGTGGAAATTTCCGTGCGGGGCGAGCCCCGTGACCCAAGCGCCATGCGCGCGGCGTTTCTGGCGATCGCCAACGAACGCAATCTGGACATCGCCTTCCAGCGCGACAGCGCCTTCCGCCGCAACCGCCGGCTGGTGGTGTTCGATATGGATTCCACGCTGATCCGCTCGGAAGTGATCGACGAACTCGCCACCGAGGCCGGCGTCGGCGAACAGGTGGCCGCGATCACCGACCGGGCGATGCTCGGCGAGCTGGACTTCAACGAAAGCTTCCGCGCCCGGGTGGCGCTGCTCAAAGGCTTGGACGAAAGTGCCCTGGAACGGGTGCGCGAGCGCATTCAGCTCACCGAAGGCGCCGACCGGCTGATCCCCACGCTTAAAGCGCTCGGTTATCGCACCGCGATCCTGTCCGGCGGTTTCACCTGGTTCGGCGACTGGCTGCAGCAACTGCTGGGCATCGACTACGTGTACGCCAACACTCTGGAGATCATCGACGGCAAAGTCACCGGCGAGGTGGCGGAACCGATCGTCAACGGCGAACGCAAAGCCGATCTGCTACGGGAAATCGCCGCCCGGGAGGGCATCAATATGGAACAGGTGATCGCGGTGGGGGATGGCGCCAACGACCTGCCCATGCTGGGCGCCGCCGGCCTCGGCATCGCGTTCCGCGCCAAGCCTCTGGTCAAGGAAAACGCCGCCCATTCGATCTCGACCCTGGGCCTGGACGGCATCCTCTATTTGATCGGCGTGCGCGACAAAGACCAACAGGAACTACTTAGGTAGTTAATAGTGAACAGTGAATAGTTAATAGCTAAACCAATGGAGTGGCCCGATTTAAGTAGACACCGGTTTAGGCGGCGGCATAGGCATGAGGGGTAAGTCCCCCCAAGGTCATATGACGCCGCACCTTTGGGTAAAATCGATCTGTGTAGTATCGGATTTCACCC
>Ga0206123_10000246_pt1 | contig 53206 bp, 30 predicted proteins | sample Helgoland_Spring_2_FD_160086 | JGI IMG/M metagenome (GOLD analysis project Ga0206123, IMG submission 160086) | Pelagic subsurface seawater microbial communities from Kabeltonne, Helgoland, North Sea - Helgoland_Spring_Bloom_20160316_1 | ecosystem: Environmental > Aquatic > Marine > Epipelagic ...
TTTTGTATCATGTATAGTATCAAAGATGTCTTTAGGTACATTATAGATGTTTCTAATGATATGACTGTAAGAACGTGAGTGTATATTAGTTTCAAAGAAAGACCAGTTATACATTAATGCTTCTAGTTCAGGTAGACTTACAACAGGAGTAAAGACTTGTACAGGTCCTCTGCCTTGTAGACTATCTAATGCTGTTTGTCTAAGTAAGTTAGCAGTAAAGATATGTTTAACAGCATCACTAGCCTCTTTAAAATCTCCTGCATCTTTAGTCAGACTAATCTCTTCTGGTATCCAAAAGAAACCTCTTGCAGTTTCTTCAAAGTTTGCTATTTTATCATACTTGACTTCTTCAAACCTTTGTATAGTAACTGGACCAGCTGGGTCTAAAAACATTTTGTTGTCTAAGTATGTTGTTTGTTTTGTTAAATCGTATTGTTCTTTGCTCATTGTTAACCCTTATAATTTACATGCTTCGCAATCATCGTCTTCAAAGACTGGCTCTGCTAAGTATTGTTTTGCTATTTCTACTGGTTCATCATCTAGTCGTTTGACTCCTGCTTTATTTATTAACGAGTAATAAAAAGTCTTAAGTCCCCATTGATGTGCCTGCATTAAGTTCTTTGCGATTAATGTCGTAGGCACTTTTTGATCTTTAAAGTGTGCTGGATTGTAGAATGTATTCGTTGAAATACTTTGATCTACATATGCCGCTAATACTGATGCTGTTTTTAAATATGCATCACAGTCTTCTTGTTCCCACATCAACTGATAAGAGTTTCTTACACGTTTAATGTGATAGTCTGGTACTACTTGTGTCAATGATCCTGCTTTACTTTCTTTAACAGAGATTAAACTCATTGGCATTTCAATACCATTTGTTGAATTGATCACTACACTAGATGATTCTACAGGAGCAATCGCCATTAGAGTCGCATTTCTAACACCATGCTCTTTCATATCTTTTCTTAATGATTCCCAATCACATTCTGGCTTAAAGTTTGCTAGTTTGTTTACACCTTTTGCTCTACGTTCCCAAGGGAACTTGCCTTTGCCATACCATGTCTTATCACTATCTACACACTTGCCTCTTTCTTTTGCTAGTTCTACTGTTGCTTCTGTTAAGAAGAATGCTTGATGTTCCATCCATGTTTTAACATCTTGTAGTGCATCTTTGTCACCATAGACGTAATCTCGTTTTGCATGCCAGTATGCTAAGTTAGTAACACCGATACCCAAAGGTTGTATTTCGTCATTACTTAACTTGCTCTGAATCGATAAAAAGTCTTGGTAATCTAATATGTTACACAGACTACGTTGTAGTGTACGACATGCTCTACGCATGTCTTCTGGGTTACGGAAAGCACCCCAGTTGATCGATCCAAGTGTACATAGTGCAATACGTCCCTCATCATCATCTAAACGCTTAAAGGGCTTTGTAGGCAATAATATCTCACAACACAAGTTGCTTTGATAGATTGGATGCTCTGTGGTGTCGAAAGGGCCTTGATTAGATACATTGTCAACATAGACTAAGTAAATTCTACCTGTGTCTGTTCTTTCTTTTAATATACCAGACCTAAAAACTTCTTCTGCTGACATTACTTTCTTACGCAGACTACGGGACCTTTCATATTTGATATAAAGTTCTTCAAATTTAGCAGTATCTGAATAAAATGCTTCGTAAAGATCAGGTACTTCATTTGGATCAAAGAACGTAATGTTACCTTTGTCTTTGAATCGTTTCCAAAAGAATGCATTTAGACATACGCCATAGTCCATATGTCTGACTCTTGTTTCGTCTGTACCTTGATTGTTTTTAAGAACGATTAAGTCATCAAACTGATGATGCCATATAGGATAAAATACTGTAGCACTAGCATTACGAATGCCACCTTGTGAACAAGAACGTAAGTCTCCGAACCATTTCTTTAAGAAGGGTATCATACCCGTATGCATGATCTCTCCGCCTCGTATAGGGGCTCCTAGGGGTCTTAAACGCCCTATCTCAAGTCCTATGCCGGCTCTTTTACTTGCATACTTTGCCATCATTTCACCTGATGCAAAAATACTATCTAAATCATCATCACTTTTAATAAGAACACAAGAACTAAACTGTTTAGTAGGTGTTCCTAATCCAGCAAGTACAGGAGTTGCTAAGGTAAAGAGACCTTCACTAGCACATGCATAGTACTCCTTAATGAATTTCATTCTTGCAGATTCAGGTTCTTCTTTATGAAATACTGTTGCGGCGGCTACCATATATCTTACTTGTGGAGTTTCATATATCTTTCCTGTTGATCTATTTCTTACTAGATACTTACCTATCATTTGTTCAACAGCGGCATAAGATGCATTTTCGTCTTTTTCATGGTTGATGATCTTTTCCATCTTGTTCCAATCATCTTCTGAATACCAATCAAGTAAATCTGGAGTATAAAGTCCTGCTTCTACGTTTGTTTTTACGATTTCATATAGATGCGGAGGATTATAACAACCATATACATCTTTACGCAACATTGATAAACGTTGTTTACCTGCTACGAATTGATAATTAGTGTGTCCTGTTTCTGGTGCTTGTTCTTCATCGATAAGATCAACAATAGCACGTAGAGTAAGTTCATCGATTTCTCTGGTAGTAATACCATCGAAAAAATGTGGCTGTGATGTTATCTCAATCATAGACTGTGATACATCTGAAACGCCTTCGCATACCTTTGCTACCTGTGCCTGCCACTTTTCAAGTGCTAGGTCTTCTACACTGCCTGATCTTTTGGTAACTTTTATATTCATTATTGTCCTATTTTGTTCTTTAGATAATCTACACTGATATTTTTTATATTACTGAAATCTGACAGCTCCGTATTTACTACTGAATTGGGCCAGTAATTCATCACATACTTTGCGTTGTCTACCGTGGCTAATACAACATCAACTTCATTATAGTCTTTTGCAGAGAAAAAGTCAACATCTTTTATACCCAATAGCAACAATGTGTATACTATACCCAATCCCCTAGAATAATAGCAATATGTGTTATCATGTAGTAATTGCCAAGGGGTAGGCCAATCTTTAATATCATGTGGATGTAGATAATAATTATTTAATGGGCATTGTTGCCAAAATTTATCTACTTCTATACAAACATTTTCTAAGTCTGATTCTTGTAATGATTTTCTTAAATCATACCATTCTGCAAGTCGAGTATCAAAACTCAGTGTAAAAACATTCATATACTATACTTATCACTTTACAGAATACGTGATAAATTCTAGCCAAAAAAAAGAGCAACTAAGTTGCCCTTTTTATATATTGTTAATTTAGATTAACATCTACCGACCATGACTTCAACAACGCCATCTAAGCCATCGTTGAATGCGCCAATTGCTTTACCGATAATAGTACCTGGCTTCACAGTTTCTGGATCTGCCGCACATCCGAATCCTGGCATTTCAGAAGAAACAATTAAGTCTCCTGGCATGATTGGAGCAATAACTTTACATGGAACTCGTCCAATAAGTGCTACGTCTACAACATGCTGTCCTTCGCCTGCTTCTAATGCCGCATTATAAACTTGTGCTGGATTAGTTGTAACAATACCTGCAACAAATGATGATGCTTGTTGACCACTTGCCATAACTTCAGCAGTTGGACTACCGAATAATACTACTGTACCTGGCTCGTAATCTTCTTCACCTAAATATTTCTCCGCCAAGTCAGCATATGTTGCGTTAAGTGTTGATCCACTTGTTAGAGTATAGTCACCAGTGATCGTACCTGCTGTTGAACTAGACCCTGTAGTAATTGTAGTAGACTGTAATGTTCCAGTATTAGTAGTTCCTGATACTGTTAATGAACCTAATGTACCTACAGAAGTGATGTTTGGCTGAGCCGCTGTTGTTACAGTACCTGCTGTAGTAGCAGAACCCGCTGAACCTGATACACTAATACCCCAAGTACCTGATGCTCCTGAACCAGTTGTACTAGGTGCACCAACTGTGTTATAAGAGATAGTTTTTGTTGCACTACCGTCATAAGTTGTACCTGAAGACTCTCCTGAGCCACCATTGTTGAATGTGACTGCATTGTCAACACTGCCTGCTGAACCTGTTGTGTTCTGATTCAGAGTTGTAACGTATGCCGCTCCAATTGCTGTACCTTGCCATACACCTGTATCAATTGTGCCAACTGATGTTAGTGATGAATCTACAACACTTGAGTTAATAGTTGTACCTGTTAACACTTCTGCGTTTGCTGTAATAGCAACGTTAGCCGCCGCTGTCAATTGACCTCTTGCGTTAACTGTAAATGTTGCATTATGAGTACCGTTACCGTAAGATGCGGCTGATACTGCTGTGTTAGTTATTGAGAACTCTGCACCAGTTAGTGTAAGTCCAGTTCCTGCTGTGAATGTACCAGCACCTGAGAACTGTACAAAGTTAACTGGATCTGTTCCAACTGTTGATACTGGGTCTGTGTTAACAAAACCAGAATCATTTAGAGTTGTTCCTGTTGATATAAATGTAAAGTCACCGCCTGCGATCTCTGTTGGAGTATCAAAATCATCTGCTCTTGTTAGAACTGTAGATGATGTTTTAACATAGATACCGTTATTTGCTTGAGTTGCTTCGTCTTTAACGAGGATTCTTTCACCAGTACCGAATGATTCACCGTCGATTGTGTCAAAGCTACCTGAAGATGTTGTTAATGTTGCACCAACACCTGCTGTTCCATTGTCATAAGTGATTGTTCCACCAGTGATAGATGTTAATGTTCCTGTAGTACCAACGTCACAAGGAGCATGTACTGCTAATCCTTGAGCAACATCGTCAACGTACTGCTTAGTAGCGGCATCTGTTGCGGCTGTTGGTGTTGCTAAGTCTAAAAGTCGTTTTGAACTGACTGATACTCCACCTGACCCTGTTGGTACAAGTGTGACCGGCTGATTAGTGCCGATTGCTGTAATTGTAACGCCTGAAGATTTACCAATGATTTCATCAGTTACAACGTTTGCTGTTGTATCAACGTTACCTGTAGTTGTTACAGAAGATAGAGTTCCTACTGAAGTAATGTTTGGCTGTGCCGCTGTTGTTACTGTACCTGCTGTAGTAGCAGTTGCTACAGTACCACTAATATTAGCGGCTACAACATTTGATAAACCACCTGCATCACCTGTAAACACTCCTGTGTTTGCTGTGATTGCTGAAGCAGTAATTGTACCATTGACACCTAAACCAGTTAATGTTCCTACTGATGTAATGTTTGCTTGTGCGGCGCCTGATACTGTTCCTGCTACTGAAGCAAGAGATACTGTACCAGAAACGTTTGCACCTGCTACTGCGTTTGCAGTGTTTGCTCTAAAAACTTCACCACTTACGTTAGCGCCTGCTACTGCATTTGCTGTTGTTGCGAAAGTTGCTAAGTCTGCTGTACCATTCAAGTTACCTTGAATTGCCGCAGTTACTGCTAGTGAACCTAATGTTCCTACTGAAGTAATGTTTGGTTGTGCCGCAGTACCTAATGTACCGTTTAATGTAGTTGCTGTAACTGTTGGTGCTGATAAAATGTCTGTTGCTGAGTCGTATGTAAAGTCTGCGTCTGCACCGAAATCTCCGTCATCGTTAAAGATAACTTGAGTGTTTGAACCTGCTGGTTGTTGTAAGTCCCAAGGATTACCGTTTGCATAGTAAAGATTATCTGTTTTAACACCGGCTGTTGCAGTAATATTGCCAGTTACATTCAAGTAACCAGACATGAAGACACCTTCTGCGCCATCAGTTGATTCTATTGATAGGATATTTGCTTTACCGTTTGTAGCAAATTCTAAAGCCTTTGTATCGTTGTCAACTACTTCCCATACTGCTCTGTTTTCTATAGTTCCGATACCGCCTTGTGCGATATACAAAGCATAATTGTTTATGTCTGACCCTAATGCCGCACCATAAAGACCAACATTCATGCCACTAGCATGAGTAGCATTTGCGATACCTCTTACACCTACTGCGGCTCCTGTATCACCAGTAGCACTTACAGTACCTAGTCCATATACACCAGTTGCTTTAGTTCCGCCGTTTGTTTCACCAATACCATATACACCGATACCAGTAATTGTTGCATCGCCTGAATCACCTTGTGCTTCACCAACAATACCAATGTGATCACCAAGTGATCCGCCTGTGTTGTCTGCTCCGAAAATACCAATTGCATTTCCAAAATCTGATGCTGAACCTACTCCACCAACAAGACTTGTTAATGTGCCGACAGAAGTAATGTTTGGTTGTGCCGCTGTTGTTACCGTACCTGAAGTAGTTGCCGCTGTTGCTAATGGTACTGTTCCTGTTACGTTTGCTCCAGCAATTGCTGATAGACCTGCACCAGAACCTATGAATACGTTACCATGAACATTACCGAATGTATTAACTGTGATTACTTCGTCTGTGTTAGTTACGTCTGCTCCGAAGATAAATTCGCCTGCTGAGTTGTCCCAACCCATAAATGCTGATAATGCACTTGAATCATAATATTCTAATTGTGTACCGCGATCTTTGCCATCGTCTGAAACAGGTACTGCGCCATTAGCGCCGCCGCCCATTGTGATAATTGGATCTTCTACTTCAAAAGAACTTACGTTGACATAAGTTAGATCACCGTTAACTGTTAAGTTTCCACCGATAACACCGTTACCTGACATGTTTAAGTCTGCACCAGCAACTTCGCCTGTTACGCTTATGTTACCACCGCCAATGTTGCCTGTCACAGATAGGGCTGTTAAGGTTCCAACACTTGTAATGTTTGTTTGTGTACCAGTTGCTAATAGACCAGAAATGTTTGTTGATGTTAATGTATCTGTATCTTTGTCGAAAGTAAAGTTTGTGTCTGCTCCAAAATCTCCGCCATCATTGAAGATAACTTGAGTGTTTGATCCTGCTGGTTGTTGTAAGTCCCATGCAACGCCATTAGCATATAAAAGATTGTCTGTTAATACTCTTGTAGCCGCAACATTACCTGTCACAGTCATTACACTTGTAGTTTTGTTAAACGTAAAGTTTGCCGCTCCAGCAAGTGCTGAGTCATCGTTAAAGATAACTTGAGTATTTGCTCCGCCAACTGTTGGGAACGATGTAACTGTTCCACCACTGTCTTTTACAGAAAGTACGTCACTGTCATTTAAGAAGATAGTACCTTTGCCGGCAGCCGGTGTTGGGACTGATCCTGATACATTTTGTTTTAATATTAGCATTTCTAATTACCCTATTTTAAATTTGTTTACCATGCTACTGAGCATGATTATATTTATCTTGTTCTGTTTTTGCATATGATTAATCTGGTACATATGTTCCTAATAAGTTAACACTTGTACTTGAGTTAGTAGGCGTTGCTCTTAATAATATATTACTGCCACTTACGACTGTAGTTAATGTTATTAAGTCTGCACCTGTAGTCGATAAACTACCATACACAGTTATTAAACTAGTTGTCCCGTCATGTACTAATAATACTTCAAGTGCTTGATAACCTGTGTTATCTGACACTTTAATTGTATATTTTGCTGATCTATAAGTAGATGCGGCAAATGTATCAATCGTGGTGTTTGCACTCCCTACTGAGACTGCTGTTCTACTACTGTAGAAATCTTCTACTGATAGTGTTGTTGATGTTATGTTGTCAGCACTGACATTACCACGTGCTGTTAACGTTTTTCCTGTACCACAAAGTGTAACGTTAGCATTTAAACCAATGTTAACATCTGTCATTGTAGTTGTAAATACTCCGGCAGTTGTAGTGCCAGTATCTACTGAAATAAGTCCGGCGCCGGCGCCAGTTCCAAATCGTACATCGCCTGATGTAGATATATAATTGTTGCCAGATACATTGCCTGTTGCTGTTACTAGCCCACTTGTTTTGTTAAGTGTGAATGATGCTGATCCGCCGAATGCAGTACCGCCGTCATTGAACTGAATTTGTGTATCTGAGCCTGCCGCTGTCGAACCGAATGTTACTGCATCGCCGTTAGCATAGAAGTAACCGTCTGTTTTAATACCTAATGGCACAACATTACCTGTTGTAGTTAATACTCCGCCACCGGTCATTGAAAATACGTCAGCATTTCCTGCAACACCCATTGTTACTGATGCATCTGCTGAATCTATAGATACATTTGAAGTACCATTCTGAATTGCATATTGGTTCCAGTCTGTAGAACCATCAAAAATAAATTGTCCACCGTCACCATTAGTGAAAGTTAGTGCGCCGTTTGATTCTTCTTGTATTAGAGCATCACCAAGGTATATAGTTTGCCCACCTAAATATAAATCTTTCCATCTGTTTACTGATGTACCTAAATCGTAAGTTATATTTCCTGTAGGAACAGTGTTTCCAGAAATAGTAACATTACCTGGTACTAACAATTCACCAGTCGCTGGTGTAAACGTAAATCCTGTATTACCAGTTAACGTTCCATTAGAATCAAAATAAACTTGTGAAGATTCTGCGTTTTGAGATGTACCAACTTCGATAAGAATACCATCGACAGTTAATGACCCTTCAATTTCAATTGCTTCTGAATACAATCCTTGAAAGTTATCTTCCAATACGAAATCATCACTAGAAGCAATGAAGTAAGGCATATTAGTGACAGAATTGGCTGCCTGCCCAGTAGAACCAAATGATAACCCACCTGAGCCATCTGTGATAATACCTTGTCCGCTTGATCCGCCAGTAATTGTAACATTGCCGATCGCACCGAGATCAGATAGTCCTGCACTAACATCTAAGTTAGTTGGTGTAACATTACCTACGTTACTGACTATCTCAACTGGTGTTTCGGCTACTGAGAACCCGCCAACTGAATTGAAGGACCTAATTGCCATTATTAAATAAACCTATATTGTGTTGTCCACACTGTTGAATTTGTCGCCGCTGGTGTTACCAACAATTCTAAATCTGCTCCATTTAACCCTACTGCTAATACTCCAGCAGATCCAGTTAAGAATGATTGACCATAAGTAACAAAGTCAACTGTTGATCCATCTGTCACAGAAAGTACTGATGCTACACTAACATTACCTGATGTTGAGTCTATTCCTTTTACTAAGAATTCTACGCCATTAACTCCAGAAACTGCAAAACTTGCAATTGCTTGTTGAGATGTAGATGTAGTAGTAACTGTTGCCGCCGCTAATGTTGAAATCTCATTAGCACCAACGTTTACGTTTCCTGCTATGTTAGCAGTACCACTTACTTCAACACTTGTTAAAGTACCTACAGAAGTAACGTTTGGTTGTGCCGCTGTGTATACAGTACCTGATACAAGTGCGTTTGCTACTTGACCTGATACGTTTGCACCCGCTACTGCATTAGCAGTCGCCGCGAATGATACTTCACCAGTTACGTTAGCACCTACTACATTAGATAGTCCGCCTGCATCACCAGTGAATAAACCAGTGTTTGCTGTGAATGCTGGTGCTGTTACAGTAGAACTAATGTCTGCTGTTCCTGTTACTTCAATTCCGGCGTCTGATACAATTACTACGTCTCCAGTACCGTTAACAGCCATTGAGATGTTACCGTCTGCTGTTGCGATGTCTACGTTAGATGTGCCATTTGCAATACCTGATAGACTTAAGCCTGTAATATTTGCGGCTGGGATATTTGATAATCCAAAACCGTCACCATTAAAGATGCCTGCTGTTGAATCAATGTTGCCTACTGCTACAACATCAGCACCAGTTGTAATATTGCCACCAGATACATTACCTGTTGCTACTACTGCGCCTGCTGTTGTTAAATTACCACCAATTACGTTACCTGTTGCACTTACAACACCTGCTGTTGTTAAGTTACCACCTGCTACGTTACCAGTTGCTGTTAGACTTGTTCCTGTTGCCGCTCCGATATTTGGAGTAGTAAACTGTGCTGAAGTTTTAACAACTACGTTTCCGCCTGAGATGTCTGTTGTTAAGTTATCAACGTTAACAGAGAATTCAGTGCCAGTTAATGTAAGACCTGCACCTGCTGTGAATGATCCTGCACCAGAGAACTGTACGAAAGTTACATCTGAAGTACCAACTGTTGTTACTGGATCAGTCATTACCCAACCAGTGTCATTATATAATGTACCTTGTTGAACAAATACAAAGTCACCACCAGCCATTTCAGTTGGAGTGTCAAAGTCTGTTGCTCTTGTCAAAACAGTTGAACTTGTGTAAGTGTAGATACCATTATGTGCTGATGTTGATTCGTCTTTAATAACGATACGATCATCAGTTGATAATGTAACACCGTCTATTGCTGTTAATGTTGAACCAGAAATTGTAAGTGTTGCTCCGACACCTGCTGTGCCGTTATCATATGTTACAGTACCACCTGACATAGTTGCCAGTGTACCAGTAGAGGCAGCCACTGCAGGTGCTTGAATAGCAAGACCTTGAGCAACGTCATCTACGTATTGTTTTGTTGCCGCATCTGTTGATGCAGTTGGAGTTCCTAATGATTCAATTTTAAAACCACCGACATGAACTTGACCAGTTCCTGTAGGTCTAATTTCAACATAGTCATCTGCTGAACCCGCTGTTAATGTTAAGTTACCACTGCCTGCGCCTGTTACTTGTGCTGTTACGACTGAACCTAATGTTGCTACACCGTTTGCATTAAAAGTACCAACGACATTTGCACCAGTGCCTGAAATGACAGCAGTTGAGTTGCCTGCGGCTACTAAATCAACGTTGCCATTGTTATTAACTGTAACATTTGATGTACCGTCGATTAATGTTCCTGTAAAGAAGTTAGCACTTACTAAATTTCCGCCATCTACGTTACCTGCACCTACGTTTCCTGTAAATGTACCTACACCAGTAGCAATCACATTGCCAAGGTCTAAGTTACCACTTGTCATTACTAAGCCAGTGTCAGTAACATTTGCTGTTAGTCCGCCGTTAACATTTAATTCAATGTTACCGTCTGCGGCTGGGATAGAAACATTAGATGTTCCGTTTGCTACACCTGATGTGTCAATACCCGTTAACTGAGAACCATTACCATAAAAGTATGATGCTGTTACATTGCCTGCAGTAACAACTTGTCCTGTTCCGTTTGGAGTAAGAATGATGTTAGCATTAGTATCTTGACCAGTAACTGTTTGATCTGTGATTTCTAAGTTGCCAATCTGAGTTCCGTCTGGTAAGTTAGTTACACCAGTACTACCGATGTATCTATAACCTACGATGTAAAGAACTTTACTACTTGTTAAGGCAGTCGGAATTGTTTCTCCGATAAAGTTAAGGACACCTGATTGATAGTTATAAAAGAACTCACCAGTTCCACCTGAACCCGCCGCAAATATTTGCGTACCAGTTGAAGTAGGATCTGCGGCTCCTGCATCATCTACATAAACTGATACAGAATAAGTTGCTCCAAATTCTGCTGGAATCCAGTAAGTTAAGCCTGTTTTCCAAGTAGGGTAAACACCGCTAACTGGTACAGTAGTATTATCTGCTGTACACTCTGCCGCTCCAGTACCTGTGTATGCTTGAACAATTCCTGCTGTCCCGGCCGCTACACTTGGTATCTGATCAGATTGAGTCCATTGTGTATCACCACGAATTAGTAATGGACTTGCTATAGCCTCGTTACTTGGACTTTTGTTTGCTTCTGTGTCAGTTTTAGTGACACCGAATGCCTGTTTGTAAAGTAGGTCAACTTTTTGTGAAATAGGTATACTCATTTTTAGTTACTCGCTGATTCTAATGATAATGCTGAAATAGATTGTCCAGATGTTAATTTGATACGGATATATATTTCGTTAGTTGATGTACTAGAAGTACTAACTGTACCAAATGTTGCAGTGAACGACTCGTTTGTTTGTGCTGAATTAAGTGTAACAGTTCCTCCTAATGCACACCCGTCTGATCCGTTACCGCCTGATCCAGTATTCGCACCTGGGACACCTGATCCTGCATAAGATGTTGACATGTCAACCCAACCATTCAATGAAGATGCTGAATCAATTGTTGATCCTGGTACGCAGACCCAAAGACCTGCCACTGTACCTGTGAACTTGATATCAAATTTAGATACTGATGTTCTGATAACTTTAAACGTGAAATATTGACTTGAACCTTGTCCACTTAAGTCAGGTCCTGCTGGTAAGTAACCAGATGTGTAGTCTGTGACATTGTGAGCAAGTGAGTCTGCTACTACAGTCGCATCATATGTTTGTAATGGTCCATTCTCACTGTCAAATGCTGATGCACTTGCAGAGAAAGATGGAGTATCTGTTGAACCTGGATTCTCAATTCTAAATGCTAATCCTGATCCTGAACCGATTGTTGAACCGATATAAACGTTTGCTTCTTCAATTCTGCTTGAAGAAGATGAAGTTCCTGTTTTATAAAGAATTGTTGAACCTGGAGCAAAATTTTGTGTTCCAGTTGAATAAGAGTTAAAACAATTTAAACTAGGTCCACTTGCACTTGATCCAAATCCTGAGATGATCGCCGCTGTCGTTGTGATTGCTTGACCGCCTGATGCTACATGCAAGTTTTGTGCTAACGGAGTAGTTACTCCAGCAGTTGCATATGAAACAGATGCTGGTGAACTAAACGCTCCGCCTGAAGACCCAGTGATGAAGTTATCACTTGTTGGATACATATCACCAGATAATCTGTTAACAGTCGCCGCTATAGTGAAAGCATTAGTATTATTATAATGTGGTACAGTTGAACTGTATGTATAACTTGGAGTCGAATCTGCTGTAATTGAAGTACTTGTGAACTGTGGAGTTCCTGGAGAACTTCCATCATAATACCAATCAGGAGTACCTGTGTCAGATGCCGCACTGTCAGTGATTTGAATTTCATTCCAACCTGCTGATACAGTACCTGCAGTATCTGCTGTAAAGACTGACCAGAAGCCTGCCGCTACATTTGAATTTACAGCGTTATAGTCTACGTTGTTTGAAATAATTAAGTTACTATATGTACCGTTACCATCTAATGATGTTGTTAAGATTCTTTGTCCTGCATTTACACCATTTAGTAATGCAGTAATAGTACCAGAATCACCTGGTCCTACATTTACAATTGCATTTGTTGTGTATGATGAAGATCGTCTAACTTTTGAAACTGTTGTTCCACCTGCGACACTCTTACCACCAGAATCTGTGTTATCAGTCTGTGTGAAGTTTGTCATACGATATGTTGATAATGAATCAACTGCTAATGTATATGAACCTGGGAAGTTATCTGGTGATTCAGGAACCAATTTACCTAACACTTCGTTTAACTGAGCAATCGAATTGGAGACCGATGATGCTGTTGTTAAAGTCACTGCGTTAGATGTTAATGATCCTTGAGTCGGAGTTCCTAATGCGACATCAATCGCACCAGATGTACTAGGCACTGTAACTATTCCAGTTAATGTGCTTGTACCTGTTACGTTCAACGTACCTGCAACATTAACTCCAGTGCCAGTGATATTTGCTGTTAGCCCGCCGTCAACGTTTAATTCAACATTGCCGTCTGCGACTGGTATACGAACATTAGATGTACCATTTGAAATACCTGTAGAGTCGATACCTGTTAATGCAGAACCGTCTCCGTAATATTTACCAGTTGATAACGTAATGTTACCGTCTACATCTAAATTAGATGTAGCCGTATCAAATGTTAAGTTTGCTGATGCTCCAAAATCCTGATCATCGTTGAACTGGATTTGAGTGTTAGCTCCTGCTGGTTCTTGTAAGTCCCATGGGACTCCGTTTGCGTAGTAAAGGTTATCTGTTAGTACCCCTAAAGCCGCTATATTTGCTGTAAATGTTGCGCCATTAGTAGTGATGTAACCGTTACTCAGAATAATGTTAGCCGGAGTTTCTCCTACTGAGAATCCTGCTACTGAGTTAAATGCTTTTATTGCCATGTTTTGGTCTCCGTAAACTCGTTTTATTTTCTTTGGAATGAAAGTTAATAATCTATATCTTTATTTATCTGTACCGCAATAAACTTAGTGCGTATATTGCCCAAAATTGTAATAAATTGTTTAAATTATTTTTGTAAGACTAAGATTCGTATTCTTCTAAAAGAATTTTATATGATGTTTCATTCGTAGTGGCTGGAGTAGCATATAAAACTACTTGAGCATCTCTAAATGCATCACCAGGAACATAAGTCACTGCGAAATCAGCAAGTAATGAACCAACTGATATTGTTGCATATTCAGTGTAGTTGACTGTTGCTCCATATACTGCTGATGTGATCTTAACTGTCTGTCTGGACGAGTTTGCTGGGTCAGTAGCAACGATTGTATAATCTACTGCTGAAACAGTAGATGCTTCAGTTGCACAGATTTCTACTGCTGACGTAGTTGTTGTTACGCCTGTTTTGACTTTAGTAGTTCTGAATGAGTACGCACCAGATCCGACAGTCATGTTGTTGGCAACAAGAGTGCCTGCCATTGTCATTGTGTTTGTTGTTTTGTTGTAAACTACGTTGGCATCTCCACCGAATAAGCCACCGTCATTGAACTGCATCTGTGTGTTAGCACCGCCTGGTGATCCACCTCCGCCTCCACCCGAGTTAAGAGTCCAACTTAATCCACCTGATCCATCAGTTGCTAATACATATCCGTTGAGTCCGCCGTCAATATGTAAGTTTGCTACTGGAAGTTCTATGTTAGGTGAAGTTTGTAAATTAGCATTACCTGAGACTGCAAGATTACCAAGAGAATCAATGACTACTGGCCCAGTAAATGTAGCAGTGTCTGTGATTGCAATATTGGCTCCACCGATGTTACCTACTACAGATAGTCCTCCACCGACTTGAAGCCCTGTTAACGTACCTACAGAAGTTATGTTTGGTTGACTAGCAACTGTAAGATTACCCGCAAAGTTTGCAAAGTTTGCACTTGCTCCTGCTGAGATATCTGCAAACACACCGTTAGCATATAAAACAGTATCAGATGCACCTGTAAGATTGACTGCTGAGATGTTTCCTATGCCAGTGATGTTTGCATATGTAACATTAGATATGTTACCACCTTCACCTGCAATATGTGTTGCTGTTAGAAGACTAGTATCTACATCATAAATGAAACCTGCATCTCCAGCAAAAGAACCTGCACTATTAAACTGAACTTGCATGTTGGAGCCACCAGGGCTACCATTGCCGCCTCCGCCTCCACCTGATTGTGCTGTCCAACTTAATCCACCTGCGCCGTCAGTCTGCAATACATATCCGTTAACTCCACCTGATATAGAAACAGTCTGTACATCTCCTAATGCAGTGTTTCCAGTGACTGATACATTGAGTGCTGTTAATGTATCTGATGCAGAGTCAAATACTAAATTTGCACTTGCTCCAAATACACCGTTGTCATTAAATTGTACTTGAGTGTTTGATCCTGCTGGGTCACTTGAAAACGCCGCTCCATTTGCATAAAAGTAATTGTTTGCATAAACACTGTTAGATGTTACATTTCCGGCTGGATAGTTATGATTGGTAATGATATTACCGTTTGCGGCTATAGCATCAATTGGCGGCAAGCCTACTGAATATCCGGTCAATGAATTAAATTTGTCTGCGGCCATGTGTTAGTTCCATTATTATATCTTGTATTTATGCTGATATAACAAAAATGATTTCATAAAAAAGAACCCTACAGCACTTTTTTAATAAATAAAAGTATGCTTACAAGACAACCAGTTAGACCCAAATGCACTAGTTGCAACATATCTTTTGCTAAACCTAACGGTATTAGTAAACATGGATTTCAGAAGTGGCACAAATATTGTGTAGATTGTGCTAAAGCAATCTATATTAAGAAGATACCAAAGAAGAATACAATGTGCATTGAGTGTGGATTTGTGCCTGAAGACATGATTCAGTTAGATATTGCTTACAGAGACTTAAATCCAAATAACAAAACAAAAGAAAATATATTGACAATGTGTGCAAATTGTACTAGACTAAGAAATAAGAAAATAAGAGAAGGACAAAAACAACTAGAAATTTCTGTTGATTCAGAAATTAGAATTTAAAGTTTGATCTCTTCTATCTTGTTGTACCAGTCGTTGTAATAGATAGATAATTTTTCTCTGTCATACCCTCTGATTCCTAATAGATCATACATTTCTTTAACAGCATCTAATGTTTCTGTCTCAGATTCATATTTTCTCACATCAAATTCATAAACAACATTTGGTAATGCTCTCATTTCTTCTATGTTTTCTTCATAATCACAAAGACGTTCATAAAAAACTTTAATATTTGGATCTTTACTTGCTCGTTTTTCTACGTAATCATGTGGATGTGTGAACAAGATGATGTTTGCATTCTTCCAAATCTTTTTGATTTCAATTACTTCTGGATTAAAATGTGATGCTATAAAAAATTTGTAGTCTCCGTGAGATACATCTTTAACATAGTCATGGTATGATATACCTCTCCAAGGATCGATGTAATCTTTTTTATCAAATCCGAAAAAAAAGTTATCTGTGATATGAAGATCAGTCCATGTCATTCCCTTTTCTATCTCAGATAACTCACCTAGAAGATAATTTAATTTATCGTCTGGAGAAAACTCTCCTCTAAGTTGTGCTTCTGTTATTTCTTTATGACCGAACAAGCCATGATCTGATAGACTCAGACAATTAGCCATAAATTTGCCACCTGAATAATTATGATACCAAATTATAGTTAAGTTGTCTGTTTCTAAATTACAGTCTTCTGGACGACATCTAGCCATTTAGAGTTCTTCGCCTTCTTCTCCTCTACCATCACCGTGTCCATTTAATCGTGTGAGTTGATCTTGTACTTCTTTATATGACTCTGCTTCATCTTCGGATACAAGCGGTGGCTCAACGATAGGCTCAACGTTAGTATCAACTTCTACTACATCGTCTATCGTACCAACTTCTCCTACAATTTCATTTACTGAAATATCTAAAGGAACTGTCGTTGATGCTTCTTTCTTTGCTTCTTCTACTTCATCATCAAACTCTTCCCAATAAACATTGAGACTTTCTGCGCCTTCTATATACTTGTCGCCAATATCATGCCACTTGGTGTTCATATAACCTATACCAGCATAATAGCCTTTGCCTGTAGTATCGTTGTAGTCATAGTCTGTTTCTAATTCTTTTTTATCATACCATACAGAATCAATAAACTCACCCATATCAGTTTCAACAATACCATATGTGAATTTATATTTGTCAAATGGTTCGCCATCTGTTTCTACAAACCAGCAACCAAATCCACCTTTCTCTCCGCTATGAAATGCTAAAGTAGGAACATAGTTATCATCATCTTTAATGTCTTCATCATCAGGCATAGTGCCCATTGAATAACATTCTCTACCATAAAGAGGCATAATTGCTTCTAAAGGAGTTTCAGTTTCTGAGTAGTCATATTTAGAGTCTAAACCAGTTACTTCTGTTACAAAGAATCCGCTATCAGCATATGCGGCATTAATGTGTTCCAAATCATCACACTCCCACATATAGTAATCTTCTTTAGGAAGAGGGGCATCTGCATCTGGTTGCTCATCGTCCCAATCTAAACTAGTGACATGTTCTATAATAGCCGATTCTCTTTCGCTTCTGTCATCGTGTTCGTTGAGAAAATACTCAACAAATTCTTCGTTCACTGTTCCAATTACTGTTTCTCCGCCATATCTGCCGGCTTCAATTCTGAAGATTCTTTTACTCATAGATGTACTCCGCTAAAACTATACTCGTATTTAATATATTATACTGCCTCAAAAATAATTTGTCAAGCCTTTTTCTACCCAAAAAAAAGCCTCTAATAAAAGAGGCTTTTAAACTTATTTAATAAGTTGATTATATAATAATCGGCTTATTGGAAAGTTAAGTTTTGAACTGCGATCTCGCCTAAATAATCAGCCGCATTACCGAAAGATGATGCAGTGTTAGTTAGTTCGATGTAACCGTAACGAGTCATAAATGACACGACTGGCTCAAACGTAGCTGGATCTAGTACAACTCCACTGCTCATTAATGGAATATATGGGCAATAGAAGGCAGCCGCATCAGTTTCAGATGAACCTTTGTATCCAACTAATACTGCTTGAGTATCAGGTGCATAAGAGTCAACGAAAACACGCATAGCGCCGTTCAACGTACCAACAAACTTAGTGTTAGTAGGAGCTTCAAAAGTTCCTTCAGTTGTACGTGCAAATGCTGATGTAGTTGCAGATTGTAATACAGTTAAGGCCGCAGAACTCACAACAGCCCAGTTACCTGCGCCTCTACGTGTTCTTTGTGCGATCAAGTTTGCAACTCTGTTGATTAATACAGCAAGTGCCGCATGTTCATCACCAACGTAAGTAGCAGTACCAGATACCGCAGCCTGATTATAAGTGAACTCAGTTGCCGCTAACGTTCTAAGAGATAGTAATACCTCTTGATCGATTTCAGCAGTGATTTCTTGTGCTAAAGCAGCCATAATCTCTGCTTCAACATCGATGCCGTGCTGAGACTGTGCGTCCTGAGCGGCTTCAAATGTCCAACGTGCTTGTAACTTACGTGACTTCGCTTCAACCGCTTGTCTTAAGATTTGCACACTGATTTGCTTACCACCGTTACCTTCTAATACCGCTGTGTCTCCACCTGTATATGAATTGGTTGTCGCTGTTCCACTAGCAGTACGTGAGTATGCTTGTGCAATTTTGAATGGTGATAATGCTTCTTCGCCTGCTGTTACTGATGTAGCGGCAGCCGAGTTGTCAGTCAATGACTGAGCATAACGAACACGCAATGTGTGAATCTGTCCAACAGGACCAGTCATTGGCTGAACGCCGACTAGTTCGTTAGCAATAACAGTAGGCATAACCCTTCTGATTACTGGTAAGATTACACGGTTAAGTGTTGCTATATTTCCTGCTCCGGTGCTACCTGCTGTAGCAGTCTCATTTAAGAGTCCTTTGCGAGTGTTTTCAAGGACGACACCCATTGTTGATCGGCGGTTGCCTTTTAAGCCTTCTAACAGAGCTTCTTTGGTTTCGCCCCAACGACTTTCTAAGAGTACTTTTGACATTGTTATTTCTCCTAATCTATGTCTAGTTTAAATTAAAGCCCTGCCAGACGTTTCAGATCAATTACGTTGCTTCCTGCATCGTAATCTTCTTCTACATGCTGTTCTTTCTTGGCAGATTTATTACCGGTTTGTACAGTTGAAACAGATTCAGTTAAAGATTTCTTTTCAGATTTCTTTTCACTTCCTTCATTTAATACTGCTGGTAAATACTTGTCAAATGCGTTCTTCAGCTTTGGCGTCTGAACGCTTTCAAGTAAAGATCGCATTACTTGAGCCTTCTCTTTGTTCAAAGAAGCAGTTAATTTAACCATTTCTTTTTCACGTTGAGTCGATTCTTTAATAATGTTCACTTCACGTTCTTTTGATTCAATAATTTGATTTGCTTTCGCAAGTTTAACCATTGATTCTGCTAGTTCTTGTTCTTTATCATTCAATACAGAAACGATCTTACGTGTTTCAGCCTTATCATTTAGATAAGTTGTGCTGAATTCACCTGCGAATGTTTCAAATATCTTACGACCGAAGTTATTCTCCCTAGCGATTTTAATATCTTCTTTAAGTTGTGATAGTTCACCTTTAAGATGTGTTGCAACTGAAGCACTAACTCTTTTAGAACTCTCGGAGACGAATCTCGCTTTAAGTTCTTCAAGTTTAGCACGACCTTCTGCAACTAACTTAACTCGTTGTTCAACCACTGCTTGTCTATCCTGAGCAAATTCTTTGATCTCTCTAGCCAATGCATGAGTGATAAACTTTTGAAGTTTATCTTGGTTTTCCAACTGAATCTTACGATCAGTACGTAGTTCTTTAATTTCTTCTGCTAACTTAGTTACCATAAAGTTATTAAATTTACCTGCACTTTCTTTAAGTTTCAATTTCGCTTTTACACGATCTTCGTTAATAGCCTTCTTCTCTTCGTGGAAGTCTTTTATTTCTTCACTTAGAGATTCCGTTACCATCTTGTCAAGGGCCTCTACCATGACACTTCTGTCATGTTCATATCGTTGTGCAAATTCATTTCTGAGTTCGCCGCGGACTTGATCTTTAGCCTCGTTCAACTTAGTGCTCCAAGTACTTTCTAATTCACTTGCAACATCTTCGTTAATAAGACCTGAATCAATTAATGGTTTGATAGCATCTAACATGCTGATTTCCCCTCTATTTAGATTTTTAAGTCTTTGATAAGACGAGTTACCTCATCTTTCAAATAACGTTCTACTTGTTTATTGCCTCTCGCTTCTCGTGCTACTTCTAAAACTTTATGTCCGTTGGTCATATTCATCAGACCTTCGTATATTGCTTTAGGGTAAGCATTTGGTGCACTTGGTTGAGCAACAATATCTACTGTGATTATTTCAAAATCACTTACACGGCCATCTAAATCGTTAACGTTTCCGCTACCTCTACTAGATACACCGAGTTTTACCCCCGACTCTAACATGGTCTGAACTAACTGACCCATTGGAGTTGGTAAAATCTTTAACTTACCGTAACCGTTCGGTCCATCCATCCACATATTTGAGATCATGTGTGATACACGATCTAAATTGATTTTTAAATCATCTGGATGGTCAACTTCACCTAAAACTGAATTGCCTTCTTTAATCTGAGCATTCAGTGTGTCTACGGCATTTTCGATCTCGTTGACAGGATAAACACGTTCATTTGCGTTTTTTACCCCGCCTTGTATGAAGATACCCTTCATATAAAGAGTCTTCAAATCAGAATCACCTTCTTTAACAGACTCGACAACCATTTCGGAGTTGTCGAATGTTAAGTGTTCTTTAAGATATAAAGCCATTTATATCAGTTCCTTAATCTATAACAGATTTAGTGTTTGTACCTGGAGCCTGTGTAGTCACTGGCTTAGGAGCGGCAGACATGTCTTTCATGTTTTTGCCGGGCTGATTTTGGAAGCTAGAAGCGCCATCAACGTCTTTTGCTTTTGGAGCTGGACGTCCTTGCTCTCCTGAATTGCCTTCATCAAAATCTACTGGATGTGCATCCATTCCTTTTTGACCTGAGTTTGCATCTACTGGAGACTTAGTATTTTCACCGTTGTCGCCCATTTTTGCTGTGACTTTTTGAAGTGTAATTGCTTCTGCAACTAATTCTTCATCATCAACAGAAACGTCTACGTCTACTTCTTGGTCGTCAATATCACCTTCGATATCATCTTGCTTGTCTTCGATGTCATGCAAGTCTGCATCCATCTCATCGTCACGACCTTTTAGTTCGTCTTCGTCTGCCATGATTTCATCAAAGTCAGCCATTAATTCGTCTAGTTTGTCTTCGATTCTGATAACAGCATCTTCAACTTCAGAAGATTCTTCACCAGAGTCTCCGTCAATGTCAAAAATCTCTTCAGATTCGATATCAATTTGTTCGTCTTCATCTTCTGAGACGCCTTGTTCTTCTGCGGCGATTTCGTCCATCATTTCGCCTACATGCTCTTCACTTTCATGCATGTCATCGTCATCCATAGCCTCTTCTGCCATAATTGACTCGTAGATTTCTCTGGACTTTTCTACAACGATGTCGTGGAAAAGGTCTTTTGCCTGTTCTTCGTTCTCATTAATAATGAGGTCGATAAGTTTATCAAATTTTTTATTTTCCATTATTGGTCTCCTGATTGTTTATAAATGGCTTTATGTAAAGATATTTAGCACATAGCCACCAAAAGTGGCTTTTAAGTACTACTTTTTTACGTTTTTTGAGTTTTTGAGGTAAAAATAGGCAAAAAACTAAATTAAATTAGTTTTTTAAAGAGAAGGACCGGCGCCTTCTTCTGGTTTTGCACCATACTGATTTTTAACTTTCAGTAAATGTTTTGCTTTTTCGTAATTTCTCACATCTAACATTTTACGCAATTTTCTAATTTGGTTTAATGTGAGTTTAGTTTTCCTAGATGTTCGCCAAACAGGTTTTGAGTTGTCATCTCCGACATCTTGGAACCCGGGTATTGCGGCGTCAAACATTTCAAATAATTTCATAAGAGTATTTATCTTTTCTTATTATGTAGGACCGACTTCACCAGCACCTTCAACTGAGCCGGTAGCTGTGCCTGGAGTTCCTACTGGACCTGCTACGTCCATATCACCAAAGTCTTCTAAGTTTTCAGAATCTTCGATTTCTGCGTTTGTATCTATATCAGCATCGAAATCACCTGTAGAGACTCCAACACTTCTGAGATCAGACCCTGTTGGATCCATATCAGTTTCTTCAGCGTTTTCTTCTCCCCACATTTTCTCATTCTTAACGATTTCGTCTTCAGTCAATCCTAAGAATCTTTCTAGTGCGAAACGTTTAGAAATATAAGGGAATGCTTCCATACCGCTGAATGTATTGACTCTTGCTGTGTCTAATTCACTTTGACGATATGCGGCAAAGTTTTGTGGGGGATTAAATTCTATATCAAATAACTGCGTATCGATGTTAAATCCTCTCCAACGCAAGAACAATTTGAATTCATCGTCAAGTTTTTGACAGATATAGTTCTGTAATCTTTCACAGTACTGATTGAATCTAAACTCTTGTATCATTGCTGTACCAACACGACCGTCATTGAGAGGTGTTGTGTTGTCATCAGGACCTGTGGGTAAATATGAACTAGGAACACGTAAGCCACGTGCTAGTCTGTTATTAAAGTATTTAAGATCATCAATCTCACCTAAGTTTTGTCCACCTGGGAGAACTTCGATAGATGATCCTCTACCTTCTGATGTAACTGGGAAGAAGTAATCTTCATTCATCGACAGTGGATTATATGTAGCATCTACTTTTGATTCTCCGCCATGAATACTTGGAATACGTCTTTGATGTATCTCGTTTTTAATTCTGTCTACGAATGCCATTGCTAAGTGACTAGGCATGTTGCCTACGTCAATCTTAAACATTCTACGTTCTGGCGCACGTTGTACACGATAGATTAAGATAGCATCTTCTAATAGTTCTTTCTGTTTATATACTTTAAAGATGTTCTCTAAGATAGATTGTCCGAAAGGCCAGAAACGATCTAAGCCTTCTGTTAATGACAAGTGAACAACATGATTAGAATCGATTGCTGACTCTGCTTGTCCTAATGTAAATCTACTACCTGATGTGTTGTATGGCATTGATGGGACTGTATATCCGCCGCCACCTGCTCCGCCACCGCCACCAGTACCACCTAATCCTGTTGTTGGGTTAGCGGCAAAATCTGTGTTTGTTTTTTGTGCAACTGTTAAGTTCTGTAAGTTAATGTTTAAGTCTTTAATAACATACTGCTCAGGAAGTTTACCTTCACTCTCATTAACAATAACTTTAATGACTTTAACCATGTCAACCCAGTAAAGTTTAAAGTTCTCTGGATCTCTTACAAAGACTTGATCTCCATATTTCACTACGTTTCTAAACATTTTAAACATACGAGTATCAAACTCATTGAGTTTACACCATTGTTGTAACTGTTTAGTTAAGAGTTCTGTTTCATGTGGAGTAGGTTCATCTCTGAATGCTATTGAAAATGGAGTTTTATTATGGTCATTGCGTTGTGTACTGAACTCTGCTATAATATCTAAACATGCATTAATCTCAGCATCGACATCCATCATTTCGTACTGATTGTATCTTTCTATTCTGTTAGGATGTCCTGTGTAAACTTCAGGAAGTCTACTCATGTAGTTCTTGTAACCGAAGTCAGTGTTTGAGTAACCTGCATCGTCAGCACCACTATTCCAAGACCCAGAATTACTGTTGCCCCCTGATATAGGACTTGATACTCCGCTCTTGTTTAAAAATTTCTTTGTGTATGCCATATAAGTTCTCTTTGTACTCTATGTATTTAGTTAAACCGAAGAGTATTGAACTATTTTCTCTGACAGATCAACTTGTTCAGTTTGCTTGGAAAGAAGTTGTCCTAGTAGCTTGTTATTCATTTGTGTTTCTGCCAGTTGTTGTTCTGCTATGGACTGTGTTTCATCTGATTTACCCAATTGTAAATCTTCTGTACTTGCTCCTAATTCAGCCGATGCTTGTGCATCTGGATCTGTTGCAAGATCGTTAGTGTCTGGTGGAGGTGGAATTACATATCCCCTATCTGCCATAAGTTCAGCATCTAGTTCTGCCATTACCGCGGCTTGTCTTTCTTTGAATCTTGCATCGGCTATAGGGTCATGGCCAAATTGGTCTGAATTTTGATATGCATCTGCTTCTTCTGCTGTTTTAAAGTTTTTAGCATACAGACCACCGCCATATTTCGAGTCATCAGAAAGTTTATACGCATATGATCTAAATTCACCAGTCAATTTGTCTATCATAACTCCTGGAGGAAGTTCTTCTGGTTTAGCCTTTTCTATTTGTACTTGTTGACCAGTTATTTCTGCTACTACAGTTGTTGCAACGATAAGTCTTTCAGTAGCCTCTGCTTGTTTGTCAATCGAATCTTTTAATAAGTCTGTTTTAGTAACCATTTCTTTTTGCACTTCAACTACTGCATCATCAATCTCTGCTTGTGTATCTCCATCTAAACCAAGGTCTGCAATTAGTTTCTCTTCATCTGCTACTTCTTTTTCTGCTTCTGCTTGACTAGCATCTGCTACTGTTTTTTCAGTTTCAAGTCCTTCAAAATTCTTTTTCATATCTTCCAAGATTTCACTGATTCTTTCTTCATCGGCATCACTCATGTCATTATCTTCTAACATGGCTTGAAGTACATTTTGCGTTAGAGTTCCATCCTTTTGGGCCGCTGTAACTTTATCAAAGTCTACTGTACTGTCTTTGAACGCTCCTTTTTTATCATAAAAACCACTTTGCTCTGCTAAGGCTAAATTTGCTTTTCTAACATCTTTCTCAAGGCTTGCACCCATATTAGATCCGATCTTTTCACCAACCTCTGATCCACCTTTTCCACCTGCCCATGCACCTAATCCTGCTCCAATAAGAGTACCTAATGTTCCACCAATTGCCACTCCGACTGGACCACCAAATGCTCCGATCAATGCTCCAGCTTTGGCACCTGCAAATGCGCCGCCTACAGCGCCAACCATATTACCAGTCATTTCACCAGTAGTTTCAGCATTAGTTACTGTGTCTCTTCTATCTGCTTCGGCTTCGTCTATCTTACCGTCTTTTCTTAATTCTGCGGTGGCCTCTCTTTCATCTTTGCCTTCATCATATGAACCATATGCCGCTATGGCTCCAGTTGCAACACCCGCACCACCTACTTTAAACGCCTTAGAACTTACTAATGTACTAGCAAGGCTTGCCCCTCTGGTGCCAATATTTTTAAACATGCCTTTGATGCCACCACCACCAGGACCACCTAGTAGACTCAATGACATAGCCGCTTTTCCTGCCGCATATCCTAAGGCTGCGACTGCTCCAGTAGCCAATATCAATACTGCTGGACCAGCAAAGTCTAACAAACCATCTGCGGCTGTTCTGACTGATCTGGCCATGGCTTCTAACTCTGCTTGGAAATCTAATTGAGTATCTTTACCGCTTTCAGTAGTTTCTTTAACATTGTCTAATGCTGTTTTTAATATCTCTCTCGCTTTATCTTCATCTCCAGAATCCATTGCTTGTTGGTACAGATTTAAATTTTCTGCACTTAGACCAACAGATTTACCAAATCCTTCTGCATCAGCACCCATTCTAATGAGTGCATCACTAAATCTTGCTAAACCATCTTCTTGTCCAGAGATAACATCAGACAAGATTTTTTGTGTTGCCGCCATTACTTCTTCAGGCTTGTCAGGATCAACACCTTCAAATGCAGTTGCAAGATCGCCAGCATTTAATCCTAACTGTGCGATTGCTTCTGTTGTCGAATCAAAGTTGCCAGTAATCATTACTGTGTTAATTTGTTCTGCTAGATCAGGTCCTAATATTCTCGCCAAGGTGCCAGTCATTTGAGTTCTTGCATCTAACTCTTTTTGCAATGTTATTTTTTTTGCTTCGATTTCATTGGCTTGTTCTTTTTTACCGGCTTTTCTTAATGCTGTTTCTTCTTTTTGTAAGTCTGATATCTCACGTTGCTGGTTCATTGAGACTATTTTATTGCGATATTCTGCTTTTTGTTGTTGTTCTGCGGCTATCTGTTGCTCGGCATTCCTACCAGTAATTTCAGATATTGCAGTTAAACTTTTTGCATAAGCAAGTGATCTTTTTTGCAATTGGTTCGCAGTAAGATTTTGGGCCTTTAAGTTAATACCACTTGCTCTTTGAAGTTCTATGTAATTTGTTTGAACTGCATTCAAATCTTCAATTGTGTAACCAAGTCTAGCAAAACGTTTTTGTTCAGTCTTTGAGATATTGGAGTATTCTAAGAATGCTTTAGCACCGTCAGTAGAGTTTGTGCCTAGTAATGCAACTGCTTCACTACTTTTTACCATCATGCCAGCAATTTTACTTAACATTTCACTAGTATAACCTGCTTCTCTGGCTAAGTCTGTCATACTATCTGTAGTGTTGCGAGTGCCATCGCCCATTTCTGCAACAGTTACACCCATCTTACGCATTTGTCCACCGAACTCATTTTGTTCAGCGAACTGTGTAAGATATAGAGCAGAAAGTTCACCTAACATTCGGATGGCTTTACCAATTTCGGAACCGAACGCCGGAAGTAGATTTTCTGCTAAATTACCTAAACTTTTGCCAGCATTTGTAGCCACACCACCTAAGTCTGCAAAAGAAGGTTGAGAACTAGTTAACGCATCGCCTAAAGTGTTTAACGCCGCTATTGATTGATCATAGGCAGCCTTCGACCGCGAAATATTATCTTCAGTTGTCTGTGTATGTCTTTTTTCTGTCTCAGTCTTATCCTTCATCGCTGAAGAGTAAGTGCCCATACTCTGAGCCGCATCTTTCGCACTATTACCTAAGGGGCCTAAACCGCTATTTGCGTTTTTAATTGAGTCAGCAAGTTTATTAAAAGACTCAGGCAGAGGACCCAATGATTCTATCAATCTTTCTATTTGTTCTTGGTTGTATTCTTCCATTATGCCCGGTTTCCTAAGATTTTATATGGGGGTGTATATTACCACTAAATATATCTACAATACTATTTAGTATTAGTAAAATACCCATAAAATATGAGGAAAAAAATGACAGAAAACAAAAACAATCCACTTAGACAATACTTTCGTAGACCAGCAGTGTTTATATCCCTGCCGTCAGGTGGAGAAGGATATGGTCCAGACGATATCGAATTTGAGGATGAAAACAATTTAGAATTGCCAGTTTATCCCATGACTGCTATCGATGAAATAACGACAAAAACACCAGACGCATTATTTAATGGTACTGCAACAGTAGAGATTATTAAAAGTTGTATTCCTGCTATTAAAAATCCTTGGAATGTATTAAGTTGTGACATCGATGCAATTTTTATTGGTATTAAAGCCGCATCTGGTGACGAGGCAATCGAAGTAGAATCTACTTGTCCCAAAAAAGAATGTGGTGAAACAGAATCATACGCAATCAACTTACAAAATCTGTTGCGAACTATTACTTCTGGTGATTACAGTAAGCCTTACAATGTCGGTGAACTATCAGTTTACTTTTCTCCTATAAATTATAAAGAGATGAATGCTGTAAGTTTAAGACAGTTTGAAATACAAGCAAAGTATAAGGATATGAATCTTATTGATGATGAAAAAGAACGTATTGAAAAAAGTCAAGAGGCATTAGTAGAAATAACATCTGTAACAATGGAAGTACTAACTGGTGCAATTTCTAAGATTGTTGCCCCAGAAGGTCAAGAAATTACTGAAAAAGAATACATCATTGATTTCTTACAAAACTGTGATACGAAAACATATGAAGGAATAAGAGATCATAATGGAGACCTCAGAGCCGCAAGTACAATCAAATCATTAGATATGAAATGTGCAAAATGCGAACATGAATACACTCAACCATTTACTCTTAACGCAACTGATTTTTTCGCATAAGGCTTTTGTCACTGGACCCTGACGGGATAAAAGACCTAATAGAATCGTATAAAAACTACACACAGGGAATCAAAGATCAAGCACTTTCATATTCTTGGTACATGAGAGGAGGTGCCTCTTATGAAGACATCCTTAACATGTCTAAATTAGAACGTGAAGGTCTTAGAAAACTCATAGATAAAAACTTAGAAACTACCAAAGAAACTCAATTACCATTTTTCTAACCAACACTATAATATATTATTGGTGTCATTTAAAAGTTCTCTACGAGAACTTAATTACTCATTCACTTCGTTCATTCGTAATTTTATTATTAATAAAAGGATATTAAATTCTTAATTAAATTAATTAAGACTTATTATCTTTTGAAAGCCATGGTAGTGCCGGACAAGCACTACCACAGCAATTTTCGGTTCTCATTATCCCCGTCAATCCATGTTGATTATCCCCGACCTACTACGTTACTATAGTTGATCGCTACCGGTTGCTCTGTAAAGTTTACTGGGTTGTAGTTGAGCCTATTATATTAATAAACATAATATCTCAGCAACGCATGTTCTATATCATCAAATCAAAATAGATATAGACTCATTGAAGGTTCGCTACCATGACGATTGCCTTCTCGGTATTGTTGTGTATAACACACTACTCCAAATCCGTCAGCAGGGTTTCTGCATCCTCGAGGAGAGCCGAGCATTGATTACGGCTATGCTTATGTAGTTAACTAATTATTAATTAGGTAAAGTTTGTGTTGACTTGGTGTCGGTTAGCTGTGAGTTGGTCTCTGATATGCCTGAATATGCTTTGAATATTTTTTTGTTAAATTTGAAAAAGTGGTCATGTTCTATGATAACCCAATCAGCATGATCTGCTGAAGTGTAATACATGAACTGATCACTTACCCATGTATACCTACTAGGTACACATACGAAACGTCCTTTACGATTAAATTTCATAAACAGAACGTTTAAATCGCCTTCGTCGGCTACGTCCATTAATTGATCTAACCATGAATCTAGTTGCTTACATGAACCTGCAAGTACTTGATGAAAAGGAAAGTCTGCGTAGAACTTGCATTCTACGTTAAGTTTGTCGAAACTTTGTCCAGGAACAATGTCCCCTTTAAAACTACGAATTTGGCCCTCGTGCAGAATTTCTGTACGGTTTTGATTTTTACCACCTACGTAAGCGCCTGATCCAGGTGCTCGTATAAAACTTTCTTCATAAAGTTCACTTAGATACTTTGCGATTTCTCTTTCGTATCCTGATCCTTTATTTTTAGACGGTGATGGCATAATATATAGTTATCTCTTTACCACTCAGTGGCATAATTTTTATTTACTCTGTGCTGGGCACATTTGTTCTGACACTCGTAAGAACCGTGTATAAACTCGGATACCCAAAAAGAATCCATAACTACTTTGGGTAATTGTTTTTCATGTAAGTTATATTTCTTACCTGTCTCTGCCCATTTGTCATTGTGACCGTATCTTGTCGCAACCCAACAACATGGATAAAACTCTCCTCTAGCATTGATATAACTTCCTTTGTTACCTATGTGACAAAGAGGTCTCTCACTGCCTACGAGATTAGATTCTTCATACAACTTAATATTTGTTCTCATCCAAGGCTCTAATACTTCTTTGTCTGTTAATTTAAAAATTTCTCTTTCAAATCTATGACTAGATGATAACAGATTATCACTTGGTTGTAAAGCATCTTCTTTCCCATAAGAGTCTTCGTATATCTTACCAAACTTAGTACTCTTAGTTAATTGAAATGCATCAAAGCCTAATTCTTTTGCATAAGATTTCATATCTTCTATCTTATCTTCATTAAACTTGAAGCCTATTGCGTCCCAGACAGTGTAACATTTAGAATTGTCAGTCACGGCTATTATACCAGCAATAATACTAGACCAATTAGAATTGATTCGATAGATACTATTACTTTCATGGTCCCAACCATCGATGCTAAAATGTATTTGGTCTTGTTCGTCTAGCAGTTTTGCTAATCGTGTCCACCAGTCTTCGTTTTTGTATGATCCGTTAGTGACGATAATGATTGCTATACTAGGCTTTATAGATTTGAAATACTGGATGACTTCAATGAAGTCATGTGCATAGATAGGATCGCCATCGTCACCACAGAACGTTAGTTTTTCTACATTCTTTAGAATGAATTCTTTAGGAAAGTTTTGTTTAAAGAAATCTAACTTGAGTTCAGTGCTAACTAACGTGTCAGGAACTTCTTGTCTAGGACATCTAGGACACTTTAGTGTACACTTACTGCTGATCTCAATGTGCCAGTGCCAAAGTGCTAGGCTCACATATTCTCCATTTCTCTAGTAGTACTATATGTAGTAAATCCATTCTCTTTAATAACTTGTAAAACACTAGCAACTCTTCCTGCTAGTTCTTCTCTGTGTGAGACTAACCAAATAGACTTGTTACGATTACGAGCCATGTCTTTAAGAATAGCCATAGCATTTTCAACGCCTATTGAATCTAATCCAGAGTCAATCAATTCGTCAATAAACAATGTGTTGATTGGGAAGTATAAGTTCTCCCATACATCTCTAAATGCAAACGATAGTCCTAATATAAGTCTGTTACGTTCACCTCTACTTAAGTTGTCAAAGTCTAGTTCTCTACCCAACTCTGTAATTTCTACCGATAAATCGTTTTGGAACACAACTTGATGCGGTAAGCCCATCTTATCTAAGTAAGATGTCAACCTTGAATTTAAATATGATAAGTTTTGATCAATAATCTTCTTACGTACAAACGAATCTTTGCTTGTTAAAAGGTCTAGTAAGAACTTCTGATGATCTCCTATACGAGATAATTCATTAATCTTGTCGAAGTCAAATTCTTGTAATGCATTGTTTTCCATATCACTGATTTGATCAGTATATGGATTTTCTTCTTGTTCTTTACGTTTAACTTGTCCACTTAAGTCTTTGATTCTATTCTTATGTTCAATTGCTTCTACTTCAGATGCGTATGAAGTAATGGGTTTTTCTCCTATTTCTCCGATCTTGTCTTTTTCTTTTTCTAATTCTACATAGACTTCAGCCAATTCTCCTATATGAACATTGGCGTCTTTTAATGATTCTTTTTTACTATCAAAAACTTGCGTATGTGCATCATCATGGAAGTCTTGTCCACAAGTGTGACATTTGTTCGTTTCTAGTATGCTTATTTCTTTCTCTATCTTTGTAATAGACTTGGCTTCTCTATCAATATCAGACTGTGTTCTGACAAGTATTTTGTCGATATCTTTGTGTTCTTTAAGCCTCTCATTATATATAACTAACTGTTTATGTCCAAGTAATTCTGCATCAATATCGAGTTTTTTTAATCTTTCGATATCATCTTTTAACTTAGTAATGTCTTCGTTTGTCTTGGCATCCCATAGTCTTGCTCTACTTTTAAGACTATTAATTTGCTCTTCTATTCGCTTGTTAGCCTCTTCAATTGCTTGTACTTTTAGTTGCTCATGTTGAATGTTTTCTTTGTTCTGCTTGATTATAACCTTTATCTTCTCTGCTTTTTCTGATAATAATGTTATGCCTAACAGTTGTTCGATGATGTCACGTTGCTGTGCTTGAGACATACTTAAGAAAGGCTGACTGTATGTGTTTAGTGCTATAACATTTCTAAACATCGTAGGAGACATGCCAATGATCTTTTCAATAAGAATTTGTGTCTCTTTGTTTTCACCTTGTGCTTCATTATCTTCTTCGTTAACACCATCGATAAAGAATCTTAATAGATTTGGCTTACGACCACGTTCAATACGATACTCAACACCATTGGCTTCAAAGTCTAGTGTGACCATCATGCCTTTAGTATTAGTTCTGTTGATTAGATTGTTTTGCTTGATATTATTAAGAGCAGTACCATACAATGCATAACTAACTGCTTGTATAAGGGTAGTCTTACCAGTACCATTTCTAGCACCATCGCCACCTAAATCTAAGTTATCCCCTAAGATAAGAGTAAGTTCTTGGTTATCTAAATCGACTGCTTGTGTGACAGAGCCTACACTTAGAAAGTTTCTTAACGTTACATTTTTTAATTTTATCATAAGGATTGATAAATCTCCAATAGTACTCCCTTGTCATAGAAGTCACTCTCAATGTTTTTAATCTGATCGACAATGATTGAATCGACACTCTCAAATGATATCTCACCAGGTGCTAAGTCATTTTCATGTTCAGCAGATTTAACTGGAATCAGTGACATTTCTCTTAATTCATGTTGCGGAATTAACTGTTCTCTGATATAATTAGATTCTTCATAAGAAATGTCGATATCCAAATGTACTCTAACATGAGCATTCTTAACAAGCAACCCTTCTGGGTTCTCTAATACTTCACTTAGTTTATAAACTCTGTATACAGGTTGATCAGGCCAAGAATGAAACTCGGGTTCTTTATCCCATTCTAGTACCATCATGCCTCTAGCATCATCTCCTGCATCTGCATAATTGTGAGGGAATGCATTACCCATATACCAAACATTTTTTCTTGCTTGTCTTTTGTGAAAGTGTCCTGAGAATACTTTGTCGAAATGAGATAAGTGATCAGTGTTTGCACCGCCATGATCAGGCATTTCAATCATTGCATTCATATAGAAGTACGGTAACTCTAAGTGAGCAAAAAGATACTTGCCTTTCTTCTTTCTAAGTAACTTGTAATCATCACCACACAACCAAGGAGCAATAACACAGTCGCCTTCTTCGATAAAGTGATCGACAATGACTACGTTCTTAAGATGTTTAGCCCATTCGACTGAATGAATATCACGTTTGTCTCTGTAATAGAGATCATGGTTACCTGTAATGAAATAGACTTTTTCAAATGCATCGTTTAATTTCTCTAATGCATTGAGTCCGAATTGTAAAGTGTGCATGTTAATACTTGCACGATGGTGATTCCAGTCTCCCAAAAAGAAACAAGTCTCACAGCCTTCTGCTAGTGATTTCTCAATAAACCAATCCACAAAGTTGCTACAATCTTGGTTATGTTGTATACTATTACTCTTTAAACCAAAATGTATATCTGTGAATACAGCGGCTTTCTTAAAAAGATTTGACATAATTAGTTTTCCCAGTATTCAATATCTATTATACATGACATAGGTAGGCAAAGCAAGACATTTGGACGTCTTGTTTGCCCAATAGTATTAATACTATTCAGTGTATGTTTCTACTGGCTTTTCTGCACCTAAACCCGTGTAGTCTTTCATCTGACGAGAGAAAGATGGGTTAAGTCCGTTCATTTCTAAAATATCGTCTCTGATATTTTGATTACGTTTTTCCGAGTTGAGAACTCTACAGAAACTGTTTGTGATAGCCGCAGTATAGTATGCAAAAGGATTCGCAGACTTGGCTTCATTGAATCTTAATCCTACGTAAGTCAACTGTAAGATAGCAGAGTTACGCATTTCATCGTTGTAAGTATACCCACGCCAGTTATACTTCATGGCATATTTTTCACATAGCATGATGTACATACGTGCTAGTTTGTCAGTTAATGCTCCGTTAGTAGCACTGAAAGAACCAGTCTTAACACCGCCTTTCCAATGTGATTTGCCAACCAAATTCAGTGTCATTGTGTTAGCATCTAATACATAATGATGAAATGGTGGAAAATTAACTTTGGCATAGACTAAATCTTCAACAACTGGTTTAGTTGCTTTCGTGTTGTTCTCTAAATCTAACAAATCTGCATCTGCACCATCATCGAAATCAATTATATCAACTGCTTTTTTCTTCTTAACTATCTTTCTTGGTTGTTTTTGTGTTACTGGAATGTGATCCCATGTCATAACCCTAAATACTAATCCGTCAGTTTCGATTGTTTTTGGATCAATCTTATTTTTACCAGTTAGTCCTTGCTCTGCTGATAGTCTAAGAGACTTTTGCAACTTTGCTTCTTTAATTTGGGTTGGCTTCAAGCACCAAGCAAGACTTTTTTCTAGTCCTGACTCAAACATATCTGCGATTAAATCAAATTGATGATACTCTTGTTTGGTGTATGAACAATATGATGTTTTACTCTTATGAATTTCTTTAAGAATGTCTTTGTTGTTTAGATAGTTTGTCGTTTTTCTAGGTGCTGGCATTAATTTTCCTTTTGGTTAGTTGAGTTAGATAGATATAACTATGAGACGTAGTATACATTAACATCGTCCTATATGCAAACGATACGGGTAAATTTCCGGGGTATTTTGCAAAGATAAATATATCATGTGAGATTACTATTTATACAAATAGATAAATCTGTTAAAATTTAGGAACACGGTATGTCAGAAGAACAACAAGACGGAGCGATTGATGCTATCACTGCCGCCCAAGCATCTGATTGGAGAGTTAGACTAGCCTTAGCACCTGACGCCAACTATCTATATAAAGATAGTCAGCCTGGAATTATGGCACCCTTAGCGGCTACAGATGGAGTTGTATTTCCTTATACGCCTGGGATTAATATTAGTTATGCGGCAAACTATGATGGCGCACACCCAACGCATACAAACTTTAAAATAAATCAATACAAAAACAGTATGATTTCTGATATTTCAGTGAGTGCAGACTTTACTTGCCAAGACACATTTGAAGCAAACTATCTATTAGCATCTATACACTTTTTTAAATCTATGACTAAAATGTTTTATGGACAAGATGAAAACCCAAGAAACGGAACACCTCCTCCATTAGGATTTTTTCATGGTCTAGGAACATTTCAGTTTAATCGTCACCCTATAGGCATTACTAATTTTTCATATGCGTTGCCTAAAGACGTAGACTATATTCGAGCAACAAATACAGACACAGCTGGTGCTGATGCAGACACTACTCTGATTGGCGGGCAGTTATCTCCTGGTGGTACTATACCACCTGCTAACTTTGCAGTTACTGAATCGACTGGGATAACATATGTCCCAACAAAGATGACTATCACACTCACATGTATACCGATTCTTAGTAGAAATACTATTAGTAATAAGTTTAGCCTCAAAGAGTATGCTAAAGGTGCATTGACTCGTGGTGCTAAGAATGACTTCCCAGGTATTTGGTAATGGCTAGTCAAAAAAATAACATATATCCGAAGTCTAGTCCATACTATAATTCACAGATTGTGAATAATAATTATTTAGATGTGTTGCAACCAGGAGTTCCTATTCCAAAATTACCAAATGATGCAGATTTTACAATTACTGCACAATATGAATTTAGACCAGATTTGTTAGCACAACACTTGTATAACAATTCTCGTTTATGGTGGGTATTTTCTGCAAGAAATCCAAATTCTCTTGGACCAGACCCATACTTTAACTTTGTCACAGGACTTAAAATTAAAATACCAACACAAAACACTATATCAACTGCATTAGGTATTTAATATGGTGGATAAAACAGATCAACCTGGAAGAAGATTAGACAATCCACTAGGCGCATTATCTTCCTACACATATCAACTTTCTCTGTATATGATCAGTCCAGATGCTTACGATGCATTTGTTGCAACTGGTAGAAGAAACATCGATGCTTTGACAGATGCAGGTGCTGGTGCAGGTACAGGCGGTGCATATCTCATTGCTCAATCAGGTGGTATTAACAACGAAAGAGAAAATCGTGGTGCAGGGTTTGACAAAGACCTTTATATTGAAAATGCTGAAATAGAACATGTAGCAGGTAGCAACTCTAATCAATCAGCAACAGGCACTTATCATGTTAAATTTAACATTGTTGAACCGTATTCGTTTTCGTTTACTACAAAACTTAGAGAAGCAAGTACTGCTATCATTAATGCATACCCAGATAGATTCAGTAGCGGCAAGAAGCCTGGTTTAAGTTCAGGCACTAGACAGTTTTTTATATTAGGTATAAAATTTTTAGGCTATGATGAAAATGGAAATCTAGCAAAAGGAAAAGAAGTGTTGATGGAAGACGGTCAAGCAATTGACCAAAATGCGACTGGCGATGACGGCGCAGGATTATTTGAGACTTACTATGATATTGCTATTACTAGTATAAAATTTAAAATTGACGGTGATGCAACAAACTATGCTTGTAAAGGTGTAGCACTAGCACCGAATAGAGCATTCGGAACTAAAGCAGGAAGATTGAAAGCTCCATATAAAATGGTTGGAAGTACAGTAGAAGAAATGTACACAGGCGAACAAGGGTTATTTACTAAACTAAATCAATTTGAAGTAGATCAGACTCAAGGAGATTCTGCTACACAAGAATTTGCTAACAAATATGTATTAGAGTTTGTCGGTGACGGTGATGAAGAAATTTTAAAAACTGCAAGTATGTTAAACCCACAAGATTTAGATAAAGCAAAATGGGCGACACCTCCTCCGGACCCAAAAACTACTAACGGAGCAGAGGGTACAGGAGCAACATCGAATCCAGATGACAGTAAAAGAGAAATAACTTTTAAAATGGATGATTCTATTCTACTTACATTTGACACAGTAATTAAAAGTAGTTCATACATGTTGAATGCATTGCAAGTGTTGTACAAAAACAAAGCCTCCCCTGATTTAGATACTGGAGAAGCAGAAGCAGATGAGGGTACTAGTCAAACTCGCCTTGGTTGGTATCATGTTACTCCTATAATATCAGACGCCAAATGGGACGGACTAAAAAATGACTGGGCATATACAACAACATATCGTATAGAAACATACAAGACTCCAATTGTTGAAGTGGGCGGAACAAATCCTGGCGTAGATTATTATGGTCCTCATAAAAGATATGAGTATTGGTGGACTGGACAAAATAAAGAAATTTTAGAATATAGTCAACAACTTGACAATTTGTTTTATAATGAAACAATCGGTAATATTAGTAAGAATGAAAACAATGCGACAAGAAATACAAATGTTGCAACTGTTAAAGAAAAATCGGCTAGACCTTCAGTAAATGCTCTTGCTAACTCAGACTCAGTACAACAAGCATATATTACTTCTCTGTATTCACCAGACTCTTATGCTCAAGCAAAAATAAAAATATTAGGAGATCCAGACTTCTTTATTGAAGATCATCGAGGTGGTCCAAATGATGTATACAGTAGATTTTATGGCGATGATGGTTTTAGAATCAATGCAAATGGCGGACAAGTATTTTTTGAGATTGACTTTAAAGAAGCAGTAGACTATAATGATGATAAAGGAATTTTAGACATCAACGAAAGCATTCTATTCTTTAAATATCCAGACTGGGTAAAGGATCAAATTAAAGGTGTTAGTTATAAATTAGTTAAAGTAAAATCAAACTTTCAGGAGGGAATGTTTACACAAACACTAGAAGCAGTACTCAATTCTTTTCCTGATGAAGATCCAAGTGAAAGCGGTGCAACAGGCAACACTGACGATGGCGGAGACGGAAGAGAATCTACTGGTCAAGGAGAAAACAATCAACAAAATAATGCTCAGAATGTGAATGGTCAACAGAATGGTCAACAGAATGGTCAACAAAGTAATACAGACCAAGGGAAAGACGATTAGGAATAACATATGCCAAGAAATGTAGACAAAAAATACGGAACATTAAAAAGATCGCCACCAAGCCTTGGGCCGTTGCTTTGTACTGTGTATTCTAATTATGATCCGACACGACAGGGTTTATTACAAGTATATGCATCAGATAGTTTAGATACAGACACAAATGCTCCTCCAACTTATAAAGTACGCAGACTATCTCCGTATTTTGGTCAGACAATCGGTGGAGGTGCTGACGATGATTGGGGCAGTTATACAAGTAATCCAAGTTCTTATGGTCAATGGCAGTCTCCACCAGATATAGGAACACAAGTTGTCTGTATTTTTATTGAAGGCGATGATGTAGGATATTGTCTAGGAGCACACCAAGATCCAAATGCTCTTACTATGATACCTGCTATAGGATCATCAGAACAAGTAACTCTCAATGAAGGTGAAGGTCAATCATATGGTGGCTCTACAGTTTTGCCTGTCACTAATATTAATACTAACAACCCAGATTTGGCTGACACGGTAGATTTTTTAAGTGCGGCTAAACCCGTACATAGTTATGTTGCATCAATCATGCAACAACAAGGTATATTGAGAGACTCTTATAGAGGACCAATTACAAGTAGTGCAAACAGAGAGGCTACTAGTAGAGTGGGTTGGGGAGTAAGTACTCCTGGTCGTCCAATTTATGAAGGTGGATATACAGACGAAACTCTTGTATCAGAGTTAGGCGTAGATGCAAATGATGTAAATCAGGCAAACTATAATGTTATAGCCAGACGTGGTGGGCATTCACTTGTTATGGATGATGGAGACATCATCGGTAGAAATCAGTTAATTCGATTGCGTACAGCATTGGGTCATCAAATACTAATGAGTGATGACGGACAGATGTTGTCTATCTTACATTCAAACGGCCAAACATATATTGAATTAGGCAAAGAAGGAACAATCGATCTTTATGCTACAAACTCTGTTAATGTACGCACACAAGGTGATCTTAATTTACATGCAGACAATGATTTAAATTTACATGCAGGCAGAAATGTTAACATTAAAGCAACTCAAAACATGTTTGTTGATGCTGACAACAATTATTCACAGAGAGTAGGCAATGATCATACATCATATGCTCTTAATAACATGTCTTTTAAATCAGACAATGCAATTGGATTGCTATCAGCAAATCAATTAGGGATAGAGTCTGGTATGGAAATACTTGAGACTGCACCGAAAATACATATGAACGGTCCTAGTGCTTCACTTATTCCAGGAATCGTAGAACCAATCGAAGTAAAACAGCACCCAGATACATTATTTGATAAAGCGGTAGGTTGGGCAACAGCATTGGCTCAAATTGATAGCATCACAACACGAGCGCCTGCTCACATGCCATGGCAATATGCTAACCAAGGAGTTGATGTTACCGTTGAATCTGGTGCTGACGAAGCATTACCAGCAACACCAGATGCAGATATTTCAGCAGTCAACAAAATTGCTTCAGAATCTGGAAATGCTAATGGCGCCGCACCAGGAGTTACTCCTGCAACATCAGCATCAGTTCCTGAAGTTGGTGCGATTAGTGGAGCAGTTGATAAAAATGCAACAACATCTGTACTCGGTGGAATCGCTACTGCGGCGGCTGTGTCAGATAAACTCGGAGGAGCAGTCTCTAGGGGAACTGACATTGTGACTAGTGCGGCTGGAGTTGCAACTGCGGCAGTTGGTAGCTTTGCACAAACGCCTTCACAACTTGCAGGCGGTAGTATTCTTAAGCCTGGAGCAGACACAATGGTTAATACTCTTGTGAGTGCAGGCAAATCTGTAAAACAAGCAATGCCAAAATCTGCGTTTACTGGTAAAAATGGTGCTAGTAATTTAGACACATTAGTTGGAAGCACATCTACACAAGCAAAATCAGTAGTAACAAATTTACAAAAAGGACAAACAGGATTAACTAAGATAGGTGCGATAACAGGTAAAGAAGCCAGTACTGCTATAGGCGGCGTAGTCGCTGGTACTGGATCACAGATGGTAGGAACATTGACTGGAGCAGGAGGACTTGCTGATACTGTTTCGAGTACTGCGGCGGCACTGAAAGGTGGTGGTGCTGGTCTTGGCACAGCAGTTGGTGGCGGAGCAGACCTATTAGGTTCTGTGGCTCAAGGTGCAAAATCAACATTAGCAAGTACATTAACAGGTGGTACAGGTGGAATCACTAAAGCATTAGATGCATTAAATAAAGCACCAGATGGTTTTAACATCACTGCTGGTTTTGATGCTGATATTGGTGCGTCCGCATCATCATTTAAATCTATAACAGCAACGTTTAAAAAGATGCCAGCAAATGTTCCTGTAGACTTAGAAGCACTTGCAAAAGAAGCGGCTTCAAGTGTAACTGCGGCGGCAGAAGGAGTAACTGGTACAGACTTAGCATCATTTAGTGTAGATACATCAATAGCAGACAATGCAATCAGTGATGCAACATCAGCAGTTAGTGCATTGACTGGATCACCAACAAATTTAGCAAATGCAGGTGGATTATCGAGTGCGGCATCGATTGTTTCTACAGGAGCATCAGCATCAACAGCCGCAGTAGTAGCATCTGGTATGTCTGCTTTACCAGGAGGACAGAAAATTGGTGGCAGTCTTGTAGATAATGCAAAAGGTTCTGTCAATGCAATTGCAGATGGACTAGGAGCATTATCATCTGAAGTAGGCAGTATTGCATCAGACGCATTCTCTGGAGGAGATCCAGGCGCAGGCATTAAAGACTTGTTAGGAGATGCTAGTAGCAAACTTGATGGGCTAACAGATACATTATCAGGATCTTTGAGTCCTGGAGCATCTGCCGCACTTGTAAGTGCATTGTCTTCTCTTACATCTGGTGGTGGCTCAACGATCACATTGCCTACAGTAGCATTGAATACGTTCGGTACTAGAGAAAGTCTTATGGGTCTTGTCAATCAAGTATTAGGAAATCCAAAAGTCCCAAGACCAAACTTATTAGGAAAAATTCCGTCTGCGGCTCTTGGTGCATTTGCATCACTGAAGGCGTTAACGAAAAAATTAAAGACAGCACAAAAAGCAGTAGCATCACAAGAAAAACAAATTGCGGCAAAACAAGCATCATATGCAGAACTTGTTACTTCTTTACCAGCTGGGTCTCCAGAAATTGCAGAAGCAAAAGCACAGTATGAAACGGCACTGAATTCACCTGCATATGCGGCGGCAATTGCAGAAGTAAAAGCAGTCGCAGAAGAAATAAAGCAAAGCACTGCACCAACAGTAACAGACAGTTCGTTAAATCAATTCCAAGATTTAGAGAATCTTATTACTGAGACATCCAACAACCAAACAGCACAAGTATTAAATAATCAAAGTACATCTAATGCGACACAGGCTAGTATAACAGCACAACAAACTGTTAATATACTTGACGATGGTTTAAACACGTATTCGGTTATCGAAGCAGGCGAAGGTCAACCAGTTATACCTGGAGCAGAAGAAGTAGTAGAAAACACTGTAGAAGCAGTTACTGGACAAGTAACTGATCCAACACCTCCAACTGATGGAGCTGGTAGCATGGGTGGATTCTTGCAAGGTGACTTTGGTCTTGGTGGCAACAGTGGCGGCGGTGGTGGCGAAGGCAATGCTGGTAGCACTAATTGGAAGTGGGATAACATTACTCAGAAATGGAAATTAAAATAGGATATAAATAATAGTATGGCAACATTCATAGGATTTTCAACAATAGGCGCAGATAAACCGAGAACGGTGAATCCTTTGCCTGTAAGTGCAACAGGTGTCAATAATGGTATCACAGATCCTACTGTTTTTGGTAAGAAATTTAAACTCTTAGACGAAAAACTAGTCATACAAGATTTTATTAATGCATTAAACATACGCAAAGGGGAAAAGGTTGGACAGCCTAACTACGGCACAACTCTTTGGGACTTTGTTTTTGAGCCAAACACAGCAGATGTATCTACTGCATTGCAAAATGAAATCCAACGAGTAGCAAGTGAAGACAGCAGAATCAACATTAATACAATAAGATCATGGCAAAGAGAAGAAGGAATCTTAGTAGAAGTGCAATTATCTATCAATCCTTTCAACAATGTTGGTGATATTGCTGTAGTTTTTGATCCAGATACTAACTCTGCAACTCTTTCATTCTAATAAAAAACCCTGGTTTTCCATAAAGATAAATACTTGTCATACAGGGAATAACTATGGCAACAAGTTCAAGGCAATCAAGTCTATTTGGAGTTAATGATTGGAAAGCAATCTACCAAACCTTTTCACAGGCAGACTTTAGAAGTTACGATTACGAAACACTTAGAAAAAGTTTTATCGATTACCTTCGTCTTTATTATCCTGAAAACTTTAATGACTACGTAGAAAGTTCAGAGTTTATTGCTCTACTTGATGTTATGTCATTCATGGGTCAAGGACTAGCCTTCAGAAACGATCTAAACGCCCGTGAGAACTTTATTGATACTGCTGAACGCAGAGACTCAGTTGTTAAGTTAGCCAACTTAGTTAGTTATACGCCAAAAAGAAATACATGTGCATCAGGCTATCTTAAAATACAATCAGTACGAACAACAGAAAACATTGTAGATGCAAATGGTCAAAATTTAAGTAATGTACCTATTACTTGGAATGATCCAGGCAACAACAATTGGCTAGAGCAAATGAATACTGTCATCAATGCTACTCTTATTGATACTCAACGAATCGGAAATCCAGGCAACACATCTGAAATTCTTGGCGTAAGTACAAGTGAATACGCAATTAATCTTCCAGCCAACACAAGTCCAATTGTTCCTTTTGTCTCACAAGTAGACGGAAACTCAATGAACTTTGAATTAGTAAGTGGAACGTCAATGGATAAAACATACGTTTACGAAAAACCACCAGCACCAACTAATCAAATGAATATGTTATATAGAAATGACAGATTAGGATTTGGTTCACCAAACACTGGGTTTATGTTTTACTTTAAACAAGGGACTTTACAAAATTCTACAACATCGTTTCAACAACAAATAGCAAACGAAACTTACAATATTGATACTAATGGTATCAATAATAGTGATACATGGTTATATCAAGTTCAGACAGATTCATCATTAAAAGCATGGGAACAAGTAGATAATGTTTATGCAGATGCATATTTACAAACAGAATCAAGTGTTAAGAAAATCTTCTCAGTAACTTCACGTGCAAACGATCAAGTCACTTATGTTTTCGGTGATGGTATATTTTCAGAGATACCCGTAGGTACATTTAGAGCCTTTGTAAGAAGCAGTAATGGATTAAATTATGTAATTGATCCTTCAGAAATGAATGGAGTATCAGTAACACTTAACTATATTAGCAGAACAGGCAAATCTGAAACACTTAGTTTACAATTAGGCTTGCCATTAACTGTTTCTAATGCACAAGGCAGAGAATCACTATCAGCAATTAAACAAAGAGCACCAACAAGATACTATACGCAAAATCGTATGGTTAATGGCGAAGACTACACGAACTTCCCATATACACTTTACAGTTCAATAATTAAAAGTTCTGCTATTAATAGAAGTTCTATTGGCGTATCTAAGAATTTAGATTTACTTGACCCTACTGGAAAGTATTCAAGTACAAATTCATTTGGCGATGACGGAGCGTTATACCAAGACAATGAAGATGGCTTCTTAACATTGCAAGTGAACAACACATCAGACATCATTCAATTCTTCACTGATGATTTAGCATCAGTACTTGCATTGAATCGTGCTAATCAGTATTACATACAAAATTATACACGTTATGCATATCCAGGAACAGGCGGTGGCAGTACTCTATATTGGAAAACAAGTTCAGTAGATTCATCAAGTGAATCTGGTTATTTTTATTCTAAGAATGGATCAAAAGAAAGTCCAGAGCCTCTAGGAATATTCACAACAACAAATGCAAAATATGCAACAACAGGTGCGATTGTAAAACTCAAAGCGCCAGACGGATTTTATTTCGATAGCAACAATCGTCTCGTTTCTGGTATACCTTCTGCAAGTCAGAAGAATTATATTTGGTCAACGATATTAAATGTTGTCGGAGATGGTAACAACTCTGGTCAAGGGTCATTTGCTAATGGCAAAGGTCCAGTAACTCTTAATGGTTTTGTACCAGACGGCGTCACGTTGACTGAAGTGATTCCTGTTTTTGATAATTCATTGTCTAGTGTAATCATACAAGAAGCAATTCTTAAAATTGAATTGCAACAAGATTTTACCTTGTTGTTTGATAACTCGTTGCTTGTTAACCAAGAACGTTGGTCAATTGGTTCAGCAACGAACACGAATTATTTTGTTAAATTTACTAGTTTAGGAAACAATCGTTATACTGTAACATATAAATCATTAACATATTATTTCGGTAGTGTTGCTGATACAAGATTCACATTTAGTAAAAATGAATTAGTATATGATCCTTTTACAGGAAAGATTATTAAAGACTTTATTAGTATTCTTGGTATCAACACAATATATGGTTCTAATACTGCATTGGGTGCAGATACTAAAGTTAATATTTTAGGACAGACTGTTGAATCTGACGGCTATGTAAATGATTTCCAAGTAGAAGTCGCGGCAACAGATGTAAACAACTCAACACTTATTTTAAATCCAGACTTCTTTAATGATATCACTGGGTATGTTAACAACGGCGCAAATATTGGTTTATATGTTTTCTTCAAAACTGTAACTGACCCTGTTAACTTAACAAGACAACTTATTGTTCCGAACACAGATATAATTTACACTTACGGAAATAAAACACAAATTGAAACTGTGAAGTATGAATTTCCAGTAGGTCAGTTGTTCTATGCATACACAGAAAATAAATTTTATAAAACAATACAAGATCCAACTGTAACTACACCGTTTTATGTTGTAACATTGCAAACAGATTATTCTGTTAAATCTGGTCGTCAAGCATTAGATTATCAATACAGACATAATGCAAATAATACAACTCGTATTGATCCAGCAACTACTAATATTGTTGATTTATACTTAGTAACACAATCATATTATACAGCATATAGAAATTGGATACAAGACTCTACTGGTACAGTAACAAAACCAGAACAACCAACAATGAACGAGTTGCAAATTGCATACCCGTTAATAAATGATTACAAAATGTTGTCAGATAGTGCAGTATTAAATAGTGTCACGTTTAAACCTTTATTCGGTGCAAAAGCAGATAGATCATTACGAGCAACTATTAAGGCTGTAAAATCAGCATCAACAAATGCATCAGACAGTGAAATACGAAGTGCAATTTTAAAAGAAATGGACACATATTTTAATATTGATAATTGGAACTTTGGAGATACATTCTTCTTCTCAGAGTTAAGTTCTTACTTGCATGAAAAACTTGGAGATATGGTTAGTTCAGTCGTATTAGTATCAAACGATCCAGAAAAGTTATTTGGAGATTTGTATGAAATTAAATGCAGACCGTATGAAATATTTGCAAATGCCGCTACTACAAATGATGTTGTAATTGTGGCCGCATTAACACCTGACACACTACAGTCTTAAGGACTATATAAAACATGGCAAGAATAAGAACACTACAGTTTTTACCAGAGATATTCAAAACCTCAACCAACGCCCAATTTTTAGGAGCGACCCTTGACAACTTAGTCAACAATCCTTCTACTACAAAAATGCAAGGGTATGTTGGTAGTAAGTTTGGTTATGGTGTTAACGCAAAAGATTATTATGTAACAGAGCCTAATGCTACTCGTACAGATTATCAACTAGCGCCTGGTGTTGCATTCTTAAACGAAAATCAATCAACAGCAAAAGACTTCTTAAGTTACCCTGAGTTAATAGATGCTCTTAAATTATCAGGTGGTGTTGTCGATGATAACAATCGCTTGTTTAACAGTGAATTCTATTCTTGGGACTCATTTACTAACTTAGATAAATTAATTAACTTTACTCAGTATTACTGGATACCAGAAGGTCCTCCAGTTGTTTCAGTTTCATCAGCAACTGTCTTTGCAGAAACTGACTATGTTGTAAGTGATGTAGGAAATGCATATAATATTAGATCAGTAAATTCTTTAACTTCTGCATTAAACCCAACACTTACTTTGTTACGTGGTGGTACTTATAGATTTGCAGTTAACCAAGACTCTCAGTTTTGGATTCAAGGTGTGCCTGGAGTAACAGGCTTAGACGGAGCACAAAATACTAGAGAAGTTTTGGGTGTTAACAACAATGGTGCATCGCAAGGATTTGTTACATTTACAGTGCCACAAAGAAATGCACAAGATCAGTATTTGTTTCCAGGAAACAATTTAGTTGATGTAGTAAGTAACGAACTATTTTCTGACATCAATGGCAAAACTCTTTCTGAAATAGGCAACATAGATGGTGTAACATCACTTGAAAATCTTACTGTTATGTTTTCTGAAACATCAGAGCCAAACGAAGTAGGATTTATTCAATCATTTTTTGATGAGAATGGAGCAAACTACGATGTTAATTTAACATCAACACAAATTGTTGCTCCAGTTACTTTAGCAATTACTGAAACAACAGCAGACACAGTTATTACTTCTGGCTCTACTGAAAATTTAGTACTTAATCAAACTGTAACATTTTCACAAGTAGGCACAACTCCTTTAATTGGTGGTGTAGATAGCGATACAATTTATTATGTAAAAGAGATTGTTAGTCCTTCTGTTTTTAAAATCTCAGAAACATTGAATGGTCCAGCAATATCATTAACACCTGAAACAGGAACAATGACTGCAAACATTAATGAAGGCTTGTTTGAAGAAGGCTTTTATACAAATGTTAATGAAAACTTTTATACAATTACATATGTTGGAGATGCAACAAACCCAACTATTCGTTTGATACCAGCTGGTGTAATTCCAAACGAAGAAAAGATTACTGTTCAATTCGGTACTGAGTATATCGGATTAGAATTCTATCGTAGCACACTTGGTGTTATTACACAAATTCCATATTTGTCTGCTATATTAGATACATTGTACTACCAAGATGGTACAGATCCAAACAAAGTAGGCACAATAAGATTAATCGAAAGTAACACGAATAATACAATTGATGTTGATGTAGATATTATAGGACAAAAAACATACACGTCTACAAACGGCGTAGAATTTACAAATGGTCTTAAAGTAGAATTTCAAGGAGATATTACTCCTACAAGTTACTTGACAGGTGAATATTATGTTGAAGGCGTAGGGGAAGCAATACAACTTATTCCAACTACTGATTTAACTGTGCCAGAAGATTTTACTGGAACTGAATTTATTCCTTATGACACGTTAAACTACTCTATTGGCAACTTCGATGTTGAATTGTTTATACCAGTAGACCAAGACTATATTACTATTGCTAGGACTGCTATTAATAGAAATGCATGGTCAAGATCAAACAGATGGTTCCATATTGATGTTATCAATGCAACGGCAAAATACAATGATAACCCATCGATCATATCAACTTATGTTACAGGCAATAATAAAGCAAAACGCCCGATCGTTGAGTTCTATCCAAATTTAAAACTATTTGATTCTGGTACAGAAGCAAAAGCGCCAGTCGATTTTATTGATACTCGCACAACAAATGCATTTGCTGATGTAGCAAATCAACAAGCATACTATCCAGATGTAGAATCATACACTAATTATACTGCAACAATTGCGGCTGTGACAAACGCCACAACCACAACAATAACTATTCCAACAACTGATATTTTGAAATCGTTCCAAAAAGGTCAATTTGTTGCAGACTCAACTAACTTACTACCAAGAAATACTTCTATTGATAGTCTTGCAGTTATAGGCACAAACACTGTACTAACTGTTTCTTGGGAATCTAATACAACATTTGGAACTACGAGTGTAGCATCAATTGTTGGGTCTGATGATGCACTTGCAAACTATCAATTGTTTTCTGGTGCTAGAATTGCCTTTGTAGCAGATACTAATTTAGAAGTTAGAAATAAAATTTATGTTGTTGGCTTTTCAACGATTACTCCAGGTTCAGTACCTATCATTACTTTGTCAGAGTCAGTTGACTCACCAGCCTTAGTTGATAATCAAACAGTAGCACTAAGAGGATATTATAATCAAGGTTCTACATTCTGGTTTAATGGTACAGTATGGGAAGAAGCACAACAAAAACTAACAGTCAATCAAGCACCATTGTTTAATATCTATGATAAAAACAATGTGTCATTTGGTGACCCTACAATTTATCAAGGCACTTCATTTATAGGTAATAAATTATTTGCTTACGGTGTAGGTACAGGTATAAATGATCCGATATTAGGTTTTCCTGTACGTTATTCTGATATCGTCAATCAAGGTGATATTAGTTTTGATGTATCATTAAACGTTGATACATTTTCATATGTTACAGGAACAACTCCAGTAACACAAAACGTAAATACAGGTTACGTGTATGATTATTCTACACGTACAACAAAGACCCGTGAATTAGGCTGGCAAACAGCCATTGCCCCCTCAGTTCAATATCAAATATTTGAACTAGAATATACAGCAGGGACCACAGCAGAATTCACGTGTGATGTTGCAGTTATTCCCTATGATTCAACTGTGACTGCTCAATGGCCAAACGTCCAAGTTTACCTTAATAATGTATATCAATTGCCTAGTACTTACACTGTAACATCTACTGATAAAACAACGACAGTGACGTTTAATACTGCGCCAACAGTAGACACTCCTATACAAATTTTGTTGTTAAGTAATCAACCTTCGACAACAGCATATTATAGCATACCTATTAATTTAAGCAACAACCCATTTAATGAAAATTTAAAAGTTGCTGACTTGGGTGACATTAGATCACAGTACCAAGACATCTTTATTAACAATCCAAATTCAACGGGTGTTGTTTTCGGTGCTAACAACTTAAGAGACTTGGGTAATCTTGTTCCATATGGTAACAGTATTATTCAAAACTCTGCTTCATTAGTGTTGCCAAGTATATTTTTACGCAAGTCTAATTACAATTTGTTTAATGCTTTACAATACAACTCACAAGAATATACAAATTACAAACAGTTAGTTGTTAAAACTGTTAATGATATGGATGTGACTACCACGTCTACACCGAGTAAAATATTAGATGATGCATTAAACATCATTGTTAAATCTAAAACGGAAGATACATCATTCTTTTGGAGTGATATGTTGCCATCACAGGCACCATACAAAACAAACACATACACGTTTGCTAACGCATTGCAAGAATCGATTTATCCGTTATCACAAACATATAATTTTACAACAGCAAACTATAATGGTGTTTTAGTTTATCTTGCAAGAACAGTGTCAGGTACTGTAACAACTACACAATTAATTAAAGATGTAGACTACACAGTTTCATCTACTTCGCCATCGTTGACTGTCACTTTGAGTTTGCAACCAAATGATCAAATAACTATTAAAGAATACAATCAAACATATAGTTCATATGTTCCAAACACGCCTACTAAGTTAGGTTTATATCCTAAATGGCAACCAGAAGTTGTTTTAGATCCAAACTATCAAACTCCTACTTACATGCTAAGAGGACATGACGGTTCGTATACATCTCTGTATACACTTGACTATACGCCAGCAACAGGACTTACTGATTTTAGAGATCAAGCATTATTAGAATTTGAAACTAGAATTTATAATAATATTAAGTTAAGCACAGAAGTACCAATAAAAGATTATGAAGTATTGCCAGGGTTTTTCTCAGACTCTACATATTCAAGTGATGACTTCTTAAAGATTTATAGTGCAAACTTTTTAAGTTGGGTTGGTAAAAATAGAATCGCTTATAAAACTCAAAAAGGATATACAAAAGCAAACGAATGGTCTTGGAACTATTGGCAGTCTGCTAATAAATTAACTGACACTCCTATCGACCAAGGTTATTGGAGAGGTGTGTATGAATACTTTTATGGTACATCTCAACCAAACATAGCACCATGGGAAATGTTAGGCTTCTCACAGATGCCAAGTTGGTGGACAGCACAATATGGTCCAGCTCCATATACGAGTGAAAACACTATATTATGGAATGACTTAGAAGCGGGTATTATTTATAATACAGGCGGAACAACTAGTGTTACTGTAGAAAAATTAAAACGTCCTGGTTTAAGTAGAATTATTCCAGTAGATGAATATGGAGACTTAAAATCTCCAATGCAGACGTTAATTGGCAACTACGATCAAAACTTATTTCAACGTGAATGGAAAGTAGGTGATGATGCACCAGCAGAATTCTCATACAGAAGAAGTTCATCATATGCTTTTGACTTGATGAAAATCTTTGCGTTGACTAGACCAGCAGATTTCTTTAATTTAGGCGCAGACTTAGACAACTATAAGTATAACACAGAATTTAAACAATATCTAGTAGATGACAGAACTCATTTAGACATCAGTGATATTGAAATATATGGTAATGGCACAGCAAAAACAAGTTACATCAACTGGATCGTTGACTATGAAAAGCAACAAGGCGTAGATGCAACAACAACTATTACATCTTTGTTAAACAATGTTGATGTTCGTTTAATATATAGACTGGCTGGATTTAGTGATAAAACATTATTAAAATTCCTTGTTGAAAAAGTAACACCAAACTCAAACAATTCATCATTGTTAATACCAGATGAAAGTTATCAAGTGTTGCTACATGATAATCAACCTAATGATGAAATTAAATATTCAAGTGTTGTTATTCAACTTGTGAATAATGGTTGGAAAGTATATGGTAATTCACAGAATCAAGCATACTTTACAATTGATCAACCAATTTTGGGAACAGGCACAACAACTATATCAGTTGATGATTACTCAGTAGACATTGTAAACAAATATACACAATCAGACGTACAAGAAAAAATTGTACCGTACGGCACACAATTTTATACATTGCAACAACTGTCACAGTTCTTAGCAAGTTATGGTTCATACTTAACACGTAAAGGTATGGTCTTTGACACACTTGAAAACTCAGTTACTTTAAACTGGGAACTGATGATCAAAGAGTATTTGTATTGGGCACAATTTAATTGGGAATCTGGATCTATTATAACTATTGGTCCATCTGCCAACACATTAAAAATTGAAAAAGAGAGTGATGTTGTTCAACCTTTAACAATTCAAAATGAAAACTTCTTGTTAAATCAAAACTTGTATCAGATTGCAACTAAAGACTTAAACATAGAAAGACTCGATACAAAATTTGAAGTTAAAACATTGAATACTGGCGATGCAATGTCATATGGTCAATTTCAATTAAGTAATTTAGAACACGGTATCGTGTTTGATAACACTACATTGTTTAATGATGTCATCTATAATCTAGTTACTGGACTTAGACAGAATAGACTTTACCTACGAGGCACTAAAACTGCTGAATGGGACGGTACCATGTTTGCGTCTGGATTTATTCTTAACCAAGACAACATCAAAGAATGGACATCTACACTTGTATATCCTAAAGGATCTATTGTTACATACAAATCTAAATTTTGGACAGCAAATACAACAGTACAGCCGTCAGCAACATTTGTAGATGGTCAGTGGACACTAACAGATGCAGATCAGATTCAAAAAGGCTTGTTGCCTAACTCTGCAACACGTTCATATGAAAGCACACTGTATTACAACAGTAACAAAGCAAACTTAGAAAACGATGCAGATCAATTAGCATTCTCTTTGATTGGCTTTAGACCTAGAGACTATCTTGCATCAATCAACTTGACTGACATTACACAGGTTAATGTTTACAAGAATTTAATTAAAACAAAAGGAACACCTAACTCAGTTTCTGCTTTTAAAGGTGCAACATTACCTTCAGGTGGTATAAACTATGATGTTTATGAAAATTGGGGAATTCAAACAGGAGAGTTTGGCGGAACACTTAATCATAATTTTGTAGAGTTCTTAGTGAATGAAGCAAAGTTAACAGGTAATCCTTCTATAGTTGCATTAATAGATAATGTTGCAACTCAAGGATCAATGCAAAACGTATCACTTGCGAATCTATTTAATTACGCACGGGCTCCTGAATCTGCTAACATATTAGCAGAACTAGCATATGAGCCAGAAACTAAGTTATACCCAACAGCAGGCTTTGTTAATTATAACGATGTTAAATTAGCGGCGTATCACTTTGCTAACTTACCACAAGCAGTTAACTCAAATAATACATTAGTGCCGATCAATGATTTTTATGTTAGAGATTATGCTTGGTTAGCAAACTTCAAAGAAAAGTGGAGAGTGTATACTTGGAAGCCAGTTGGTAGGGTCGTAGGCATTACTCCAAATTTAAACAACACAACTACAATTACATTTGCTAAACCTCATGGTTTAAAACTATTAGATCCGTTTGCAATGATTAACGTAGCATCTAGTATTAATGGTTATTATATTGTTACTGTTGTTAATGATTTAAATTCAATAACTATTAATTTGCCATTGAGTCAACCACCACAAACATTAACTGGTAATGGTTTAGGTTTGACATTTAGTGATCAACGTGTAGAACAACCAGCAGACATTAATAATTTAGATTTAAACGAAGCAGAGTTTGTTAAGAATACTGTATGGGTAGATGAAGCCGAAGATGGAAATTGGGGAGTTTATCGTAAGTCATTAAACTATGGCATGACAACAACTTTAAATCGAGCAGACGGACAAACATTCGGTAGTGCTGTTGCGTATATACCAGACACATATAGTTATTGGTTAGGAGACTCAGCAGTCGGTCGAGTTTATCGTTATGTTGTAGATGATACTACTGGTGAATTTGTACAAGATACAGACAGTGATAATATATTACCTATTAGCGGAGCAAGACCAACATTCGGTACAGCAATCGCATACTCGGGTCGTTTGTTTGCTATCACAGAAACAACTGATGGTACTGGTTTTCCCGTAGGTCGTGTTTACATCTATACAGTAAACGATTCAGTTATAGATGATGATCCAGTTTTATTACAAACTATCACAGTTGGTGCAGGAGCAGGTACTTGCATTTCTATGAGTGATGATCAAAATTGGATTTATGTTGGTGACCCACTAAACAATCAAGTAATAAGACTTAGCAGAGAACGTATTCCATTATCAGCAGGTTACTTTACTGCAACTGAAACATATGAAATTACGTCATTGGGTACAGAAGTTGATGCCAGTGATATTACAACAGGACAATCTTACGAGATTTTGTTCCCTGGATCAACAGAATTTACTCAACTCGGTGCAGTAGACAATGAAGTTGGTACTACATTCACAGCAACAACACCGCCAGCAGGATTTGTAGCAGGTGATGGTATTTGTTATGAAAATCCAACAGACTTTACAGCAATCGGCGCAGTAGAAAACAAAGTAGGAATTTTGTTTGTTGCGACTGGTATCGGTTCTGGCACAGGTACAGCAAATCAAGTATCATACACTGACTCTAATGAAGAAACAGAAATCATATCTCCTGTAGGTGCAGGTGGATTTGGATCTTCAGTTGCAACTGATGCTAACGGCGATACAGTTTCAATTGGTGCTCCAACTTTAACATCTCCGGAAGGCAATGCTAATTGGGGTACAAGTTATGTTTTCTCACGTGCAATACAAAACTTTGAA
>Ga0206123_10000247_pt1 | contig 53174 bp, 51 predicted proteins | sample Helgoland_Spring_2_FD_160086 | JGI IMG/M metagenome (GOLD analysis project Ga0206123, IMG submission 160086) | Pelagic subsurface seawater microbial communities from Kabeltonne, Helgoland, North Sea - Helgoland_Spring_Bloom_20160316_1 | ecosystem: Environmental > Aquatic > Marine > Epipelagic ...
CGACCATGAATCGTCAAACGCGCATGCTTGTGGGTGTTCATCCGGGTCACTCCTGAAGCTTGAAGGATTCGACACCCATCAGCTTCAAGGTCATCGGCCCGGATGAACAACCTACTGAAAGATCACAGCTAGCAGGCGCCGGGAGCCGGCCGCGCAGACTGCTGGTCGATTCCGTGACGGCGATCGGCGGCCCGTGTAGTCTCGGCTTCATATAGCTGTCGTATCGTTTCTGCCCGTGTAACCGATTCTCGAAAACAACGACCAGGGGGTTCGCATGGCGACGCAACGTGATCCGAAGCCGCACGATCCGGTTCGCCGGAGGCTGTTGCTGCAAAGCCTGAGTGGTGCCGGCCTGCTGGTGACCGGTGGTCTGCTGGCGGGGGCGGCCGAATCCAGCGCAGGGATAGCCGGAAGTCGTGGCGCGAACAGCGCCGGTACCGTGCGCCCGTCGATATCGGACGGTGGCCCGGCGCCGACGCCGATCAATACGCTCGGGCCGCTGGGCGAACCGGACGAAAACGGCCTGCGTCTGCCCGAAGGTTTTACCGCCCGCGTTGTGGCACGCACGGGCGAGGCCCCGGTACCGGGACAGCGCTATCGTTGGCATACTTTCCCGGACGGTGGCGCCACGTTCGCGATGCCGGACGGCGGATGGGTGTATGTCTCCAACAGCGAATTCATACCGGGTGGGGCGGGCGCGCTGCGATTCGACGCCGGCGGCGAGATCGTCGATGCCTACCGGATTCTGCGCGGCACGATCCTCAATTGTGCGGGCGGGCCTACGCCCTGGGGGACCTGGTTGTCCTGTGAAGAATACGAAGCCGGCCATGTGTTCGAATGCGACCCGAGCGGGCGCTCGGCTGCCGGTCGATTCGCCACCATTCGACGCGCGCTCGGGACGTTCAAGCACGAAGCGGCCGCGATCGACCCCGATCGCGGCCATGTATACCTGACCGAGGACGACGCCGAGGGTGGTTTCTACCGCTTCGTTTGCGACCGATATCCGTCGCTGGAGTCCGGTACGCTGCAGATTGCCGAATTGGTCGGGGACGACCCGATGACGCGCCGACCCATTGTCTGGCACGACGTACCCAATCCGAACCCGTCGCTGGCGGTGGTTACCGAAGTCGGTGGGCTGGCCAGTGAGGTGCTCGGGGAAGTGCCCGGTCTGGGCGATCTGCTCACTGGCATTGTCGATCCGGTATTTCGGGTGATCGGCATGCCGACCCGCAAACAGGTGGATGTCGCCACGGTGTTCGATGGTGGCGAAGGTATCTGGTACCACCAGGGCATCGTCTACTTCACCACCAAGGGCGATAACCGGGTCTGGGCGTATGACAGCGCCGATGAGTCCGTCGAGATCATTTACGACGACGATCTGTTCGAGGATCCCATCCTCCGGGGCGTGGACAATGTCACCGTATCGCCGTCGGGCGATGTGCTGGTGGCCGAGGACGGCGACGACATGCAGATCGTTGCGATTACCCCGGATCGGGAGGTCGTACCGGTCGTTCAGGCCGTCGGCCAGAACAGTTCCGAAATTACCGGCCCGGCGTTTTCTCCTGATGGCACGCGCCTGTACTTTTCGAGCCAGCGTGGGCCGGAGCCGGTCGATTCCGAGGCTCGCAAGGATGGACTGCAGTCGCTGGGCAACGGTCGGGGTATCACCTACGAGATTCGCGGCCGCTTCTTTACGCCGGCCTCGGGATGAGCCGAAAGAAGGGGGCGAGGCTAGGTTCGCGCGCCGCCGAATCCACGTAGCGCCCAAGAAAAAACCGCCCGGAGGCGGTTTTTTCGGTCAGCGTGCGAACGCGCGCTTAGAAGCGACGCGGACCGCGCGGCTTGTCGTCGCGCGGGCGTGCTTCGTTGACGCGCAGCGTGCGGCCCTGGAAATCTTGGTTGTTCATGCCTTCGATGGCGGCCTTGGCAGCCCCGTCGTCCGGCATTTCCACGAAGCCGAAACCGCGCGAGCGGCCGGATTCACGGTCCATGATGACCTTGGCGGACGATACTTCGCCGTACGCTTCGAACGCGCCACGGAGATCGTTGTCGTCGCTGCCCCACGACAGGTTGCCTACATAAATATTCATCTCAACTGATCCTAGCAATGCCGTGTCATTAGTACTTGAAAACCGTCCGGACTCGCCAATGACACCAACCTAAGACCAACGGAGAACGGCCAAGCCGTACCGTTCCGCAGTCTACCTAAGTTTTGGCGCCCGGCAATAGCACAGCCGAAAAAATTTTGAAAGGTGGTTTTGATCAACCGCAGCTCGGATTGCGCGGGGCCTGCCGGTAGAGTTGCAGCGCCTGGTTCATGTGACTGGACAGATTCTGGATACGGGACTGGTTCGAGGGGTGAGTGGACAGGAATTCGGCGGGCTTCTCGCCGCCCGCTTGGGCCATGTTCTGCCACAGCTGCACCGATTGGCGCGGGTCGAACCCGGCCTTGGCCATGAGTTCCAGGCCGACGGTATCGGCTTCGCTCTCCTGCGTGCGCGAGAAAGGCAGCAGAATACCGACCTGCGCGCCCAGACCGAGCGCCGACATGATCGCCTGGCCACCGGCGCCGCCACCGCCGCCGCCCAGGAATGCCGAGACTGCCTGCAGTCCGCCCTGGGTCGCGTACTGCTGGGAAATGCGCTCGTTGCCGTGCCCGGCGATTACGTGGCCGACCTCGTGGGCGATCACGGTGGCAAGCTGGTCATCCGTCTCGGCGACGTCGAGCAGCCCCTCATACACGCCGATCTTGCCGCCGGGCAGGGCGAAGGCGTTGACCTGGTCGGAATCGAAAACCGTGACTTCCCACTGCCCCCCGGTCACAGCGGTAACGGCGTCGGCCACACAGCTGACATAGCGGTTGTTCGCGGCACTGCGGTCGACAGGCTCTTCCTGTTTGATCTGCTGGTAGCTGGCGGCGCCCATTTCGGCGACCTTATCCTGGGAAAACAGCTTCAGCTGGCTGCGCCCCAGCGGTGATGTCGCGCAGGCGACCAGCAATAGTATTAACGAAAAAGCAGCAATCAGGCGGCGCATAATGTCGTCCCTCGTGGTTGTCGTGCGATCAGGGCCAATGCCGGCGCGCGCGGTGTTGTATCGGTTATTCGCTTACCCAGTCTAGCCCGGCGAGCTTGCGCGCGGATGAACGTCATGGCCGTGACCGCGGGTGCATTGGGTACAATCGCGTCATGGATGATGTATCGACGATTCTCGAACCCCTAAACGAAGCCCAGCGCGAAGCCGTCGGCGCACCGCCGGGCCATCTGCGGGTGCTCGCCGGCGCCGGCTCCGGCAAGACCCGCGTATTGATCCATCGTATCGCCTGGCTGATCGGGGTGGAAGGCGTATCGCCGCAATCGATTCTGGCGGTGACCTTCACGAACAAGGCAGCCGGCGAGATGCGGGCGCGCCTGGAGCCGATGGTCCGCGTGCCCGCGCGGGCCATGTGGGTCGGCACGTTCCACGGTATCGCGCATCGTCTGCTGCGGCTGCATTACCGCGAGGCCGGGCTGCCGCAGACGTTCCAGATCATCGATTCGGACGACCAGTATCGGCTTATCCGGCGTACCCTCAAGAACCTGGAGATGGACGAGCAGCGCTGGCCGCCGCGCCAGATGCAGGGGTTCATCAACAGCTGCAAGGAGGCCGCGGAACGCCCGCGCGATCTGGCCGACACGGGGGATTACGCCCGGTCCCAGATGATCCGGGTCTACGCGGCTTACGAATCCGCGCGCGAGTCCGCGGGGTTGGTGGATTTCGCCGAGCTGCTGCTGCGGGCGTTCGAGACGTGCCGCGACAATGCTGAGCTGTTGGCGCATTACCGGCGCCGTTTCTCGCATGTTCTGGTCGACGAGTTCCAGGACACCAATGCGTTGCAGTACGCCTGGGTCCGTCTGCTGGCGGGAACCCAGGGCCGTGTGTTCATCGTTGGCGACGACGACCAGTCGATCTATTCCTGGCGCGGTGCCCGGGTGGATAACATCCTGCGTTTCGAGGAGGACTTCAACGCCACCGCCACGGTCCGCTTGGAACAGAATTACCGGTCCACCGGCACTATCCTGTCGGCCGCCAACGGCTTGATTGATCACAATACAGCGCGCCTGGGCAAACAGCTCTGGACCGCCGGCGCCGATGGCGAGCCGATTGACGTCTATGCCGCGTTCAACGAATACGACGAGGCCCAGCATGTGGTCACGCAAATCCAGGCCTGGTTGGCGGACGGCGGCGCGCGTTCGGATATTGCGATGTTGTATCGCTCCAATGCCCAGTCGCGCGTGCTCGAGGAACGCCTGATCGCGGCCGATATCCCGTATCGGATCTATGGCGGCCAGAAATTCTTCGAACGCGCCGAGATCAAGGACGCGCTTGCCTATCTGCGGCTGTTGCAGTCGCGGGCCGACGACGCCGCGTTTGAGCGTGTCGTCAACACGCCCACCCGCGGCATTGGCGCGACCACCGTCGACAAAATCCGGGCCCATGCACGGGCCGGCGCCATGAGTCTCTGGCAGGCCGCCTTCGATATGGCCGAGAATGGCTTGCCGGCGCGTGCCGGCAAGGCTGTTTTGCGCTTCATCGAGTTGATCGATGGGCTCGATGGTCAGCTCGAGAACATGGCCCTGCACGAAGCGACCGAGCGCGTGATCGAGGCAACCGAGCTCAAGGCCCACCATGGCAAGGGCAACGACGAGAAAGCCGAGGCCCGCAAGGAGAACCTCGACGAGCTGATCAGCGCCGCACGCGCCTATACGGCCGACGATGACGACACCATGGACGAGCGCACCCAGTTTCTGGCCTATGCCTCGCTGGAAGCCGGCGAAAACCAGGCCGGAGAGTGGGATGAATCGGTCCAGCTGATGACTCTGCACTCGGCCAAGGGACTCGAGTTTCCGCTGGTGTTCATGGTCGGTCTCGAGGAGGGATTGTTCCCGCACCAGCGCTCGCTGGACGACGAATCGGGCCTCGAGGAAGAACGCCGCCTTTGCTACGTCGGCATGACCCGGGCGATGGAAAAACTGTATTTGTCACACGCCGAGGTGCGGCGTCTGCACGGCAGCGAGAATCTGTGCGCACCGTCGCGGTTCCTGCGTGAAATACCGGCGGATTACCTGCGCGAGATCCGCCCGCAGGCGGGTATCAGGCAGCCGGTATATCGTCCCGGCGCGGCGGCGAAATCACAACAGCGCGCGGCCGGGCTGGGGCTGGGCCAGCGGGTGGCCCACCGCAAGTTCGGGCAGGGTACGGTGCTCGCTTTCGAGGGTGATGGTGCCCGCGCGCGTATTCAGGTCAACTTCGACAATGCCGGCAGCAAGTGGCTGATTGCCGGTTATGCCAAGCTGGAACCGGTCTGACCAAGTCTTGAGGGGGCAATAACAGGATATGAAAATCATAACGTACCGAAACGGCGTCCAGGCGTTGCTCGTGCTGTTGCTCCTGTTCGCGGCGGCCAGCGTGCCGGCCCAGGCCCAGGCCCAGGAAGAAAATGCAACCAACGCTGAGGCCGCGCGCTTGATCGTGGGCTCAAAGGTTGCGCCGCCATTCGTGCTGAGAGGAGAGGACGGCGGGTTGTCCGGCATCAGCATATCGCTGTGGTCAGCGGTAGCCGATAGCATTGGCGCGGAATACGATTATGCCGAGCGTGATCTCAAGGGGCTGCTGACAGGGCTGGAAGACGGTGATCTCGATGTTTCCGTCGCAGCCCTCACCGTCACTGCCGATCGCGAGGCCGCGATCGACTTCAGCTATCCGTTCTATACCACCGGGTTGGCGATCGCGGTTCCGGCCGAGGGCAGTCGGCTCTGGGGGACCGTCAGTCGATTCTTTTCCTGGCAGTTCTTTACCGCATTGGTGGGACTGGCGGCGGTCTTGTTGCTCGTGGGTGTTGTCATCTGGATATTCGAGCGCCGCGCCAACCCGGAAGAATTCGGCGGCCGGGTGGCGCACGGATTGGGCAGCGGCTTCTGGTGGGCGGCGGTCACCATGACCACCGTCGGTTATGGCGACAAGTCACCGCGCACGCTGGGCGGGCGCGTGGTCGGACTGGTGTGGATGTTTGCCGCGATCATCATCATTTCCAGTTTCACCGCGGCGATCGCGACATCGCTGACCGTCGGCCAGTTGTCATCGGGCATTAACGGTGTGCAGGACCTGGCCGGCGCACGCGTAGCGACAGTGACCGATTCCGCCGCCGCCCATACGCTCGAGGAGCGCGGCATCGGCTTCTCGGAGCGCCACGATCTGCACACGGCGCTCTCCGCGTTGGCCGACAGCCGCGTGGATGCGGTGGTCTACGACGCGCCATTGTTGCGCTATGACGTCATGACCGATTTTTCCGCGACGCTGCAGGTCCTGCCGAATGACTTCGATCGCCAGGATTACGCATTCGCCCTGCCGCAGGGCAGCGAACTGCGCGAGCCGATCAATCGCGCGATCCTGGAACATCTCGTGACCGACGAATGGCAGGCCACCCTCAAACGCTATCTGGGGGCGCGTCGCTGAATGGTGTGAGCTACTTCTTCGCCCGCATCACCAGGGTGTCGATACGGTTCTTGCGCAGGCGCTTCAACAGGTTGTTGAGCTTGTCGCTGGAGTCGATGGTATGGCTTTGTACCCGGTACACGGTCTTGCCTGAAGGCAGGTCCACGGACACGATGCGGGCGTTCACGCCCAGCAGTGCGATTTCGGCCTTGCGTCGGTCGGCGTCGCCGCGGGTGGAGAACGAACCCGCCTGGATGATGTAACGGCCCGGCTCCTCGACGCGCGGCGTGGTTGGCTGCGCCACGCTGGCTTGGGTTTCGCTCGAGGACGACGCCGCTGCTGTGCTGCTTTCGCTGCTGTTGTCGCCGGCGTCGTCGGGATACTCCTCCTCCGGGATGACCACCTCGTAATTCGGCAGCATCTTGTAGAAGGAAAAGCGCGGTTCTTTTTCCTTGCTGGTCGCGGGGGGGTTGTCGGGCGTGTTTTCGGGCGGATCCGCGGACTGCTGCGCGTTGTCGGCGGCCTCCGGCGTTGCGATCTCGATCTGCTGGCGCGCGCCGGTACCGGCGGGGCGACCGAACATGTAGAAGCCCGCCGCGACCGTCAGGCCGATACACAGCCCGCACAGCAGCCAGACCCAGCCGGGCGGGCCACCACTGCCGCCGCTGGTGTTCTTTTTGCGCTTGCTGGCCGGTCGTGTCGCCGGTTTGCGCCGGCTTTGCTGCGGTTTGCTCTTGCCCCCGCCCTTGCTGTTGTTCTTGCGCTGGCTTTGATTGCGTTGCCCCGAATAATCCCGTGCCATTACATTTGCTCCGGTGCGTGTACGCCCAATAGCCCGAGGCCGTTGGCCAGGACCTGCCGTGTGGCCTGGATCAGTGCCAGCCGCGCATTGCGCAGGCCGTCGTCATCGACCAGAAACGGCTGGGCGTTATAGTAGCTGTGGAAGACATCGGCGATTTCGCGCAGATAATGCGGCACGCTCTGGACCGCCGAATCCGCGGCCGCAGCAGCGACGACTTCCGGGTAGCGCGACAGGACACTGATCAGGCGTTGTTCGTGTTCGGTGTCCAGGGTCGTTGTGTCGGCTTGAGCGCGCACGAACGCGACGCCGCGGTGTGCGGCCTGTCGTTGCACGCTGCAGATGCGCGCATGCGCATACTGGAGATAATAGACCGGATTGTCCTCGGACTGGCTGCGGGCGAGGTCTATATCGAAGGTCTGTTGCGAGTCCGGCTTGCGCGCGATCAGGAAGAACCGGGTGGCATCGCGCCCGACCTGATCGATAAGATCGCGCAGGGTCACGTAGGAGCCGGCGCGCTTGGAGAGTTTGACCTCCTCGCCGCCGCGCATGACCGTGACCATCTGATGCAGGATATAGTCTGGCCAGCCGGCGGGAATGCCGGCGTCCAGCGCCTGCAGGCCGGCGCGTACCCGCGCGATGGTGCCGTGGTGATCCGCGCCCTGTTCGTTGATGGCACGGGCAAACCCGCGCTGCCACTTATCGATGTGGTAGGCCACGTCCGGCACGAAATAGGTATAGCCGCCGTCCGCCTTGCGCATGACGCGGTCCTTGTCGTCCCCGAACTCGGTGGTCCTGAGCCACAGCGCGCCGTCGGCTTCGTAGGTATGGCCGGCGTCGGTCAGGGCCTGCACCGTTTTCTCGATTTCGCCGCGTGCGTACAACGCCGATTCCAGTGAATAGACGTCGAAGTGCACGCCGAATGCCTGGAGGTCGGCGTCCTGTTCGCGGCGCAGATAGGCGACCGCGAAGGCACGAATGGCCTCCAGATCCTCGGTATCCGCCGCGGCCACGACCTCGCGATCGTCGGCGATCACGGTTTCGCCGGCGAGATAGGCGCTGGCGACATCGGCGATGTACTCACCGCGGTAACCGGCCTCGGGCCAGGCATCGTCGTCGGGGGTGACGCCGCGGCAACGTGCCTGGACCGAGACGGCCAGGTTATCGATCTGGGCGCCGGCATCGTTGTAGTAGAACTCGCGGGTCACGGCCCAGCCGGTGGCCTCGTATAGCCGCGCCAGACAGTCGCCGACGGCAGCGCCGCGGCCGTGGCCGACGTGCAGTGGCCCGGTCGGGTTGGCCGACACGAACTCGATGACGATCTGGGCGCCCGCCCCGATGTCGCTGCGGCCGTAGGTATCGCCGTTGTCCAGAATATCGTCGATCGTGGCGCGAAATGCACCCGGTGCCAGAAAGAAATTGATGAACCCAGGGCCCGCGATCTCGGTCCGGGCAATGCGATCGTCTGCCGGCAGCGCATCGACGATGGCCTGCGCGATCTCGCGCGGGTTGCGGCGCGCGGCCTTGGTCAGCGTCATCGCGATATTGCTGGCGAAATCGCCATGGGCGGCATCGCGCGTGCGTTCGACATGCGGTTCGGCGGGGATGTCGAGATCGGGCCAGGCGTGGGCCGCAGCCCGGGCGAGCAGTTGTTGAACAGTGCGTTTCACGGCGTGGTTGGCTTGACGTATCGCATAAATGACCGCGCAGTCTAACGCGCGGCGGCGCGAGCGGCTATGTTTGTGCTTCGATCAGAGCGAGCGGTCGTTGTGTGGATAGTGGTGCCTGTGTGGCCGGCTCCAGCTTGGTATCCATGAACCCCCGGGATTGCGAGAAACCACAGGCCCGCCGCATTGCCAGGGCCTTATCGGTGATAATGGCCATGCTTTCCTTGCGCGCGGATGGCCAGCCCGCTTTACAAAAGATCCTGCGGATCGACGTCGATGGACCAGCGCACGCGGCGTGCCGTGGGTAGATCGGGCAGGGCTGCTTGCCAATGATCGAGCGCGGGATGCAGCGCGGCACGCTGTTGTGCGTGTACAAGCAGGTGCGCGCGATAGCGGCCTGCGCGCCGCTGCATGGGGGCGGGCACCGGCCCCCAGCAGGCCAGGTCGTCGTCCTGGGCGATTTCGGCGGCGGCCGCCGTCAGGAAATCCTGCGGTGCCTGTTCGTCGTGCGCCTCGGCGCGCAACAGCGCCAGGTGTCCGAATGGTGGTAAATCGGCCGCGCGGCGTTCCTCGCGTGCGGCGTCGGCAAATGCCGGATAACCGCCGGAGAGCAGGCGCTGCAGCAGCGGATGCTCGGGATGCCGGGTCTGCAGCCAGACTTCGCCGGCCAGATCGGCGCGACCCGCGCGGCCCGCCACCTGCGTGACCAGTTGCGCCATGTGTTCCGCGGCCCGGAAATCCGCCGAGAACAGGCCGCCGTCGACGTCGAGCACGCCTACACAGGTCAGACGTGCGAAGTCGTGGCCCTTGGCCAGCATCTGGGTGCCCACGAGTAGCTGGGTCGCGCCGCTGGCGACATCCGCGAGTTGCGCCTCCAGGCGGCCCTTGCGCGCCATGCTGTCGCGATCGAAGCGGGCGATGGCGACTTGCGGAAAGCGGCTGCGCAGTGCGCCGGCCACGCGCTCGGTGCCGGCGCCGAGCGCGATCAGCTGGCGGCCGCCACAGACGGGGCAGGCCGCGGGTGCGCGCTCGGCCGCACCGCAGTGGTGGCATTGCAGTTGTGCGCCGCCGGCATGCAGCGTGAGCGGCGCATCGCAGCGCTCGCAGGGGGCGATCCAGCCGCAGTCGTGGCACGACAGGGCCGGGGCGTAGCCGCGTCGGTTGATGAAGATCATCACCTGGTTGCCGGCCGTCAGATGGGGCTCGATGCGTGCGAGCAGGGCGTCCGACAGCCCGCCCAGAAGCGGTCGTGAGCGGACGTCGATGAGCCGGATCGGCGGCAGCGTGGCGCCGGCCGCACGCGCGGTCAGGCGAACGTGCCGGTAGCGTTCCCGGGCGGCATTGTGCAGGGTCTCCAGCGCCGGTGTCGCGCTGCCCAGGATGATCGGCACATCCACGAGTTGTGCGCGGCGCAGCGCGACATCGCGGGCGTGGTAACGAAACCCTTCCTGCTGCTTGTAGGAGCCGTCGTGCTCCTCGTCCACCACGATCAGGCCCAGACGCGGCATGGGCGTGAAAACGGCGGAGCGGGTGCCGATCACGATGTCTGCATCGCCCGTGCGGGCTGCCAGCCAGACATCGGCGCGTTCGCCGTCGTTGCGTTGGGAGTGGAGCACGCCGATGGCGGCGGCAAAACGTGCGCGTATGCGCTCGATCAGCTGCGGCGTGAGTCCGATCTCGGGCGCCAGGAACAGTACCTGTCGTCCGGCGGCGAGTACATCGGCCATGCGTTGGAAATAGATCTCGGTCTTGCCGCTGCCGGTCACGCCCTCGATCAGCGTCGGGGTGAAGTTCTCGCCGGCGTCGCGTATCTGGGCGATAGCGGTCTGCTGTTCGGCTGTCAATGCCGGTGGCTGCCCTGCGTGGCCGCGTTCCAGGCCACCGGCGAGAGCGACCGCCTCGATCAGTCCGTGGTTTTCCAGCGCCTTGAGCGGGGCAGTTGCGTGCGGATGGCGCGCGAGCAGGGTGGCGTGCGCGGTGGGCTCCGGATTGGCACGGATACGCGCGAGCAGTTCACGCTGGCGCGGCGCGCGGGCGAGCACTTCGGATGCGGTCGTGCTCGGTTGGGCCGTGGCTTGCCAGCCGCGATGACGGGGACCGGCGTTTTTTTTCTGCGTCTTGCGTAATGCGACGGGCAGGGCGGTCGCGAGCGCCTCCCCCAGCGGATGATGGTAATAGCGTGCGGCCCAGCGCAGCAGGCGCAGGAGCGGGGCATCGAATACTGCATGATCGTCCAGGACCCGGTTGGCAGCCCGGATTTTTTTGCGGTCCAGCGCGGGTTCCACGTCGGTATCCACTACGACGCCGACCAGCCGACGGCGACCGAACTGGACCAGTACCCGCATACCCGGGGATGTTCCGGCCGCGTCCGCAGGCGCCAGGTAGTCGAAGCATCCGTGTAGCGGCACCGGGACGGCGACGCGGATTACGGGGGTATCCGTAGCCTGCGTTGTCAACCGGTTACAGCCTGTGGACAAGTTGGTGGATGTTTTGCTGACAGACGCGTCATAGTTATTTTCTAACAACAGCGCATAAAATTAATGCCGAGTAAATATATTTTTATTTCAAGGGGTTGAAAAGTATATTTGTCATCTGTTCCGGAGAGTCGGAGTTAAAGTCGCTTTGGCCGATACGTGTGGATGGGTGGATAACATTGTGTCCATTAACGAGTCTGGAGTCTGGCACGCGTCATGGTGGGCCTGCGATACATCGTGTATGGCTCGGCGTTCAGGTGCGGCGTCGTGACAGGGCCAGCAATTCGTCCAGCATGAGCAACGTCAGCCCCCACAGTCGTTGATCGGGGTCGACGTTGTAGCAGGGCATGGGAAGTCGTAACGGCCCGACCGACCAATGCAATCGGCTGCGATGCACCGGTTCGTCGAGCCATGCCAGCGGCAGCCAGTGGATTGCGGCGATTTCGTGGTTGAGTTGCAGCGATGGGACGCGGTTCAGCCGGTAGACGAACGGCGAGACCACCATCGGCGCACGGCGACGATGATCCAGCGTCGGGCGATCACTCAGTCGGCCGATGCCATCGCGCCGGCTGATGTCCAGGCCGATTTCTTCTGCGGTTTCGCGGCAGGCCGCCCGGGATGCACTGGCATCGTCGGTCGCCTCAATGCGACCGCCCGGCAGCGCCATGTCGCCGGACCAGGGGTCGCCGGGGCGGTGCGCCCGCTCGACCAGCAGCACCTCCGCGCCCTGGCGCGTTTCGCGTAGAACCACCGCGACTGCTGCGCGCTTGAGGCGATGCCGTAGCCGATGGCGGCGTGGGCGATGGGCGCCAAGGGCAGTGATAAGGGGTGCGAGTTCGTGCATGTCGGTTTCTGTTTCTGAAAGAAAAAAGCCGCCTGCAGGCGGCTTTTTCCGTCAGGGCTGCCGTGCCGGCGCCCAGGAGTCTACGCCGCAGAAACACATGCGGCTGCGAACGGGTCGATTCGGCCAGATTTCACGCTCATTTTCGTTAAATGGAACCACCATTCGCCTCAAATGACCGTAAAATCTGACTCAAATCGGCACGCTCTCGTTTGCACGGTTCCTACGGCGCAGACTCCTAGAGCTGCTTGAGCCCGTTGGCCAGGTCGCTGCAGACCTGCTTGGCGTCGCCGAACACCATACGGGTGTTGTCGCCGAAGAACAGCGCGTTCTGCACACCCGAGAAGCCGGTGCCCTTGCCTCGTTTGACGACGTACACCTCGTTGGCCTTGTCCACGTCCAGGATCGGCATGCCGTAGATCGGGCTGGACTCGTCCGTGCGCGCGGCCGGATTGACCACGTCGTTGGCGCCGATGACCATGGCCGCGTCGGCGGTCGGGAGCTCGGGGTTGATGTCCTCGAGGTCGAAGATCAGGTCGTAGGGCACGCCGGCCTCGGCCAGCAGCACATTCATGTGACCCGGCATGCGGCCCGCCACCGGATGGATGGCGAACTTCACGTCCACGTCGTGCTCCTTCTGGAGCATCTGCACGAATTCCCAGAGCTTGTGCTGGGCCTGCGCCACGGCCAGGCCGTAGCCCGGCACGATGATCAGGCTGTCGGAATAGGCAAAGGAGGCGGCGGCGTCGAAGGCCTCGACCGACTTCATCTCGCCTTCCGGGCCTTCGGCTTCGCTGCCATCGTCCACGCCGAAGCCGGCAAACAGCACGTTCGAGATCGAACGGTTCATGCCGTTGGCCATGAGCAGCGTCAGCAGCGTGCCGGCGGCGCCGACCACGGTGCCGGCGATGATCATGGCCGCGTTGCCGAGCACGAAGCCCTCGAATGCCACGGCGAGGCCGGTGAAGGCGTTGTACATGGAGATGACCACCGGCATGTCGGCGCCGCCGATCGGGTTGGTCAACAATATGCCGAAGGCCAGGCTGAGCACGAAGAAGAGCGTGACCAGCACCGGCGCGCTACCGGTGGAGAAGATGATCCAGATCGCCAGCAGCACGGTGATCAGGGCCACGGCGCCGTTGATCGCCTGCTGGTTCGGCAGGCGGATGGTCTTTTGCATCTTGCCTTCGAGCTTGGCCCAGGCGATCAGCGAGCCGGAGAACGATACGCCGCCAATCAGCGCGCCGACCACCGCCAGGGTAAGTACGGTCGCGCCGTGATCGAAGGCGCTGCCGGAGTACATCTCGACCAGTGCGATGGCCGCGGCCGCACCGCCGCCCATGCCGTTATACAGTGCAACCATCTGTGGCATGGCGGTCATTTCGACCTTTTTGCCCGTGTACCAGGCGCCGCCGCCGCCGATGGCGATGGCCAGCAGCATCAGGAAGTAGCGCCAGAAGCCCGCTTCCATGGCGGGGTGCCAGAGCGTGACCACGGTGGCCAGGGCCATGCCGATGCCGGCCCACTTGATGCCGCTCTTTGCGGTCTTGGGCGAGCCCATGCGCTTGAGGCCGATGATGAACAGCACGGCCGCGATGAAATAACTCGCGTCGACGGTGAATTCCCAGAAACTCATATTCGGTAACCCTTATCGTGTAATCGGTGTTCGCGGTTGGTGGCGCGATCAGTCTTTCGAGGACTTGAACATTTCGAGCATGCGCTCGGTCACCACGTAACCGCCCACGGCGTTGCCGGCCGCCAGAAGCACGCCGATGAAGCCGATCAGCGTTTCCCAGAAGCCGTCCGCATGGCCGAGCGCGACCATGGCGCCCACCAGCACGATGCCGTGCACGAAGTTGGAACCCGACATGAGCGGGGTATGCAGGATGGCCGGAACCCGGCCGATGATTTCGTAGCCGGTGAAGGCCGCGAGCATGAAGATATAAAGTGCGACAAAACCTGTGATCACAGTGTTTCTCCCTAAGATTGGTTACCGTGGAGCCCGGGCAGTGCCTAGCCCTTGCCTTCCAGGGCCTGCTTGGCGGCGTCGTTGATGGTTTCGCCATCGTGGGTCAGTACGGACTGGGCGAGGATTTCGTCGTCCCAGTCGATGGTCAGCGTGCGGGTCTTGTCCGCCGGCTTGGCATCGTCCTGCCCTTCTTCCTCGACCACGATCAGCTGCAGGAAGTTGGTCACGTTCTGGGCATACATCTCGCTGGCATGTTCGGCCAGCAGGGCGGGCACGTTGGACGGCCCGTAAATGGTGACGCTGCCGTGGCGAACTGTTTCATCCGGCTTGGTCAGTTCGCAATTGCCGCCCCCGGAGGCGCCCAGGTCGATGAGCACCGAACCGGGCTTCATGGCATCCACCATCGCCTTGGAGATGATCTTGGGCGCCGGCTTGCCGGGCACGGCGGCGGTGGTGATCACCGCGTCGGCGTCGGCCATGTTCTTTTCCAGCATGTCCTGCTGTTTCTGTTTTTCGTCGTCGGTCAGCTCACGGGCGTAACCGCCCTCGGCTTCGGCCTTGACGCCTTCGGCCATGAGGAAGTCCGCACCCAGCGACTCGACCTGTTCCTTGGTGTCGGTCCGCACGTCATAGGCGAACACCTTGGCGCCGAGACGCTTGGCGGTGGCGATTGCCTGCAGGCCCGCCACGCCGGCGCCGATGACCAGCACCTTGGCCGGACGGATCGTGCCGGCGGCGGTGGTGAGCATAGGCAGGAAACGCTCCAGCGAATTGGCGGCCATCAATGCCGCCTTGTAGCCGGCTGCCGAAGCCTGGGAAGACAACGCGTCCATCGACTGAGCGCGGGTGATGCGCGGTACCAGTTCCATGGCGAAAGAGGTGACGCCGGCCTTGTTGAGCGCTTTTACCACGTCCGGGTTGTTATGCGCCTGGACGAAGCTGATCAGCACCGAGCCTTTCTTCATCTTGGCGATCGACTTCGGGTCCGGCGCGTTCACGCTCAGTACGACATCGGCGCCGAAAATGTCTGCGGCCTTGCCGGACAGTTGTATCGGGTCGTTGAAGGCTTCATCCGGAATCCGGCTGTCTTCGCCCGCCCCCTTGGCGATGACGACATCGACGTTGAGTTTGGCCAGCTTGTCGGCCACTTTCGGCACCATCGCGACGCGAGTCTCGCCGCTGGCCGTCTCCTTCGGGACTGCGATAGTTACGCTCATGTCTTCTCTTGTTTGGCTGGTGAATTATCGGCTGTGTCTGCGCGTCGTTCGGATGGTTCTCCGGGCGCGACAGGCAGGCGAACAGGCAGCGCGCCTTACGGCCCCCGGCGCCACGCAGCCGATACTATCCTGTCGGAGTCTAACCGAAACGCCGCCGCTTTCGTAGCGCCGGGTGTTCACGGCCATGCTTATGGCGCGGGCGAGGACACCGCCTGCTCGACATAACCGTCGGGGATGTCGAAGCGGGCGTCGTCGATCGGTTCGTGCGAGACATCGACCAGCTCGCGGCGCTGTCCGGTGGCGCTGTCGACAAAGCGTACCGGCATCCCGGACAGCTTGAGATACGGCAGGCCGACGGTGTCCATGCCGGTCCCGGCGAGGATGGTCTGGAGCAGGCTGAACATCGACTTGACCGTGGCAAACGTCTGTTCGGACAGCGCGAGGTCATCCGCATCGGCGACGCAGAGGCTTTCCGCCGCCTCGCCGCTGCGTACGATCTGGATCACGTTGCACGACACGCCGGCCACCGTGTCGGTGCGTCCGGTGCGGTCCAGCCCCACTTGTTGCGGGTCGGCGTCGAGCCCCGGCACCTGCGACAACATGGCGGCCCGTGCGGCCGCGCGCTGAGCCTCGGGCAGTTGTTGCAGGCGATTTTCCATGCGGGCGCGCAGCCCGGCCATCTGGTCGCGGATCGTGGCGGCGGCATTCTTGTCCAGCCGTGTATAGGCCGTGTCCCGGGGCTGAACGGAAAAGATCGTCTGGTCATCGGCCCGGTAGAGCTGCCACCCCTCGCCGGTATCGTCGATGCGGATTTCGCCGGGCCGCATCGATATCTCGAGGCGGCCCTCGCCGCCCTTGTAGACGAGGGTCGTGTCCGCCTGCGCGCGGGTAGCGCTGATCAACAGCAGCAGGGCGGCAAGCAGGGCGGCGCCGAAGCCGGTATTCGTCGTTTTCATGTCCACGTTATCCTTGTGTCGTGCGTGACGCCGGGGTGGCTGCGACAGGCGCGGGCGCACCGGGCGCGACTTGGCAGTACACTACAGGTCATGTTGCTTGTCGATGCCAGCGTTTATATCTTCCGGGCATTCCATGCTCTGCCGGACAGCCTGGTCGGCGCCGATGGGCGGCCGGTGAATGCCGTGCATGGATATGCCACTTTTGTGCAGCAGTTGCTGGCGCGAGCAACCGATGATCAGGTCGCGGTCGCATTCGACGAATCCCTGACCACATCGTTCCGCAACGAGCTGTATCCCGATTACAAGCGCAACCGGGAAACTCCGCCGCCGGAACTGATCGACCAGATCGCTGCCTGCCGGCAGATCACCGAGGCACTGGGCGTGCGCACGCTCGCCAGCCCGACCTATGAGGCCGACGACCTCATCGGGACCCTGGCGCGGAGCGCCCGCGAGCCGGTCACGATCGTGACCTCGGACAAGGATCTGGCCCAGTTGCTGGGCGCTGACGACACGCTCTGGGATTATGCGCGGGACGTGCGCTACGACGCCGCGGCCATCGAGGCGAGGTTCGGTGTGCCGCCGATACGGATTCCCGATTATCTGGCGCTGGTGGGTGATGCCGTGGACAACATCCCCGGCGTGCCCGGTGTGGGCGCCAAGACAGCGGCCGCGCTACTGGCGCGCTTCGACGATCTCGGTTCGATACTGTCGGACCCTGGCGCTGTTGCGGGCTCCGGCATCCGCAGTGCGGCCCGTATTGCCGACAAGCTCGCCGCGCACGCGGATCAGGCGCGTCTGTCGCGCCGGCTTGCCACCATCGTCACCGATATCGACAGCGTTGAATGTCCGCGCGATATCGATCGGCTTCTGCCCGACACCGACGCGCTGGGCGCGGTCTGTGCCCGGCTCGGGCTGGGTGCCGGTATCCGCACACGCCTGCTTGGCATGGCGGCATGATCGACTGGCCGTATATCGAAGCCGCCATCGGCGATGCCACCGGCCAGACGTTTGCCGCCGAGAGCCGTGTCCGGGTCGGGGGCGGTGCGATCAGTACGGCCTGGCGTATCGAAAACGCGCGAGCGCGGTATTTCGTCAAGCTCAATAATGCGGATCGCGAACCCATGTTCTCGGCCGAGGCAGCGGGTCTGACGGAGTTGCAGCAGGCGGTTGGTCTGCGTGTGCCCGAGCCGGTGACGTCGGGGGCCACGGCGGAGCACGCCTTCCTGGTGCTCGAGTACATCGGATTGCGCGAGCCGACCCCCAAGGCAATGGTGCGTTTCGGCGAAGCGCTGGCGGATATGCACGGCGTGATCGCCACGCGCTACGGCTGGGACCAGGACAACACCATCGGCTCGAGTGCGCAGCACAATACGCAGCACCCGCACTGGCGCGAGTTCTGGCGCGAGAACCGGCTCGCCGTGATGCTCGACGCGCTGGCGCCGGCGCATCCGGAGCTCGGGCGAGACGGCGATGCGCTGCTGGCCGTGCTGGACGACCTGCTGGCCGGCCATCAGCCCGAGGCATCGCTGGTCCACGGCGACCTGTGGGGTGGCAATATCGCCATGGATACCCAGGGCGTGCCGGTGCTGTTCGATCCGGCCGTGTACTACGGCGATCGCGAGACCGATCTGGCCATGGCGGAGCTGTTTGGCGGCTTCTCGCCGCTGTTTTTCGAGGCCTACTGGGGCGCATGGCCCATGAGCCCGGGGTACCGGCAGGTGCGGCGCCCGCTCTACCAGCTCTACCATCTGCTCAATCATGCGCGGTTGTTCGGCGGTCATTACGTGGCCGAAAGTCGCCGCCTGATGCGATTGCTGCTGGAGCGTGCCTGACAACGTCGCGGTCGGTACAATCGCGTCTGAGTCATCGCCCCTTTACAGATTTCGTTTGTGCCATGAGTAGTATTCCGGTACTGGATACGCGACCGCCAGCGGGGCTCACCCCCGGTTCGGTCGCCGCCAACAAGCTGGCCAAGCGCCTGCGCCGTCAGACCGGCCAGGCCGTCACCGATTACGACATGATCCGTGACGGCGATCGCATCATGGTGTGCCTGTCCGGTGGCAAGGACAGCTACACCATGCTGGATATGCTCACCTCGCTGCAGGCCAGGGCGCCGGTGCGATTCTCGCTGACCGCGGTCAATCTCGACCAGAAACAGCCCGGTTTCCCCGAGCATGTTCTGCCTGAATACCTGGAACGTCTGGACGTGGACTACCAGATCCTCGAACGCGACACCTATAGCGTGGTTGCCGACAAGATCCCCGAGGGCAAGACCATGTGCGGGCTGTGCTCACGCCTGCGGCGCGGCATTCTCTATCGCTACGCGCGCGAACATGACTACAACCGCATCGCCCTGGGGCATCATCGCGACGATATCGTTGAGACCCTGTTTCTGAACATGTTTCACGGGGGGCGCATGGCCGGGATGCCGCCGAAGTTGAGGAGCGACGACGGCGACAATGTCGTGATCCGGCCGCTGGCCTATTGCAGCGAGCGCGATATCGAGAAATATGCCCGCCTACAGCAATACCCGATCATCCCCTGCAATCTGTGTGGCTCGCAGGCGAACCTGCAGCGTCAGAACATCAAGGCCATGCTGGCCGAATGGGAGGCCGATGATCCCGGCCGCAGTGAGCGCATCTTTCGCGCCATGACCCGAATCGCGCCGTCGCAGATGGGAGACCGTGAGTTGTTCGACTTCGCCGCGCTCGACTAGCTGTGCTCCGTCGGCCCCGAACTGCCGGCCCTCGCTATGGTTTTCAGATTTCCTTCAGTCCAGTATCGAACGAGATGGCGAACTCGCGCGGATGACTGCTGTCGCAGTATCGAGGACGTTATTTTGATCGTCTATGTAGCGGCATCTTCTGCATCCAACGTGTCCATGCGGACTTTCCTTGAAAACGATTCTCACCTGCCGCATACTGGACAATGCATGTGCACAATTGTGCACCATGAATGACATTAAAAGCCCCTGGCGAGGACCAGCAAGCCCATGAGCGAAGAGAGGAAATACCCGTCCAACCCCGAAATGGAGGACCGATTCGATTGGGTCGGTTTCATGCCGTTCGTGCTGTTGCATGTGGCATTGATCGGGATCTGGTGGACCGGGTTCACGGCGACATCAATTGCGATCTGCGTGGGCTTGTATGTGGCGCGCGTGTTCAGCATCACTGGTGGCTACCACCGCTACTTTTCCCATCGCGGCTACAAGACCAGTCGTGGTTTCCAGTTCGTGATGGCGCTCGTGGGCGCGACCGCGTTCCAGAACGGTCCGCTGTGGTGGGCGGCGAAACACCGTGAGCATCATCGCGATTCCGACATGCCGGCGGATTCGCATTCGCCGCGTCAGTACGGTGTGTTCGATGCGCATGTGGGCTGGGTCTACCGCGATGCACGCGCCAGCCCCGACATGGATCTGATTCAGGATTTCTCCAAGTACCCGGAGATCCGCTGGATCGAGCGTCACAAGTATCTGCCGGGGCTGGGTCTCGCCGCGCTGTGCTTTCTGATCGGCGGTTGGGCCGGCCTCGTCTCGGGCTTTCTGCTGTCCACGGTGCTGGTCTATCACGCCACCTTCACCGTCAACTCGCTCAATCACATGATCGGGCGTCAGCGTTATCTGACCGGCGACGACTCGCGCAATAACTGGTTCCTGGCGCTGCTGACCATGGGCGAAGGTTGGCACAACAACCATCACTATTACCCCGCGGCCGCCCGTAATGGTTTCTTCTGGTGGGAGGTCGACACCACGTATTACCTGCTGTTGGGGTTGGAGAAGGTCGGGCTGGTCTGGGATCTGCGGCAACCCCCGGAAACCATCCTGGCGAATGAAAAAGCGCCCACCCAGAAGATCATCGACAAGTGCGCGGTGTATATTGCCGACGGCTTCTCGGTCGACCGGATCAGCGCCAATATCCGGCAGCGCTGGGAAGGCAGCCATGTGTTCGAGGATCTTCGAGGCCACGCGGCTACCAAATGGAGTGCGGCCGAGGCGTACTTGGCAGAAATGGAATTGCCGGAGTTTCCGAGTGCCGAGGAGCTCAAGGCGCGTGCGTATGGCAAGTTCAAGATCCGCCACGAGGGGCTTGACCGCGCCATCGAGCGCGCCCAGGAAATGCTGCGTAATGCCGTATCGCAGCGGTTGATCGAGCATGCCCAGGCGGAGCCCGCCCGGAGCTGATCGACAGCAGGGTCGCTGGAAACGAAAGCCCGCTCCGTGCGGTAATGCTGTTCACTCAAGCATTGCGCAGGGCCGAGGCTTGTCGAGAATCCGGTTTTCACTTGATGGAAGCCGGATTTTTTGTGCCTGTGTCATCAGAAGTTTTCTCGGGGTCGGGCCGCTTTGGCGGCCCTCAAACAGGCTGGCCGCACCGAGGCTGTGCCTCGGACACCCTTGGCCACAGCGCGTCTTCGTCGCTGCGCCACGGGAGACAATACAGGCCGTAGACACCAGGTTCCGTGCCTGTATTTCCCTTCGGGGTCACTCCTGCAGCGTTAAGTGAGCGGCATTACCTCCATGCGATGGGCTTTTTTGTATCCGCCGGTTCGACGACGCACCCGGGCAAAGCGCTCAATCGAGTTTGTCGCGTGCCTCGGCCTGTTCCTCGTCTTCGGGTTCTTCCTCGCTGTCATCCTTGAGCGAGCCGCCGCAGAACTTGCAGTAGTGGGCATCGATCTCGTGGCCGCTGCGCTCGCAATGTGGACACTGGCGCTGCTGGCGGGTACGCGAAATCTCGTGGGTCAGTTCGGCGGTGATTATGCCGGTCGTGACGGCCACCAGAGAAAAGCCGAGCACGATGGCAATGCCTGCAATTGTCTGGCCGGCGATGGTGACCGGAACGATGTCACCGTAGCCGACGGTGGTGATCGTGACCACCGCCCAGTAGATGCTTCTGGGAATGCTCGTAAAGCCCTGTTCCGGGCCTTCGATGATATACATCAGCGCGCCGAGCACGGTGGCGATGAGCACGAGCATGCCCACGAAGATCTGCAGTTTGCGCCGTGCCTCCATGAGTGATCGGGTCAGCGCATTGGCATCGTTGGCATAGCGAATCAGCTTGAGCACACGGAAAATGCGCATCACGCGCAGAACCCGCACAGCGATCAAGTAGTGCGCGTCGGTGACCAGAAACGACAGATACAGCGGCAGGATGGAGATCAGATCGATCAGCCCGTAGAAACTGAAGATATAGTTCAGGCGGTTGCGGGCGGCGTAGATGCGGGTGAAATATTCGAGTGTGAACGCGATCGTGAAGATCCATTCCAGCGTATTGAGCGCGTCCCCTACGCGGTCGGCGATGGCACCGACCGAGACGAGCATGAGATTGGCGACGCTCGCCACGATCACCACCAGCAGCACGATATCGAAAGCCCGGCCGGTAGTTGTGTCGGTGCCGAAGATTATCGTGCGCAGTTCGGTGCGCAGGCGATGTTCTGGCTCGGGATTAGTCACGGCGGCCGCTGCTGCTGAACGGTTTAATTATTGGCACTGATCACGCGGCGCGATTGCCAGTAATGCTGACGCCAGTAAATGTTATCGAGCCGGGAAATCGTCACGCCCTTGCTCGACGAGGCGTGCATGAAGCGGCCGCTGCCGACATAAATCCCGACATGACGGCTCGAGCGCCCGGTTCTGAAAAACACCAGATCGCCCGGCGCCAGGTTACTGCGGGGAATGGTTTCGCCCCGCTGTACCTGTTGGGCCGTGGTGCGTGGTAACTTCAGTGAATCGACGGCGCTCATCGTCTGGCGGACAAAACTGGAGCAATCGATCCCATTGCGATCGCGCCCGCCGTAGCGATACGGTACGCCGCGCCAATCCTGAAAATGCGCCCGGAGTGCGTGTTCCAGCGTGGCATCCCCGGGCGTCGACGGCGTGTCGGAGTGCGTGTCGCTATAATCGACCAACGGTACCGGCTCCGGCGTAGGGCGGTCGTGGGTCATCGACCGGGAGGTGCCGGGCGCATGGCTGGCACAGCCGGCTGTCGCAGCGCCGAGCGCGAACGTTGCCAGCAGCACCAGCGTTGGGCGCCGCGGCCAAGCGTTGGCCGGTGGCCGGGAGCGCCTCATGCAGACGCTATGCGCATTGTGAAAACAGTCGGTGGTGTTTCATCTTGGCGTCCCCCGCGCCTGGAGCTGTGCCTAACATAAACGCTGCGCCGGCGTTTGGAAAGTCCGGCGCGACCGGGGTATGCGCTGGCGGTGGTCCGTCAGTCCGCGTTGTATTCGCGCGTGTTGGCAAACGTGATGTCGGGCCAGCGCTCTTCGGTCAGTTGCAGTTTGACGCGCGACGGGGCCAGGTAGACCAGAGCGCCACTGTGGTCCTCGGCGACGCCGGTTTCCATGCGGTCGCGAAAACGCCGCAGCTCGCGGTCATCGCCATAGATCCAGCGGGCAGTATGCACGTCGATCGTCTCGAAGCCGGCGCTGACGTTGTATTCCGTCCTCAGGCGCTCGGCCACCACATCGAATTGCAGTACGCCGACCGCGCCGAGAATGACATCATTGTTGGCGATCGGACGAAATACCTGGGTCGCGCCCTCCTCGCAGAGCTGATCGAGTCCCTTGTGCAGTGCCTTGGCCTTGAGCGGGTCGCGCAGCACCACGCGCTGGAACAGCTCCGGGGCAAAGTTGGGAATGCCGGTAAAACGTAGATCTTCGCCTTCGGAGAAGCAGTCCCCGATGGCGATGGTGCCGTGATTGTGGATGCCGATGATGTCCCCGGGCCAGGCGGTTGCGGCCGCTTCGCGCCGGTTGGCCATGAATGTGATGGCATCGTTGATGCGAACCGCCTTGCCGGCGCGCAGGTGCTGCATCTTCATGCCCTTGGTGTAATGGCCGGAACAGATCCGCATGAAGGCGATACGGTCGCGGTGCTGGGGATCCATATTGGCCTGGATCTTGAACACGAAGCCCGACAACGGTTCCTCCGTCGGCTTGACCTCGCGGCTGCGGGTCGGCCGCGGCAGTGGTGCCGGGGCCCACTCCACGAATGCATCCAGCAATGGACGGATGCCGAAGTTATTGACCGCGGAACCGAAGAAAACGGGGGTGAGTTCGCCGGCCAGATAGCGTTCCAGATCGAAGCCGTCACCGGCCTCGCGCACCAGTTCGACCTCTTCGAGCAGGGTGTCCAGTTCGGCGCCGGCGATTTCGGCCAGACGCGGATCGTCCAGCCCGTTGAGCGTCACCGTACGCCCGCCGCCTTCGTTGTCGCTGCCCTCGTAGAGGTGCACCTTGTCCTCGAGCAGGTGGTAGACGCCCTTGAAATGGCTGCCCATGCCGATCGGCCAGGTGATCGGCGCGCAGGCGATGCCCAGTACGTCCTCGATCTCGTCGAGCACTTCCAGTGGCGGGCGGCCCTCGCGATCCATCTTGTTGATGAAGGTGAAGATCGGTGTGTCGCGCAGGCGGCAGACATCCATCAGCTTGATCGTGCGGGGTTCCACGCCCTTGGCGATATCGATGACCATCAGGGCCGAATCGACCGCCGTGAGCGTGCGGTAGGTGTCCTCGGAGAAGTCTTCGTGGCCCGGCGTATCCAGCAGATTGACGATGCGCTCGTTATAGGGGAACTGCATGACCGAGGTGGTCACCGAGATACCGCGCGACTGCTCCATGGCCATCCAGTCCGACGTGGCGTGGCGGGTCGCCTTGCGGCCCTTGACCGTGCCGGCGAGCTGAATGGCGCCACCGAACAGGAGCAGCTTCTCGGTGAGCGTGGTCTTGCCGGCATCCGGGTGTGAAATGATCGCAAACGTCCGGCGTTTGTCCGCTTCCAGCCCGGCGGCGTGGTTGGCTTGGGTGGACGGCTGGTTCATCGGTCGCTCCCGAGGGGTATACGTGCGTGTGTGCACTGCAAAAACAACATGTATAGTGCAACGCTATCTATAGTTAATAAAATATAAATTATGAAAGTCGATTTGCCCTGACTATAATCTGCCGCAATGCAACAGGACGCTCCCCGCCCCTGTTGCTGCGGTGGATACGGTGTTCCCCCTCACCGTGCATCCACCGTCGCAGCGCATCCTATCCGAGTCATGCTGCTGCGATCAGAGCGCTGTTTCCCCTGGTGGCGCTCTTTCACGGCCCGGATCGGTTGCCCTCCCGATCCGGGCTTTCTTTTGCGTTCTCGGTGCGTGTGGTCGGTAGCCGGTACATGCGTAGTGCCGACAGAGTCGCTGCAATGTAGATCAGCAGGAACACTGCGATCATCAGCTCCTTGACCTCGCCGAACTCGATGTTAAGCGCATGGGGTACGTTATTGATCACTTTTTCCGGCAACGAGGCCAGTGGTGCGATAAATCCGGCGGGCACGCAAACCATCCCGGGCATGAGCCAGTATTTCATGGTATCGGGCGTATGGGCGATGCCGCGCATGCGGCGGACCAGCGGGAGGATGCCGCCACACACCAGCATGGCAACTGCGAGCAGGTTACGCGGTAGCTGATCGAGTAGCGAGCCGGCCAGAGCGTTCGAGTTATGCAGGTTGGTCTCGCCCTGGTTATTCAGCGCCTGCCAACCCTCCGGCGTGGTCCAGCCGAACCAGTGCTGTCCCCAGCTGGCTTCTTCGCCGCCGAAATACAGACAGCCGAGTGTAAACAGCGCGAACCAGGACGCCAGTTGCCATTGCCGGTAACGCGACAGCTGTATCGTTGTGGCCAGGCCCAGTAGCAGGGCGGCGGCGAGTATCAGGACAGTCAGCCGCTCCGTGAGCCCGGCTTCACCGGTGAGCCACGTGTCGTAAACCGACGGGTCGATCAGTATGCGCGCGGCGTAATGCGCCAGGTAGATTACGGGCGGCAGCCAGAGCCAGAACCAGCTTGGCAGTGTGTATTCGAGGTTCGTTTTCATGCATGCGGATGATTCGAGCAGTCCAGGGCGCCATTTTAGCGCGTTGCCGCCATGCGGGGTGTAGTGGCGCCCCGATCACGCGCGGCGTGTTCACCGGGTTGCGAACGGCGCTGGTAGTGTCGGTGTCTGTTCCGCCGGGTTTGCCACGACCCGATCGACTTGGGCGGCGGGCGGTCCGTCGGATAGCCATTCATGCAATCGTTCCAGGGCCCTGTCGTTGCCGGCTGCCAGGACTTCCACGGTGCCGTCGGCGCGGTTGCGCACCCAGCCGGCGAGCTCCAGTGCGCGGGCGGTATCGCAGGTTGCCGCCCGAAAACCGACTCCCTGGACCCGGCCGCTGACGATGAAGTGCTGTGTGCGGGGCATACGCTGAATCGCCTGTATCCGTATACTGTAGGTGTAACTATTGTGCAGGATCAGTCTATGTTCAATGCAATCAGACAACGGGTGCGTCGATTGGCCGGCAGCGGCGATCTGGTCAAGCCCTCGGCTCGGCCGCGCGATTCCCGCGTCCAGTTGCAGCTGCCCAATCCGTATGGCGGACGCCCGTGGCTGACCGCGACGGTGGCCTTGTCCAGCGTGCCGCATGGGCATGGCGAGACCCTGAGGCTACGCGCGCACCTGGATGGTTGCATGCAATTGCCCGGTGTGGGCGGGCCGTCGCGTACGGCCCTGCCGGCCAGCCGTGGCCTGCGGCGATCGCTGGTGGCTTATGGTCGCAGCACGGCGGCATCGTTGGTGCGTGGCGTGGTGGAGCGGTTGCCGGCCGAACGTCTGCAGCCGTTGACGGCGCGGCGCTGGCGTAGCTGGGTGGATGTCCAGTTGAGCACTTCGCCGTTGGATGCCGGTGCCGATGCCCTGATGCCGGAGCCGCTACGCCGGATGTACGATGGCGGTTTGCCGCGCGCAGGTGCCGGCGAGCCGCGTATCGGCGTCTGGAGTGGCCCGGCGGGCGGGCCGGCCGGAGGCGTGGCGCAACTGGCGTTGTTGCAGCTGGACGAGCGCGACCTGGGCGGCGATCGCCAGAAGGCTGGTTCGGGCTTCAATCTCAATGCCAGTATCGCGCAGGTTATGGAGCCTGCCGCGGGCGACGACGGTACCGGCACAGGCGAAGGGTAACCATTTCCCTGAATTGACTCGGCAAGCGTTTTACAAGAGCATAGCGCTTCGCCAAGCCGTGATGGCGCAGGTAAGGGCGTGTCTGAAGGCCCTAGTATCGGGAGATTTTTTGATGAAGCATAGCCGGCGTATCGGCCTCGTGTTCCTGGTGTGGTGCGTGTTCGCCCTCACGCCAGCGATCGCTCAGTCCCAGAACGATGACCAGGGCAGCAGCCAGGGTGACGTCGAGGCGGGCAAGGAGATGTTCTATAGCTGCATGGGTTGTCACGGCATCCCCGGGTACAGCAATGCCTATCCCACGTTTCATGTGCCCAAGCTGGGAGGGCAGCATGCGGACTATATCGTGTCCGCGCTCGAGGAATACCGCGATAACAAGCGCAAGCATCCGACCATGCACGCGCAGGCATCCAGCCTGAGTGATCAGGACATCCAGAACATCGCGGCATATCTGTCGCAGCAGAAGTCGCAGTAATGGGGCGTAAACAGATGAAGCAGCGAATCTTCCGGATGATGCTCGTCCTGATGCTGGTTGGCTTTGGCACGCTGGCATTCGCGCAGTCGCACGAGCAGTCGCAAGACAAGCCGGCTGGCGAGGAATGGGTCAATAAAACGATCCAGACCTGCGCGAGCTGCCACGGCAAGAAAGGCGTCGCGCAGACGCAGAATTTTCCGATACTGGCGGGCCAGTACCAGGATTATCTGCTGCATGCCTTGAAGGCCTATCGCGACGGTGATCGAGACAATGGCATCATGTCGGGCCAGGTACAGGGGATGACCGACGCCCAGTTCAAGGCGCTGGCGGCGTACTACAGTCGACAGGAGTCGCCGCTGCATACGCCGACGATGGACTAGAGAAAAATCACACGACTCCGCGAGTCAGGAGAAAAAATGTCTAATTTCGCTATCTACATGGTCGGCATCGTCGTCGTTGCCGGTGCGTTGGCCTACGGCGCCTACGCGCTGAGCGTGCCGCCGATCTGGATCGGTGTGGGTGCCGCCGTGATCCTCGGGTTGGGGCTCATGGGTGCGGTCAAGAAAAACAATGTGACCCGTGATCGCGATCGCCATCGCGAATACGAGGATGACCAGCACTAAACCCTGATTCCGGATCAGGGCGTCGCTGCGCGCGGGTTCCGTATCACTCGGGATCGAACCCCAGCCGCGTCAGCAGGCCGTCGAATTCGTCCAGATCGTGGAATGTGATCCGTAACTCGCCGATCCGGCGTTCCGGTTGATACTCGATACGAACGGCGTTGCCGACATGCTCGCTCAGGCGCGTTTCCAGATCGGCCATCGGGTTGGGCCTGTCCGCCGTGGCCGGTGGCGCTTGGCGCTTGTCGTCGTGTCGAACGGCGTGTTCCAGCTTGCGTACACTCATGCCTCCATTGGCCGCCTTGCGGGCGAGTGCGATCTGCCGGGCGCAGGATGTGCCGGCAAGGATCTTGGCATGCCCGAGGCTGAGCGCGCCGGTATCGACCAGTGCCTGCACCGGCTCGGCCAGATGGCACAGACGCAGAAAGTTGGTCACGTAAACGCGTGACTTGCCGATCCGTCGGGCGGCGCCGTCGTGGGTCAGGTCGTGTTCCTCGCATAGCCGTGCCAGGCCGCGCGCCGTTTCCATTACCCCGAGCGACTCACGCTGCAGGTTCTCGATCAGTCCCAGTACGGCGGCCTGATCGTCGCCGAGGTCGTTGCGCACCACAGCGGGCAGGACGTGGACGCCGGCCTGCTGGGCGGCCCGCCAACGCCGTTCGCCCGCGAGTAATTGGTAACCCGCCGTGGCATCGCCACGCACGATGACCGGTTGGATGACGCCGGTTTCGGCGATCGAGGCCGCCAACTCTTCAAGCGCTTCGGTATCGAAATGCGTACGGGCCTGCGCGGGCCCGGGAACGATCAGATCCACCGGCAGCATTTCGATCGGCCACGATTGTTGCGAGCCGGCGGTAGCGGCTGATGCGGGTATCGGTGTGTTTTTCGTCGTCACTGAAGCCCTGAGGCCATGCTAAGCTCAATCATCAGAGTGTAAATCCTTCGGCCCGTCAAATACGCGGGTCGGGTGGCAGAGTTAAACAAGGCGTTGTATGCGTACCCGGCAATTTCTCAAACCTCGGACCGTACCGCGGGAAGTCGACGAGATCGTCGATTCGCTGCCCATGCAGAATATCGGCAGTCAGGGTTACGACCCCTGGGGCATGCACCCCGAAACCGCCAAGATCTCTTTCACCGCGGTACGCTGGTTGTACGAGCATTATTTTCGCGCCCAGGCCTTCGGCCTCGAGCATATTCCCGATACGGGCCGGGTGCTGATTATCGGCAATCACAGCGGGCAGCTGCCCATGGATGGCGTGCTGGTCAGTTTTGCGGTCGCCAATAAAGCTGACAGCCCGCGTCTGCCACGTTCCATGATCGAGCGCTGGTTTCCGACCGTGCCGTTTCTGGGCAATCTGGTGAATTCGGTCGGCGGTGTGATCGGCGACCCCAAGAATTGTGCCAAGATGCTTGAGCGTGAGGAGGCGATCGTGGTGTTTCCCGAAGGCATCCGGGGTTCTGGCAAGCCGTACCGGTTGCGCTATCAGTTGCAGCGGTTTGGTCACGGTTTCATGCATCTGGCGATGGAACACGATACCCCCATCGTGCCCGTCGGGGTTGTCGGCTGCGAAGAGACCATGCCTTCGCTGACCAACATCAAGCCGCTGGCGCGCATGTTGAGCGTGCCTTATTTCCCGCTTGCGCCTTTGCTGCCGTTGCCGGCGCGTGTATTCATCAACTTTGGCAAACCCATGCGTTATGCCAACGATGTACGCAATGAGCAGGATGTCGAGTGGCGGGTCGAGGAGGTCAAGGACGCCATCCGCGGCTTGATCGATACCGGCATCGCACAGCGCAAGAGTATTTTTTGATGAGTCAAGCGAAACAACCGGCCCGGCGCGGTGCCGCGGCCCAGAACAATACGAAGAACAGCACCGGAACGGCATCGCGCAAGAAAAGCCCCGCTCGTCGGCAAAAGCCGGCGGCCCAGCCGCAGGCGGACAAGCCGCGCGGCATTGGTGGCGGCAGCCGGGGCAAGGTTCTGGTTACCGGTGCGGCCGGGGCGCTGGCTCAGCATGTCATCGCCGACCTCAAGGAGCGGGACTACAAAGTGGTCGGGGTCGAGTTTCGCGGCCTGCAGACGGATTATCCCGATACCGTCGACTACGTGGTGGATTTCAATACCCGGCCATTCGAGGATGTGTTTCGCGAACACGATTTTGTCGGCATCGTGCACCTGGGCCGGATTCGGTTCACGCAATCCAGCCGTGGCCGGCGCTACTCGGCCAACGTGACCGGCACTGCCCGCCTGTTGCGATTGGCTCTCAAATACGGCGTCGAGCAGATCATCGCGTTGTCGACCTTCCACGTCTATGGTGCGGATGCACGTAATCCCTCGCTCATCGACGAAGAGTATCCGATGCGGGCGGCCAATCTGATGCCGGAAGTCGTGGATGCGGTCGAGCTCGAGAACCTGTTCAACATCCATATGTACAAGCATCCGGAACTCAATATCGCGATCCTGCGGCCGTGCAACATCGCTGGGCCGGGTATCAGCAATGAAATCAGCCGCATGTTGTCGCAGCCGGTCGCGCCTTGCTTGTTCGGGTTTTCGCCGCTTATGCAGTTCATTCACGTCGAGGACATGTCGACGGCGGTGATGCGGGTGTTCGAGGATAAAAAGCCGGGCGTATATAATGTGGCGCCTGACGATTATGTGGCGTACCAGGATGCTCTCCAGCTTGCCGGGTGTCGGCGTCTGTTTCTGCCCTCGGTGCCGCCATGGGTGGCACAGCGGGCGGTGCGGGCGCTAGGGCGGTATGCGCCGCCCGATTACATGATCGATTTTTTCAAATACGCTGTGGTGATCGACGGTAGCCTTTTTGCCAAGACCTTCGATTTCACTCCGAGACATTCGCTGTCCGACCTGTTCGGCCATTACCGCGCAGCGAAATAGCAGCGAACGCTAACGAGGTTGCTCACAATGACGATATTGCTGTCGCGAATCCGGATGCCGCTGGCCGGTCTGCTCGGCCTTGCCGTGCTGGCGGGATGTGCGCATACCCCGCCATCCAATCCGTCGGATCCGCTTGAGCCGGTCAATCGGGCCGTCTACAAGTTTAACGACACGGCCGATCGTTACGTGTTGCAGCCGGTGGCGCGCGGTTATGATCGCGTCACACCGGACCCGGTACAGAGCAGTATCGGCAATTTCTTCGACAATGCGCGCGCGCCCATTACCATCGTCAACAGCGCGCTGCAGCTCAAGTTCGATTCGTTCAACGTGTCGCTGGGCCGTTTCATGATCAATAGCACGGCAGGCGTCGTCGGGCTGTTTGATGTCGCAACCCGGCTTGAGATCGCCGATCCGGACGAAGACTTCGGTCAGACGTTTGGTTACTGGGGGCTGGGTCAGGGGCCGTATCTCGTATTACCGTTTCTGGGCCCGAGCACCGCGCGCGATTTCACCGGCAGCCTCGGCGATCAGTTTCTGTATCCGATCGATTATCTCGACGAATTCGACGAAGACTACATCTACATCACGTGGGGGCTGCGTGCGCTGGAATTGCTCGACAAGCGTGCCAGCCTGCTCGGCTTCGAAAGTACCCTCGAACAGCAGTTCGATCCCTACGCCTTCGTGCGCGGCTACTATCTCGAGAACCGCCTGAATGCGGTTTACGATGGGGATGTGCCCGCTTCGCATCGTATTCAGGACGAGGAATCCGGCGCCAGCCCATAGCCGCTCATGAGCGCCGATAATACCGATGACCTGGCGGCACTGCTGCGGCTGTCGCGGGCGCAACTGCACGCCTGTGCCGATGCCTATTTCAAGGCGGGCGGCGGCACGGAGCCGGAAGTCGCGCTGGTGGCCTGCGGTAGCGCCCGTGCGATTTTCAAGGACTACGCCCGAACCCCGGGGTGGTTCGGGCGTCTGCTCGCGCCGGTTCTGCTCTGGCGCGAGGCCAGCGCGCTGGCGACGCTGGACGGGATGGTCGGCATCCCGAAACTGTATCGGCGTATCGACAGCCGCGGCCTGATCATGGAATATCTTCCGGCCACGCCCTGGCCGCAAGCCAAGGCTTCGGACGCGGCCTACACACGGTTGGCCACGCTGGTGGATGCCATGCACACGCGTGGGGTGGCCCACTGCGATCTGCGCGCGCCCAGCAACATGCTGGTCGGCGACGACGGCACCCCCTATATCGTCGATTTTGTGGCGCGTATGCGCCGCGGGCAACGGTGGAACCTGCCCTGGAACTGGTTGTTCCATGAGTTCGTGCGGGCCGACGAAAGCGCGCTCGCCAAGCTGCGGGTAAGGTTCGCGCCAAAGTTGGCGACAGACGACGACCGCGCGTTGCTCGAGCAGCGCGGGCCGCTCGAACGATTCGCGCGGGGGCTGGGTGCGGGCATACGTCGACTGGTGCGCTTTTTCGTGCGTACCGCATAAACGGCCGCGACGATGTCTGTCCTGCTGCGTTTTCTGATGCTGTTCATGCCGCTGCTGCGCTGGCCGTTGCGGGCATGGATCAATACCCACGCGACCCCGTCGGATCTGCGTGAAATCGCGCTCACTGAGGACCGGCCCGTGTGTTACGTGCTGCCGGTCGGTAGCGTGATGGACTGGTTGGCGCTGGAAGCCGTGTGCGCGCAGCAGGGGTTGCCGCGGCCGCATCTGGCCGGAAATCGCCTGCCCACGGCCGGCCGCGCCGTGGTCATCGCGCTGCCGGCGGGGCGCCGCCGTTCGGAGCTGCAGCGTATTGTCACCCGCGGCCTTCACGACGAAACCTTCGGCGTGCAGATGGTGCCGGTGTCGGTGTTCTGGGGGCGTAATCCGGTCAAGGAAACCTCGCTGTTGCGGATCCTGTTCGCCGACAGCGAACGTAGCGGGCGCCTGCGCAAGTTTTTGATCGTGCTTGCCAATGGCCGCAACACGCTGGTGCATTTCGGCCAGCCGGTCGATTATCGCAAGGTTGTCGACGAAGACGCACCGCCGGCCGCGCTGGTGCGCAAACTGGTGCGCGTGCTGCGGATCCATTTCCGGCGCCAGCGTGCGGCCACCCTGGGGCCGTCGCTATCCCGGCGCAGTCAGCTGATCAACTCGCTGCTCGCCGATCCAGAGGTCCAGAACGCCATTGCCGACGGCGCACGCCGGGAACAGACCACGGTCGCCGAGTTGCGCGCCCGGGCCCGGGATTACGGCAACGAGATTGCCGCGGACTATTCCAATATCGCCGTCGGGTTCATGCTGCGCGTGCTCGGCTGGCTGTGGAACCGGATATACGATGGTGTCGACGTATCGCATCTGCCGCGATTGCGGGCGACCATCCACGACCGACAGGAGGTCATCTACCTGCCGTCGCACCGTAGTCACATGGATTACCTGCTGGTGTCCTATTTGCTGTATCACGAGGGTTTGGCGCTACCGCAGATCGCGGCCGGGGTGAATCTCAATTTCTGGCCGATCGGTGGCCTGCTGCGCCGTTGCGGGGCGTTTTATCTGCGCCGCAGTTTCAAGGGCGATCGACTGTATACAGCGGTATTTCGCGCCTATGTCGATGTATTGATCCAGCGCGGTCAGCCGATGAAGTTCTACCCGGAAGGCGGACGCAGCCGCACCGGTCGCCTTTTGGAGCCCAAGACCGGCATGCTGTCGATGACGGTATCCAGCGCGCTTGCGGGCGGCGCGCCGGTGGCCATCGTGCCGGTATACATCGGTTACGACCGGGTCATGGAGGTCAACAAGTATTTCGACGAACTCCGTGGCACCCGTGAGAAGAAAAAGGAATCCGTAGGCGAGCTGATCCGCAGCTCGACCAAGATTCTGCAACGCAAGTATGGGCGCGTGTTCGTTTCCTTCGGCGAGCCGATCGATCTGCAGGGCTTTGCCGATACGCATCTGCCCGACTGGCGCGATCGGATGGCGGACCTGGATGAGGAATCGCGGCCCGCCTGGCTGCACCACTTCGTGGGCGAGCTTTCGGAGCAGGTGATGCAGCGCATCAATGCCACTGCCACGCTCAATGCCACCGGCCTTGGCGCCTTGATTCTTCTGGCCAGTCCGCAGAAAGCCGTGGCCGAAGACGAGATGGTGCGCACCCTCGAATTGTTTGCATGGCTGGCGCGGGTCGCGCCGTACTCTCCGGACGCCAGCGGTCCGGAACCGGATGGCGCGGCATTGCTCGCCGAAGCCGAGCCATTGATGCAGCTGGTACGCGCCCCCCATGCCTGGGGCGATGTGCTGACCGTGGATGCCCGCCAGGCGGTGTTGTTGACCTATACGCGCAACAACGTGATGCATCTGTTCGCATTGCCATCACTGATCGCGAATTTCTTCACCCATCAAGAACAGCGCGACGAGAACACGCTGGTGGAAGAAGCCGCTGAACTGTATCCGCTCCTGGCCTCGGAACTGTTTCTGCGCTGGTCGCCCGGAGATTGTGGCGACGCCCTGCGCGATACCGTCGAGGGGCTTGTGCGTTGCGGGCTGCTGGTGCGCGGAGAGGGAAAGCGCCTATGCCGGCCCGAAGCGGGTACGCCGGAGTTTGCTGCGCTCATGAGTCTGGCCCGGATTGTGCGAGAGGCCCTGGAGCGCTATGCGATGACGGCGATGCTGCTCAGCCGCAATCTCGATACCGGCACGGTCAAGCGGGCACGTTTCGAGCGCCAGTGTCAGCTCATGGCCGAACGCATGGCGCTGCTGACGGGGCGCAACAGTCCGGAGTTCTTCGACTCGCGCCTGTTCCGTAATCATCTGCAGACGCTGGCCCGGGTTGGGTTGTTGCACAAGGAAGGCGGAGAGCTGCGTATAGATCCGGCGCTGAGCCATCTGGCCGAACATGCGCTACGTCTTCTGGGGCCGGATATTCGTCAGTCGATTGCGCACCTGACCTCGTTGCCGCATCTTGAGGACGGGCCGGCGGAGCAGCCGTCGGACACCGCTTCCACGAGCGACTGATTCCGTCGTTATCTGACGTCGCCCCCGCGCCATAAATACAACGGCTGTGACGTGGCGTGTGCCGCCGGCGCCGGCGTTGCCGCATCGGCGTCCGGCCGGGGTGTATCGGACGTGGCCTGGGCGACGATCGTGGCGGGTGCGGTGCTGCCGCGATAGTAGCGAATGACGCGGGCGGTATCGACGCCCGCCTGACGGCGCGCTTCGGCGAGCACATCGTCGATACGGCCGATGCGGTCCACGAGTCCGCGCTCGCGGGCCCTGCCGGCGGCGAAGATGCGACCGTCGGTAATCTCGTCGAAATGGCTGCGGTCGAGCGCTGCGCCGCGGCTGTCCTCGACCACTGCCACGAACTGGGCGAACAACGAGTCGATGACCCGTTGGACGATGACGTGCTCCTCGGCGGTCGCCGGCCGGAGTGGCGACAGAATGTCCTTGTGCTCCCCGGAGGTGAACGTCTGGTTTTCGATCCCGAGCTTGTCCAGCAGGCCGGCGATGTTGACGTCGGCGAGAATCACGCCGATCGAGCCGGTTACGGTGGTCGGCTCGGCGATCACCGTATCCGCGGCCATGGCGATGTAGTAACCGCCCGAAGCGGCAACGCCGCCGAAACTGGCCAGTACCGGCACGTTGGTATCCGCGTGATAGCGCCGGACGCGGGCATAGATCGCATCGCTGGCAGCGACCGTGCCGCCGGGGCTGTTGATGCGCAGCACCAGGGCTTTGATATCGGCGTCGTCTTCGGCCTTGTTCAGGGCCTGGGTTACGCGCGCCAGCGTCGACGGCTGACTCACCAGGCCGAAGGCCTGTTGCCCCGGGCTGTCGGAAATGAAGCCGGAAATCGGCAGCCACAGGATCTTGGCGTCACCTTCGCCCTGGACGGTGGTCTCGTGCAATGTATTGTCGCCGCGCCCGAATGGCGATATCACGATGCAGCCGGCCAGCAGCGATACCAGGGCAAGCAGCGCGACGGCGCGCAAATTGCGCATCAATGGGTCTGCGCCTGCCAGTCTTCGATGGCCGCGATGACATGGCGCGTGGCCTGTTCGAGGCAATGCCGCGCGCCCACACGGTCGTCATCATCGATATGCGACCAGGCCATGGCGATGAATGGGCGTGCGCTTTCCAGCACCTCCTGTTCGTGCAGCTGACGATAGGCTGTCTCCAGCGCCGCCAGACACTGGCCCACGGCATCCGCCGGCATCCGCGCTTCCTGGAACACCATCACGCAGGCGCCGGTGGCCGCGTTGTCGAGTGTGTCCGGTTGTGTGGAGCGTTCGGGATAGGCGTCGCGGAACTGATCCGCGAGCCGGGTGATCATTTCCACCAGCGCCAGCATGGCCGGCATGTCGTCGTGCAGCGTAGGGTGGCCGCGCTTGGCGGCGACTTCGGCCGCCACCTGCAGCGCCGGGCCGACCACGGCGTGATAGGTCTCGGTATCCATCGCGTCCGGATCGAGTTGTTCCGGGTCGAGCGGTGGTGCGGAGTCGGCTGTGCTCATAGATTCATCACTGTCGGGTCGCGAAGGAGTGGCGATGTGTCGTCATTGCGGACGCGCTCGCCGTGTCATGTAGCCGTCATACAATGGCCGAGGATGCGCGCTGGTGCAAAGCGGCGGCCGGTTGCGGGCGACCTCCGTCACGGTACGAAGCGAGTGCATGAGCTGATGCTGCCTCAGGCGTCGGGGATACGTACCAGCACCCGGCCACCGCCATTATCGCAATGGGACAGTTCGATTTCGCCGGTGTAGGAGTGCACGATCTCGGCGGCGACTGCCAGCCCCAGCCCCTGGCCCTCGCGCGAGGTGTCCGCGCGCACGCCGCGCTCCAGTAGTTGCCGGGATGAGCCGTCCCCGAATCCGGTGCCGTCGTCGTCCACCCACAGGCACAGTTCGTCCGTGCCACGGGCAGCGCCTACCACCACCCGGCCGCCGCCGTACTTGGCGGCGTTGTCCATGAGGTTGCCGAGCAGTTCGGTCAGATCGCCCTCGTCGACTGGCGCTTTCAGCGCGGGATCGATCTCGATCTCGAAATGCGTGCCCTGTTCGGCATAGACCTTGGTGAGTGCGCGTGCCAGTTTCTTCGCAGCCGGCGCCAGGGCGAGCGGCGGTGCCAGGCTGCGTTTGCCTGCCGCCGCGGCCTTCTGCAGCTGGTAGTCGAGGATATCGTTCATGCGCGCGAGCTGATTGCGCAATGGCTGGCGTTGTGCCGGATCCATATCCGGGCTATCGGCGAGGCCGCGCAGAATGCTCATGGGGGTTTTCAGGCTGTGGGCCAGATCGCCGAGCGCGTTGCGGTAGCGCGTCAAGCGCGCCTCGTCGTTACTCAGCATACGGTTAAGGTTGCTGACCAGCGGCTGGATTTCGTCGGGGTACTCGCCTTCGATCCGGCGTTTCTCGTCGGTCTGCAGGTTGGCCAGGTTGCGGGCCAGCCGGCGCAGCGGCGCCAGCCCCCAGCGCAGGATCAACAACTCGAGAACCAGCAGCGCAATCGCGGAAATACTCAGCAATGACCAGAGCACGCCCCGAAACCGCTGCACCTGCTTGATGAAAGGCGCGGCGTTTTCGGCCACCACAAGGGTGTAGCGATAATCGGTGCCGTCCGCGGTTACCCAGCGAAAACCGAATGTCAGTGTCAGCAGAGTGCGGGCGTTATCGCGCTCGATGCGCGCGAAGCGCCACTCGCCAACGGCGGGTAGCGGGTCGATTTCGATCGTGCCCAGAAGCGACGGCGAGCGCCAGACCGTACGCCTGTTCTCGTCCAGCACGAACGCATACAGGCCGGATTCGGGGCGCGAAAGATCGGCTTCGGGCAATACCCGCGGCGCCAGTTCGAAGCCGCCGTCGGCCGTGATATCGGCGTTGCCGAGTAGAGCGTAGCTCAGCCCCTGCAGCCGGTCGCGCTCGGCCTGGTCGGCGCGTTCGCTGACCGCTGTTTCGAGTGCCAGCCCCGTGAGCACGATAAAAGCCAGCAGAATAACCGCGGTAGCGGCCAGCAGCCGCGTCCGCAGTGAATTCATCACGACGTTCTGGCGTTATCGGCGTCTTCCGGCACGCGATGATCGCTGCGCGACAGTCGATAACCGCGGCCGCGCAATGTTTCGATCGGCTTGCGCGTGCCGTCGGGATCGAGCTTGGCCCGTAGGCGGCGCACGAACACCTCGATGACGTTGCTGTCGCGCTCGGCGTTTTCCTCGTAGATATGCTCGGTCAGGGCGGTTTTGGAGACCACCTCGCCGGCGTGCAGCATCAAGTGTTCCAGCACCCGGTATTCGTAAGCCGTGAGTTCCACCGGCTCGTTGGCGACATGGACCTCCTGGCCGGTCGTATCCAGGGTGATATCACCGGATACCAGCTTGGGCTGGGCCCAGCCGCGCGAACGGCGGACCAATGCCTGGATGCGAGCGATCAGTTCTTCCGGCTGGAACGGCTTGACCACGTAATCGTCGGCGCCGGTTTCCAGGCCCTCGACCTTGTCCTGCCAGCGGCTGCGCGCCGTCAGGATCAGGATCGGGTAGTCCAGGCCGGCCTCGCGCACCTCGCGGATGATGTCCAGTCCCGTCGGCCCGGGCAGGCCGAGGTCGATGATGGCGATATCCACCGGATACTCGTTGGCGAAGAACAGCCCTTCTTCGCCCTCGCCCGTCTCGTCGACCGCAAAACCTTCGTTACGCAGGCGGTCACAGATCTGGGCGCGCAGGTCGACATCGTCTTCGATTACCAGTGCGCGCATTCAACTCATCCTTCGAATTATGGCGGGTCTGTTAGCGGGCTTGTATGTCCACGACACGGACACGGCCGCTATCCAGCAGCTTGACCCGATAATACGGCCCGCTGGGTCCGTCTTCCAGTACCACGTTGAGCACGCGGCCCCCGTGTTGTTTTCTGGCGCGGCGCGCGGCCTCGGCGGGTGCCAGTTCGGGTTTCCGGTGTTGGTTGTCGTCCCGCGAGGACGCGGAGGCGACCGCATGCAGCCCGGCTGGCTCGGCCAGTGGGCTGCGCAACGCGGGCTGTGACCACGCAACACAGGCGACCAGTGCCAGCGTCAGCAACACGCCCGCCCGTGCCGCGAGCGCATGTCGCAGGCTATGGGACATGATGATCCGAACATTCATGGCAGGGCTTAGTAACCGCCCCGATATTGGTTCCGGCGTTGCTGACATTCGCGCAGGCGATTGTTCTTCATGCGCTGGGAGTTCCATGCGCCCGCGGCGGCGCCGGCAACAGCGCCGACGCCGGTCGCGATATCACGGCCGGAACCGTCGCCGATCTGGTTGCCCAGCAGGCCGCCCGCGGCGCCACCGATCACGGCCTGGCCCGCGGTGCTGGTCGCGCCTTTGACCGCGACGTTGCGGTTGTCCTCCTGGTAGTAGCACTCATACTGGCCACCGGGTACCGCCTGGAAGACAGGGTCGACATCCGGTTGCGGATTGCTCGCACAACCGGCCAGAAAGCCTGCGCCGAGCAGGGCGGAGAAAAAGATTCTGTTGGCGGGAAAATGAGTCATGGCAATCACCCCTTGCGTGTTGTAAGCACGCTAGAGAAACAGCGCTGAACCGAGCCTTAATCCTGTCAGAGCGCTTACGATCACAGGAGGGGTTCAGGCGGTATTCAGGCCGCCGCGACCAATGTCGAATCCTGTAGACAGGCCGGCGTCCACGCCGGAGGAATACCGCCATGAACCTTGGACTTCGACTGCCGCTGTCGATCCTTGTCATGTGCAGCGCGCTGTTGTGGACAACGACAGGTGGTGCCGACACCCGCGTCGTGATCGGGACGCGGGGACATCTCGCATCGCCATACGGTACCCACCGCAGCCATCGCCATGTGCAGATGTTGAGTCCGGCAACCGGTTTCGGGTATCGGCAACATCGGCAAAAACGCAGTGGCGTGGTGATCCAGTCGCGGCGTGGCGTGCGTCGTGGCCATTCCCGGCGCGGACATCGCCGCCACGGCCATCGTTTGCAGCGTTTTGGTCCGGGTGCGCACGTCGTGCCGAACGCGCCGTCTGTGCGGGGGCATGATACGCATCGTGGGCGCCACAAGCATCGCCATCGGCACCCGCCTCGTTTCCGGAGCCATGGCTATCGTCAGCGGCACGGATCCCGGCGAGCGATCGAGCCGGCACAACGCGCGATCAACCCGTCCGGACGGGCGCGGGATCGGTAATCCCCCATCCTTGCGCTGCCATCGACGGCGGCGAAGGCGTGTGTAACGTTTCGGGATCGTGCCGGGAAGGCCCTGTGGTGAACGCCGTTGCGGCCGATACAGCAAGTACAAGATCATCACGCATCCGCCGCGTAATTGTCGCGAGTGCCGGCCGGCTCTTGTGCCGGTCGCCGCTGGGCTACAATCTCGACGTGACGTTTGTCGTGGTGCCGTGGGGCGGGTATTCATTCCGCGGGCACTCATTGAATGGGGGTAGCGATGTTCGGTGGCCGAAAACAAAAGCAGGTAGAGCCCCGGCAGGCTCCGGATGATGCACAGGCCGATGAGCGTGTGCTCATCCACCTTGACTCGCGCCTGGCGCAGAACCAGGCGTTGATCGAACGCGTCGGTGATGCGGTCACGCCGCGTGCCGTCGAGTCGCTGCCGGCAAATTTCCGCCGTTTGCCGACGGCACGGGCGGTATTCGCGCTTTATCCCGACATGCAGACGCTGACCCGGCTGGCCGAAGCGGTGCGGACCCAGCGCGAGGCCCGTGGCGATGGTCTGCCTGTGCTCGTGGTCGCGCTGGAGCCGGCGGAATTGACCGAATTCGGCGGCTGGCTGGCGGAAGCCGCGCGTTCGGATCGTATCCACGGCCTGCGCCTGATCGTGGACCGCGACCCGGACGCGGCCGTGACCCTGCTGGGCGAGCATCTGGACCCGGTCACCGAGCCCAACATCATCGCCATGCCGGTTTCGACCGAGGTCGAAACGCGCGAATACAAGTATTTCTTCTGCCTGAGCCCGCAACTGCGCGGGTTGCTGTCGTACCTCACGGAGCTGGCAGAAAACAACATCTCGCGCATCTATCTGCTGGGCGGGCCGGGCGCGGGCAAGACCTCGCTCGCCTACTATTATTATCTGAGTCGCCAGCAGGGCAATTTCGTCACCGTCAATCTCACCGCGGAGGCGACCGATGACAAGGCGGCGATGAAGTCGTTGTTGTGCGGCCATGTTTCGGGCGCATTTCCGGGCGCCGGTTCGCGCACCGGCGCGTTTTCTCACGCCCGCGATGGCGTGGCGTTTCTGGACGAGTCGCACGGCGTGTCCGGCTCGGTGATGGAGGTCCTGATGGAAGCGCTGGATTCCAACCAGTATCTGCCCTACGGCGCGTCCGCCAAGCGGCCGTTGGAATGTGCGGTGGTATTCGCCTCCAACCGCAACTGGGACACGTTGATCGCCTCCATCAACATGGACGAGCATGCCCGCCTGGGCGCCATGATCATGCACCTGCCGGATCTGGCAGTACGCCGCGAAGATCTGATTGCGGTGCTCGCGGCCACGCTCGACAACATGCGTCAGCGCACGACCAGTTGGACCGCACCGGCGGGATTGTCCGACGCGGCCTGGCAGGCAGTATGCGACTGCCCCTGGCGGGGCAATACCCGGGCGCTGATCCGGGTCATCGAAACCGCCTTCGTGACGGCCGCCAGCCGGCGGGCGCCGCTGATCGAGCGCGACGCCATCGACGACGCCCTGTTGCTCTGGGAGCCGGAAAGCCACGCCAGCCACGCGATCTACACCAGCGCCGGCGGCTGAAATCGGTTGCGGCCGGTATGCCGCCGCTATCGACGGGCGCTGTTTCCGGTTAGTCTCGGTGCTTTGCATTACCGAGCCGCTTTACCATGCCGACAGACGATAATCCGGATCCGTTGCGTCAACCGCTGACCCTGCCCTGTGGGCAAGTGCTCCCCAATCGTGTTGCCAAGGCCGCGATGACCGAGGGGCTGTCCGATGCCCGCATGAACGCCACGCCGGAGCTGGAAACGCTGTATTCCCGCTGGTCGCACGGCGGCGCCGGGTTGTTGCTTACCGGTAACGTGCAGGTCGATCGCTGGGATCTGGAGCGTCCCGGGAATGTCGTGATCGACGGCGCCGCGGATCGTGAGGCGTTGGCACGCTGGGCACGCGCCGGGAAGGTCGGCGGCAGCCGTATCTGGATGCAGATTTCACACGCCGGACGGCAGGCGCCGCTGTACTGCACGCCCAGGCCCGTTGCGCCCTCCGCGGTCGGGCTCAAGCTGCTGGGGGCTTACCGCCAGCCGCGAGCGTTGTCGCTCACGGCCATTGCCGAGGTTATCGAACGCTTTGTACATACGGCGACAGTGGCCCGGGATGCCGGTTTCGACGGCGTACAGATTCATGCCGCACATGGTTACCTGCTCAGCGAGTTTCTGTCGCCGGTGGTCAATCGCCGCGAGGACGACTATGGCGGCAGCTTGGAAAACCGGGCACGGCTGCTGCTTGAGATCGTGCGTGCGGTGCGATCCGCGGTCGGGCCGGATTTCGCGGTCGGCGTGAAACTCAATTCCGCCGACTTCCAGAAGGGTGGTTTCAGCAACGAGGAATGCCTGCAGGTCGTGCGCTGGCTCGACGACTGCGATATCGACCTGCTGGAAATCTCCGGTGGTAGCTATGAGCAGCCGCGCCTGCTCGGCCACGAAGGCGATGCCGACAAGGCCGAGGACACGCGCCGCGAAAGTACCCGTCGGCGCGAGGCTTATTTCCTGGAATACGCCGGCCTGATCCGAAAAGAGGCGCGCATGCCGTTGATGGTGACCGGCGGATTTCGCTCGCGTGGCGCGATGACCGCAGCGTTGGATAGTGGCGATACCGATGTCATCGGCCTGGGGCGGCCGTTGTGCGTGGACCCCAACTTCGCGGCCCGTCTGTTCGAGGGCACGGCCGACGAAGCCGAGGATCCGGGCGCGGCGCTGGCCTACGGCAAGGGCCTGTTCGGCCCGCGCTCGTCGGTCGCGGCGCTGCGGTTCATCAATATCTTTTCCCAGATGGGCTGGTATTACATGCAGCTCATGCGTATCGGTCGCGGGCGCGAGCCGGACTGGAAGATGCCGCTATGGCGCGGGCTGTTCGGCCATGTGCGCGCGGAGCTGGGCGCAGCCCGTCGGATTCGCCCGTTTCAGAAACAGGCGGCAATGCTTATGGAAGACCGCAAGCCGGACTGAGCCGGCCCGCAGCCGGGCCGGTGGCTAGCCGAAGACCACGATGCCGAGGGCGACAATGCCCAGGGTGTTGATCAGGCCGTGGCCGACGATCAGCGGTCGGGGTGGCGCGCGGTCGCGCCAGACCACCCCGAACAGGATCGCTCCGGCGGAAAAGCCCACGGCGAGAATGCCGAATGCCGTCCATGTCAGCGTACCGCCATCGCCGAGTGCGCCGATCAGCAAGATCAGCAGACCAAGCGCGGCGATCAGCCCGTGGCCGATCCGCATGATCTTGGTGGCGCCGTCCAGCACCGCCATGGTCACGCCGCCCAGAGCGGCGGCGACCAGTATCCAGAATGCGAGTGTGAGCATGGCCTACTCCTGATTGTTATTCGAGCCGGATTTGGCCTGGTCCTGCTTGTCTTCTGTGTTCGTTTTCTGTTTGCCGACTTCGAGTCGATCGACGACGCGCTCGACCCCGGCTTGTGAGCGTGCGATCTCGAGTGCGCGCTTGCGGGTCTTGTCGTCCGGTACATTGCCGTTCAGCGTTACCACGCGGTTCTTGACCCCGACAGCGATTGCGGCGTCCTCGAAATGCTTCTTGTCCAGCAGTTCCCGCTGGATGCTGCGAAACAGTACTTCGTCATTCACCGTCTTGTTGACCGCCTGGGAGGCATCATCGACCTTCTTGCGGGCCTTGCGCAGTTTGGCTTCGGACTCGTTGAGGTTGCTGCGCAGCTTGGCCAGCTCTTCTTTCTTGGCATTGAGCTTTTCCTGGGCCTGGTTGCGCGCTTCGCGTGCGTCTTTCAGCGCCTCGGTCGCCTGTTCGTATTTTTCCTGTGGGTCGGGGGAGCAGGCGGTGATGGTCGCCGCGCCCACCAGTAGCGCAACAGGCAGCAGAACAGCGTGCACGGATGGAGTCTTCATGCGGACGTCTCTTGATGAACGATTGGTAGCAGAAAAATAACACGTTTCGCGGCGGCTCAAGCGGCCGCGGGAGGGCATATTTGGCTAGAGGCGCTACAATCGCGCGCTATGCGCATAGCCGGACACGAATTTGCCAACGGACTGGCGGCGGCGCCCATGGCCGGTGTGACCGACCGGGTGTTCCGCGGCCTGTGCCGCAGCCTCGGTGCGGCGTCGGTCACCGCCGAGATGGTGTCCGCGCGCCCGGAATTGCGGGCGACGCGCAAATCGCGTCTGCGGCTCGATCATGTCGGCGAGCCCGCACCACGGATCGTGCAGATCGCGGGCGGCGATGCACAGGATCTGGCGTTCGCCGCGCGGGTCAATGCCGATGAAGGCGCCGACATCATCGACATCAATATGGGTTGTCCGGCCAAGAAGGTCTGCCGCAAGGCCGCGGGCTCGGCACTCATGGCCGATGTCGATCACGTCGCCCGGATTCTGGATGCGGTCGTTGCGGCCAGTCCGGTGCCCGTGACGCTGAAGATGCGCACCGGGGTGAGCGCGGACCGCATCAATGCCGTGGCCATTGCGCAGATTGCGGAAAACGCCGGGATCGCCGCGTTGGCGGTGCATGGTCGCACCCGTGACCAGCATTATCGAGGACAGGCGGAATACGCCACGATTGCCGCGGTCAAGCGCGCGGTATCGATACCGGTCTGGGCCAATGGCGACGTCGACTCGCCGGCAGCTGCACGCACGGTGTTGGCCGCCACCGGAGCGGACGGCCTGATGATTGGGCGCGCGGCCTGCCGGCGGCCCTGGCTGTTTCGCGAGATCGCGGTCGAGCGCGCCACCGGGACAGCGCCGCCGCCGCCGGCTCTGGCCGACGAGCGCGAGATCCTGCTGGGGCTGGTCGAGCAGTTGCACGACTTCTACGGCGAGGATCAGGGCGTGCGCGTCGCGCGCAAGCATATCGGTTGGCTGTGCGAGCGCCGCGCGCCGCACCCGGCCCTGTATCTGGACCTGGTGCAGGCGCACGGCGCCGCGCGTCAGATTCGGTTGCTTGAGCGCTACTTCGACGCCGCCGGGGCTGCGCCCCGTGCGGCGTAATGCCTAGACGGCAGGTGCCGTAGCCGCCCCTCCGCCGCCGATTCCGGCCGCGCCGCCGATCAGGCCGATGATGAGCAACTGGACCAGCCAGCCGATCACGCAGACGCCCACGGCTCGCCAGGTGCTTTGATAGTCCAGCGCCTGACGTACGGCGATCACGGTGGTCACCAGCATCCAGATATTGACTACCAGCAGCAGCAACGGTCCGAGCAGCGGGATGAAACCGAACACCCGGAGCAAGCCGGGCGAGGCGGCAAAGCCCAACGTGCGTAGCAGTTGCCCGATATCGGCTTCGGTCTGGTCTTCGGGCAGCAACTTGGTGCCGATCAGCCAGATCAGCGCCGCCCAGATCACCCAGCCGATCAGCGCGGCGAGCGTGGTCAGCACGAGAACACCGAAGCTGCCGGTCGCCAGCGCTGCGATGCCGGCCGCCAGCGATGCCAGCACGACCACGCCGGCGGCCTGGCCGGTGGCCCCGCCGTCATGCTCGACTTCCTCGTAAGTGGGCACGTCCAGGCGCGCCGCTCCGATCATTCGTTGGACGAAACTTTGCATGTCGTTCTTCCCATATTGGACATAACCTGACGTTAGCTTGTCGCAAAGCACTGGCGACGGTCTACCCCGATGGTGTTATTGGATTGCGCAACGGCGATGCCGCGCTTACGCTGGCGGCACTCATTCCCTAGTCATCCGGTGGCGAATCTGCGCGCCCTTTTGTTGATCAATCGCCAGTCCCGCGAGGGTGAGGCCAATGCAAAGCAGGCATGCGACGCTTTGTCTGCGCTCGATGTGGACGTGACGCTCGGCCGTTTCGAGCGGCCGGACGACGTGGCGGCCGAAATCGACGCCCACGCCCGGGATGTCGACGTAGTCGTGCTGGGCGGTGGTGACGGCACCCTGAATCTGGCGGCGAGCGCGATGATGCGATGCGGCCGGCCGCTGGCGGTGTTGCCGCTAGGCACCGCCAACGATTTTGCGCGAACGCTGTTGATCCCGGCAGCGTTGGAGGCTGCCTGCCGCAATGTGGTCGAGGGCATCGATCACGGGGTCGACGTCGGCCAGTGCAATGATGTCTATTTCGTGAATGTCGCCAGCATGGGTCTGGCGGTGCGCGCCTGCGAGTACCGTTCGGATGTCGCCAAGCGATGGTTCGGTTCGCTCGGCTATGCCAGCAATGTGTTTTCGGCCTACCGCGATACTGAGCCGTTCGATGTCACCGTCGATTGCGCCGGCGAACGTTACCAACTGCGCTCGATCCAGCTGGCGGTGGGCAATGGGCGCTATTTCGGCGGTGGCCTGCCGGTGGCCAGCGATGCCGCGCTGGACGACGAGCGCCTCGATCTGTACAGCCTCGAACCGCAGGGTTTCTGGTCTATGGTCGGCAAGCTGCCGGCGCTCGCGCGCGGGCCGGACCGGTCGGTGCGCGGCGTGCAGTTGTTTGACGGCCGTTCGTTTCGCGTAACCACGAACCGGCCCATGCCGATCAATACCGATGGCGAGATCCTGACCGAAACACCGGCCAGTTTCCGGGTGTTGCCGCAGGCGCTGACTGTCAAGGTACCGCGCGCCTATATCGATCAGTATGCTAGCGAGAAAGGCAGAATCGAATAACAAACAGCGTCGCGAGTTCGGCGGCGTGTCGGGGAAACCGTCATGACCAAGCGATTCAACGAAGCCGAAGCCACCATCGACTGGCTGATCGACACCATGGGCCACGATCTGCGCGTCGGCGCGCCGCTGGGACTGGGCAAGCCCGCAACCCTGCTGAATGCGCTCTATCAGCGTGCGAAGGCCAACCCGGCGATCAACCTCACGATCATGACCGCGTTGTCGCTGGACGTGCCGGAGGCGTCCAGCGAGCTTGAGCGCCGGCTCATGGATCCGATCGTGGATCGGGTGTTCGAGGATTATCCGGGGCTGGACTACCTGCGCGATCTCAAGGCCAATGCGTTGCCGGATAACGTCGTGGTATCCGAGTTCTTCTTTCAGCCGGGGTCGCTACTCGATAACAGCCATGCCCAACGCCACTACCGATCGGTCAATTACACGCATGTCGCGCGCGATCTGATGGATGCCGGTATCAACGTGCTCATGCAGATGGTCGCACCCGGACGCACGACCGACCAGATTTCGTTGTCGAGCAATACGGACATCACCGTCGATCTCATGCCAGTGGTGCAGGCCGCGCGCGAACGCGGCGATCCGCTTGTGGTCGTCGGCCAGGTCAACACCCGCATGCCGATGATGACGCGCAGTGCGTTGGTCGATGCCTCGCTGGCGGATGCGGTTTTCGAGGGTGAGGGCGCCGACTTCAAACCGTTCGGTGCGCCGGCCATGCCGGTGTCCGAGGCCGACTACGCCATCGGCCTGCGTGTGAGTACATTGCTGGCGGACGGCGGCACGTTGCAGATCGGCATCGGCTCCCTTTCGGATGCGATCGCCTATTGCTGCGACCTGCGCGAAAACGCCAATGCCGATTACCAGGTTCTGGTCGAGCGCTTGCGTTGTCCGGACCGCGAGCGCCAGCTGATCGACCGGATCGGCGGGCTGGATCGGTTCGAGCGCGGCCTGTATGGCTGCACCGAGATGCTTGTGGACGCCTACATGCAGATGTATCGCGCTGGCGTGCTCAAGCGTGTGGTCTACGACGACATCGCCCTGCAGGAGCTTGTCGACGCCGGCACCATCGGCGCGGAAGTGACGCCCGATACCCTCGCGCAACTGCGCCGTGCCGACGCGATCGGGCCGCATCTGCGTGCCGACGACATCGTGTATCTCCAGCGTTTCGGTATCTTTCACGACGACGTGCGCTGGGCTGACGGCATGCTGGATGCCGGCGATGGTGGCGAGCGGATCCACGCAGACCTCGACGACGACACGGCGCGAGCCGAGATCGAGGCACGTTGTCTGGGCAGTCGGCTTGAGGGGGCTACGCTGGTTCATGGCGGCTTTTTCCTCGGCCCCAACGATTTCTACGATCGTCTGCACGCGCTCGGTGACGATGAGCGGGATCTGGTGCACATGACCGGCGTGGCCGAAATCAACGACCTGTATGGCAACGAGCCACTACGTCGGGTGCAACGCAAGCGCGGGCGCTTCGTCAATACCGCGATCAAGGCCACGCTTTCCGGCGCGGTCGCCTCCGACGGTCTGGAAGACGGGCGCGTACTGTCGGGCGTGGGCGGGCAGTACAACTTTGTCGCCCAGGCCCACGCGCTCGACGACGGGCGCTCGATCGTGTGCGTGCGTGCGGTGCGCGAGTCCGACGGGCGTCCAGCGTCCAACATTGTGGCCCACTATGCGCATACCACGATTCCGCGGCACCTGCGCGATATCGTGGTCACCGAATACGGCGTGGCCGACCTGCGCGGCAAGAGTGACGAGCAGGTCGCGATCGCCATGATCGAAATCGCCGACGCACGTTTTCAGGACGAACTACGTAGCTCGGCTGTCGCTGCCGGCAAGCTGTCGCCGAGCTATCAGATCCCCGAGCATGCGCGCACCAACATGCCGGATCGCATTCATACCCTTTTTGCGCCGGAAGAGCGCCAGGAGCGTTTCCCCCGCTTCCCCTACGGTAGTGACTTCACCCAAGTGGAGCTGGCCCTGATCGCGGCGCTGAAGAAACTGCAGGGCGCCACGCCGGGGCAGATGGCCGGCCAGCTTGCCCGGCATGCCTCGATTCTGGCATCCGTGCCCCGCACCGCCGCGCCCTATCTCGAGCGTATGGATCTGCAGGCGCCGCGGACCTGGCGCGAATCGCTCTACGCGCGCATCGTGACGCTGGCACTGCTCAACGACGGCGCCATCAGCGCCGGTAGCGACGACCACGACCACAACGATTTCGGCGCATGAACAAACACTCACCGGCCACGTTTGAATCGGCCGATGCGCTGGACGCGGCGCTGGCCGAGCAGGCCTATGTCACCGATGCCGAACTGCGCATGACGCTGTATCTGGCGCTGGCGCTCGGCAAGCCGTTGCTGGTGGAAGGCCCGGCGGGCGTGGGCAAGACCGAGGTCGCGCGGGCGCTCGCCGCCGCCGCCGATACACGGCTGATCCGTCTGCAGTGCTATGAAGGTCTGGACGCCGCCCAGGCGCTCTATGAATGGGACTATCCGCGCCAGCTGCTCGAGATTCGGCTGCAGGAAGCCGCGGGCGCCGGCGCCGACAAGCTGCGGCATAGCCTGTATGCCGACGAATTTCTGCTCGAGCGGCCGTTGCTGGCAGCTTTGCGGCACAGTCCGCGTCCGGTGCTGCTGATCGACGAACTCGATCGCGCTGACGAGGCGTTCGAGAGCTTCCTGCTGGAAATCCTGTCCGACTGGCAGATCAGCATCCCCGAATACGGCACCGTAAGCGCCGAGACACCGCCGATGGTGGTCATTACCGGCAATCGTACCCGCGCGCTGGCCGATGCCACCCGCCGGCGCTGTCTGTATCTGTGGGTCGATTATCCCGACCGCGCCAAGGAGCGCGCGGTCCTGGCGCAACGCCTGCCCGGTATCGACTCCGAGCTGGCGGATGCCATTGCAGACTATCTGGCCTGGGCGCGCGGCCAGGATCTGGCCAAGACCCCGGGGTTGTCGGAAACCCTGGACTGGGCGGCATCGCTGATCGAGATCGGTGCCACCGATCTGGCGCACGAGCAGGTCCCGGCCACCCTCGGCGCCCTGTTCAAGGATCCGGGCGATATCGATAGCATGCGCGGTCGCCTGAACGCGTACCTGGCCGCTGCATGAGTGATTGGTCGCTGGCCCGCGCGCTGGCGGCGTTCGTGGCTGTGTTACGCGCGGACGGCATCGCCGTGAGTCCGGCCGAGAGCGCCGACGCACTGGCCGCATTGCGGCGCGTGCCCTTGACCGACGAGCGTCGGTTCGCGGCGGCGCTGCGGGCCTGCCTGGCCAAGACGCCGGAAGACCAGGCGCGGTTCGATGCCGCGTTCCATGCGTTCTGGCACGTGGGCTTTACCGATCCGGCCGACGTCGTGGACGACGATCCGGAGGCCCCTCCCGACGAGTCCGGCCGTGATGCATCACCCGGTGGCGATACGACGCCGACGCCGGTTGTGGCGCCGGAATCGACGGCACAGCAGGAAGCCGGCCCCAGCCAGGGTGCCAGTGCCCAGGCGCGGCGCATGCGTGCGGATCTGGCCGCCTCGGATGACGAACGCGAAGCGCTGGAGGCGATGATCCGGGAACTCGGCCGCCGGCTGGCATCGCGCGCCGCCCGGCGCTGGCGCCGCCGACGGCGTGGTGTGCTGGATATGCGCGCCAGCCTGCGACGCGCGATCGCTCGCGGCGGCGAGGTATTCGAGCTCAAACGCCGGCTGCGTCCGCGCGAGCGGCCCCGGCTGGTGGTGTTTGCCGATGTCAGCTATTCCATGGATGCCTACAGCCGATTTTTCCTGTGCTTTATCCATGCCTTCGCGCGCGCCTTCAAGTCGGTGGAGAGCTTCGTGTTCAGCACCCGGCTGTCGCGGGTTACGGATGCGCTCGCTCGGGGGCGTCTGGAGCAGGCGCTGTCCGCGTTGCCGGAGACGGTCGACGACTGGGCCGGCGGCACGCGCATCGGCGATTCTCTGACGCACTACATGACCCGTTACGCGGACGCGCAACTCGACCGCAACACCATCGTCATGATCGTGTCCGACGGCTGGGATTCGGGCGAGCGCGCCACGCTGGACGATGCGCTGGCGCGGCTGCATTCGCGTTGCCGGGCCCTGATCTGGCTCGACCCGTTGATGGATCATCCGCGTTATTTTTCCACCGCACTCGGCGCGCAGCACGAATCGCGGCATGTGGATATGTGTGCGCCGGCGCGCAATCTGGAAGCGCTGGCCGGGCTCGCCGACCGGCTGTCACGCGAGAGGATCGTCTGAGCGAGCTGACGCCGGCTATCGGATCTTGAAGCGCTGGACGCCGATCAATTGGCCGTCGTCGGTCATCACCGCCACGCGCCAGTCGCCGGTGATGTCATCGCCGAATACCACCTTGTGGCTCCAGGTGCGGTAACCCTTGGCGCGGCTGCCGCCGACGATTTCCAACGGAATACGATTGACCACCTCGCCGTTGTGCGACCACACATGCAACACATTCTGGTGCAGGCCACGCGGCGCCTTGATGGCGGAAAACGCGTACAGGCCGTCACGCGCCAGATCGTCGCGGTTGAACACGGTCGCGGCGCCGGTGGGCTGGCGGTTGGCCACATCCAGTTGCGTGGTCATCTCGATTTCGGTGGCGCGTAATGTCGCCGGTGGAATCCAGTAACGTCCAAACCATGCCAGCCCGCCCATGGCGACCGACAGGATGGCCAGGGCAATCCAGCGCCACCAGCGATTGGCGCGCAGGGCATCGTTGAAACTGGGCAGTGCGCATACCGCCATGGCCACCGAGGCCAGTGCCACGGTCTGGCCGGTCGTGAGCGACAGCATGATAGGGCCGGCGGCGAGAAGGGCCGCAAACAGCGTGAAGCCGTGAAATCCCAGAAACAGCCAGCGGCGCCCGGCGACGCCGTCGAAATACAGCGGGTCCACGGTCGATATGCCGGCTGCAGTAATCAGCAGCCCGGTGAATACAGCCTGTCCGCTAAGCCATGTGGTGGTGGCCAGAAAGAACGGCAGGACAAAGAAAAGGGTTTCCTGATGCAGTGCCTGGGCGCCGAACCGCACGGCGATCTGTGGTACTCGTTCGCCGAGAAACCGCGCGAGCAGGCGGCACAACAGGCCTTCGAACAACAACGCCAGCCAGCCCAGTAACATGAGTGCGGTCACCCATTGCGCGAGCTGAGCCTGGCGTTCGACCAGAAAGAAACTGCCGACGCCCAGCGCGAACGACCCCACCGGCACCAGCCGCCGGTAGCGGTACGCCCAGCGGCCGATACGGGTGGCCGACAGGCGCGCGAGCCAGCGCGAAACGCCGGGCTCGGGTGGGGTCGATGACGCGGTTTCGCCGGCAGTCACTCAAGTCTTCTGCAGATTGTGTTACTGGTCGTTGTTGTCGCTGTCGTCGTCGGTATTGACACTGACCGAGCCGTCGTCGGATTCATAGGACACCGAGTCGTCTTCGGTATCCACCGACAGGCTGGCGGAATCGTCTTCGCTGGCGCTGCCAGTCGAACCGCTTGTTTCGGTGGCGTTCGAGTTGGCCGAGCCGCTGGCGCTCGAGCCGGCGGTGTCACCCGCATCGGAACCCGAATCGGAACAGGCCGTCAGGCCGAGGCCGGCGGTCAGGAACAGGCTGGCGATCAGCGTTTTCAAATACATTGCTTTCATTCTTCGAAGCTCCCTCTTGTTTGAGCGAGGGCGTAGTTTATGCATAACAAACTGTATGGCAGCTGACCGAAGCGGCTGCCGATGACGCGTCGCGGCCCGACCGCCGCAGATTGGATACATTAGACGGTGCGGCTGTTATCATTGCACCCTTGTAATCGGCCCTCAGCCGATCCCGAAGACCATATGTTGCGCGATACATAAACAGGCAACGCCATGAGTAACGAATTCAAGGGTATTCCGGTCGTCACCGGGTCCAAGGTGCAGAAACCCAACGGCACCCGGGCGATCAAGAACGGCATGAAGGCCAGCAAGAAGGCGTCTGCCGTGCCCATCGGGCGCAAGCCGGACTGGCTGCGCGCGCGCCTGCCGAGCGGCGAGAAATACAACGCCGTCAAGCGCAACGTGCGCAAGCACCGGCTCGCCACGGTGTGTGAAGAGTCCATGTGCCCCAACATCGGTGAATGCTGGAGCCATGGAACGGCCACCATCATGATCATGGGCGACACCTGCACCCGTGCCTGCAAGTTCTGCGCGGTGGACACCGGCAACCCGCGCGGCTGGCTGGATGCCGACGAACCCGAGCACTGCGCGGATTCCGCCGAGATCATGGGCCTTAAGTACATCGTGATCACGTCGGTGGACCGCGACGATCTGCCCGACGGCGGTGCCCAGCACTACGCCGACTGCGTAGCTGCCATCAAGGCGCGCAATCCCGAGACCCGGGTCGAAGCGCTCACACCGGATTTCGACGGCAACATGACCCACGTCGAGACGGTGGTGGATTCCGGACTCGAGGTGTTCGCCCAGAATGTGGAGACGGTCGAGCGTCTGACCCATGTCGTGCGCGACGTCCGGGCCGGGTACCGGCAGACGCTGGACGTACTGGCGCACGCCAAGCAGCACAATCCCGAGGTACTGACCAAGACCAGCGTGATGCTGGGGCTGGGCGAGACCGAGGACGAGATCGCCCAGGTGCTGGACGACCTGGCCGCGGTCGGGGTGGACATCGTCACCTTCGGCCAGTATCTGCGCCCGACCGTGAACCACCTGCCGATCGACCGCTATGTGCCGCCGGCGGATTTTGCCAAGTACCGGCAATGGGGGCTGGCGCGCGGCTTCCTGGAAGTCGTCTCCGGCCCGCTGGTGCGCAGTTCCTATCGTGCTGACCGCGTGTTCGACAAGAACAACGCCGGGTTGGAGCAGACAGCCTGATTCAAGCCGAATGCACAACGAAAAAGCCCCGGCATTGACCGCAATGCTGTTCACTTAAGCATTGCATGGCCGCGGGGGCTTTCGGAGAATCCGGCTTTCACTTGATGGAAGCCGGATTTTTTTGTGTCTTTGCAGCAGACCCTGTTTGATATTGATGACCTGCATT
>Ga0206123_10000248_pt1 | contig 53128 bp, 45 predicted proteins | sample Helgoland_Spring_2_FD_160086 | JGI IMG/M metagenome (GOLD analysis project Ga0206123, IMG submission 160086) | Pelagic subsurface seawater microbial communities from Kabeltonne, Helgoland, North Sea - Helgoland_Spring_Bloom_20160316_1 | ecosystem: Environmental > Aquatic > Marine > Epipelagic ...
TTCCATGGTTGGAAAACTTTTATAACCCAAGGTTTGTTCAATGGTTTTGGCAGCCTGTTGATTGGCATCATAAAAACCAACCAAGGTATAGCTAGTGGATTGTTGTAGTAATTTTAAATGTATTTTTCCTAAGTGTCCAGCACCTAGAACTCCTGCTTTTAACATGGGTAGTTGTTTTTATACAAATGTAATGTTTTGAGCCCAAGTTTAAAAGTAGAAGTGTTGAGAGTTTCCCTTTTCATTGTTGAATTCAAATACTTAGAATTATAGCCACCCTTAGACTAATTCTTCTATGGTTTTTTGTAAAGATTTTATTTTGTCTCTTAGTTTTGCTGCCATTAAAAAATCTAATTCTTTAGCAGATTTTTCCATGGCTTTTCTAGTATCTCGTATCTTTTTCTCTAATTGTGGTTTTGTTAGATACTGTCCCTTGGGTTCTGGAGCAACCAATGAGTCTTTTGATTCAAAGCTATAGGCTTCTTGTTTTGATTTAGTTAAAGAATTTTCAAAACTTTTTTTAATGGCCTTAGGTGTAATACCTTGTTTGGAGTTATAGGCTATTTGTTTTTCTCTTCGGTACTGGCTAGCATCCATTGTTTTTTGCATGCTTTTTGTGATTTTATCTGCATATAAAATAGCCTTTCCATTTAAATTTCGTGCTGCACGTCCAACGGTTTGAGTCAGGGATCGTTCGCTTCTTAAAAAACCTTCCTTGTCTGCATCCAATATGGCTACTAGCGATACCTCTGGCAAGTCTAGCCCCTCTCTGAGTAAATTTACACCTACCAGAACATCAAAAAGTCCCAGACGTAAATCTTGCATTATTTCTACACGCTCTAAGGTATCCACATCACTATGAATGTAACGACACCTAATGTTTACACGGTCCATATATTTGGTAAGCTCCTCTGCCATGCGCTTGGTTAATGTAGTGACCAAAACACGCTCATCAAGTTCTATACGTTTATGTATTTCTTCAAGCAAATCATCTATTTGATTAAGGCTTGGTCGTACTTCTATGGGTGGGTCTAATAGCCCAGTGGGTCTAATAATTTGCTCAACATATACACCACCAGATTTTTCTAGCTCATAATCTGCAGGGGTAGCGCTCACGTAGATAACCTGGTTTTGCATGGCCTCAAATTCTTCAAACTTTAAAGGTCTGTTATCCATGGCAGCCGGAAGCCTAAACCCATATTCGACCAAGTTAACTTTTCTAGATTTATCACCGCCATACATTGCTCCAACTTGAGGTATACTCACATGAGACTCATCCACAATCATTAAAAAATCATCAGGGAAGAAGTCTAACAGGCAAAATGGTCTTGTTCCAGCAGGACGTCCATCGAGGTATCGTGAGTAGTTTTCAATACCACTACAATACCCTAATTCTCGAATCATTTCAAGGTCAAAATTAGTGCGTTCGTCTAGGCGTTTTGCCTCTAGATGTTTGCCTATTTCTTTAAAATAGTCAACTTGTTTCACTAAATCATCCTGAATTTCTTTGATAGCCCCTTGAAGTATATCTGGAGAGGTTACAAACATATTGGCAGGATAAATATTCAACCGTTCATATTTTTCAATAACCTTATTATTCAATGGATCAAAGGCTTCAATTTCTTCTATTTCATCTCCGAAAAAATGAACCCTAAAGGCATTATCTGCATATCCAGGAAATATATCTACGGTGTCACCTTTGATACGAAAATTACCGTGGTTGAAATCTGCTTCGGTTCTAGAGTATAGACTTTGAACGAGTTTGTGTAATAAATTTGTTCTAGAAATTACCTGTTGTTTTTCAAGTGAAATTACATTTTTCTGAAACTCTACTGGATTCCCAATACCGTAAAGGCAAGATACAGATGCAATTACAATAACATCACGTCGTCCAGAGAGTAGGGAAGAAGTGGTGCTTAAGCGCATCACTTCAATCTCCTCATTGATAGAGAGATCTTTCTCTATATACACACCACTTGATGGAATAAATGCTTCTGGTTGGTAGTAGTCATAGTAAGAAACAAAATACTCTACTGCATTGTTTGGAAAAAATTGTTTGAACTCTGAGTAGAGCTGTGCCGCTAAGGTTTTATTGTGTGCTAAAACAAGGGTTGGTTTTTCAACCTGTTGTATCACATTGGCAACGGTAAAAGTTTTACCACTACCTGTTACCCCAAGAAGTGTTTGGTATTGCTCCTTGGATGCAATACCATCAACCAATGATTTAATTGCCTGGGGTTGATCTCCAGTGGGTGTAAAATCTGAAACAATATTAAATTTCATATACTCGCAAAAATAGCCAAATATGGCCATCAATTCCTTAAAATTACCCCAAAACAATTTCTTAAAAGCGCCTTTAGATACTATGTATGGCGTGTGTTAAATAACACCTAGTAGTTTACATATACATAGCCAATGATTGGAGTGGATCGTATTGGGTCATTTAATACTAGCACATAATAATAAGTACCTACAGGAACACGCTTTTTTTCATACAAAAGCCCTGTGTTTGGTATGGCATTCCAGAAGCCTTGGGTATTCCCTCCTGTGTAGATAAGGGTACCTTCTCGAGAATATATTTTAAGCTCAAAGTTTTCATAGATGTTTAATAGGCCTGAGATTTCAAATACATCATTGATCATATCGTTATTTGGAGAGAATCCTTGAGGCACAAAAGGAGGGCAGTTTTCTACTGAAATCCAAAAAGAACTCACGGCAAAGCAAACAGCTGTGTCTAGTCTAACAAATATTTCTTGCACCCTGTTTATACTTTGATAGCTTGAGGGATTTTCAATGGCAAAAGAATTTGAGCTTGCGTTTTCTAGGGAGGTGTAATAACGTATGATGTCTTCTGTATTGGTAGAAATTAAATCATTTTGTAACGTAAGATCAAAAACAGCGCTATTAAAACCCTGGTTGCATAAAAGCAAATTTGGAAGTGGGGGCAAGGGGTCTATTGTCAGAAATTCAACCCCAGTTGTAAACTGGTTGTTTGTCTCGTCAAGTTCTTCAATAATTCCTTGGTTTGTTCCTGTATCATCTACAGATGCCAGAAAAATAAAACTATTTGCAACAGCATCCTGTAATTCAATTTCAATGAATCCATCTTCACTGGCTCCAACAGCAATGGTGTTTTGTGTTTGGGCTTGTCCAGAGAGTTGCCCATCAATATAAAATGCAATAGGTGTGTTGGCGGGTAAAGGGCTATTGCCAAGTATGTTGTAAACAGTATATTGTATTTCAATAAACTCTTGTCTGCAGCTATCTAAAGGCTTGTTTACAACGATGGTTGCATCTGGAAGCGCACACTCAATGATCTCTATAGTAAAGGAATCTACAAGATAGCACTGTGTGTTATCTGCCCGAACAAAAATCTGTTGTGGGTTTTCAATATTCGTGTAATTGGTTGGGTTTACAATGCTATTTTGACTAGTGGTAGCATCTGTAAAAGACTCATAAAAACTCAGTAAAGACTGGCTATCTGCCTGCACAACTCCTTGAGTTAGATCAAAACTCTGTGTGGGAATAACATCACAAAGGGCTATATTTAGTAAAATACTTTCTTCAGGCAGCTCTGGAAGTGATATTAAGGCGCTGTCTTGATTGTTATCTTCTATGATTTCAAAGACGGTGCTTACTCCAGATCCATTATCATCTACAAATACGTTGAGTTGAAAATCTGCTCCAATTTCAGTGGGTATGGTAATTGTAATGGTATTTGTTTGTTCTCCATCTATGGGTATGATTACGTTGGTTTGACTCTGGCCAACAAGAGTTGTGTTTGCGTAAAAGGCAATGGGCGTGCCAGCGGGGAGAGGGTCTGTGCAGTTTAAGTTGTATACCGTATAGGTAAGTTGTAGCTCCCTGTCTCCACATAAATCTCCTCCCTGAATTGTGTCTATGGATATGGTAGCATCTGGCAATTGAGAATTTAAAACAGTGATGATTGTATTGATCATAACAAAATCTTGTCCAGAGGTTAAATCTATCACAGCGCTTGTATCACCGGGGCTTATGTTGTTTTCTATGGAATAAAAATCTATATCCATGTTATACATGGCCTGATTTTGGGTAAAGCTATTGGTACCATTAAAGGCATTATCTGCGGGGTTTAATGGTGGATTGGATATGATATTCCCATTAATTTGAAGTGTTTCATTGACAGCTAATGATTGGTCTCCCTCCCAGGCTAAAAATCCAATTTTGGCCCCATCGTTGTCAAGCACATTAATGTTTGATAGATTAATTGTAAGGTTTGTATTGGTGGCAGAAACACTCTCTAGCCCGTCAAACACAGTAACTTGATTTAAAGGCAATGTAGTGTCTTGATAAATAACGGTAATCGCCCATCCAGCGAAATTCGTTGTGTTTTCACAATAGGGGGCAATACTATCGGTTAGGTCTAAATCTGCAAGGGTGTATAAGGCGTTTCCAGTTGTTTGAACAAGCGAGGTTACCTCTGCAAAAGCTGCAAAATACTCTAATCCATTGGTAATGGTTTCTGAGAAAGTTCTCTGGGCAGTAATTTGCTGGCCGTTTAGGGTAACATCAAAATCTCCTGTTCCAGACCCAGCCCAATACAGATATGCAGCAATGAGTTGTTGGTCTGGTTGTAACTCAAAATTTGCACTACTAGAGGTTAAAATCTCGCAGGGTGTTGGAGGAACAGCTCCTGTGTTTTCTCCAGTGTTTAGGGTATTTCCAAACGCTAGATAGTCATACTGTCCATTAAATTGGGCAAAAACAGCTACTTCTTGTGCCACCAAAATCGTCGGGGGAAACAGCAATAGTAAACAAAAAGCAACAAGGGATTTCATACCTATAATTAGTATGCTAAATATAGCGTTTTTTTAATTTAGTAAATACCTTAAAACTGTTTTTATAACAGCGTTGTTTGACTTCTAGAGGGTATGATTTTTATGCGTGTATCTGTTTTATATGGCTACATTATATTCGCGAAGGGCATCATTTAAAGATGTTTTTCTGTTGGTGCTTTCTTTCCTTTTACCGATAATCAGGGCGCAGGGTACTTGGTATTCTCCTGCTGGAAACTTTTTGGTGTAGCTTCCAGGTATAACAACAGATCTGGCAGGAATCACTCCTTTTGTTTCAACTGGGGATTGTCCAGTCACATCGATAATCTTTGTACTCATGGTAAGAACTACATTGGCACCTAAGACAGCTTCTTTTTCTACTCGTACACCCTCTACAACAATACAACGTGAACCAATAAAAGCCCCGTCTTCTATAATTACTGGTGCAGCCTGAAGGGGTTCTAATACGCCCCCTATACCAACTCCGCCACTTAGATGGACATCTTTACCTATTTGAGCACAGCTTCCTACCGTAGCCCAAGTGTCTACCATAGTACCTTGGTCCACATATGCGCCAATATTAACATAACTAGGCATTAGTATAACACCTTTACTGATGTAGGCGCCATGACGAGCAATAGCATGAGGTACTACCCGAATCCCCTTTTCTTTATATCCTTTTTTCAATGGGATTTTATCATGATACTCAAAAATACCTACCTCTAAGGTTTCCATTTGTTGAATTGGGAAATACAAAACTATTCCTTTTTTTACCCATTGGTTGACCTGCCATCCCTCTTTTGTGGGCGCTGCACAACGCAAGATTCCTTGATCACATAAATGCACAACTTCTCTTATGGCATCTATGGTTTTTTGTTGGTTTAATAAAGAACGGTCTTCCCAGGCTTTTTCTATGGTATTTTGAAGGTCTTTCATGGTATTTTTCTGCTTATGGTTTTTTATGGTATACAAATATAAACACCCTGTTGATTTAATACACCATATCTAGCATACTATACTATAAACCTTTATTTTTGTTCTGTAAATGGGTAGAATCCTCGCTATAGACTATGGTAGTAAACGCACAGGCATAGCCGTAACAGACGAGTTACAGCTCATCGCCTCTGGGCTTACCACAGTCCAAACTCATGGTCTGATGCCTTTTTTAAGCAACTATTTTTCTGACCACAAGGTAGATACAATTGCAATTGGAGAGCCTACCCAAAGAGATGGAACCCCTAGTGCGATAGAGGGGAATATTCAAAATTTTATAAAAGGGTTTAAGGAAAAGTTTCCCAATATTGTTATTGTTAGAGTTGATGAGCGTTTTACAAGTAAAATGGCGTCTCAGACCATGATTGATAGCGGCTTGAAAAAAAAACAACGACAAAACAAAGCGCTTGTAGATGAGATAAGTGCTACCATTATTTTACAACAATTTTTATATACTAAATAATTAGAATATGATTTTACCTATTGTAGCCTACGGCGACCCTGTGTTACGAAAACAGTGCAAGGATATTTCTAAGACATACCCCAATCTAGAAGCTTTGTTAGAAAATATGTATGAAACTATGTACGGCGCCAGTGGAGTAGGTCTGGCAGCACCACAAATTGGTTTACCAATACGTGTGTTTTTAGTAGACGCAAGTCCCTTCGCTGATAAGGATCAAATGGATGCTCAAGAATTTACTCAAGTAAAAGGATTTAAAAAAACCTTTATCAACCCTACTATATTAGATGAAAAAGGGGAGGAGTTTGCTTTCAATGAAGGATGTTTAAGTATTCCAGATGTGCGTGAGGATGTTTACAGAAAGCCAGATATCACCATAGAGTACTATGATGAAAACTTTATAAAATACACCCAAAACTATACGGGTATCATCGCAAGGATCATACAACATGAGTATGATCATATCCAGGGAATTTTATTTACAGACAAGCTCTCTTCTTTAAAAAAGAGAATTTTAAAAGGCAGATTGACCAGTATAAGTAAAGGAAAAACAACTGTAGATTACCGGATGCGATTTCCTAATGCTAAAAAGAAACGATAAAGGGTTGTGTATCCAAAAATTTCAAAACATCTTTGCAACCTCTTTTAATAACAATAAATGTTATAGAAAAGTATTTTAATATTTTCCACCTAAGGATTTTTTATTAGTTATGAGTTTAGAAAAAATATTATCAATTTCAGGAAAACCAGGATTGTATAAAATGACCAAGCAAACACGTAGTGGTTTTTTAGCGGCGTCCTTGATAGACCAAAAAAAAATTAGTGTAAGCGCAAGACACAATGTTAGTTTACTCACAGAGATTGCTATCTATACCTTGACTCAAGAGGTACCACTGCGTGAAGTATTTCAAAAGATTGCAGCCAAGGAGGGTTCAAAACAAACCATTAGCCACAAGGTACCTAAAATAGAACTAGAAGAATTCTTTTTTGGTATAGTGCCAGATTATGATGAGCAGCGAGTATACCCAAGTGATATTAAAAAAGTGGTGCAGTGGTATAACATTTTGATAAAAAATGGTTTTACAGATTTCTCTGAGCCAGACCAAGAAAAAGACAAACAAGAACCACAGGCCCCACCTTCTGATAAAAAACAAAACCCCTCTTCTACAAAAAAGACGGTTTCAAAACAGGTCCAAAAGCCCCCTGCAAAGGCAACTAAAAAAGTAGTTACCCAACATAAGAAAACAACAACTGCAAAGAAAAAATAACCTAAGCTACTTATCTCTGAAGCCTGTGCTAGTTTCTAACACAGGCTTTTTTTAGCACATAGGTATTTAAGCTAGTGCCTTGAAGAAGAATTTATAATTAGTCTAATTTAAAAAAACCCAGCCAAAAGGCTGGGTTTTTAATTTTGTATGACAACAAGTTAATCCTTTGGAGCGTTGTCCTTTTTTTCTTCTTCTTTTTCTTCTTCTTTTTCAGGTGTGTTATCTTTTTTGGGCTCTGGGGTATTTTCTTCCATCTGCTGAGGGGTCTCTTGCTGATCTTCAGCAGGAGTTATCTCTGGTTGCCCTTCAGACATGTTTTTCATCTCATCTTCTATCATTTCATAGAATTGATCAATTTTTGGAAGAATTAATATTTTTGTTCTTCTATTTCTGGATCTGTTTTCTGGAGTGTCATTAGCAACAAGTGGAAGGTACTCTCCACGACCAGCGGCTATTAATTGCTCTGGTTTTACACCCAAGTCTTGTAATACTCTTACAATAGATGTAGCACGTTTCACACTAAGGTCCCAATTGTCTTGTAAAACACTACCAGAGTAAGGTACATTGTCTGTATGACTCTCTACCATAGCCTCAAATTCTGGCTTTCCATTTATAACAGTGGCAACTTTTCCAAGAATTTCTTTTGCTCTTGGGGTTACATTATAGCTTCCTGTGGCAAAAAGTACTTTATCGCTAAGAGAAATAAATACCACACTTTTCTCAACGTTGATCTCGATGTCTTGGTCATTGATCCCTACTTCTTTTTTCAGGCTTGTTACAAGGGCAAGGGTTACACTATCTTTTTTGGTAAGTGCATCTTGTAATCTTGAAATTTTCAGATCTTTTTCTTTTAAGCTCTCCAATGATTTTTCAAGATTTGTTGCTCCTTTTGTTGTTAAAACAGTCATGTCTTGTGATGTTTTAATAAGGTCTTGATTTGTTTTACGCATGTCAGCAAGACGCTCCTCTAAAGATTGAAGTCTAGCCATTGCTGTTGCTTTATCTTTATCACAGGCATTTAAGAGCACTGTTGCAGTGTTGAGTAAATCTTTATTTTTTTTGTAGTTGGATTCTAATGCTTTGTATTTTTTTGATGTAACACAAGATGGAAATAAAAACATTCCGCAAGTGGCAAGGATAAGAAGTTTTTTCATGGTTGATTGGGTTTTATTAATATGTAAAACAAACAAAATTCAAAAATATTGCCATTGGCAATTGGATTTATATTACTTTTTGTTGTGATTTAATGCGATAAAAGTAGTTTTTTTTCTGATGAAATACATCCAAACAATAGATTTTATTTGATAGTAAGCAATATTTTTTGTGTCTTTACTTCTTTTACTTAAAAATTTTGGAGCAAGGCTATAAAATGAAAGATGCGCTTTAAATACAGCTATAAAATGAGATGGTTTACCGCTTATCAAAAATTGCCAAGCGGCCAATGCATCTAAGAGCATTCTTGTAAAAAGAATTACCCAAACCTTAGGGCTGTTGTTGTTTTTTAACATCACCAGCAGCGAATTTCTAAAATTATAAAACGTTTTTTTAGGATTTTCTGCACCAAGGGTGGCTCCTCCAAGATGATAGACCGTGGAGTTACCTGTATATTGAATACGTCCTCCTTGTTGTTGCATGCGCCAACACAAGTCTATTTCTTCTTGGTGAGCAAATAAATCTTCATCAAACCCTCCAGCTTTTATAAAGGCCTCTCTTTTTAGCGCTATACAGGCGCCACTAGCCCAAAAAATTTGGCGCGTGTCATTGAATTGTCCTGTGTCTTTTTCTAGGGTATTGAATATGCGTCCTCTACAATAGGGATATCCAAAAAAATCTATGTAACCCCCACCTGCACCCGCATACTCAAAGTACTCTTTATTTTTATAGTCTAGTATTTTTGGTTGCACCCCAGAGATATTCTTTGAGGTCTTAAAAACCTCCATAATAGGTGTGAGCCAACCCTTGGTAACTTCAACATCACTGTTTAGAAGTACAAAAATATCTTCTGTTAACTCTTTTAAAGCGTCATTGTATCCTTTTGCATAACCTCCATTTTGGGTATTATTGATAAGATGTACAGATGTAAAATGCTCTTTTATATGCGCAATACTGTCATCTGTAGAGGCATTGTCTGCTACATACAAATTCGCTTGCTTTGAATAAGCTATCACACTTGGTAAAAACTGCTCAAGTAGTGTTTTACCATTATAATTGAGTATGACTATCGCTACCTTCATGGATGTAAAAATACTAGGTTTATTTTTGATACTCTGGTAGGATCTCTAAAAATGAATACCGCTGGTTTTGCAAATCCATCCTGCAATAGTAATGATCTATACCATTTGTAACCATTAAAAAAGTACTTTGTAAGGCCAAATTATAACGAGCAATTTGATCAAAGGTGTCTTGAGAAATGTTAACACTATCTGCCTTACACTCTACTGCAAGGTGTATACTACCGTTTGGATTAAAAGTTACAATATCATAGCGTTTGGTAGTACCGTGGAGCTTAAATTGTTTTTCGACATTAATGAGTGATAGAGGTATTTTTAGTTCGTTTATTAGGTAGTGTATGGTATTTTGTCTTACCCACTCCTCTGGGGTGAGAACGATGAATTTTTTTCTAACAACATCAAAAATCAATGGTTTGTTTTCCCTATTTTTGAATCGAAATGAATACTGCTTAAAGTTGAGCTGCCGCATGAGGTAAAAATAATCTTTATTGGAAGATTAGCTTTGTAAAAACTACTTAACTTGTGCTTTACTTGCTAACATTGAATTTCTATTTATGTCTGCACAAGCAAAAGAAATTGTAAAAAATATCAAACAAGGTGTTATTGCTCCAATCTATTTTTTAATGGGTGAGGAAGCTTTTTACATTGATGCTATTTCAAACTATATTGAAAAAACTGTTTTGGATGAGAGTGAAAAAGGCTTTAACCAAATGGTTTTATACGGCAGGGATGTAACCATAGACGATATTGTAAGCAATGCCAAGCGCTATCCAATGATGGCCCAAAGGCAGGTTGTGATTGTCAAAGAAGCCCAAGATCTCTCTCGTACTATTGAGAATTTGGTGTCTTATGTAGAGAATCCTCAACCCACCACTGTTTTGGTTATTTGCTACAAATATAAAAAGCTAGATGCCAGAAAAAAGTTGAGTAAGGCCCTCAAAAAAACAGGTGTTTTGTTCGATAGTAAAAAACTCTATGAAAATAAAATTCCAGATTTTATACAAGCAACACTTGCTGGTAGAGGATATACTATTACTCCAAAAGCTTCATTGATGTTAACAGAGTTTTTGGGTACAGATCTTGGAAAAATAAATAATGAGCTTCAAAAGTTACAGCTTATTGTGAAGCCCGGTGCTCAAATAACACCAGAGATTGTAGAACAAAATATTGGCATTAGTAAAGACTTCAATAATTTTGAATTACAAAAAGCCATTGGGGAGAGAAACATTCAAAAAGCTTACGCAATCATTCAATATTTTGGACAAAATCCAAAAAACAATCCTATTGTTATGACAGTTTCTTTGTTGTATGGGTTTTTTGTAAAACTCTTAAAATATCATGCTGTTTATAACAAAGCAAATGCCGCTAAAGCCCTTGGTGTTAATCCGTATTTTATTAATGATTATCAAGTAGCTGCTCGTAATTATCCCATGAAAAAGGTGAGCGTGATTATAAGCGCCATTCGGGATATTGATATGAAAAGCAAAGGTGTTGGAGCCTCCAACACACCACAGGCAGACCTTTTAAAAGAATTGCTTGTTGCTATATTTAACTAAGAAGCTAATCTACTCTATTTTCGTCAAAGGCAGAGGGCAATAATTTTGGGATAAATTTCACCAATAATGGCAATAAAATTGCTCCTCCAGGAAGCAGGAAGATGGTCAATGATGGAATGGTTTTACAGATATCTAACAGCTGGTTTTTCACCTTGGTTTTTTCATCCTTTGTAAGTTCTCTATAGGTAGAGATGCCAAGGAGTTTTAACAACTCACCACTTTCTTGCAATTCTTTTTGTAACCTGTCTTTGTTTCTTACAATGAGTCTTTTTACAGTGCTTGTTGATTGGTTGTAAAATTGTTTGATAGGTGTTGCATATTCAAAAAGACTTAATTTCCCCTCAAATTTCAAAGAAAAGGATTGGATATCGTCAATGCTTTTTTGCACGATATTGTTATCTAACTCTAGGTTACTTGCCAGTAATTTTAGATAGCTATCCTCCATATATTCTGGGGTGTTGTGTCCCCATAGGGCTAGGGCGCTAACATCAAAAATATATGTTCTTGCTTGGGTAGAGAATCCATTAAAATTCTCTGAACTAATTGCTGTTTCTAGGCTTTGTTGAGAATTCTTGTACTGAGTGGTGGCCTCAAAAAGTGAGATGAGCATAGTATCATACTCTGTTTTTTCTTGCTTGGCGTTTAGTGATTTAAAACAACACAACATGGTTTGAAGCTCGAGATTTTTCATAAACTTTTTGCTATCAACCCCCTTAGACATCCAATACTCAAACGCTAAAACATCAGTATATAGCAGCGCATAGGTCAATAAAGAAACTGCATTTGTTTTGTTAACGGTATTTATTTCTTGGAGTCTTTTTGACAGAATAGTCTCTAGGTTAGAAGTTTCAGAGTTAGAAAAGGTAATGGCCTGTAGCAAACCTGTTTTTGCCTTGTTAAGGGCTTTGTAGTATAAGACAATGGTGCTAATAATCTCTTGAGGAGACGCCAAAGGATTGTTGATGACCCCTGTATAGAGTAATGCATGAAATAAGTTAACTTTGGTAGACTCTGCATGAGAAAGTGCAAGATCAATATCATGGGTTACCATAAGGCTATTTGCATTTCCATATAAAAAGCCAGTAGCTTTTAACTGATTGTAAAAAACCTCTTTTGGAGTTGATTGCAACGCTGACACCTCTTGTTTGTAGGTGTTCAAAAATTTTTTTATCCAATCTTGCGCAGAAGGGTTCATTTATGTGCTACATTTAAAAATTACCATCTACCTTTAAAGGTAAAATAAATATCATATGTACTTTTACTAAAAAGTATCTTTTTTATTAAAACTAGTGGGTGTACATTTGTCACTCTTTGGGTAAAGAAAACAATATAATTTTTTAAAAACTACATCCCTTATGAAAAAAACAAAACTATTTTCTGTTTTAGGAGCACTAGTGATTACCTGTTTCTCTATGTTTTTGATTTCTTCAGATCATATAGATGCTCCAAATGTAGCTGCAACTTCTGCAGATATTGCAGACTTCTTTGCCTTTGAGGGGAACAGTCCAGACCATACTGTTTTGGTGGCTACTTTGCAAGGGCCTCTGGCTCCAATGGAACAGACAAGCAATGCAGCTTTTGACCAAGACATTGTTGTGACCTTTAATATAGACAACACCGGAGATTTTGTTGAAGATTTAGTGATTCAAGCAGTAAAAAGAGGTGATTCTATGTATTTCTTTGGTCCTGTAGCCCCTCTACAGACGGGTGCTCAAACCAGCATTGTTACCACCGCTACAACAACTGTAGTAAAGGTGTCAGACATAGACTCGGTAGAAACAACATCAAACAATGGAATGCAGGTATATGCTGGTCCAAGGCGTGATCCCTTTTATTTTGATTTTAATAGGTACAATTTGGTAAGTAGTGGAGCAGTTGCTCCAGAGGGTTTTTTACCCCCAGAGGATGCCAGTGATTTCTTTGAAGATTTAAATGTATTGGCCATAGTGGTAGAGGTGCCAAATTCTATGCTTGGTACGGCGCCCACCCATGTAGCAGTAGCCCAAGGATATTTACCAGTGGGATCTGTACCCGATGCCTACAATATTTGGTTAACTACAAGCAGAAAACAATAATTATATTACATTAATAAGCTGTGTATGAAAACATATAAAATAAATTTATTAGTAATTGCCCTTTTTACTGCTTTGGCATTTGTCCAATGTGTAGATGATGACGATAACGGAAATATACTAAATGATGCTACTTGTGATGATGGTATTCTAAACGCAGATGAGACTGGTATTGATTGCGGAGGATCTTGTGAGCCTTGTGAGGGTAATTTAGATTTCTCTGGAACTTATAATCAACAAGACAGTATGGGACGCCCAGCTATCAATAATGTTTTTAGCGCCTCTGACGCTGTAAAGAATTTGTACAATAAGGTACCTCCTTCTCTAAGAGCAACTTTGCAAAGCCAAGATGGGCAAACACAATTGTTTCAAGTAGCTTTTCAAAACCAATTAGAGGCCTATCATGATGTATATGCTGTGGCTTTAGGACTTGACCCAGAAACAGTTAATTATCAAACCAATATTCTTGGACTTGACGCCGCTGGTTTTACCACACTACTGGCAAATTTTGACGCCCTTCAAGTTGCTCCTGTTGGTCAAACGGTATATTATGATGCTGCTACAGGGTTGGCCCTCACTGGAAGAGCCTTAGAAGATGATGTTATAGATATCTCTCTTACACTCATCTTTGGGGGAGAGGATGGCACAAGGTTCAATGGAGAGAATGACAGCCCTTTGCTTATATCAGATAACGTATCTAAAGGCACAAGAACCTATGTTGAATTTCCATATTTGGAGGCGCCCGTAATGATGAATTAACATTTAGTACTGGTTGCACCTTTGATTTTTTAACCATGAAAAACATATTTGCATGTATTTGTGTTAGCCTTTTGTTATTGGCCTGTGATGGTCGGGGTGATACAGATATTAGATTTGAGACAAATCCAAAAGATTACACCGCTTTCTTGGAGGAAAACCCAATAAAATCTTACACAGAGGCCTGGCAAGAAAAAGAATTTTGGTCCAAGAGGCTGGGTGCAGATTCTACTGGAGTTGGTGACATGGGGCCTCTTGCTGGAGCCTATTCCAAACTTTTTGAAACCAGCGGAGACATACAATACCTAAAAGATGCAGAAACGGTATACAAAAAAGCCATTACTGTTTCTTCTGTAAAAATTCAGGACGGTTATAAGAGAGCATTGGCAAAGAATTATATTTCTCAGCATCGTTTTAAAGACGCGATTGCATTGTTGGAGGAGAGTTATGCAGGTATTTCAAACAAACATGCAACAGAACTTTTGTTGTTTGATTGTTATCTAGAGGTAGGTGCGTACTTAAAAGCAGAACAATTATTAAAAACATTAGAAAATATAAATCAGTTTGATTACCTAATAAGAATTTCTAAATGGAGTGATCATAAGGGCGATGTATCTGCAGCTATTGGGTATATGGAAAAAGCCTTGGCCATTGCTAATTCTAAAAATAACCTAGCATTGCAAATTTGGGCCAATTCAAATATTGCAACTTATTATGGCCACCAAGGAGCCATTAAAAAATCCTATGATCATTATCTAAAAACACTTGCCTTACAAGCAGACCATCACTATGCAAAAAAAGGGATTGCTTGGATTTTATATTCCAAAGAAGGCGATACAAGCCAAGCCGGTGTTATTATTGACCATTTGTTAAAACATCACAGGGTACCAGAGTATTATTTAATAAAGGCTGAAATGGCTAGTTATCAAGGCAATTCCAAACAAAGCAAGGAGCATGTGCAGCAATTTTTTACCCTGGCAAACAACCCTTTATATGGTGAAATGTACAACACTCATAAAATAATGGCTTTGGTTGATATTGATCCTCAAAGGGCATTACAATTGGCCAAACAAGAGGTAGATAATAGGGCGATCCCGCAGTCTTATCACTTGTTGGCATTAGCCCAACTGGCTTTGAACCAAAAGCAGCAGGCGCTGTCAACCATTACAAATCATGTAGATGGTAAAACAAGCGAGCCAATGGCCTTACTTCATAGCGCTTTGGTCTATAAAGCTAATGATATGCAAGAAAAAGTGAGCCTTTTAAAAACAGCATTGTTGCCTGCTAGATTTGAACTTGGGCCCCAGATTTACAAAAAGGTTCTGGCCCTTTAATTAGCATCGTTCTAAGTAGCATCGTGGTGAGTTGAATCATACAATGCTGTTGTTGTCAATTTCAAATTTTAATGACCTAATAGGGTATGTCTGTAGATGTATTAAAAAAATTTAAAAATAATAGATGTTGGAGTAGTATTGATGACCAAGAAATCAATAGATTTTTTAATTCAGATCCCTCCAATTTTAAGAGTATAGTGGCTTTGGCTCTTGGCAATGAGAAAGATTATTCGTGGAGAGCTGCTTGGTTATTGGCACGTATTTTAAATAAAGATGATAAAAGATTAGCATCCTATATACTCAAGATCATCAGGTCTATACCAGGAAAGGAATCTGGCCATCAAAGAGAACTATTAAAAATAGTAAGTAAGATTAAGTTGTCTCAAAAACAGGAAGGGTATTTACTTGATATTTGCATCAATGTATGGAAGGATATTAAGTTGAAGTCTGGGACACGATATTATGCAATGGTATTGATACTTGATATCTCTAAACGATATCCCGATATTAGAAATGAAATAGATTATTTAATCTCAGCGTATTATACCCATACCCTAAGTCCAGGGATTAAGTGTACTATTTTAAAAAAAGCAAACAAAAACCCACTTATTTGAGTGGTTTTTTTTGGAGCCCATAGGAGTGAAGTCACACTATTTCGGGGAGGATTTAGATTATTTTACAACTAGTTATCTCTCAAACAAAAATTACCACTAATAAAAATAAAATCTTTTTATTAAAAAACCGTCAATACCAAATGGTGTTGACGGTTTAAAATTAATGAGAAATGCAATATTTATTCAATTAATAGACGTTTTATAATATTTCTGTATTTACTCTCAATAACAATTATATAAGTTGCACTCTGCAAAATAGAGGTGTCTATAGTTATTGACTCAATTCCCTCCATATTATTTTTAATCATTAATCTACCATTCAAGTCATAAACAGAAATCGTTTCCAACTCCAATAAGCCAGTATTACTAATTGTTACTTTATCTGACGCCGGGTTTGGATACATGTTAATATCAACAAAATCATTTTCTGTGATATCAAGAACGTCTTCACAAGCTATATTTAAAGTATAATCTCCACTACTTGAGCCAAATCCTGTTACATAGATATAATATGTTTGTGCTCCATCACCTGTAAATAAAACTTTTGATTGTGCTGTGCCCCCAAAATCATCATTTCCTCCAATACAAACTAGTTGATTACATTCTCCAGAGAACACACCAAGTTTGGTATCAAAACCACTACCAAAGGTGTCTACTGATACATTATAATCTCCATCTGTTGGTGAAGGTAAAGTGTACCAAACTCCTGGAGCAGTGTCTAAATCTGTTTCACATGCACTTGGTGCATTTGTATTTGTAGCAAAAGATGTGTCTCCCTGTGTCTGCGAGCCACAATCTATCACAGAGGCATTTTCACAAAGATCGTTTTCTGGTGGTAATGGAGGTATTAATACACATGAAATATTTATATCATATTCTCCACTACTTGTGTTAAATCCTGTCACATAGATATAATATGTTTGAGCAGCAGCACCTGTAAATAAAACTTTTGATTGTGCTGTGCCGCCAGAATCATCATTTCCTCCAATACAAATTAGATCATTACAATTTCCAGAGAACACCCCAAGTTTGGTGTCAAAAACACTACCAAAAGTATCTACTGATACATTATAATCTCCATCTGTTGGGATAGTTAAAGTATGCCATACCCCTGGAGCAGTGTCTAAGGATGTACCACATGCATCTGGTGCATTTGTATTTGTAGCAAAAGATGTGTCATAACCTTGTACACTCATTCCACAAGATAATTCAAATGCATTTTCACAAAGATTATTTGGTGGTGGAGGCATGACAAATAATTCAATAACACCGATGCCATAACAAGCAGTAATGTTATCACTCACGCGAGCAAATATTATTTGAGGATTTGATGTATTAGTATATAATCCCCCGAGGTTTTGAACTCCATTTTGGGCATCATTTACGGTTAAATGAAAGGAAACCGTTAAGTCTGGGTTGCCTAATGTAATTTCTGGAATATAACTATTTAAATTAAACTGCGTGAGACCATCAACAATCTCATCATCAGCACTAGTAATTAGTGTTTTTGGAGAAAAATCAGGAATGGGTTCTACAATTAAATCAAACACTCCAACACTATAGCAAACAGGATTGCTTGTTGTATCATCTGTTGCACGAACCCAAATAGTAGTTGATTGAGTTTCAAAAGGTGATGCAATAGGGCTTTGACCAGTTTCTGCATCTGCAAGGCTCAAATGATAGGTTAGCGAAACGTTTACTAAAGTATTTAATATCTCAGCATCCATATCTGTTAAATCAAAAATCCCACTAGGAACAGTTGAGCTTCCTGTTTCACAAACAACTAAATCATTGATAGGATTTGTGATAGCTGGTGTGCTCTGGCAAGGTGTAGTTGGTTCTCCTTCAGTTAATGTCCAGGCAAAAGATGGGAAGTCTGCACCAATAAGACTAGAGATACCAGTCCAATCTGTTGCATTAGCTCCAAATAAATTATCAGAGTCAATAAGTAAAGACTCGTTTGCTGGAAAAATACCAGTTTGAGTTGTAAAAGATCCATTCCAGTTCCAACGTCCAGCACCAGCAGAACCACCTACTACAGCAGGAGCAAAAGCTACCCAGTAGTCACCAGCTGGTAACGTTATTTGAGACCCGCCGTTTGCAGCAGTTACATTGATTATGAAACCTGATTCAATATTGTCAACTAAACGTAATTCTAATCCAGCACCTAATTGTATACTAGTTAAGTTAACAAGAGCATTTGCAGTTGTTGGGTTTGCATTAGGTGATCCATTAAGGTCTTGGTAGATATAAAGATCTGCACCAGTTAATAAATCTCCAATTTCTACAGCTGAAGAATAAAATCCAGGAAAAGTAAAGCTACCTAAGGTAGTATCTTCTTCAAGTGTGAAAAAATCAGCACAGAATACACCTGCATCATCAGATCCGTTTGTTGTGATAAGGGCAGTTGTGTTATCTGTTAATCTTTCAATAACTATATCTTGAGCAAATGCAGTAAGAGCTAATGCAAACGCAGCTAGCGTTAATGTAATTTTTTTCATAATAAAATATTAATTAATACAACTTAAAATAAAATTAAATATAAAATATCATATATTTAGTACATACTAATTTTTTTATTTTAAGTTCTTAAGAAAGAAATTATCTTCAAGAATAATAAGTTGTTTCCAAGAATAATATTTGGAGCCAATAGGAGTGAAGTCGAACTATTTTGGGGTGTTTTTCTAAATTAATTTTTAGTTCCAAGTTTCATCAAAATCCAGATGCTCATAGTCATCACCGCTGCCGTATGAGTCACCTTCAAAGTTTTGGTCTCCATACATATCTTCCAAATCTCCATCTGTAGACTCTCCCACAAACTCAGGGTCTATAGGCTCATCTGGTATTTCTCCTTGTGCAAACATTAAATTAGGGTAGGTGCATCCTGGTTCTTGTGCTACGACATCTGCAAGTTCTATGATAAAGGTCCACATAGATAAAAAATCATAAATGTAAACCAAGTTTCTGTGTTCTTTAGAAATTACATCACTGAGTATAGTTTCTGCCATCGTGCGGATGGGCTCCCCACCATCACTCATATCAAAAAGTGCTATTTCCTCTTTTTGCTCCCACTGCTCATTACTCTCATAAAAAGAGGCCACCTCTTGCCCATCAAAGCCAAAGGCCTGTGTAAGGGCATTATGAAAATCTTCAAAGCTTGCTGTATCTTGTATTTCTATATCACGATACACCTCTTCTTGTGAATTTAAAATGGCTCTAAAACGATAAATCATACAATTAATATTAATTTTTAAAAATATTATTTTCTGTTTATTTACTATATCTATGCAAGGTAAATATCATCGATGCCAGTAATAAGAAAGCTGTAACTTGATGCAATACTCCTAGCCATACTGGAACAAACAACAACAGGGTAAGCACTCCTAAAACAAATTGTACACCCACAAGTATTAACAATAGGTTGATTCCTCTTTTTTGAAGTAGTGTAGGAGTATTTTTTCTTGCCTTAAACCAAATAAAACCAATACATCCAACAACTACATAGGCCAAGTATCTGTGTATGAATTGAACGCCGCTTTTCCCCTCTACAAAATTTTTCCATAGCGGTTCTTGCTCTATGGTTACACTTTGGTGTATAAGCTCTCCGTCATTCATAAGTGGCCAATGGTTATGGATCCAACCGGCATCCAAACCTGCAACAAAGGCTCCCCAAATAATTTGTACCACAAGGATAACTAAACCGGCCCTTATTAGATTTCTAAGTGAGGTATGTATCTGTTTTTTTGTCGGATATATTAAATCCAGAGCAACCCAAAGGGTGTATGCAAATGTTAAAAATGCGGTTGTTAGGTGCATAGCGAGCCTGTAATGGCTTACATCTGGTCTATCTACCAGCCCACTTTTTACCATATACCAACCCAAAAAACCTTGAAAACTTCCCATACAAAGTAAAATCACGCATTTTTTTATAGTGGATTTTGTGAGTTGTTTGGTCACCAAGAAATACAAAAATGGAAGAAGAAATACCATTCCTATAACGCGCCCAATGACACGGTGTATCCATTCCCAAAAATAAATATCCTTAAACTCCTCAAGGGTCATGTTATAGTTGAGTTTTTGATATTCTGGGTATTGCTTGTATAGGTCAAAGGCCTCATTCCATTGCAAGGTATTTGTTGGAGGAATGATACCTGCTATGAGTTTGTAATTTGAGATAGACAAACCAGAATGTGTCAGGCGAGTAATCCCTCCTACAATTACCATTATAAAAATAAGAGCACAGCCCGTTAACAGCCAATAAATTACTTTTTTATTGTCTTTCATACGATTGTTTTTAATCCTAGTTTTGCTCCTTTTTCTATCATATATGCTTTTGCAGCCTCATACTCATTGGGTATGTCTCCCTCTAAGATGGCTTCTTTTATAGCATCTTTAATTTGTCCAATCTCACGGCAGGGTGATAAACCAAAAGTCTTCATGATTTCTTGGCCACTCACTGGAGGCTGGAAATTACGGATACTATCACGCTTCTCTACCTCAATAATTTTAGCTCGCACCCTTTTAAAATTATGATGGTACATTTTAAATTTAACAGGATTTTTGGTGGTGATATCTGCCTCACAAAGTGTCATTAAATCTTCCACACGCTCACCAGCATCAAAAACCAATCGTCTAACAGCGCTATCTGTTACCTCACTGGCAAGTACTATAGGGCGCGAGCTCATAAGCACCATTTTTTGGACAAACTTCATTTTCTCATTCAGTGGCATTTTCAACCTTTTAAAGAGGGTATATACCATTTTGGCTCCTACAAACTCATGGGCATGAAATGTCCATCCAATTTTTTTATCAAAACGCTTTGTGGGAGCTTTACCAATATCATGGAGTAGTGCGGCCCAACGCAGCCAAAGATCATCAGTGGTTTTTGCAATGTTATCAACCACCTCAAGGGTGTGCCAAAAGTTATCTTTATGACGTTGACCTTCTTTTTCATCAATGCCTTGCAGGGCAACTAGCTCTGGCAGTATCAGCGGCAATAGTGTTGTTTTGTGGAGCAGTGAAAATCCTTTTGAGGGTTTTTGACAGGCTAAAATTTTATGTAATTCATCAACAATACGCTCTTTGGAGATGATGTTAATTCTATGTGCATTTCTAGTGATGGCCTCTAAGGAATCTTTTTCAATAATAAAATCTAGCTGTGTTGCAAACCTTATGGCCCGCATCATTCTCAGTGGATCATCGCTGTAGGTGATATCAGGATCTTTTGGGGTGCGTATTGTTTTTTGTTTGAGATCTTCAACTCCGTTAAAGGGGTCTAAAAGCATCCCAAAACTATCCTGGCTTAAGCTAAGGGCTAGAGCATTTATGGTAAAATCTCTACGGTTTTGATCATCTTCAAGGGATCCGTTTTCTACCTTAGGATTTCTGCTGTCTTGTTGGTAAGATTCTTTACGAGCTCCTACAAACTCTAATTCTATGGTGCCCGTTTTTAACATTGCTGTTCCATAATTTTTAAAGACAGAAACACTTGGTTTTTCGGGCAATAATTTTGATACTTCTTTTGCTAGAGAAATTCCTGAGCCAACACAAACAATATCTATGTCTTTTGGATGACCTCTCTCTAAAATGAAATCGCGAACAAACCCTCCAATAACGTAGGCGTCCAGGCCAAGGTTTGATGCTGCCTTAGAAACGGTTTTAAATATTGGATGTTGCAGTGCCTTAGCATGTGATGTTTGTCCCACGTAATTGCATATTTATTTGCTTTTGCAAAGGTATGCTATAGGGCTTAAAAACCGAAGTGAATTTTCACTATTTACACATTTATTCTCGTATAATTGTTACCTGTCCATCCATGGTTAATTTTATAATAGTAGATGGGTTATGTGATTTTTTAGTTCTGTCAAAATCAACAACATAATCTACTGACTCTAAAATTTCAGGAGATATTTCTTTGAAAGTCATGGGTGTTTTTTGACCACTTATATTGGCAGAGGTAGATACAATAGGCCTTCTAAATTTGCGAACAAGTGTTTTTGCAAACGTATCATTTACTACCCGAATGGCAAGCGAATTATCTGGGGCTATGATGTTTTGAGAAACTCTAATGGGATCATCATAGATAATGGTGGTTGGTTTGTTAGCATATTTTAATATATCATAGGCCACCTCAGGAATCTGTTCTACAAATTGGTTTAGCATTTTAAAATCATGAACTAGACAGATCATAGATTTGCTGTCTTCTCGTTGTTTTAATTTATATATGTTGTCTATTGCCTGTGGATTTGAAGAATCACAGCCAATTCCCCAAACAGTATCCGTAGGGTATACAATTAGCCCCCCTTTTTTTAGAACAGCAAGTGCTTTTTCTATTTCACTCTTTAGATTTTCCATAGCTTTATTTGGTAAATAAAATATCGTCTGCAACGTTGTTTTTCTCAAGTAGTTTTAAATGTTCTAAAAGTTGTTTTTCTTGACCAGAGATATTAAAATTTGTATTGTCTTTCAGAAAAACTGCTTTAGAGAAATGAGGTGTTATTTTTTTTAAAAAATCTTCAACCGTGGTGTTTGATACATTCTGCAAATGATGGGGCACAAATTCTATGTATAAAAACCTAGTTTTAGATAATGAGTCCTGCATTCCTTTTAGGGCAAAAAATTCTGCGCCTTCAATATCCATAATAATACCAGTGGGCTTTGTAAGGCTTTGCTCTTTAATAAATGGATCTAGTGCCACCATGTCAACCTCTACTTGTTTAGGACTGTCATAATTATAGAGGATGGAGTCTTTAATTGGTTTTATTTTACTCCCTCCAGTATTGACCGTGTTTTGGTAAAAAGTTACCTTTTTTGCACCATCCCCAACGGCTTTATTAAACACAATGGCGTTGGTAATTTTGTTTAGGCATATATTGGCTTTTAGAAACCAAAAAGTATTCTCATTGGCCTCAAAGCCTACTACTGTTTTTATTTTTTTTGCAATAGGGACCAACAGAGTACCAACATGAGTGCCAATAAAGTAAATAACATCATCTGGGTTGGTTTGCTCTAAAAGTCTTTGGATTTCTGTAAAATTCCAGTGTCCTTTAAAACCTAAATTTTTTCCTATGGTAAGGTCTGAAATAGGAAGGGCCATGTATCCATTTTTAGAATCATACACAATTCCCTTGGCGTGAGGACCAAAAGTTTTCTCTCTTTTTTTTGATTTTAGCGTTCTAAAAAAATATTTTAGTTTTTTGCTCATACAACGGGTCAGGGGTTTTTTAAAAACCGAATGGTTTGTTTTTGCTTTAAAGAATACTTTAAAGATACCCCTTTTATGATTACTGGAAGTAAAAACCATTTTCTGGGTTTAAAAGGTAGGGTTACTACATAGTACAATTGCACTATTTTATAGTGTAAAAAAGAATAATGTTTCTTGATTACGTATAATTCAGACAACATAGCTTCTTTGCTAATTGCTTTAGATGCTTTTGAGCTTTTTCCTTGAAAATGTTGAAATTTTGCTTGTGGTACAAGGGCAGCTTCTACAGCTATTTTTTCTAATTTTTTGGCAAAGTCCATTTCTTCTGAATACAAGAAAAGGTTGGTGTCAAAGCCTCCAATTTCTGAAAAGCAATGGGTTCTAAAAAATAGAAAAGCTCCGTTTGGCGAGGTGATTCTTATGGCTTTTTTATAGGCCTTGTTCCTTCTAGGAAATTTCACAGGATTTATTCTCTCCAAGATCTTTTTACCAAGTAACAACTTCCAAAATGTTTTATAGTGATGAAAAGAAGGAGAAAAATTTCCGTGCTCATCAAAGTTTTGTGCTGTAGCAAGTCCTACTTTTGGGTGGGTGTCCAAATACTGGGTGAGATGTGTCAAACAATCATTTAAAAAAATAGAATCATTGTTCAGACATAAAAAATACCTTGCATCCACAAACGGTAAAGACTCCATGTGGCCACCCCCAAAACCTTTGTTAATAGGGCTTCTGTGTAGTGTGATGTTTTTTTGGTCTTGCAGGTTGTCTACTAGATAACGAAAATCATCTGGCTCAGAATTATTGTCTACAACAATAATAGCATAATTCAAATCCTTTGAGGTGTGAGCGATTATTGAATCGATACAGGCAATGGTATACCTTGCGGTATTGTAATTAATGATACTAATGGCAACATCTGTCATATTGTAAAATTAGGATAAAATAGATTGATACACCTCAATATATTGCTTTGCTGTTTCATTCCAATCAAAACTTTTAGCTCTAGATTTATACCACTTGGTGTAAAAATCTTTTTTAAGGGCATATTTTTTCATTCCTCCTTTAACGACCTCAGCCATGTGCTGTGGGCTATGATTTTCCCAATAAAAACTATGCTCCCCGCCAATTTCAGGCAAAGAGGTATTGTTGGATATAAAAATGGGTTTGCCAAAAGCCATGGCTTCAATAGGAGGGATGCCAAAACCTTCTCTTAGGGAGGGAAATACAAAACCCTCGCAATGTTGTAGATAATATTTCTTGGCAATATCCTCAATTTTACCCGTTAGGTACAGGCGATGGGCAACGCCTATTTTTTTTGCTAGAGCCTTTAGTTTTTTAGCATACTCAGTGGAGTTATCTCCCGCCAACACCAAATCATACTCTGGTAAAAGTGTTAGCATAGCTACCAAACTCATAAAATTTTTACGCTCACTAAAGGCTCCTATTGAAAATAAAAACCTGTGCTTTGGAAGCTGTTTTGGCACAAAACCTTTTGGTAGGTCTGTAGCCGTGATGGTATTCCCATTATAAATTACATATTGTGGCACATCAGGTACATTAAAATGAGCATGTGTGTCTTTTTTTGCAAATTCAGAGATGTATACAATAGCCGTAGAGCGTTTTAGTTTTTGGTTGAATCTGTCTCTTAGAGCGCATTTTTGGTGTGGGGGTGTTTGTGTGGCAAAATGTACATCGTGAACAGTCAATAAATAAGGAGTATTGAAAAAAGGCTCAATTTTAATGTTTTGATTCAAACAATGCCACAGGTCATACTTTTTTTTAATTCTAAAGGCTTTGTGACGAGAAATACTATGGTATTTTCTATAAGTAAAGACCTGGCCAAACTCCTGTTTTAATACAGCTATATCTTTTGCATGTAATACAAAGCTAAACCCTGGTGTTGGTTGTTTAGCAAGGGCTTTTACAAGATGATAGTTGAATTGACCAAACCCTGAAAATATATTTTTTAGATTATGAGATTCTAGAAATACCTGTTTCATATTTATTTAATATTTCGGTACAATAGCCATAGGTTTACATATCTTTTAAACACAGAAAAGGCACTAACATAGGCCAATATAAAACCTCTTTTCCCGTCAAGAATCCCTAGTTTAAAAAAATATTGATTGGCAAACCGCCACCAGGGTCTAAAAAAGAAATGGTATAATTTTGGTTGTACTCCCTTTTTGTACAACATCTTTGCTTTTAAAGCGCTGTAGTGGTGCATCTTTGCTGTGTAGTTATCAAAGCTAGAGTAGCTGTAATGTGGTAGTTTGTTTTTTAATGTTGCAGTTCCTCCATTGGCTTGCATTACCTCATGGACAAGGTTTTGATTATAAGAACAGTAATTTTTATTAAACAGGCGAATCACATGATCATTTTGCAGACCACTAAATTTAATTTTCTTGCCCATAAAATAAAATTCCCTTTTCACATAATAGGCAATGGCTTTGGGATCTTTAAGGGTATTAATGATTTCTTGTGATAGTTGTTTTGTTATTTTTTCATCTGGATCAAAAAAGACAATCCAGTCATGAGAAGCTTTTGAGATTGCTGCATTTTTTTGAGATGAAAAATCATCGAATGTTCTTTCAAAGACTTTTACTTTTTTATTCTCTTTAGCAACGACAACTGTATTATCGGTGCTGTAAGAATCTAAAACAATGATTTCATGGGCAAACCATAGACTCTCTAAAAAAGCGGGGAGTGCCTTTTGCTCATTAAGGGTAATGATAACGGCAGAAATTTTTGTTTGGTTTTTCAATCTAGCAATCTTATTTGTGTAAAAATACTCAATTTAAAGCTATAAAATAAAGCCAATACCCCTGGTGTATGACCATTAGATTACTTCATGGATTTGTGGAGCAAACTGAGTTTTACATATCTCTGAAAAACACCATAAGCATTCACACTAGCTACTGTGAGCCCCGGAATTCCATCTTTATACCCTCCTTTAATGATGTATGATTTGAAAAACCGAAACATGGGTTTCAACCAAAAGTGGAGCCAAGTAGCTCTCTTACCCTTTGCATACAATTGTTTGGCTTGAAACCATGCATACCTCTCTTTTTTTGTAATGTAGCTATGCAAGTCCTTGTATGTGTAATGAAGCATCTTGTTTTTAAGGGTTCCTATAGAGCCCTTGCAGATTAGTTTTTCATGCACTTCTCCTTGGTAGTATGCCCCTTCTTTCCTTACCAATCTGAGCACATTATCGCTGTGGCTGTATAGAAAACGATTCATGTAAAAATGAGGGAAATTTATCTTATACCCAGAGTGTGTTGGGTTTTGTAAGGTTTGTAAAATTTCTTTTTTTAAAGATTGAGTAACCCGCTCATCTGCATCCAAAAATAAAACCCACTGGCCTTTTGCATGTTTTAATGCCTCGTTTTTTTGATTACTGAAATTATCAAACTCCCGGTAAATAATGTTATCTACAAAAGGTTTTGCTATTGAAATAGTTGCATCCTCACTAAAAGAGTCTATCAGAATAATCTCATCTGCAAAAGCAACACTTTTTAAAGCATCTTGTATGTAACCTTCTTCATTGAAAGTAGGAATGATCACTGTTAATGTTGGAGCTTTATGCATGCCAAGCAAAGGTACTAAAATTAGATTTTAGACACTTGTTTATGTAACATTCAAACACTATTGGCACACCAGGTATTTTTTACATCATCTAGGCAGCTCATTACACATCTTACTATTTTTACCCTACAACTCATGTAAGGTGTGGGGGTTTATATTTCTAAAAACAAACACAAAATCTAGTATATTTGCACACATGAAAACAATAGACACCTCTATTATTATAAGTACCTATAATAACACTCAGTGGCTAGAGAAAGTATTATATGGATATAATAATCAAACCTACAGGTTGTTTGAGATTATTATTGCTGATGACGGTTCTGGTCCTCAAACAAAAGCCCTTTTAGAGCGTCTACAAAAAGAAGTTTTTTATCCTATCATTCATGTTTGGCATGAGGATAATGGTTTTCAAAAATCTGAGATTTTAAATAAAGCAGTCATCAAGTGTTCTACCGCTTACACCATAATGAGTGATGGTGATTGTATACCAAGAGAAGACTTTGTTGAACAACATGTAAAATTTAGAGAAGAAGGTTGTTTTTTATCAGGGGGGTATTTTATGTTGCCCATGGATATATCGCAAAAAATTGACAAAGAAGATATTTATGCTGGTCGCTGCTTTGATTTAAAATGGCTCAAAGAAAATGGGCTGCAAACCTCTTTTAAAAATAGCAAGCTTACTGCAAAGCCAATAACTGCCTCCATTTTAAATTTAATAACTCCCACCAATGCAAGCTGGAATGGCCACAATGCCTCAGGATGGACCAAAGATATCATTGCCGTAAATGGTCTTAATGAACAAATGCAGTACGGAGGTCAAGATAGAGAGCTAGGAGAGCGATTGTTTAATTCAGGTATCACAAGCAAGCAAATACGCTATAATGCTATTGTAGTGCATTTAGATCATCCAAGGGGATATAAAAATGAAGTTTCTATAATGAAGAATCAATCTATACGTAGAGAAACCCGTGAGTTACAAAAAAAATGGACTGCTCATGGAATTTTAAAAGACACCTATATCAAAGCGCCGGTCTCTATCATATTGAGTACCTACAATCAGCCACTGTGGTTAGAGAAATCACTTTGGGGTTATGAGCAGCAAGATATTAAAGATTTTGAAATCGTTATTGCAGACGATGGATCTACACAAGAAACTACTGATTTAATCAAACAATTTCAGAAAGCCTCTTCTTTGCGAATCAAACATGTTTGGCAAAAGGACGATGGGTTTCAGAAAACCAAAATTTTAAACAAAGCCATTATTGCCAGTGAAGGGGAGTACCTAATTTTTAGTGATGGAGATTGTATTCCCAGAAAAGACTTTGTGTACAAGCACCTTAAATACAGAAAGCCAAAGCATTTTCTCTCTGGGGGGTATTACAAATTATCGCAACAGATAAGCGACGCCCTCACTAAAGAAAACATTGACTCTCAATCTTGTTTTGATGCAAACTGGTTATTAGAAAACGGCCAGCCAAAAAACTTTAAAATAAACAAATTAACTTCACACGGTACCAAAGAGGTAATGCTCAATACTTTTACCACCACCACACCAACTTGGGATGGTAATAACGCCTCTGGGTGGCGTGAAGACATCTTAGCGGTCAATGGTTTTGATTCTAGAATGCAGTATGGTGGTGAAGATAGAGAGTTGGGAGAGCGTTTAACAAATTATGGAGTACAAGGTATCCAAATACGGTACAGCGCCGTGGCGGTTCATTTAGAGCACCAGCGGGGTTATGTTACTCAAGATATGATAGATAAAAATAAGATCATTCGTGCCCATACGCGAAAACAAAATATTGTTTGGACGCCCTACGGTATTGCCTCTGCAAAAACGACAAAAGATGCTAAAAGTACTATTGGCTGAGGTGCTTTTGTAAAAAAGGGTTAAGCTTTTTAAGGATCATTTGGGGAGTCAGTTTTTGATACAACATACTTGGGTTCTTTTCTATTTTTCTAGTCTGTTCTTGGGTAAAACTTTTAAATAAATCTGGTTGTTCTTCCAACAAATGTATCGAATCATGGGCGTCTTTGTCTTCAAAACTGCACCAGCTCTCTTTATTGATATAGGGTGAGTAAATGGTAAAAGTTGGAATATGTAATGCCTTGGTAATGTGCACACTACCCCCTTCATTGGCAACTAAAACATCACATGAGTTCATAAGGCAAATAAAACCTCTTATAGAATCTTCATAGATATCCATGTTTATGTACTGCTTATCTGTACACATGTTGTAGATCTCTTGTGCCGCCTGTTTTTGATGTGGGGCATAGTTAAATAAAATGGTTGCTTTGTAGGTTTTTGTTATAAAATCTATAAGTGCTACTATGTAGGGATACGGCATTGATTTTTTTGGAGTGCTTCCCAAGACCCCAAGCATAATAATAGGTTTTGTTAGCTCTTTTGTAGGAGCATATTGTGTTTCTTTCTCTGTTAAAAAAATCTTTGGCTTATAGGTTGGATTTGGCAAGTCAAACACAGAGGTAATCATGTTTATTTTATCCTCGATTGCTTTTCCGCAATTTTTAGAGCGTTGCTTTAAATAACTAATTGGATGAGTATAAAAAGGTAGCTTTAGTTTTTTATGAGCCCGTTTTTGGCCAATTCTAATTGGGGCACCAGAATACAAACACATAAGCCTGCTTTGTAATTTAGAGTAGGGATCAAAAATAATGGCATACTTTTGAGCTCTTATATAGCGCATCATTTTAAATAACTCAACAGGTTTTTTTAATACCTTTTCTTGCACTGAAATAATACGATCTATATCAGGATTATTTTCTAATACACCCACCGTATAATCGTATACAAAATAGGTGACATGACTTTTTGGAAATACCTTTTTAATATTATTGGCAATCACTGAGCTTATCAGCACATCACCAATTCGCTTATTTTGTATTACAAGTATTTGTTTGAGTTCCATTATCTTCGCAAAATAGCTTTTTTTTAAACGTATTTAAAATTTATTAATGTCATTAAACCTTACCATACATCCTAAATATGCTAGCTCAGAAGAAGCTATTACATGTTTTCTTGCAGATTTTGAACAAGCTGGGGAGTATCTTACAAAAGGAGATAGGAATGTCATTAAAAAAGCTACAATTAATGGGCTTACCCTAACGATTAAAAAATTTAAAACGCCACATTTTTTTCAGGCCTTGGTGTATACATACCTAAGAAAAAGCAAAGCGAGGCGTTCTTTTGAGTATGCAAAAAAGCTTATTGGATATGGAATCAATACACCCTTTCCTATTGCTTATGCAGAGCGTTTTAATTGGGGTCTTAAAGAGAGTTATTATGTGAGTGAATTTATAGATTATGACCTAGATTTTAGAGTTCTCAATCATAAGCCCTTGTATCCCAACAGAGATGAGATTTTAACCCAGTTTGCAACCTTTACTTTTAAGCTACACGAAAACGATATTAATTTTCTAGATCATTCTCCAGGAAATACTTTGATTACAATATCAGAAAATAACACCTATGATTTTTATTTAATAGATTTAAATAGAATGCGTTTTGAGCCAATGTCTTTAAACAAGCGAATGTATAACTTCAGACGTATGTGGTTATCAAAAAAAATGGTACGTATTATAGCCACCCAATATGCCGTACTGTACAATGTACCCTTTGCCAAAATACACCATCTTTTGCTCTCTTACAGCAAAAATTTTCAAGGCAAGGCAAACAAAAGAAAGCTTCGTAAATCAAAACGAAGGCTGTTATAAATCACGACGTTTTAAAATTAGGTAAGACCCATAAACAAACACTGTGGTCCAAACCAGGCAAATAAGGATAGAATACCAAGGCACATCGTATGATTTTTCAAAACTCTCTCCAACTTGACTCGCGAGTGTTTGAACGGCCCCAAGTCTTGTAAAAGGTTCAGAAATAAGGTCAGACATCGCATTGAGTGGAAGTAGGTTGTACACATTGTCTATAAGGTTGATGTCTTTTTTGTTTTTTAGGTAGCTAAATACAATAAAAATAAAGCCTTCAAACACCTGCCAAACTCCTAAAAAACCTAATGCAAAAGCAGATCTTTTTATCCAGATTCCCAAAAACATACACATGCTAAAAAAGGTAGTTAATTTTATAAAATACCCTAGTAGGTATTGCAAATCTGTAAATACAATACTAATCTCTGTAAAGTCACTAAATACCAGGCCTAACGTTAGGGTTACAACAAACAAAAACACGCTGGAGATGATAGAAAAAAGAAGGACTGCTAAGAACTTTGATAGTATGAACTCTTTTTTACTTAAACCATCAATGAGGTTTTGTTTTAGGGTATTGTAACTGTATTCATTTGCCACAATAGATACAATAACAATGGCAAAAAATATTTTAAGCCACGCTACCATAAAACCATTGAAATGCCAAATAAATGGGAAATTAAAAATTCCTTGGTCTGCTATTCTAAAGTTGATACCTGCAAAATCAAACTCATAAGAGGCAATTAAAGAGATACATAAAATCAAGGAGCAATACACAATGGTAATAGTCTTTGCTGCTTTGTTGCGTTTTATTTTATCGATTTCTATGGAGAGTAACCTAAGCATGATATTTTAATTATTTATGTGTCCTGGGTTTTGAGTCAAGGCCAAGAATTTCTGTTCTAAAGATTCTTTTCTCTGCACAAGATGAGATAGGGTAATTCCTTTTTCAAACAAAAACGCATTGAGTTTTGCAGCGTCCATTTCTTGGGTAAGGTTGGCTACTAGATATGCTTGATTTTCTTTTATATTTTCAAACCAGGTGCTTTGTTCTAGGATTTTTTTAAGCCTTGGCATGTCACTACATTGCAGGGTTACAAAACCAAAACTTGTATTCATTTGATCAACTCTGCCCACGTACAGGCTTTTTCCTTTGCTTAACACTACTACATGAGTACATACTTTCTCTACCTCGTCCAAAAGATGAGACGCCAGTAGTATGGTTGTTCCATCTGATGCAATTTTTCTTATGATTTCTCGAATTTGATGGATCCCTTGGGGGTCTAAACCGTTTGTTGGTTCATCCAAAATTAAAATCTCTGGTGTGTTTAAAAGTGCAGATGCTATAGCAAGCCGTTGTTTCATACCCAATGAAAAACCTTTAAAAGCATCATCTTGACGATCTAAAAGACCTACAATATCCAATGATTTTTGAACCTGGCTTGTGGCAACTCCTTTTATTTTACAAACCAATTCAAGGTTTTGTTTGGCGCTCATGTAAGGATAGAAATTTGGCCGCTCAATAATAGCCCCCACTTTTTTTAGGGCATTATGTGTGGATACATCACCACCAAACCAAGAAAAACTCCCAGAGGTTTTATTAACTACATTAAGGACAATACCCAAAGTAGTAGATTTTCCACTCCCGTTGGGTCCTAAAATACCGTAGACATTCCCTTTTTCAATCGAGAAGGATAGGTTGTTTACCGCAGTGAGTCTACCAAATTTTTTGGTGAGGTTTTCAATAGTAAGAATTGGTTTCAAATACAGATATATTAGTGAGCTCTCTGTTTGACGATTTAGCTCGTTTATTGTTACATTTATTGAAAGATAATAAAAACAAACATTTGTTGTGAGTCAATTGCTTTAATTTAATCTTTGTATCAATACTTTGTTTATGAAAAAAGTTGTTTTAATTACAGGAGGATCTTCCGGAATAGGTAAGGCCATTGGTGAATATCTAATGGCTAAAAATTATAAGGTCTATGGAACAAGTAGAAACCCTAAAAACTTTAAAGACGGTTTTTCCTTTCCTTTATTGCCGCTAGATGTAACTGATATACAAAGCATTAAGTCCTGTGTGGCCATGCTGCTTGAAAAAGAGCCTACAATAGACATATTAATTAACAACGCTGGTGTTGGTATTACCGGACCCTTAGAGGAAACACCTATAGAGGAGATACAAAAGGCATTCTCAACAAATTTATATGGTCCTATACAAGTAACCAATCAAGTGCTACCAAGTATGCGAAAACAAAAAGGGGGACACATTATAAACATTACCTCAATTGCAGGATACATGGGCTTGCCCTTTAGGGGTGTTTACAGTGCCACTAAAGCAGCTCTAGAAATTACCACTGAGGCCTATAGAATGGAATTGAAACAATTTGGTATCCAAGTGTCTAATGTTGCTCCCGGAGATTTTGCAACCAATATTGCTGCAGGAAGATATCATGCTCCTCAAAAATCTAACTCCCCATACAATCAAACCTATGGCGCGACGCTAAAAATGATGAATGATGATGTAGATAGTGGTCAAAACCCAAAAAAAATGGCTGAGGCTGTGTATCATATCATTAACAAAAAAACACCTAAAGTACGATATGCAGTAGGGGCCTTTTTACAAAAATTTTCCATTGTTTTAAAAAAGATATTACCTTCAAAAACCTACGAGAAAATACTCATGAAACATTACAAGCTCTAAAGGTATTTTTTTGCCTTGTCTTGTTGGTAGGAAACGGCATCTTTAAACTCAGTTTTCATTCGCTCTAACAATTGTTTTACGGGTAAAGAATCTTCAATAGAGGTAACTCCTTGACCTGCAGACCATATTGTCTTCCAAGCCTTGGCCTCTGTATCCAACTCTTTTCCAAAATCCACTTTTGCTTTGCTTTGTATTTGTTCTTGGGTAATTCCTGCTTTCTCTAAACTCTTACTCAAAAAGTTTGCACTAACTCCACTAATGGCAGCGGTGTAAGTAACATCTTTGGTCTGAGAATCAATAATCATGTCTTTATACTCCTTGTTGGCATTGCTTTCTGTGGTATTGATAAAACGCGTACCCATGTAGGCCAAATCTGCACCCATTTGCATGGCACTCGCTATATCTTGGCCTGTGCTTAGCCCACCTGATAAAAGTATATAGCCATTAAAAATCTTTTTAATTTCATTTATAAATGGAACTGGGTGAAGGGTTCCTGCGTGTCCTCCAGCCCCTGCACATACTAGAATTAAACCATCAACACCAGCCTCGATAGCTTTCTCTGCATGACGTCTTTTTATAACATCATGGAAAACCAAACCACCATAACTGTGTACTGCGTCAACCACAAGGCTAATTGCACCTAAGGAAGTAATAATTAGTGGGACCTGGTGTTTTACACACACTTGCAAATCTGGCTCCACTCTTGGGTTAGTAAAATGTACAATGAGATTCACACCAAAGGGTGCTGCTTTTTTACCGGTTTGTTTTTCCCAGGCTTCAAGCTCTGTTTTTATTTGTATGACCCACTGCTCGAAACCCTCAGTTGTTCGTTGGTTTAATGCCGGGAACGTACCTACTATACCATTTTTACATGCTTCGATAACTAGCTCTGGTCCTGAGATTAAAAACATAGGTGCTGCAACTAAAGGCAGGCTAAGATTGTTGGTAAATTGATTTTTATCCATAGTGGTAAATGTTTGATACTAATTTTTAAACCCTACTACAATTAAGGGGATGTGTTATTTTTTCTTAAACAGTTTGGTAAATCTTACAACAAAGGTATCAAGATCAAAAATACCTTGATCTGTTGTGGCTCTGTAGCTCAGCCAGATACTCAGGGGTAACATGATAAATGTACTAAGCCACGTGGCAATAAATGGGTGTAGGGTGCCGTCTTCGGCACTATTTTTTGCAAAAATCCCAATAAAATGGTAGGTTAAAAACAGTAGGATTGCAACAACCATAGGAAGCCCCATTCCACCTTTTCGGATAATAGCACCTAGTGGAGCTCCAACAAAAAATAAAATGATACATGCAATTGGCAATACCTGCTTATCATGTAAGGACATCTCATATTTGTTAAGGCGCTTTGTTTTTATTTTATAGGACTTTTTTTTAGAATTTATTGTTTGTAAGGTACTCTTAGCGTTGTTTAGAGCCATTTTAGCAATTTCTGTTTGTCTTTTTTCTGAAAACAAATCTAAATATGAGTGTAGGCTATCAGGTAGTTTTTTTGCTTTTGTCTTCTTGTTGTTGAATTTTGAGACACCTACTCTGTAATAGGTATTATTTGCAAATGTTTGAATGTCTTTAGTGTAATCCTTGGAGAGGGAATCTAATTCTACAAACAATTCTTTGATGTTAAACATGTTATGATTGCTTAGATCGTTCTCTCTATCAATATCTGTATCGTTTAATTCTGTAAGATCTATATTAACGATGTATTGCTTGAAATCTGTTTTAGCAAAAGGCATTCGCTTTTGTTTTCTGAGGTCTTTTTCTTGCACATCTTCATATCTAGAACCATCATTTAGTATCAAAGACAAGGTGTTACTTCCTTCTTTACTTTTAAATTCTCCGCTTTGAGCGATGGTTACTATATAGTTTCCGTAAGGTTTTGATGGATTTTTTTCATGAATAATAACACCAGTAAGAAACTCGTTGTTTTCTCCGTATTTATCATCTACTTTAATGTTAAAGCCTTCTCCAATTTGACTGAACTGACCTTCACTAATAACCATTGATGGGCTCATTTGAGCAAGGTTTCTTCGCAGATTTTGCCATTTATATTCAGAATAAGGGATGATGTTATTAGCAAAGAAAAAAGCCGTTAGTGCCAATATAGAAATAAAAACAGTGAGACTTCTCATAGCCCTTTGTAGCGAAATACCTGTAGATTTCATTGCTGCAAATTCATATCGCTCAGAAAAACCTCCAAATACCATCAATGAGGTAACTAATATAGTGAGGGGTAACACCAGCGGTATGAGCTTTGGAGTGAAGAACCATAAAAACTTTAAAATGATAAAAAAGTCAATGTCTTTGCCAGCCAACTCTGCGATGTACAGCCAAATGGTTTGTAACACAAAAATAAACATCAAAATAACAAAGACGCTAAAAAACGTCTTTAGGTAAGAGATCAATATGTATCTATCTAGTATTTTCACTCCAAAAGATTAATCAAGCCTGTTTATATAATACCCCTCTTTTGTATACGTATCTTGGTCAAAAGTAAATAAGCTGCCAGAAAGGGATTGGTTGGTTTTAAAAGACAATACAGTTATGGTATATTTTGTTCCTTTACTGTCTATCTGAATTAGTTTATGGATGTGTTTTGTTTTTTTATCGATACCTAGATAAATTTTCTTGATTTCAGCATTACTGTCAATAGGAGTTAATTTCACAAACTGAATTTTTCTTCCTTTTACACTTTCAACAATGCCCATTTTAGAATCATAACCCTCTTCGTAAAATGTCAGCATTTGAGATGGCGTGATGTCTTTCTCATCCTCTGGGTTGTATAAAGATATGGTGACCTCCTGGTCTTCAGGAACAATAGTGTATATAAAACTGCCGTCAAACATGCGAGTAATATCAAGCATGTTGATTACATACTTGTCGTTTAAAAGAGTTAGGTCTCCAGTAGTTTGTTGACTAACTCCTTCTTTTTGATTGTCAAGATTATACTTAAATTCAATCTGTATATTGTCATAACTTCTAACTTTATCAGAAACTTCCTCAAGCAGTGCCTTAGCTTGTTGGCCAAAGCAGGTGCTAGAAACTAAAATAATAAGAATGCTAATACGTATTTTCATGATGTTATTCGTTTTCTAGTAATTGGTTTAAAGCCTCAAGGGTAGGTACAGATACGCTTCTGGCTTTGCTACCTTCAAAAGGCCCAACAATACCAGCGGCCTCTAACTGGTCGATAATTCTTCCGGCACGATTGTATCCTAATTTAAGTTTACGTTGTAATAAAGAAGCTGATCCTTGTTGTGCAATAACTAGTACCTCAGCAGCTTCTCTAAACATCACATCACGCTCATTGATATTGTTATCAAGATTTGTGCCACCTTCCTCGCTTATATATTCTGGTAAAATATAGGCATCTGGGTAGGCTTTTTGACCACCAATATAATCTGTTATATCTGCTATTTCTGGGGTATCTACAAAAGCACATTGTATTCTTACCAGATCATTTCCTTGGGTGTAGAGCATATCGCCTCGGCCAATTAATTGATCTGCACCTCCACTATCTAGGATAGTGCGAGAATCTATTTTACTTGTTACCCTAAAGGCGATACGAGCTGGGAAATTAGCTTTAATGATTCCTGTTATTACATTTACTGAGGGACGTTGTGTGGCAACAATAAGGTGAATACCAATCGCACGAGCCAATTGTGCTAGCCTGGCTATTGGGGTTTCTACCTCTTTTCCTGCCGTCATTATTAAATCAGCAAATTCATCAATAACAAGCACTATATAGGGTAAGTATCTGTGATCTTCCTCTGGATTTAATTTTCGTTCTTTAAACTTGGTATTGTACTCTTTGATGTTACGCACATAAGCATTTTTGAGTAGATCATAGCGCTTATCCATCTCTACACACAGAGAGTTTAGGGTTGTAATTACTTTATTAGTGTCTGTAATAATAGCATCTTCATCTCCAGGTAATTTCGCTAGGTAATGACGTTCAATTTTATTAAATAAAGTAAGTTCTACCTTTTTTGGATCAACCAGTACAAATTTTACCTCAGCTGGGTGTTTTTTATATAAAAGTGAGGTAAGTATCGCATTAAGCCCTACCGATTTACCTTGCCCTGTGGCACCTGCCATGAGTAGGTGTGGCATTTTTGCTAAATCCACAACAAAGGTTTCATTGCTTATGGTTTTACCCAGTGCAAGTGGTAATTCCATTTCTGCGTTCTGAAATTTTGGAGACGCAATGGTAGTCCTCATGGAAACCGTTTTTGGATTTTTATTTGGTACTTCAATACCAATGGTACCGCGTCCAGGAATGGGGGCTATGATTCGTATCCCAAGAGCAGATAGAGAAAGGGCAATGTCATCCTCTAGGTTTTTAATTTTTGATATCCGTATTCCAGCCTCAGGAACAATTTCATATAGAGTAACAGTAGGTCCCACGGTAGCTTTTATACTGGCAATTCCAATTTTATAGTTATTGAGAGTTTCAACAATACGATTTTTATTTTCTTCAAGCTCTTCTTGATTGATAGTGATACCCTGCCCAGAGGTGTAGTCCTTTAGCAATTCTATGGTTGGAAATTTATAGTTGCTAAGCTCGAGGGTTGGGTCAAACTCTCCAAAATCTTTTACAAGTTTATCACTTAAGTTTTCTACAACAACCTCTTCTTCTTTAGCCTGTTGTATCTCCATGGATAGCTCCTGTTCTTTAGCCTCTTTTGTAGGACTTTGTTGCGTATTTTTTATTGGCGCTTCACTGGAGATCTCTACGCTTTGTTGTGTTGGATCTGTATTTTGGGTGGTAGTTGTTTGTAAGGGTATTTCTGTTTGGGTTGTGAGATTGCTATCTGTATCAACATCAGTAAGGGTGTTTGCCTGATTTCCATCTAAAGTAGTAGGAGACTGGTTGAAATCATCGGCGATGTCTTTTTTTGTTTTTCTTAAACTACTGATAATCTTATCTGGAGTTATACCCAACCGTACCACTAAATATACAATGGCAAAGAATGTCATGGAGAGTACCGTTCCAATAAAACCCATGTAGTCTTGCATAAGATCATTTAACTCAAATCCAATAACACCACTTAAAATAGAACTATTACCGCTAAAAAAACCAAAAAATACAGAGAGCCATATCATCAATAATATACCCCAAAACCAGAACTTTCTCAGTCGTTTTTTTGTCAAATCAAAAAACAGGTAGACCCCCGTTAGGGTCATCAAGCTAGCAAAAATATACCCCGAAATACCAAATCCTTGATATATAGACACATATGCAATGTTACTCCCAAAAGTACTAAGCCAGTTTTCTGTTTTTAAATCTCTATCTGCAATTCCTACAATGCTTTGATCTGCCTGCCAAGTAAAAAGAAAAGACGTAAAAGAAAATAAAAACGCAATCCCAAGTAGGGCTAAGAAACTTCCAAGCAATACTTTTTGCTGTTTAGATAAAGAAAGGGAGATGGGTTTTCTTGGCTGTTTTTGTTTTTTTGGTCTATTTGTTTTCTTTAAAGCCATGAAGTATGAGGTGTCTTAAACAAAAATACAAATTGTTATGAGTTCTATTGTATTTTATTTTTAAATAATAATTTTCAACTATTAAAGATTAAATATAAGCTAAAAGTCGTTTTTTAAAAGCACCCTTTTAAATTAGAGCATCCAGAGCAGCTTGGTAATTTGGTTCTTGACCAATCTCTGGAACCTGTTCTGAGTATAAGACAGTATTTTTTTCATCTAAAACAATAACAACCCTGGCGTGTAAATTAGCAAATGGACCATCTGCCATGGTAAGCCCGTAGGCGTCTCCAAAACTCCCGTATTTAAAGTCACTTAGCATTTCAAGATTGTCAATTGCTTCTGCTGCACAAAAACGCGCTTGAGCAAAAGGTAGGTCTCTGGATATACAAAGTACTTGTGTGTTTTCAAGAGCTGCCCCACGAGTGTTAAATTTTTTTATTGAAGCTCCACACACCGCCGTATCTACACTAGGAAAGATGTTTAATATTTTTCTTTTGCCAGAAAAATCTGATATGTTTTTTGAGGATAAATCTGCAGCTGTAAGGGTGAAATCTGGAGCTGTTGTTCCAATTTTAGGGAGTGTTCCAACGGTGGTTACAGGATTTCCACCAAGCGTTATGTGAGCCATATTTGTATGATTTTGTAAAGTTTTATAATGATACTTGTTTAGGGTGTTTTAACATGCGAATTTTTATCTTAAATGCTGCAAATATAAGCGTCATAAATGGGCTAAGCCAGTTAAAGATAGCAAACATAAAATACTCACCAACACCAACTCCTAGCACATCACTTTGGTAGGCTCCACATGTATTCCACGGTATAAGTACAGAGGTGACCGTACCAGAATCTTCGAGAGTTCTTGATAGATTTTCTGGAGCAAGATTTTTGTCTTGGTAGGCCTTTTTAAACATTTTCCCTGGTATAACTAGTGCAAGGTATTGATCACTTGCTATTACATTTAATCCAAAACAACTTACTACTGTGGTTGCAAACAAACCAAATACACTGGAGGCCATTTTCAGTAATGCCTTTGTAATGCTGGCCAGTGCGCCAATACCGTCCATAACACCCCCAAAAACCATGGCAGCGGTAATAAGTAAAATAGTCCATAACATACCAACAAGCCCACCAGAGCTAAATAACTCATTTAAAGTTTCATTAGGTGTTTCTATAGCAGTGTCACTTAAGATAGCTTGAGAAAGTGCTCCAATTGTTGAATCAGAAACCCTAACTAAAATTTCTGGTTGAAAAATAACTGCAAAAATTGCAGCAAAGACAACTCCACTTAACAAAGATATTAGTGGGTTTATTTTAAGTACAATAAGTGCAATCACTAAAAGAGGAACTAAAAATAACCATCCTGTGGTATTAAAAGTTGCCTCTATGGTTTGTAAAAGGTTGCTTATATCTGCCTCACCAGAGGTTTCTATGGTCATACTTAAGATAGAAAATACAACAAGAGTGATTGTGATAGTTGGCACAGTGGTATAAGCCATGTATTTTATGTGTGTAAATAAATCTGTACCTGCCATGGCGGGTGCAAGATTTGTGGTATCACTAAGTGGAGACATTTTATCTCCAAAATAGGCTCCAGAGATCACAGCTCCTGCAATCATTCCTGGATCAATACCAAGGGCGGTTCCTATACCAACAAGGGCAATACCAACGGTAGCTGAGGTAGTCCAAGAGCTTCCTGTAGCGATAGATATAATAGCCGCGATGATAACGGAGGCGGGTAAAAATATTTCTGGACTCAATACCTGTAAGCCATAATAGACCATGGCGGGGATAATACCGCTCACAAGCCAAGTTCCAGCCAAGGCTCCAACAAGCATTAAAATTAAAATAGGCTTGTATACACTTTTAAGATTTTCAAGGACCTCCCTAATCATAACCCCAACAGATACCTTGTTGAAAAGACCAACAATTAAAGCAACTCCACCGCCAATAAGTAAGATAAATTGGTTGGAGTAATCACCAAGCCAAGCCCCGTCTTTAAAGAAAATATTATAAGCTAGCAAAGACATTAATATCACAACTGGTAGAAGTGCCTCCCAAATGCTTAGTTGTGGGTTGTCTTTGATTTTTTGCTCTTTAATTTCAATATCTGAGAGATTCTCTTGTGACATGGTACCGCTTTTTATTTGTTTTGTAATGTTACGATTTTGTAAAGATGTATGCAAATCAAAAAGAGAGCTATATTTTGATTTATTAGCTCTCTTTTAGTTGTTTTTTTGAAAGGTTTTATAAGACACCAACCTCTTTCATGCATTGACGCATGAGTTGGTAGGTGCGTTCTATATCATCATCAAGACCAATAGAGAAGCGAATAAGCCCTTCTGTAAGCCCCATTTGTGCTTGTTCCTCCTGCGGTATTTCAGAAGATGTTGAGGTGCCTGGTGCGCTAAATAATGTTTTGTAAAATCCTAAACTCACCGCAAGATACCCTACATTTTTCTCTTGCATTAGCTCCATTAGTTTATTGGCTTTTTCAAGACTTCCTGCATCAATGGTCAACATACCCCCGTAGCCATAGGTTGGATTCATCATATCATTGTATAGTTCATGCCCAGGATGAGATGGTAATCCTGGATAGACAGCACGTAGGCCATCTGCCTCAAACTTTTGAGCAAGGTATAAGGCGTTTTTACTGTGCTTTTGAATGCGGATGTGCAAGGTTCTTAGATTTTTTAAAATAGAAGCTGCACGAAGGCTATCCATGGATGCTCCCAGTAACATCATTGCACCATCATTTACATCACGCAAAGCATCTATGAGTTCTTGAGAGCCACAAACCACGCCCCCCATAGTATCACTACTACCGTTTATAAATTTTGTTAAACTATGCATGACAACATCTGCGCCCAATTTAATAGGGGAGAGGCTAAGTGGTGAGAAGGTGTTATCTACAAGTAGCTTTAGATTGTGTTTTTTTGCAATGGCTGCAAGTCCTTTTATGTCTGCTATTTCTAACAGTGGATTGCTGACACATTCACAAAATATAATTTTGGTCTTTGGAGTAATAGCAGCTTCAACAGCTTCCAAATTTGTGATATCCACAAAGGTAGTTTCAATACTTAGTTTTGGTGTAAAATTCTTTAAAAAAGCATAGGTGCCTCCATAAATTGTTCTGCTAGAGACTATATGGTCTGTGGCTTTACAAAATTGCAAAATCGTTGGAGTAATTGCTCCCATGCCACTTGCAGCAACATTGGCTGTTTGTGTTCCTTCCATGGCTGCAAGAGCCTCTCCTAAATACATGTTTGAGGGAGTAGTGTGCCTTGAGTATAAATAACAACCCTCTGTATTTCCCTCAAAGGTATCTAACATTTTTTTTGCTGATAGAAATGTGTAGGTCGATGCATCCGAGATAGAAGGATTCACACCCCCAGATTCTCCAAAAAACTGGAGATCTTGAATGCTGTTTGCCGGGTTAAAGTCTTTTTTGGCCATGAGTAAATGTGGTTTTAATTTTCAATATAACATCAAATATACGCTTATGATGAATAATAATTGCTAAAGAGTTTTAAATAAAGTAATATGTTCTATTAATTTAGTAAATAACTGTTTTTTATTCATTTAGTTGATGATGTATTGTGTATTTTTATGAAAATTTATCACCATGAAATTAGATCCAACAGATCTTTCTCTATTGCAATATTTGCAAGAGGATAGCAAACAAACAAATAAGCAATTGTCTTCCAGGCTTAATTTGTCTGTTACGGCTGTATATGAGCGTATAAAAAAATTGGAGCGCAATGGAGTAATTAAAAAGTATGTTGCTTTAGTAGAAAAAAAGCATCTTAATTTTGGGTTTATGGTTTTTTGTCATGTAAAACTCGCCCAACATACAGAAACTAATATTTCAGATTTTGAAGCAGGAGTATCTCAATTAGATGAGGTTTTAGAATGTTATCATGTGAGTGGAGAGTTTGACTACCTTTTAAAAGTTATGGTAAAGGATATGGACGCTTTTAGGCTTTTTATGACAAGTAAATTGACATCCCTTAGGCACATTGGCAGCACCCAGAGTTCTTTTACTATCAACGAAGTAAAAAACACCACAGCTTTAAAAGTTTCTAGAAATTTTAATTAACTACCTCCCTGTAAACTTCTGGGGGCATAAACTTTTAAACTTCTTTTCATAAGTGTACCTTTGTATTTAAGATTGGTATGTATCCAATCTATCCAAGCAAGATGTTAAATAAAAAATAGAGACTATGTCAAAGTATGATGTTGCAGTAATTGGTTCTGGTCCTGGCGGGTATGTAGCGGCAATTCGTTGCGCACAATTGGGTATGAAAACCGCAATTATCGAAAAATATAATACCCTTGGTGGTACCTGTCTAAATGTAGGTTGTATCCCAAGTAAAGCCCTTTTAGATTCATCCCATCACTATGAAGATGCCATGAAGCATTTTGAGGAGCATGGTATTGATATTCCTGGAGAGGTTAAAATTAATTTCAAAAAGATGATTGAAAGAAAAGCATCTGTGGTAGAACAAACCACCAAAGGAATTGATTTTTTAATGAATAAAAACAAAATTGATGTTTTTACGGGCGTAGGGTCTTTCAAGGATGCGACACATATCAACATAAAAGGAGAGACCTCTCAAACCATAGAGGCCACAAATACCATAATAGCTACGGGTAGCAAACCAGCAACACTTCCATTTATTACCCTGGACAAAGAACGTATTATTACCTCCACAGAAGCCCTTAGTCTTAAGGAGATACCTAAACACATGATTGTCATAGGTGGTGGTGTTATAGGATTAGAGCTAGGCCAGGTGTATAGAAGATTGGGCGCAGAGGTGTCTGTTATAGAATACATGGACAGAATTATTCCAACCATGGATACTGCCCAAAGTAAAGAACTGATGAAGGCTATGAAAAAACAAGGGGTTAAGTTTTTCTTGTCTCACAGGGTATCTGAGGTTTCAAGAAAGGCAGACCAAGTAACAGTTTTAGCCACAGATAAAAAAGATAAGCAAGTTACCTTTACTGGAGATTATTGTCTTGTCTGTGTAGGACGCCAAGCTTTCACAGAGGGTCTCTCCCTAGAAAAAGTAGGTGTTAAAGCCAATGAGAGAGGTCAAGTTGATGTCAATGATCATTTGCAAACAAATATTTCAAACATATACGCCATCGGTGATGTAGTGCGCGGGGCAATGTTAGCCCATAAAGCAGAAGAAGAGGGTGTAATGGTAGCCGAAATATTAGCAGGACAAAAACCACACATAGACTACAATCTAATTCCTGGTGTTGTATATACATGGCCAGAGGTAGCTAGTGTTGGAAAGACTGAAGCACAATTAAAAGAATCAAAAACTGCCTATAAAGCAGGCCAATTTCCTATGCGTGCCCTTGGTAGATCTAGAGCTAGCGGAGATACAGACGGCTTTGTAAAAATACTCAGTGATGCAACAACTGATGAGATATTAGGCGCTCACATGGTAGGTGCTCGTTGTGCAGATCTTATTGCAGAAATGGTAGTAGCCATGGAGTTTCGGGCCAGTGCAGAGGATATAGCACGTATGAGTCATGCTCATCCAACTTACGCAGAGGCTATCAAAGAAGCAGCCCTAGGAGCAACCGCAAATAGAGCGCTACACATATAAATACATTAATACAGTACATTAAATAATTCTAGGACATCAAACGGTGGTTGACCAAAATCATGCGTGCTTCTAGAATTATTTTTAGTTTGTTTTGGGATTCCTTTTCAATATCTTTAAAAAATGAAAAAAATTATAGCTTTTGCAGGAAGTAACAGCAGTACATCTATAAACCACGCCCTAGTAAGCCATGTGGCCTCTACCATAGAAAATTGCGAGGTAACCATACTTCGTCTCACAGACTATCCTTTACCTATGTATGGAAAAGACATTCAGGACAATGATGGATTTCCGGATGCTCTTTTGAGCCTGCTGGCTGTCATAAAAAAAGCAGATGGTGTTTTGATTTCTGTTAACGAGCATAACGGTAGTATTTCTGCATTTTTTAAAAATGTGATTGACTGGTTGTCTGTAGTTGATAGTAGTTATTTGAGCAGTGCAAAAGTGCTACTTTTTAGTACCTCTGAGGGAGCTCGAGGAGGTCAAACCGCCCTTAGATATCTTACAGATTTTTATGCAAGAAAAAAGGTGGAGGTTATTGACAGTATTGCATTTGCTAGTTTTAGTGATAATTTTGATGTAAAACAAGGGAAAATCACCAACCTTGAGCAAGCAAAAAAAATACAACAGGCTGTTGCCTTATTGATAGCTTCTTTATAGTGAAACGAAACACAAAAACTTTTACGGTCGCCTTAACAGATACCCTCAAGCAACAATTATTGCAATGGTCACAACAGTTTGATGAGGTTGCCTGGCTGGATTCTAATGAGCATGCCCAGACACATGGAAACTACAGCGCAATACTGGCTGTTGATGCTTTTACAGCACTTAAAACTGATTCCCAAAATGCCTTTGAAAAACTTGATGAATATCAAACAACAACAAAAGATTGGTTGTTTGGCTCTTTGAGTTATGATCTTAAAAACGATATAGAAGATTTAAGCTCAAAAAATATTGATGGCCCCGAATTTCCACAGATGTATTTTTTCCAGCCAAAGAAAGTGTTTCTTTTTACCCACAGCGAGGTAACTTTGTCATATCTCAATATGGTTGATGATGAGCTCCAGAGTGATTGGGAGGCTATTTTGGCTACCAGCCTACCTCAAAAAACTATTTCAAAACAACCCTTAACCCCGCAAGCAAGAACATCAAAACAGCGCTATCTACAAAAAGTTGATACCCTGTTGCAGCACATACAAAAGGGAGATGTCTATGAGGCTAATTTTTGTCAAGAATTTTTTTGTGAAGGTGTTTCTCTGGACCCCACAGCTGCTTTTTGGAAGCTAAATGAATTATCTAAACCCCCGTTTGCTACGTTTTTAAAATTAGAACAGCACTATATATTATCTGCCTCTCCAGAACGTTATTTAAAAAAACAGGGTACACATATTGTTTCTCAACCCATTAAAGGAACTGCCAAAAGGGCGACTTGCAGTAAGGAAGATGCAGCTTTAGTTTTGCAATTACAGAAAGATCCAAAGGAGCGCAGTGAGAATATCATGATCACAGATTTGGTGCGTAATGATTTGTCTCGCATTGCGAAAAAAGGAACTGTTGCCGTTCAAGAGCTCTGTAAAATTTACACCTTTGAGCAGGTACACCAAATGATCTCAACGATAACCTGTGAGGTTTGTGAGTCTAAAAGACCTATTGAAATCATTAAAAAAACCTATCCCATGGGAAGTATGACGGGGGCACCCAAGGTTAGTGCAATGAAAATTATTGAAACACTAGAAGATGCCAGACGGGGCGCTTACAGTGGAGCAGTTGGCTATATTGCACCAAATTGTGATTTTGATTTTAATGTGGTTATTCGTAGCATTTTATACAATGCTGCTACCCAATATGTAAGCTTTTCTGTAGGTGGTGCCATCACAGCAAAGTCTATTCCTGAGTCAGAATACCAGGAGTGTTTACTAAAAGCAAAGGCCATGCATGAGGTATTAGCTCAATAAAATTGCGTTACCGGCATTTTATGATTATTTATGCAAACCAATTATCATAACTCAAGACTTGATTACAACATTTAAAAAGCATATTGCAGCTCACTTTCCAGCACTGGCAACTCAAAAAATATTGGTTGCCTGTAGTGGAGGGCTAGATAGTGTTGTTTTATTAGACCTGTTTCATAAAATGAATCTTTATCTAGGTATTGCCCATTGTAATTTTAAATTAAGAGGTGCCCAAAGTGATGAAGATCTCAACTTTGTTGTAACTCTTGCCCACACATTAAAAGTTCCTGTGTTTAACACTGATTTTGATACGACCAAATATGCCAACATACAAGGAGTTTCAACACAGGTTGCTGCACGTGAGCTAAGATATGATTGGTTTTACACCACCATAGAGTCAAATGGCTTTGATGTGATTGCAACAGCACATCATGCAGATGATGATTTGGAAACTTTTTTTATAAATCTTTCTCGAGTCACTGGGTTAAAAGGCTTGACAGGAATCCCTTCTAATAACCATAAAGTAATCAGGCCCTTGTTGCCTTTTTCTAGAAAACAATTAGAACACTATGCAAAAAATCAAGGACTTGTTTGGAGAGAAGATTCCAGTAATAACAGCCGTGATTATTTAAGAAATAAATTTCGTTTGGATGTTATTCCAGCCTTTAAAGAAGTAAATAAAACTGTTTTGCAAAATTTCAAACAGACCCAAGCCCATCTTAAACAAAGTCAAGGTTTGCTTGAGGATTATATTTCTTTGGTAAAAAAAATGGTGCTCTCTACCACAAACACCAGTTTTGAAATTGATATTAACAAACTTTGTGCTTTACCAAATACAGCTGCCCTCTTGTTTGAACTGTTACAACCCTATGGGTTTACAGATTTCAAAGCAATTTCTACACTACTAGCGGGTGAGGTTGGTAAAAAAGTACTCTCACAGCAATACATACTTTATAAAGATAGAAATCATCTTGTTCTAACAAAGAGAGAACCACAAACAGATCCCGGTATTTTTTTGATTGGTGCCAAACAAAAAAGTTGCACTACCCCAATTAAACTAGACTTTACTATAGTGAACAAACTAGGGCCCCACGCGCCACATACCCTATATGTAGATGCTGCCAAATTAAATTATCCATTAACGGTTAGACCCTGGTCTTTGGATGATGTCTTTCATCCCTTTGGCATGAAAGGGAAAAAGAAACTACCTAAGTTTTTTAAAGATGAAAAGTTATCTTTGTTAATAAAAAATAGCATTTGGGTTTTAGAGAGTGGGGGTAAAATTGTTTGGGTCATAGGTTTTAGACCAGATGATAGATTTAAAGTAACAAGTTCCACCAAAGAAATCCTAAAAATACAACACAGAACATAACTATGAAAAAAGTATTATTTTTTGTTTTAGTAATTACATCATTTATCAGCCAAACTAGTGCCCAAGATTTTTTGGATCCTGTTTCATGGGAGGTGAGTTTAGAAAAAAACACCGATGATTTATATACCATTACTATGGAGGCTGTTTTGGAGGAAAAATGGCATTTGTATAGTCAAGTAGCCCCAGAGATGAGTGAGGATGAAATTGGGCCTATATCTACTGAGTTTAGTTATAACAACAGTGCTACTAGTTTTGTTCTAGTAGGAGAAACCACTGAGCCTAAGGTTGCTCCTGTGTATGATCCTATTTTTGAGATGGATATCATTTTCTTTGATAATTATGCTGCTTTTACCCAGCAAATCAAAGTCATCAATCAAGAGAATTTAGAAATTGAAGTTGCTATTTATTATTCTGTTTGTGATGACAAACAGTGTTTGCCTCCAGAGAGTAAAATTTTTAAAATTGGTCTAGCTGATACATCAGCATCTGCACAAGTTGCTGATATCACTCAAGATGATCTAGATAAGTCTGCACAATTATCAATCTCCTTAAAAGGGACTGAAAAATATGAGACCCAAGATCAAGAATCAAAAAGTTTTTTAACGATTTTCTTTTTAGGTTTTATTGGAGGGCTTATTGCGCTTTTAACACCCTGCGTATTTCCAATGATACCTTTAACTGTTTCATTTTTTACAAAAAGTGCAAAAAACAGAAAACTAGGGATGCGCAATGCCATTTTATATGGTTTTTTCATCTTCGGAATTTATGTGCTGTTGAGTCTACCGTTTCATCTGTTGGATTCTTTAGACCCAGAGATATTAAATAATATTTCAACCAATGTAGCGCTCAATGTTATCTTTTTTATCATATTTATTGCCTTTGCTTTTTCGTTTTTTGGATACTATGAAATTACACTTCCACAGTCTTGGAGTAATAAAATGGATGATAAAGCCAATAGCATAGGCGGGATCATAGGTATTTTCTTTATGGCTCTTACACTTGCCATCGTTTCTTTTTCTTGCACAGGACCTATTTTAGGTTCTCTGTTGGGCGGTTCTTTGTCAAGTGATGGCGGCGCCATGCAATTATCAATGGGAATGGGAGGATTTGGATTGGCTTTAGCCTTACCCTTTGCCTTATTTGCTTTGTTTCCAAATTGGTTAGATACCCTGCCAAAAAGTGGTGGTTGGCTAAATACTGTAAAAGTTGTTTTGGGTTTTGTTGAGTTAGCCCTGGCTTTTAAATTTCTGTCAAATGCAGATCTAGTAGAACACTGGGGACTATTAAAAAGAGAGGTGTTTATTGCCATTTGGGTACTATGTTCTCTTGGTCTTGCCTTGTATCTGTTTGGCTTTATAAGCTTCCCGCACGATGGTCCTAAAAAGAAGAAACTTCCGCTTGGAAATGTCATAGTAGGTGTTGCAAGTATTTGTTTCTTTTTGTACTTACTGCCTGGTCTTTCTAACACGAAATATTCTAATTTAAAGCTATTGAGTGGTTTTCCACCTCCTATGTTTTATAGCCTTTATGATAAAGAGGACCTTGGCATTACAGGATTTAAAGATTTTTATGAGGGCTTAACAGAGGCTAAAAAAACAAACAAGCCTATCATGATAGATTTTACTGGATGGGCTTGCGTGAATTGTCGTAAAATGGAGGAGCAGGTTTGGACCAGAGATGATATATATTCTGTGATTACTCAGGATTATATTTTGGTATCACTTTATGTTGACGATAGAAAAAAACTTGATGCCAATGCTACATTTAATTTTCAAAAACCAACGGGGGGGACCAAGGCAATAAACACAGTGGGCGATAAGTGGGCTACATTTCAAACCGTTAATTTTAAAAATAATTCTCAACCTTACTATATTTTAATAGACACAGATTTTACTCTATTAAATAAACCATTGGGTTACACCCCAGACCCAGATGCATATTTGGAGTGGCTTAGAGAAGGATTAGATAATTTTTCAAATATTACTACAAACTAAGTAAGTGTTTTTCACATCTGTTTAGTTTAGTGCATGTGTTGTACTATTTATTTTGGTATTTTTGCCAAAATATCATACAACAATATGTACATACAAAAGATTATTTTTTTTCTTTTTTGTTTTTGGACCACAACACTCTTTACACAAGAATTACCTCCTATAACAAATTATTCTACAGAGGTATATAAAGCAGGAACCCAGAATTGGTCTATCACACAATCTGCCAAAAAATTTATATATATCGCTAATAATGAAGGACTTATGGAGTACAATGGTTCTTCTTGGTTTTTGTATCCATCACCAAATAATACCATTGTTAGATCTGTTTGTGCTGTAGACAATAAAATTTATACTGGAAGCTACATGGAATTTGGGTACTGGGATTCTGGCACAAATGGTAAGCTTAGTTACACTTCACTCTCTACAACATTAGATGTTACCCTTATCGAAGATGAACAATTTTGGAGTATTACTCCTTACAACAAATGGATTTTGTTTCAATCTTTAACAAGAATATACATTTACAACACAGAGGATAGCAGTATTAAAGTCATTAATTCTGACAACACCATACACAAACTCTTTAAGGTAGATCAAGAGATTTATTTTTATGAAATAAATAGTGGTCTGTTTACTATTGAAAACGGGATCAAAAAGAAACTATTTGATGCCAAGAAGTTCAACAATGATATTGTTGTGCAAATTTTATCTGTAGCTAACAAAACACTTGCTGTGACTGAAAATAGCGGTCTATTTCAAATAGATATTTCAAGCGTTACCCCTTGGCCAATATCACTAGATAGTGAGATTAGCCAGGCAAGTATTTACTCAGCTCTTTCCCTTTTTGACGGTACTTTTCTGCTAGGTACTATTGGTAGTGGTGTGATTCATCTATCTGAAAATGGAGAGCAACTCTTTAGCATAAATAAATTCAGTGGCCTTGGAGATAATACTGCCTTGTCTTTGTTTGAGGATAGTAGCAGCAATCTATGGGTGGGTCTAGACAATGGTCTTGATTGTATCAACTTACAATCTCCTTATTTAAATTACACAGACAGAGTTGGCGCCTTGGGTACAACCTATGCATCGATAGTTTTTGATAACAATTTGTATTTAGGAACCAATCAGGGATTGTTTTACAAGCCCTTTAATACAAATGATCCTTTTACTCTCATTCGAGGCACTGAGGGACAAGTTTGGTGTCTTGAGAATATCAATGACACCCTTTTCTGCGGACATAACAGAGGTACTTTTCAAATAGAGGGTTCTTCTGCAACCCTAATTGCAAATCAGATGGGGACCTGGTCCATAAAACCAAGTCAAAAAAACAAAGGGTCTATACTAATCCAGGGAAATTTTGATGGCTTGCATATCCTACATAACATTAATGGCAAATGGGAATATCGCAACAAAATTAAAGGCTTTGACATTTCTTCAAAACATTTCGAATTTTCTTCAGATTCCACTCTTTTAATAAGTCATGAATACAAAGGGGTTTATTCTCTAACACTCGATTCTGCATACACCCATGTTAAGAATATCAAGACATACAACTCTGTCAGTAAAGGATCAAACTCTAGTATTGCCTCTTTTTATGGCCGTATTTTGTATGCAAACGAGGAGGGTGTTTTTGCCTTAGATACAAGCGCTGATGAGTTTGTAAAAGAGGAGCGTTTGAGCACTATTTTTTCGAAAGAAACATTTGTTTCTGGAAAATTAGAGACCAATGTTCCTGAAATGTTATGGTTTTTTACAAAAGATGGGATGACCTATGTTACTAAAGAGCCCTTTAGTGACTCCTACACCATTAAAACCATGGAAATACCTGCATCGCTTAGAAATCAAAAGAAGGGATATGAAAATATTACAAAACTAGGTTTGCAGGAGTATCTTTTTGGTACTTCAAATGGCTATATGCTTGTAAACACCAAAGATGCCAAGCAACATAATTTTAAGGTTTCTCTTAACACCATCTATGTAGGAGAATCAAAACAGGATGCAGTTGCCATAGCGCGAGAAACAAACGTGTTCAATCCAAACGATAATTGCTTCGTGTTTGAATATTCCGTAGCACAGTACAATGCTTATAAGGTTACAGAATTTCAATACCTACTTGACAATGGGGCTGAAACTTCTTGGAGTGATTGGAGCACAGACACTTCTATTTCTTTTGAAAATTTGGGCTATGGAGACTATGATTTTTTTCTAAGGGCGCGTGTTAATAATGAGATCCAGGAGAGTGAGGCGAGTTACTCCTTCACTATAGAAAGACCCTGGTATTTTTCTTACATCTCCATTTTTCTGTATGTTTTTGGATTTGTTTTCTTTTTTATTCTGGTCAACGCTTGGTATAAGAGATCATACAGGTTGGAGCGAAACAGATTGTTAGAAAAAAGTAGCAAAGAAATTGCTTTGAAAGAACTTGAAACTCAAAAACAAATCATTCAACTAAAAAATGAAAAACTACATCAAGAGATTGAGGCTAGAAATAGAGAGTTGGCTGTTTCTACAATGAGCATGATAAAGAAAAACAATGTGCTCAATGATTTTAAGAAAGAACTCCTACAATATTCTGAAATAGAATCAATTGCTCCTTTGATTAAAAAAATAAATAAATCTTTAAATGATAAAGATGACTGGGAGTTTTTTGAAGAAGCATTCAACCATGCAGATAAAGATTTCTTTAAAAAGGTAAAGAGTTTGCACCCCAACTTGACAGCAAATGATTTGAGATTTTGTGTTTATTTAAGATTAAATTTGTCCTCTAAAGAAATTGCGCCACTTCTTAATATATCTCACAGAAGTGTCGAAATTAAACGATATAGGTTGCGCAAAAAAATAAATTTGAATGCCAAAGTAAACCTCAACAACTATTTTATTGATTTAAAATAACTACAACGTTTACTTTTTTAGCTACAACATTACCACAACATATAACTTTTTTACTACCAACAGCCATTTTTTAAATTAATTGGTTTGGTATGCTAAAATCGTAATATTATGCATGGTATTATTGTAATATTCATACTTTACTTAGCTGGATTTAAAGATGTAGTTATTTTGTATAGTTTTTATTAACATAATCTTATTTTTTCTGTCTTATATTGCAGTAAAATTATATTGAATGAAACATATTAGTATTTTTATAGCCGTTCTGTGTTTTGGTTTTATGGCAAATGCTCAAAACTTCTCTGTAACAGGAACTATTGTAGACCAAAATCAAAACATTCCTCTTCTGGGAGCTACCGTTTTGGTGAAAGGAACCCAAAGTGGAGTCACCACAGATTTTGATGGAAATTTTAAAATTGACGATGTATCCATAAATGACATACTTGTTGTGTCTTATGTTGGATTCGCTACTTCAGGAACAACC
>Ga0206123_10000249_pt1 | contig 53055 bp, 43 predicted proteins | sample Helgoland_Spring_2_FD_160086 | JGI IMG/M metagenome (GOLD analysis project Ga0206123, IMG submission 160086) | Pelagic subsurface seawater microbial communities from Kabeltonne, Helgoland, North Sea - Helgoland_Spring_Bloom_20160316_1 | ecosystem: Environmental > Aquatic > Marine > Epipelagic ...
ATGCGATCATTACTATGGAGCATGAGGGTTACCTTTTGGTTCTGGTTTCAGGTTTAGGCACCTTCATCAGAACCGGTAACCCTCGCTTTTTCAACGAGATGTGTCAGATTTGGTCTGAACTAATACAAATTAAGATGGGTTATGCCAACTAACACACGCCGTCAAGAGTTTCCAGATGATCAGCCCACTTTTGCAGCCACTCGCGACATTCGGGTTCATAATCGTGCAGATCATAAGTCCCTTCAATACCCTTTCTTGAATGCCCTATCACTGCCTCAGCCACTTCATTGCGACAGCCTAAACGAGACAACCCCGTGCGAACCGTACGACGCAGATCATGTGGAGACCAGTCAGGAATGCTATCCAGCCAAGCTTGGCCTGGCTTAAAGTAGGTGCCACTTCGAGCCTTGGCAGAATTTCTCAAATACCATTTTGTTTCGGTAAGCGATTTCTGCTGGATCGGCAATCCCGTCCGACTCGAAGGAAACAGATAGGTATTGGTGGTTAAACGAAGCTGACGGAGAAAAGCCACAGCTTGGCTCGGCAACTGCACATACCGCTCGGCTCCGTTCTTGGAGTCTCGCATATGCCAAACTGCTCGATCGAGATCTACATCAGACCAACGCGCCTTACAAACCTCACCCGTGCGAGCTCCTGTCCACAGAGTCAAACGAATGACGTTCTTTTGTGTTACCGAGAAACCAGAGCCTGGCAACCACGCTAACACTTCCTTCAACTCCGCATCGGACAATACGCGTTTGCCCCGAACAGACGTAAGTCGGACTCTAGCCTGCTTCAGGCTCGACTTTGCCAACAAAGCCGGGTTCGCAAAATCATCATCAAACTTGCCAAGGCCAATCGCATAGTCGTAGGCGGCACTGAGCTCACGCAGCACATTCCCAGCCTGAACGTTTGCTCCCCGGTCAAGAATGTCCTTCACCATCTCTACCACATGTTTACGCCGAACTTCTGCAGCAGATCGATCCCCCAGAGTGCGTACAGCATCACCGTACAGGGTGCGCCTAGTCTCGGCCTGCCCCTTAGGTTTCCGTGCACCAGGAACTCGTTTCTGAGCCCCAGTTCGACGATTTACAACCAGTCGATCCTCAATCACTTCAGTTAAGTACAGATCAACCAAGTCACGAACAGTAAACGCGGCCACCTCTGCCGCTTCCTTTTCCTGTTCAATTTTTGCACTTTGACGTACTTTCTCCCGCTGAATTTCGGCACGAATGCATACGCCATCTCGTCGTAAAGCCTTCATCCGAGCAAGCTCTAGGCGAGCCTCAGCCAGACTCATCGAGGGGTAATTCCCTATCTTGACTTGAGTTAGCTTGCCCGTTTCGGGGCTCCGATAGCGATAGATGAACGACCTGCCACCGCTAGCCCCGCAAGTCACACGCAGACCGGCATTCTCTCCAGTGTCCACTTTGACTTTATCGCCAGGCCGCATCGTCTCGATGGCTCTCGCCGATAGTGGCTTGTTGCCGTGTTTGTTATTCTGCATGCTTTGATCCATTAACTGATTGGAACGATAGCCATCGATGGCATTGATGAAGCTCTGACCATAAGTATAGCTTTTCATCATCAACAGCCTTTTTTGTTAAGGCGCCCACAACCCTACACCAAAAGCTATACCAAAACCTATACTCTTGAACTGGATTACAGCAGATTTCATCAGACTCCTTCAGATGCTACACAGACAAATTTACCAGAAAACCCCCTGTCAAAAGGCGGTTTGAAGCTATCCTACAGGCGAGCTACCAGTGAGCACAGACGATCTCAAAACTTCACACACCCACGTCTTCGTCGGTGTTGTCCTTGTCGAATTTTTCCACCGGGCTGTCTTCATCGCACTGCGGTTCGTGCATGAAGGTGTTGGTCACGTCCACCACGCCCAGATGCTGGATGGTGCGGCGGCCGATCAGCACCGGATAGATCATGTCGCTGCGGTTTTCCAGGCTGAACTGCTCTTCGTGCACGGTATCGCCGAAGCAGATTTCCATCAGCACCACCGGACGGCGCTCTTCACCACCGGCACCACGAATGATCACGTCGCGATAAAGCGGGCGCTCGAACTTGCGCGACACTTTTTCGTCTTCGTCCTGGTCTTCCACGTTCACTTCAAAGCGCACCCACTCCTCGCCGTCTTTTTCAAAACGTTCAATGTTGCGGGCGTGCAGGGAAGAAGTGAGGGCACCGGTGTCGAGTTTGCTTTTCACTTTCACGCCCCAGGGTTCCAGCGTGGCGTTTTCGATCCAACCGAACACATGCTGAATTTCCACATTGCTCGCGTGGCTGGCCGTGAAGGTGAAAAGCAGACTCAGAGCTATCAGAATACGTCGCATGGTTATCCTCTTTAATCGTATCGGTTCTTGGATCCTGAGATCCGGGCGGATCACGGTCGTTCCCGTAACCCGAGCACCCGGCGCCGCATGTCCTGCGACGCCACCTGGTCGGCGGTTACCGCTTCGCCCACATTGAGTTTCACGCGGGACCAGAAACGCTTCGGCAGCCGGGTCAACGCCGGGCCGCCCTTGTGGCTGAAGAAGCTACCCCATAGACCGGAGAGTGCCATGGGAATTACCGGAACCCGATTTTCATTTACAATTTTTTCCATCCCGGTTTTGAATTCCGCCAGCTCACCGTCCCGGGTCAGCTTGCCTTCCGGGAAGATGCACACCACCTGGCCGTCCGCCAGTTCCTCGTTGATGCGCTCGAACGCCTGCTGGTAAATCTCCGGATTACGCTCCTTGGAATCGATCGGAATCGCCTTTCCGGTCCGGAAGATATAGTTCATCAACGGCAAATCGTAGATCGGCTTGGCCATCACGAACCGCACCGGCCGGCGCACGGCGCCGCCCAGCAGCAACGCATCCACATAGCTGACGTGGTTGCACACCAGCAGGCAGGGGCCTTCGTCCGGAATGTTCTCCATGCCCTGTTCCTTGATGCGGTACAGCACATTGGTGAGCATCCACACCAGCGGGCGGATCAGGAACTCCGGCACCCGGGTGTAGATGTAGGCGGCCACCAGCACATTGGCCAGCGACAGCACCAGGAAGAACTCCGGTACGGTGAGATCGAGCATACCGACCAGCACGATACCCGCCACCGCCGAACCCACCATGAACAGGGAATTGAGAATATTGTTGGCGGCGATGATGCGCGCCAGATGGCTGGGGTTGGAACGCTGCTGGATCAGCGCGAACAGCGGCACGATATAGAAGCCGCCGAACACCCCGATGCCAAGCAGATCCACCATCACCCGCCAGCCGGCCGGCTGTTGCAGGAAGGCGGCGATGTCCACCGACACATCCTTGGGCAGGCCGGCGTAGGAGAAGAACAGGTCGATGCCGAAGGCGCTCAACCCGATTGAACCCAGCGGCACCAGGCCCAGCTCCACGCGGTGGCCGGACATTTTCTCGCACAGGTAGGAGCCCAGCCCGATGCCCACGGAAAAGGTGCCCAGCAGCAAGGCATAGAGGCCGTCGGTGCCGAGCAGATAGTCGTCCACGTAGACCTTGAGCTGGGTGGTGTAGGCGGCGCCGAGAAACCAGAACCAGCAAATGCCCAGCACGCACATCCACACCGATTTCACCTCCCGTGCGTAGCCGACGATATGCCAGGTTTCCCGCCACAGATTCCAGTTGATCTTCATTCCCGGGTCGGCGGCCGGCGCCTTGGGAATGCCACGGGCGGCCAGATACCCCAGCGCCGCCAGGCCCACCACCACCGCGGACACGATCAGCGGGTCGGCGGCGTCCATTTTCAGCAGCACCCCGGAAATCGAGCCGAGCAGAATCGCCAGAAAGGTGCCCATTTCCACCAGGGCGTTGCCGGACACCAGTTCCCGGGACGGCAAATGCTGGGGAATGATCGAGTACTTAATGGGGCCGAAAAAGGTGGACTGCAGACCCATGCAGAACAGCACCGCCAGAAGGAAATAGACGGCGTTGAAGAAAAAGCCCACCGCCGCGAACGTCATGATGAAGATTTCCACCAGCTTGATGCGCCGCACCAGCATGGCCCGGTCGTACTTGTCGGCGAGCTGCCCGGCCAGCGCCGAGAACAGGAAGAACGGCAGGATGAACAACGCCAGGGCCACGTTGTTCAGGGTGTTCACCTCGGTGCCGGCGACCACCCCGGAGGCGATCAGCAGAATCAGCGCCTGGCGGAACACGTTGTCGTTGAAGGCACCCAGAAACTGGGTAAAGAAAAAAGGCCCGAAGCGGCGTTTTACCAGCAGTGAGAAAACACTGGTACTCATGGCGTCTCTCCGTGTCGCGGGGCACCGCCCCGGTTTATGGGTGCCCCCGGCCGGTGGCCGATCACACGGGCGGGATTGCCGGCGACGATGGTCCAGGCGGGCACATCGCGGGTGACCACCGACCCCATGCCCACCACCGCGTGGTCGCCGATGGTGACGCCGTCGACCACGCCCACCCGGGCGCCCAGCCACACATCGCGGCCGATGCGGATCCCCCGGGAGCGCACCGGCTGTTCACGCACCAGCGCGGCCGCGTCCATACCGTGGTCGAAGGCGTATAAGGTACAGTAGGCGGCGACGCGGGTATGGTCACCGATCTCAATCCCGGCGGCGCCCCCCTCCAGGGTCACGTGATGGTTGAGGCTGACCGACGCGCCCAGGCGCAGCGGGCCGTGCAGTACACAGTCCGCGGCGATGTGGCTGCCGTCGCCGACGTGGATATCCCGGCCGGGTTCCGCGAACAGCCGTGCCTGGGGCGCCACAAAACAGTGCACGCCGAAGTGCACGGTCTCCAGAATGGACCATTGCCGCTGCAGCTCGGCCTGCCAGGGCACGGCCCAATCGCGGTGGCGGGGCTTGAGACGCGGGTACAGCCAGGGCATGTAAGCGAGCCGCAGTTTGTGCTGCTCACGGTAAAAATCGCTCATTACGGGCTCGTTCTTCTAGCGGCGCGGTCCAGCGGGCATGCTACACCAATTCATCGAAAGGGAAGGAAAGCTATGAAACGGGTTCTACTCGCCGGCGCGGCGCTGTTCACACTCACCGCCTGCCAGAACATGGACGCCCTGGCGCCGTGGATCGAGCAGGGCAACCAGGCCGCCAAAGCCGCCGGCTACGACACCGACAGCCGCCTGGCCGGGGCCATCAAGGAGACGCTGTCGATCAGCTCGGACCGGGCCACCAGCAAACTCTCCAGCAGCGGCGCCTTCGACCTGCCGCTCCCCGCCACGGTGGAATCGGTGGCCGGCAATCTCGAGCGTATCGGCCTGGGGCGCTACGTGGACCAGGTCCGCGACGCCATGAACCGGGGCGCCGAGAACGCCGCCGCGGAAGCCGCGCCGGTGTTCAAGGACGCGATCCAGGAGATGACGGTGACCGACGCCCTGGGCATCGTGCGCGGCGGCGACACCGCCGCCACCGATTACTTTCGCGGCCGCACCGAAGCCAGCCTCACCGAGCGGTACCGGCCGATCATCGAAAGCAGCCTTCGGGAAACCGGCTTCTACGACCAGTATCAGACGTTGCTGAACGCCTACAACCGCCTGCCGATGGCCGACAAACCGGACCTGAATCTGGAAAACTACGTGATCGACACCAGCCTGGAGCGGCTGTACACGGAGATCGGCACCCAGGAAGCCCTGATCCGGCAGGATCCGGTGAGCCGGGGCAGCGCGCTGATCGGCGCGGTGTTCGGCGGCCAGGACTAAGGCGCCTCTGAACCGCTACGCCGCCGCCGGCACCGCCTGGTTGGCGAAATGCGCCAGCACCGCACCGGCCTGGGGGCACTCGCGGACGCTGGGCAGCAGGTCGTCCACCTGTTGGTCGCTGAGCTGCTGCCCGCGCATCGCCTGCAGATAGGCCCGCGTCACATCGGCGCTGAATTCCGGATGGAACTGGCAGCCCCAGGCGCCGTGACCGTAGCGGAACGCCTGGCAGCTTCCGTGCCCGTTGCTGGCCAGCACCTCGACGCCGGCGGGCGCGGTGAGCACCGATTGGCGGTGCATCATCTGCGCCCAGGGCTGATCGCAGAACGCCGCCAGCAAGGGGTCGCCGCGGGCCGCGCTGGTGGTGCGCAACGCCACGGTCCCCACTTCCATGCCCTGGGGGTGGTCGCCCACTTCGCCGCCCAGGGTGTGGGCGAGAAGCTGGTGCCCGAAGCAGATGCCCAGCAGCGGCGGTGCCTCGGCCAGTTGCAGGGTGGCTTCCAGCCAGTGCATCAGGTGTCGCATCCAGCCGGCTTCGTCCGTGACCATGTGATGGGAACCGGTGATCACCACGCCGCTGAAGCCCGCCGCGCCCGGCAGGGGCTGGCCGTCACGGGCGTCCACCACGGTCACCGGTGCCTGGTCACCGAGACCCTGCCGGATCCAGTCGGGGAAATCGCCGTAATGCCGTTGCAGGGCGGGGTAGGTGCTACCGGTTTGCAGAATCAATAGTGGTTTCATGGGGCCTCCGTTCCTCCGCTGCCCTCTATGACAAAGCAAGTGCCGTACCAGCTTCGGGCGCCGTTTGTAAAAGTGGGTTGAGGCTGTGACCGGGGTCAAGCCAGCTGGCGGTGCCGGGGGCAGCTGACCAGATGATCGTTGACCAGGCCGGCGGCCTGCATGAAGGCGTACATGATGGTCGGGCCGACGAAACGGAAGCCCTGTTTCTTGAGCGCCTTGCTGAGCGCCTCGGCTTCGGGGGTCACCGCCGGCACCTCGGAGAGGGACCGGAAGCGGTTGATGCGCGGCTCGCCGTCGACGAAATCCCAGACGAAACTGTCCAGGCTGGTGCCGGCGTCGCGCAGGTCGAGATAGGCGCGGGCGTTGCCCACTGCGGCGCCCATTTTCAGGCGGTTGCGGATCAGGCCGCTGTCCTGGAGCAGGGCGGCGATTTTGGCGTCGTCGTAGCGGGCGATTTTCTCCGGGTCGAAGCCGTCCATCGCCTTGCGGTAGTTTTCCCGCTTTCGCAACACGGTGATCCAGCTCAGACCCGCCTGGGCGCCCTCGAGAATCAGGAACTCAAACAGACGGCGGTCGTCGTGCTCGGGCACGCCCCACTCTTGGTCGTGGTAGGCCACGTACAGCGGATCCGTGCCGCACCAGGGACAGCGATCCATGGTCAAACCCCCGTGTTTCCAGGCGTATCGGTGGGTAGCACGGTATCACCGGCCCCTGGGGGACGCTATACTTGCCCCTTTATTTTCACAGAGCTTGGAAGAACGGGAACCACCATGGCGGATCAACCGCAAGCGGATACAAGCACCTTCCAGGGCCTGATTCTGGCCCTGCAACAGTACTGGGCGGAGCAGGGCTGCGTGATCGTCCAGCCCCTGGATATGGAAGTGGGGGCCGGCACCTTCCACCCCAGCACCTTCCTGCGCGCGATCGGCCCGGAAAACTGGAACAGCGCCTACGTGCAGCCGTCCCGGCGGCCCACCGACGGCCGCTACGGCGAGAACCCCAACCGGCTGCAGCACTACTACCAGTTCCAGGTGGTGCTCAAGCCGTCGCCGGACAACATCCAGGAGCTGTATCTGGATTCCCTGCGCCGCCTCGGTTTCGATCCGCTCACCCATGACATCCGCTTCGTGGAAGACAACTGGGAATCGCCCACCCTGGGCGCCTGGGGCCTGGGCTGGGAAATCTGGCTGGACGGCATGGAGGTGACCCAGTTCACCTACTTCCAGCAGGTCGGCGGCATCGACTGCTACCCGGTCACCGGCGAGATCACCTACGGCCTGGAACGGCTCGCCATGTACCTGCAGAACGTGGACTCGGTGTACGACCTGGTGTGGTCCGACGGCCCCTTCGGCAAGGTCACCTACGGCGACGTCTTCCTGCAGAACGAGGTGGAGATGTCCACCTTCAACTTCGAACACGCCAACGTGGAAGCGCTGTTCAACCAGTTCGATCTGTTCGAGGCGGAATCCGGCAAGCTGATCGAGGCCGGGCTGCCGCTGCCCGCCTACGAGTACGTGCTCAAGGCCTCCCACACTTTCAATCTGCTGGACGCCCGCAAGGCGATTTCGGTCACCGAGCGGCAGCGCTTCATTCTGCGCGTGCGCACCCTGGCCCGGGCCGTGGCCCAGGCCTATTTCGACGCCCGCCGCGCGCTGGGCTTTCCGATGGCCGCCGACGACATCCGCCAGGAAGTGGTGGCGCAGCTGCAGCAACAAGACGATAAAGCCGCCAAGAAACAGAAAGGGGGCAAGTAATCATGGCGAACGATATGGCCAAGCGCGATTTATTGATTGAACTGGGTACCGAAGAGCTGCCCCCCAAGGCTCTGCCGGATCTGAGCGCCGCCCTCACCGAGGAACTGGTGCGCCAGCTGGACGACGCCGGCCTGGCGCACGGGGCGGTGGAAAGCTTCGCCGCGCCGCGCCGTCTGGCGGTGCTGGTGCGCGATCTGGCCGACAAACAGGCGGATCGCCAGGTGGAACGCCTGGGCCCGGCCCTGCAGGCCGCCTACGACGCCGACGGCCAACCCACCAAGGCCGCCGAAGGCTTCGCCGCCTCCGTGGGCCTGAGCGTGGACCAGCTGGACCGCCGCGACACCGACAAGGGCGAGCGGCTGTTCGCCCAGCTCACCGAAGCCGGCCGACCCACCGTGGAGCTGGTGCCGGACTTTCTCGCCCAGGCGGTTAACAAGCTGCCGATTCCCAAACGCATGCGCTGGGGGCGCCGCAAGGTGCAGTTCGTGCGCCCGGTGCACTGGCTGGTGGCGCTGTACGGTAGCGACGTGATTGATTTCGAGCTGCTCGATCAGCGCGCCGGACGCACCTCCCGGGGCCACCGCTTCCACGCGCCGGACGCCATCGAGTTGAGCGAAGCGGGCGACTACGCCACCCGCCTGGAGCAGGACGGCAAGGTAATCGCCGACTTCCCGCGCCGCCGGGAAATGATTCGCCAGCAGGCCGAGCAGGCCGGCCGCGACGCCGGCGGCCAGGCCCATCTGGACGAGGATCTGCTCGACGAAGTCACCGCCCTGGTGGAGTGGCCGGTGGCCCTGGCCGGCCGGTTCGACGACGACTTCCTGCGCGTGCCCCAGGAAGCCTTGATCACCGCCATGGAAGAGCACCAGAAGTACTTCCCGGTGCTCGACGCCAACGGCAAGCTGACCCCGCATTTCATCACCATCAGCAATATCGAGTCCCGCGATCCGAAGAAAGTGATCGCCGGCAACGAGAAGGTGATCCGTCCGCGCCTGGCCGACGCCGCCTTCTTCTACGACAACGACTGCCGCAAACCCCTGGAACAGCATGCCCAGGGCCTCGCCCAGGTGGTGTTCCAGCAGAAGCTGGGCACTCTGGCGGACAAGTGCGACCGCATCGGCTGGCTGGCCGGCGAGATCGCCGACCGCATCGGCGGTGACGCCAACCTGGCGCGCCGCGCCGGCGCGCTCAGCAAGGCGGATCTGAACAGCGAGATGGTGTACGAGTTCGACACCATGCAGGGCGTGATGGGCTATTACCTGGCCCGCAACGAGGGCCTGCCCGAAGAGCTGGCCCAGGCGCTGCACGAGCAGTATTTGCCGCGCTTCGCCGGCGACGGGCTGCCGCGCACCAAAACCGGCCAGGCGGTGTCCCTGGCGGACAAGATCGACACCCTGGTGGGTATCTTCGGCATCGGCCAGAAGCCCTCCGGCACCAAGGACCCCTACGCGCTGCGCCGCGCCACCCTGGGCATCCTGCGCATCATCATCGACAACCAGCTGCCGCTGGACCTGCGCGACCTGCTCGACCAGGCGGCGGTGGCCCTCGGCCAGCGCATCGACGCCGACCGGGTGGACGAGGCCTTCGACTTCGTCAAAGGCCGCTACCGGGCCATGTACCAGGAGCAGGGCTTCGCCACGCCGGTGATCCTGTCGGTGCTGGCCCTCGACGAAGCCTGCCGCCGGCCGCTGGATTTCGACCGCCGGGTGCGGGCGGTGGCGGCGTTCCAGAACCGCGACGAAGCCCAGGCCCTGGCCGCCGCCAACAAGCGCGTCTCCAACATCCTCGCCAAACTGGACAAAGCGCCGCCGGAAGAGATCGACGGTGCCCTGCTGGAGGAAGAGGCGGAGCAGACCCTCACCGACATGGTGGTGGACGCCTACGCCCGCTCCGAACCGTTGCTGGAAGAGGGCAACTACGAAGCGGTGCTGGCGCTGCTCGCCGAACTGCGCGAGCCGGTGGACGCCTTTTTCGACCAGGTGATGGTGATGGCCGAGGACCCGGCGGTGCGCGACAACCGCCTGGCGCTGCTCACCTTCCTGCGTGATCTGTTCCTCAACGTGGCCGACATCAGTCTGCTGCAGGAATAGGAGCGTTCTACCCGTTTAGCGGCTTCGTAGCGCGGTTCGATCTCGGTGCCCGTGTCCAGGACCCGCCGTGAATCCATCCCTGGAGGCTTGTGTTCGGCTCCCTGCCTCACACAGTCCTGGACACGGGCACCGAGATCGAACCTCCATTGGGAGCAAACCGCAATGGGCGTTTACGAAGCAAGATTTGTGGGGCTTGGCCCTTGAGAAGTTCTCACCTCGGCGCCACTGCATAGGGTAATTCCGCTTAACTCGAAGGAGTCCCTATGCGCATTGATCTCACCGGCAAGAAAGCGATCGTTTCCGGCTCCACCGCCGGTATTGGTTTCGGTATCGCCCGCGGCCTGGCCCTGGCCGGCGCGGACGTGGTGATCACCGGGCGCACCCGGGAACGGGTGGACCAGGCGATCGACGCGCTCAAGCAGGACACCCAGAACGACGGTATTGCCGGCATCGCCGCCGACCTGGGCCGTGCCGACGGCTGCCAGGCGCTGATCGATGCCCACCCGGACGCGGATATTCTGATCAATAACGTGGGCATCTTTGAGCCCAAAGGCTTCTTCGATATCGATGACGACGACTGGGAACGGTTCTTCCAGGTCAACGTGATGAGCGCGGTGCGGCTGTCGCGCCATTATGCCCGGGGCATGCGCGACCGGGGTTGGGGCCGCATTCAGTTTCTGTCCAGTGAGTCGGCGTTGAACATCCCCACCGAGATGGTGCACTACGGTATGACCAAGACCGCGGTGCAATCCATTTCGCGCGGCCTGGCCAAGGTGCTGGCCGGCACCGGGGTCACGGTAAATGCCATCCTGCCGGGTCCGACACGCTCCGAGGGCGTGCGCAAGATGCTGGAAAGCATGGCGAAAAAGCGCGGGTTGTCCGAACAGGAAACGGAAAAGCAGTTTATTCAGGAAGCGCGCCCCAGCTCGATTATCCAGCGGGTGGCCGACGTGGAAGAGGTGGCCAATATGTCGGTGTACGTCGCCTCGCCCCAGGCGTCCGCCACCACCGGCGCGGCGCTGCGGGTGGAGGGCGGTATCGTCGACACCATGGCCTGATCACGGGGCCGGGCTGTTATACTGCCGCCCATGAACGCATCCAAACTGGTTATTCTCGACCGCGACGGGGTGATTAACGAAGACTCCGACGCCTACATCAAAACCCCCGAAGAATGGCGCCCGCTGCCCGGCAGCGCGGCGGCCATCGCCCGTCTCAACCGCGCCGGTTACCGCGTAGTGGTGGCCACCAACCAATCCGGCCTGGCACGCGGCTATTTCGATCAGAGCGGCCTGGACGCCATCCACCGGACCATGGCGGCGCACCTGGAAAGCGCCGGCGCCCGTCTTTCGGGTGTTTATTTCTGCCCCCACGGTCCGGATGACGGCTGTTCGTGCCGCAAGCCGGCGCCCGGACTGATCGACCAAATTGTTGCCGAGTATGGCGATGTCACCGGTGTCCCCATGGTTGGTGATAGTCTGAGGGACCTGGAAGCCGGCGTCGCGCGCGGCTGCCGCCCGGTGCTGGTGCTGACCGGCAAGGGCCGGCGCACCCTCGACAAAGGCTTGCCGGAAACCCTGGGCCCGGTGGATGTTTACGATTCCCTGGCCGGGTTCGTCGATCAGTTTCTCAAGGACCCTTCATGAAAGAACCCGCCGGTGGCCCGCCCAGTTGGGGCATCCGCATTCGCAGTGTGCTGTTTTTCGTTATCTACAACGCGGTGGGCATTGTCCATGGTCTCAACTGCCTGCTGATTGGCTGGTTTCTCCCCCGCGATCAACGTTACCGTTTTGTGAATATCTGGACCCGCTTCGCCATGTGGCTGCTCGGCCGTCTCAACGGCGTGCGTATCCGGGTGGAGGGCCGCGAGCATTTGCAGGACGGGCCGATGGTGATAATCGCCAACCACCAGAGCAGTTGGGAAACCTTTTATCTGCAATTATTGATCTCGCCCCAGGCCACGGTGCTGAAACGGGAACTGCTGTGGCTGCCGTTTTTCGGCTGGGGCCTGGCGCTGCTTAATCCGATTCGCATTGATCGCGGCAAGGGCAGGGCGGCACTGAAAGCGGTTTTGGAGCAGGGCGCCGAGCGTCTTAAGGACGGCATTCCGGTGGTGATTTATCCGGAAGGCTCCCGACAGAAACCCGGTACTTTGGGCCATTTTAATCACGGCGGTTCGTTACTCGCCTGCCGTAACAAGGTGCCGGTGGTGGCGATCAGTCATAACAGCGGCGATTGCTGGCCGGCCCGTTCCTGGCTGCGCTTGCCCGGTGAAATTATTTTGCGTATCAGCCCGCCCATTAATACCGAGGATAAAGACGCAAAAACCGTTACCCGGCTGGCGGAACAATGGATTTTTGAACATTATCCCGGTGAACCGGCCAAAACCCCGAAAGCGTAATTGCGTTTTTTTCTAATAATAACTACAGTTTCCCGCACAAGGCCGACCCTATCTATTAAGGACCACCGAAAATGACTATCAATCTTGACGATCTTTCTGTCGCGGAACTGGAAAAACTGATCAAGCAGGCTGAGAAAAAGCTCGAGAAGAAACGTCTCGACGCGGTGAAAAGCGCCCAAGCGGAAATTTCCAAGATCGCCAAGGATCTCGGCGTTTCCGTGGATGACCTGCTGCAGGAGAAAGCCAGCCGGCAGAAGAAGGCGGCTCGCAAAACCACCGCCCGCAAGAAGAAAGCAGGCGTTCGCAAGCCCGCCAAGGTGAAATACCGCAACCCGAACGACAGCTCGCAAACCTGGACCGGCCGTGGCAAGCGCCCGGTGTGGCTGCGCGAAGCCCTGGAAAACGGCGCCAAGCTGGAAGATTTCGCGGTTTAACCCCGCCGGTTTGAGAGCCAGGCAACCGGGCGCCCGCCCGGTTGCTCCCTTCCGTTTTTTCTAGATATCCAGATTGGACACCTGCAGCGCATTGGACTCAATGAACTTGCGGCGCGGGTCCACGTCGTCGCCCATCAGGGTGGTGAAGATCTGATCCGCGGCAATCGCGTCCTCCACCGTTACCTGCAGCATCCGACGGGACTCGGGATCCATGGTGGTTTCCCACAGCTGGTCCGCGTTCATCTCCCCCAGACCCTTATAGCGCTGCACACTGGTGCCGCGGCGGGCCTGTTGCATCAGCCAGGCCAGGGCCTCGGCGAAGTGGCGGATCGGTTTGCGGGTTTCACCGCGCTCCACGGCCGCGTCACTGGCCAGCAGCCCCTCGAGCGTCTCGCCCAGGTGCTTGATGCGCCCGTAATCCGGCGATTGCAGGAAGTCCAGTGACACCCGGTACTCCCGGGGCACCCCGTGGGCGATCACCTTCACATGGGGCAAATAGAGGCCTCTCTCGGTGTCCAGCTCGGGGCTCACCGTGAACGTCTGGCTGCCGTCGGTGAGGGCGTCCACGCGGGCGCCCAGTTCGGCGCACCACTGCTTCATGAAGGCTTCGTCGGTGAGCTTGCTCTCGTCCACGGACGGCATGTAGATCATCTGCTCGAGCACCAGCGCCGGGAACACCCGGGACTGACGGTCGACGATGCGCATCACCTGGCGGTATTCGCCGATCAGGTTGCCCAGGGGCTCACCGCTCACCGGCGGGGCGTCGTTGCCCGGGTAGAGGGCGGCCTTCTCCAGCGCCAGGTTGGTGAGGTAGTCCTCCAGAGCCGGGTCATCCTTGATGTAGGTTTCCTGCTTGCCCTTCTTGACCTTGTAGAGCGGCGGCTGGGCGATATACACATGGCCGCGGGCGATCAGCTCCGGCATCTGCCGGAAGAAGAAGGTGAGCAGCAGGGTGCGGATGTGGGAGCCGTCCACGTCCGCGTCGGTCATGATGATGATGCGGTGGTAGCGCAGCTTTTCCACGTTGTATTCATCACGGCCGATCCCGCAGCCCAGTGCGGTAATCAAAGTGCCTACCTCTTGCGAGGAAAGCATCTTGTCGAAGCGGGCTTTCTCCACGTTGAGAATCTTACCCTTCAACGGCAGGATCGCCTGGTACTTGCGGTCCCTGCCCTGCTTGGCGGAGCCGCCCGCGGAATCACCCTCCACGATGTAGAGCTCGGAGAGCGCCGGGTCTTTTTCCTGGCAGTCCGCCAGCTTGCCGGGCAGGCCGGCGATATCCAGGGCGCCCTTGCGGCGGGTCATGTCGCGGGCCTTGCGGGCCGCGTCCCGGGCCCGGGCCGCGTCGATGATTTTCTGCACGATTTGCTTGGCTTCCTGGGGATGCTCCAGTAGGTAATCCTGAAATTTCTCGGACATGGTCTGCTCAACGGCGGTCTTCACCTCGGAGGAGACCAGCTTGTCCTTGGTCTGGCTGGAAAACTTGGGATCCGGCACTTTCACCGAAATCACCGCCGTCAGGCCTTCACGGGCGTCGTCGCCGGTGGGGTTGGCTTTTTCCCGCTTGAGGAAGCCTTCCCGGTCCATGTAGTTATTCAGCGAACGGGTCAGCGCGGCACGGAAGCCCGCCAGGTGGGCACCGCCGTCGCGCTGGGGAATATTGTTGGTGAAGCAGAAAATATTCTCCTGGTAGGAGTCATTCCACTGCATGGCCACTTCCACGGCGATGCCGTCTTCCCGGTCGAACTGGAAGTGGAACACCTCATTGAGCGCGGTCTTGCTCCGGTTGAGATAGGTGACGAAGGCACTGAGACCGCCTTCGTACTCAAAGATGTCCTCGTCGCCGGTGCGCTCGTCCTTCAGGTGGATTCGCACGCCGGAGTTCAGGAAGCTCAGCTCGCGCAGCCGCTTCGCCAGAATATCGTAGTGGAACTCGATGTTGGTGAAGGTCTCGGACGAGGGACGGAAGTGGATCGCCGTGCCGGTGCTGTCCGTTGTACCCACTGTCTCCAGCGGCTTCTCCGGCACACCGTGGCGGTAGCTCTGTTCGTAGACGTTGCCGTGCCGGCGGATGGTCAGCTTCAGGGATTCGGACAACGCATTCACTACTGAGACGCCCACGCCATGCAGCCCGCCGGACACCTTATAGGAGTTGTCGTCGAACTTACCGCCGGCGTGGAGGACCGTCATGATCACCTGGGCGGCACTGACACCCTCTTCGGAGTGCATGTCCACGGGGATGCCGCGGCCGTTGTCCGATACGGAGATGGATTCGTCCGGGTGAATCACCACCCGGATTTCGGAACAGTGCCCGGCCAGAGATTCGTCGATGGAGTTATCGACCACCTCAAAAACCATGTGATGCAAACCGGTGCCGTCATCCGTATCACCGATGTACATGCCGGGACGTTTGCGAACGGCGTCCAGACCCTTCAGCACCTTAATGCTGGATGAATCGTAGTTTTGTTCCGCCATGTCTTTACCTTATGGATCGTCCGATATCCGCTGAACACGGCCATGTTCCACGTGGAACATTCGGGCCGCAGCGCCCTTATGCTCATCAATAGCGGGGTCAAGGTGTTCCCTGTCCACCGCCGTTATCAATGTTTGGTGTGACCCCGCCGCCAGATACCCCAGCAACGTGGCCCGGTGTGTGTGATCCAGCTCTGAACCCAGATCATCCACCAGCAGCGTGCAGACCTTGCCGGCCTCCTGGATCAGGGGAAGCTGGGCCAGCACCAGGCCGTAGGCCATGATCTTGGCCTGGCCTCGGGACACCCGGTCCCGGGCAAGGCTGCCACCCGCCGTGATCTTGAGCTCGGCACGGTGAAAGCCGGTGTGGGTAAACCCGCGACGCAAATCTTCATCGCGGGAGCGGGCCAGGGCGTCCAGATAGGATTCGCCCTCCCGGCGCCCGGTCTGCAAAACCAGCCCGCCTTTGATCTCCGGAGCGAGCAACGCCATCGCTTCCAGCCAGCGGCTTTTCAGCCGCTGCAGATACCCATCACGTAACCGTTCAATACTATCAGAACTGGCCGCCAGTTTCTGGTCCCAATAGCCCAACTCACGGGGGGTTACCCGGCCGCTGCGCAGCAGGGCATTGCGTTGCTTCAGGGCGGCGCTGGCTTCCTTCCACACCGGCAGGAAGGAATGTTCCACGTGGAACATTCCCCAGTCCAAAAACCGCCGGCGCAGGGCGGAGGGCCCGAAGATCAACTCCACCGACTGGGGGTGCAACGCCAGCACAGGAAGCAGGGCAGCCACATCGCTCAGGGCTCCTGGCGTGGCGCCATTGAGCTTCAGCGACTGGATGCCGCCGGGGGCGCGGCGAATGCCGAGCCGGTGATGGTTTTCACCAATCTCCACGCGGGCGAACAGGGTGGCGGCGTCCGCGCCGTCACGGACCAGCCGGGACAACCGGCCACCGCGAAAGGAGCGACCGCCACTGCCGATAAAGTAGATCGCTTCCAGCAGACTGGTTTTGCCGCTGCCGTTGGCGCCGACAATCAGATTCAGTCCCGGCGCCGGCGAAAGCTCCGCCTGCTGATAGTTACGGAAATCCGTGAGTCGCAGATCAGCTAGCATGAAAGGGCAAGAAGGCGGGGAAGAGTGGGCGCCCGCTGAAAGCAGGCGCCGGTGCTTGGCAGGGGGCGCGCCCTAGAGGCGCATCGGCATAACCACATAAATGGCCGCCTCGTGCTCCGGATCGGTAATCAGAGCACTGCTGTTGCTGTCGCCCAGTTCCAGGCGGGCCTGGGTGCCGTCCATGGTGTTGAGGACGTCGAGCAGGTAGCTGACATTGAAGCCGATCTCCAGGGGGCCACCCTGGTAGTCCACGGACACTTCCTCTTCCGCTTCTTCCTGCTCCGGGTTGTTAGCGACGATACGCAGGCTGCCTTCGGAAAGCTGCACCCGCACACCGCGATACTTCTCGTTGGAAAGAATCGCCACCCGGCTCAGCGCCTGGCGCAGCGTTTCCCGATCAGCCATCACCACCCGGCTGCCGTCCTTGGGAATCACGCGTTCGTACTCCGGGAACTTGCCGTCCACCAGTTTGGAGGTAAAGGTAATCGATCCGGCTACAATGCGAATGTGGTTACGGCCCAGGGTGAGGCGTGCGTTCTCCGCCGCGTCGGACAGGATCCGCGCCAGCTCCATGACACCCTTGCGGGGCAGGATCACGCCGGCTTCCTCGCTCTGGCCTTCCAGGGCCGCGTCGCACAGCGCCAGGCGGTGACCGTCGGTGGACACCGCCCGCAGCATACCGGAGCGCAGCTCGAACAGCATGCCGTTAAGGTAGTAGCGGACGTCCTGCTGGGCCATGGAGAAAGCGGTATGGTCGATCAACTGACGCAGGGTATGGGGCGCGATCTCCAGCACCGAACCGCTGTTGTCCTCTTCCTGATTGGGAAACTCGGACGCGGGCAGAGTGGCCAGGGAGAAACGGCTGCGGCCGGAGCGCACCAGCATTCTCTCGCCGTCCACCTCGAAGCGGATGTCCGCCTCCGCCGGCAGGCTCTTGGCGATGTCCACCAGCTTGCGGGCCGGCACCGTGGTTTCACCGGCCTGGTGTTCACCTTCCAGCGGCAACCGCGCCACCAGCTCCAGTTCCAGGTCGGTGCCGGTCAAGGAAAGTTGGCCGTCCCCCACTTCCATGAGCACATTGGACAAAACCGGCAGCGTTTGGCGTTTTTCGACCACCGCGGCAACTTGCTGTAGCGGTTTGAGCAGTTGTTCACGGTTGATGGAGAATTTCATGTCGCTTTCCCGTTTCAGTTGATCCGTCAGGACGTCAGGGTCCTCAGGAGGTTTTGATAATCTTCTTCTATTTCCGGATTGGATTCGCGCAGCTCCAGCACCTTCCGGCAGGCATGCAATACCGTGGTGTGGTCCCGGCCGCCGAAGCTTTCCCCGATCTCGGGCAGGCTATGGCTGGTCAACTCCTTGGACAACGCCATCGCCACCTGGCGCGGCCTGGCCACCGAGCGGGTACGCCGCGGTGAGTGCAGGTCCGGCACCTTGATCTTGTAGTACTCCGCCACCGTGCGCTGGATATTGTCGATGCTGATCTGGCGGGCCTGCAGGGCGATCAGATCCTTGAGCGCTTCCTTGATCAGGCCGATATCGATCTGCGCCCCGGTGAAGCGCACATGGGCGATCACACGGCGCAGCGCGCCTTCCAGCTCGCGCACGTTGGAGCGAATGCGCTGGGCAATAAAGAACGCCGCGTCATTGGGCAGCTCGACGCGCGCCTCCTCCGCCTTCTTTTTCAGGATCGCGACCCGCGTCTCCAGCTCCGGCGGCTCCAGCGGTTGCGACAGCCCCCACCCGAACCGGCTTTTCAGCCGTTCCTCAAGGCCGTCCACTTCCTTAGGGAATTTATCGCATGTCAGGATGATTTGCTGCCCGTTTTCCAACAACGCATTAAAGGTGTGGAAAAACTCCTCCTGGGACTGCTCCTTACCTGCAAAAAACTGAATATCATCAATCAGCAGGGCGTCCACCGAACGGTAGAAGCGCTTGAACTCGTTGATGGTCTTATTCCGCAACGCCGAGATCATGTCCGCCACGAACCGCTCACTGTGCAGATAGACCACCTTGGCGTTGGGGTTGCGGCGCATCAGCTCGTTGCCCACCGCATGCATCAGGTGGGTCTTACCGAGCCCCACACCGCCATACAGCAGCAGCGGGTTATAGCCGTGGCTGGCCGGGTTCTCCGCCACCTGCTGAGCCGCCGCGCAGGCCATGCGGTTGGACTTGCCTTCCACGAAAGTCAGAAAGGTGAAGCCCGAATTCAGATTGCTGCGGTGTTTGGCGGCACCGCCCAGCTCCGGCGACACCGCCTTGGCGCGGGGCTCGATCACCGGCGCCGCGCGGCTGTCGGCGGGGCGGCCACGGGCCGTGCCGGCGTCCGGTTGCCGGGGGGCCGGGGCGGCCCGGGAGCTGCCCACTTCCAACCGTAACTGGGGCAGGGGGCCGCTCTTCAGCTCGCCCAGCACCTCGCTGATACGTTCCACGTATTTGTCGCGAACCCAGTCGACCACGAAGCGATTAGGCGCGAAAAGCGTCAATTCTCCGCCATCCTCGGAAGCCGTCACCTGTAACGGCCGGATCCACATGTTGAATTGCTGGGACGGCAGTTCGTCTTCCAGCCGAGTCAAACAGCGATTCCAAAGCTCCTCGGACACATCCCCGCCTTTACCGTCGATGGTGAATAAGACGTTGCATTCTATACCCCCGTCCGGCCAATTATCCACAGCTCCCGGGACCTTTTTCTTTTCACTTTTCCTGTGGATAACTACGGCGGTAACCCTGTGCGCACCCGGGCTCACAACTCTGGGGATAACCAGGTGGATCAATTCCGTCCCCAATTGACCACCGACTGTCCCCCGTTCGTCCCCGTGACTTACACACAGTTATACGTCAGTTGCCAACAGGCTAAATCATTGCTTTATATGGCTTTTTCCCGCTTATCCACAGAATCGGCCTTCCCTTACTATTACCACTGCTACTAAAAACATATAAATATTTAATTCTTTTAGTAACACCCCGACCCGCTCCGGAAAGCCCGGTTGACAGCCAGCCCCCGCACGACTATTATCCGCGGCCTCTTAAGCCCATGACTTCCTATTTGGGGATGACGCCATGAAACGGACATTCCAGCCGAGCAACATCAAGCGTAAGCGTAACCACGGTTTCCGTGCCCGCATGGCCACCAAAAATGGCCGCAAAATCGTCGCGGCACGTCGCGCCAAAGGTCGTAAACGGCTGACAGCCTGAGTCAGCCTCCGGCGCTGACCGCTGTCTTCCGTTTTCGCCATGGTGCCAGTGTCAGCGCCCGATATCCCGTCCTTCCGCTTCACCCGAGAACAGCGCCTGCTTGACGGCGCCCAGTTCCAGGCCGTGTTCAACGCCCCGGACTGGCGGGTCTCCGACCGTTATTTTCTCATTCTTGCCCGCCGTAACGACCTGCCCCAGGCACGACTGGGTCTGGTGATCGGCCGTCGTAAAGCACGCCACGCCGTGGACCGCGCCGCGATCAAGCGCCGTGCCCGCGAACAGTTCCGTTTGCGCCAGCATGAGCTGGCCGGCCTGGATCTGATCGTGCTCCTGCGGGGCCCTTGTCCCAAGGAAGGGGGGCGTTCGTTGACACCGGCCCTGTCCGAGCTGCTGGACAAGCTGCTTGCCAAGCGTGGGCAAGACTGAGAAACTGCCGTCCGCTTTTTCTCGCCAGAACCCAATCGAATTATGGATATCCCTCGCGCGTTAGTGATCACTGGTATTGCCGTTGTTTCCTACCTGATGATCCAGGCGTGGCAACGGGACTATATGTCCCCGCAGACCACGCCGGTGGCCCAGGAACAAACCCAGGCCGACGACACCGCCCCCGCCAATGACAGCGACCCGCTGCCGCAGCCGGACAGCGCCGAGGGCACCGTGCCGGAACCCGCCGGCGAGCAGCAGGCCGAGGCACCGGCCCCGGACTCCCAGAGCGGTGACGCCGAGCAGCGCATTGAAGTGAATACCGATGTGCTGGCCCTGGAGATCGATCCCCTGGGCGGCGACATCGTTCGCGTGGCCCTGCCCGAATACCCGCGCCACGCGGACACTCCGGATCAACCGTTCGTTCTGCTGCAGAACGACGCCGGCCGGACCTATGTGGCGCAAAGCGGGCTGGTCGGCAAGAACGGCACCGACACCGCCGAAGGCCGCCCCACCTGGCAGGCCGGGCAGGACCGCTACCGCCTGCAGGACGGCGAGAAAGAACTCAACGTGGATCTCACCCTGAGCCAGAGCGGCGGGGTGGAGATCATCAAACGCTATACCTTCGAGCGCGGCAGCTACCTGGTCCGCGTCAGCCATATTGTCCGCAACAACAGCGGCGAGGCCTGGCAGGGCGCGCTCTACGGCCAGATCAAACGGGACGGCAGCGAAGACCCGGGCAAAAGCACCCAGGGCTTTATTCCCATGCCCACCTACCTGGGCGCGGCGTACTGGAGCCAGGACAAGCCCTACAACAAGCTGCCGTTCGACGACATGCAGGACGAGCCGCTGCGGCTCACCCAGGAGGGCGGCTGGATCGCCATGCTCCAGCACTATTTCGTGTCCGCCTGGATTCCCGATGCCCAGGGGCGCTACACCTACTCCACCCTGTACCGCGAGAACCGCAACGAATACCTGCTGCGCTTCGTGTCCGCCTCGGCGGAAGTTCAGCCCGGCGAGGAAAAGGTGTTCTACGCGGAGTTCTACACCGGTCCCAAGATCCAGGATCGCCTGGAAGCGATCAGCCCCGGCTTTAACATGACCGTGGACTACGGCTGGCTGTGGTTCCTGGCCCAGCCGATCTTCCACCTGTTGGTGTTCCTGCAGAGCGGCGAGCTGGATATCTTCGGCCTGCAGATGGATCTCGGCTTCGGGGTCGGCAACTGGGGCGTGGCGATCATCCTGCTGACGCTGGTGATCAAGTCCCTGTTCTTCAAGCTCAGCGCCACCAGCTACCGGTCCATGGCCAAGATGCGCAAAGTGGCCCCCGAGATGCAGCGCATCAAGGAAGAGAACAAGGGCGACCGGCAGAAGCAGCAGCAGGAAACCATGAAGCTGTTCCAGCGGGAGAAGATCAACCCCCTGGGCGGCTGCCTGCCGATTCTGGTACAGATGCCGGTGTTCATCTCGCTCTACTATGTGCTGCTGGAATCGGTGGAACTGCGCCAGGCGCCGTTCTTCCTGTGGATCAACGACCTGTCGGTGATGGACCCGTACTTTGTCCTGCCGATTCTGATGGGCGCGTCCATGTTCCTGCAGACCCGCCTCAACCCGACGCCGGCGGATCCCACCCAGGCCCAGGTGATGAAATGGATGCCGGTGATCTTCTCGGTGTTCATGCTGTGGTTCCCGGCGGGTCTGGTGCTGTACTGGCTGACCAACAACCTGTTGTCGATCGCCCAGCAGTATCTGATCACCCGCAAGATCGAACGGGGCGGTTGATCGCCCCCCACAGCGAAGTCTGTAAAGCCGGCCTTGATGGGCCGGCTTTTTCTTTTCACTGCCCCTGTCTGGCGTTCCGCCGTCCGGGCTCCCTATAATCCCGCCATGTCCGCAGCCAGCTCCGATACCATCGTCGCCATCGCCACCGCCCCCGGCCGGGGAGGCGTGGGCGTGCTGCGTCTGTCCGGTGATCGCGCGCTCGACATTGCCAGATTGCTCATTGGTGAGCGCTCACTTTCGCCCAGAAAGGCGCATTTCAGCACCTTCAAGGATCCGGAAGGCCAGGTGATCGACGAGGGGCTGGTGCTCTGGTTCCCGGCACCCGGCTCGTTCACCGGCGAGGAAGTGGTGGAACTGCAGGGCCACGGCGGCCCGGTGATCCTGGATATGCTGGTGGCCGCCTGCGTGCACCACGGTGCCCGCCAGGCCCGCGCCGGGGAGTTCTCCCAGCGGGCCTTCCTCAACGACAAGATGGACCTCACCCAGGCGGAGGCGATCGCCGATCTGATCGACGCCGGCACCCGGGAATCCGCCCGCGCCGCCCTGAACTCCCTGCAGGGCGCGTTCTCCCGGGAAGTGAACACCCTGGTCGAGCAGCTCATTCAGTTGCGCATCTATGTGGAAGCGGCCATCGACTTCCCCGAGGAGGAGATCGATTTCCTCTCCGAAGGCGGGGTGGCCGACGACCTGCGCGGGCTGATCCGTCAGGCGGAGGAGGTGCTGGCCAGCGCCCGCCAGGGGCGCCTGGTCCGGGAGGGCCTGACCCTGGTGATCGCCGGCCGGCCCAACGCGGGGAAATCCTCGCTGATGAACGCCCTGGCCGGCTTCGACGCCGCCATCGTCACCGAGGTGGCCGGCACCACCCGGGACGTGCTGCGCGAAGCGATCCAGCTGGACGGCATGCCGCTCAATCTGATCGACACCGCCGGCCTGCGGGAAAGCGGCGACCAGATCGAGCAGGAGGGCATCCGCCGGGCGTTCGCCGAAATCAAGAAGGCGGACCGCTTGCTGGTGGTGGTGGACGCCCAGGAAACCCCGGACAACCTGGATGATCTGGCCACGCTGCTGCCGCAGAGCCAGCAGCAGCTGGACGATCTGGATCTGCCGGTGACCCTGGTGCTCAACAAGGCCGACCTGAGCGGCGACCCGCCGGGCCCCCACCCGGAGCGGCCGGATACCTTCATTCTGTCCGCCGCCAGCGGCGACGGCATGGACGCGCTGCGCCGGCATCTCAAAGCCGCCGCCGGCTACCAAGGCGAGGCGCAAAGCCGTTTCTCCGCCCGCCGCCGTCATATCACCGCTCTCCAGGACGCCCTCGCCGCCCTGGCCAAGGGCGCCGACCAGCTGCACCGGCACGCCGCCGGCGAGCTGCTCGCCGAGGACCTGCGGGCGGCCCAGCAGGCGCTGGAAGAGATCACCGGCGCCTTCACCGCCGACGACCTGCTGGGACGTATTTTTTCCTCCTTCTGCATCGGTAAATGAACCCGGACGGTATTTTAGGTATCTTGCGTACTGGCTAAATGCCAGCACCGGCCCGGTTCCGGTCGGGGGATCAGGCAGGATGCGCATGCTCGTGGGGGGCGAATGACGCAATGGGGACAAACGAAACGCTTGAAGTGCAGGGCGCCCAGGGGCAACGCCGGGCGCTGCTCAAAGCACTGCTGATCATCACCGGTGTGTCCGGTGCTCTATTCTTCGTGATTAACACGCAACGGGGGCTGCACCTGCTGGCCACCATCGAGCTGGTCACCGGCGCGGCGTCGATGATGCTGTATGTGGTGGTCAGCCGTACCCGCAATCTGCGGGTCTGGACGCTGGTTTATCTGATTCCCTTTCTGACCATCATGATGGTGGCGATGTACCTGCCCGGCACCTCACCGACGGTGTTCCTGTGGGTCTACATTATTCCGGTGATCTCCCATCTGTTGTTGGGGCTGCGGCTGGGTTTCGCGGTGGCGGTGTTCTTCATGCTCACCGCCTTCGCCATTTTCGTGATCAAGCATCCGCGTTTGCTGTACGAATTTCACTTCGCCAGCCTCGCCAATATTCTGATTTCCTGCGCGGTCGCTCTGGCGTTCGCCTACGTCTACGAGCGGGGCAGCGAAAAGGCCCGCGCCGGCCTGATGGTGATCGCTTCCACCGATCCGCTCACGCGGCTGGCCAATCTGTACCGCTTCCGTGAATCCTTCCAGCAGGAGCGGCACCGGGCGCAGCGCTACGACGCCGACCTGACCCTGCTGGTACTGGATCTGGATTACTTCAAGAAGGTCAACGACACCCACGGCCACGCGGTCGGTGACCAGGTGCTGATTCACGTGGCCAATATCCTGCGCCGGCGGCTGCGCGCTTCCGACCTGGTGTGCCGGGTCGGCGGCGAGGAATTCACCGTGTTACTGCCGGACACCGGGCTCGAGGAAGCGATCAAGGTGGCGGACAGCCTGCGCCGCTTGATCCGCGACACCCCCTACCGGGATCAGGCGGTGACGGTCTCGCTGTCCTGCAGCATCGGCGTGGCCCTGTGGGGCCGCGACGGCGACACCCTGGAACAGCTTATGGAGACCGGCGACAAACGTCTCTACCAGGCCAAGCAGGCCGGGCGGGATCGTGTGGAAAGCGGCCCGGTGGCGGGCTGAAGCCGCGGCGAAGGTGGACCCGTCGCACCCGGTTGCCGATACTGAGTGCCGACCAAGACCCGTCGCCGGCCGACACCGGGCCGCAAGGAGAAGTCATGAGCGATACCCGTTTGGAGAAGGATTCCCTGGGAGAGATCGAGGTTCCCGCCGAAGCACTCTGGGGCGCCCAGACGCAGAGGGCGGTGGACAACTTTCCGATCAGCGGCCGGCACCTGCCGGACCGCTTTATCCAGGCGGTGGTGCGTGTGAAGCGCTGCGCCGCCAACGTCAACGCCGACCTGGAGTTGCTTGACGACCAGCGCCGCCGGGCCATCGTCGCCGCCTGCGACGAACTGCTGGGCGGCGCCCACACCGACCAGTTTCCGGTGGACGTGTTTCAAACCGGTTCCGGCACCAGCACCAATATGAACGTCAACGAGGTGATCGCCCGGCTGTGCGGCGACGCCGGCGTGCACCCCAACGACCACGTCAACCTGGGGCAGAGCAGCAACGACACCATTCCCACCGCCATGCACCTGTCCTCGGTGATGGCGGTCAGCGAACAGCTGCTGCCCGACCTGGAACACCTGATCGCCACCCTGGGCCTGCGCGCCCGGGAGGGGAAAGACCTGGTGAAAACCGGCCGCACCCATCTGATGGACGCCATGCCGGTGACCGTGGAGCAGGAACTGCGCACCTGGGTGCTGCAGCTGCAGGCCGCCAGCGAGCGTCTGGCGCGCGCCCGCAACGAGCTGCACGCGCTGCCCCAGGGCGGCACCGCGGTGGGCACCGGCATTAATGCTCACGCGGAATTCGGCGACCGCTTCGCCGCCGCCCTGGCGGACGACACCGGTGAACCCTTCACCGCCTTGCCGTATCCTTCGGTGGCGCAAAGCGCGGTGGACGCGCCCTTGAACCTGTCCGCCGCCCTGCGCGGCCTGGCGGTGGTGCTGATGAAAATCAGCAACGACCTGCGCTGGATGAATTCCGGGCCGATTCACGGGTTATCGGAGCTGCAGCTGCCGGCCACCCAGCCCGGGTCGTCGATAATGCCCGGCAAGGTAAACCCGGTAATCTGCGAGTCCGCCACCATGGTGGCGGCCCAGGTCATGGGGCTGGACCAGGCCAACACCGTGGCGGCCCAGAGCGGCAACTTCCAGCTCAACGTGATGCTGCCGCTGGTGGCCACCAATCTGCTGGATATGACCCGCTGGCTGGCCAACAGCTGCCGTAATCTGGCCGACCAGGCCATCGAAGGGCTGACCTGGAACCAGGAGCACCTGGCGGAAGGCGTGGGCCGCAACCCGATTCTGGTCACCGCCCTGAATCCGGTGATCGGCTACGAAAAGGCCGCCGCCATCGCCAAGGAAGCGTTTTCCACCGGTCAACCGGTGATTGAGGTGGCGCTCGCGCACACCGATCTGGATCGCCAGCGTCTGGAAGCGCTGCTGGATCCCCTTAAACTGACCGGCCCGGGCTGAACCCCGGGGCCGTGACCCTGTTTCACTTTTTAATTTTTGTTTGGTGATGGAGAGAGCAATGAGTAACGACCTGACCATTCAGCGCACCGCCGAAGCGGTGGAATCGCCGCTGGTGATCAACAGCATTCTGGAATCCGGCGTGCGTAACGCTCCCGAGCAGGAGATCGTCTACGCGGACCAGCGTCGCATGAGCTACCGGGATCTGGAAGAGCGGGTCAACCGGCTCGCCGGCGCGCTGGCGGAGTGCGGGGTCAAGCCCGGCGACACCGTGGCGGTGATGGACTGGGACACCCACCGTTACCTGGAAGCGTTCTTCGCCATCCCGATGATGGGCGCGGTGCTGCACACGGTGAACGTGCGCCTGAGCCCGGAACAGATTCTCTACACCCTGAACCACGCCGAGGACGACGTGATTCTGGTGAACCGGGAGTTTCTGCCGGTTCTCGAAGAGCTGAAAGACCGCATCGAAACCGTCAAACGCTACGTGCTGCTGGACGACGAAGGCGGCAACCTGGATTCCCAACTGGACATCGCCGGCGAGTACGAAGCCCTGCTGCAACAGGCCCCGGCTGAATTCGATTTCCCGGAACTGGACGAAAACACCCGCGCCACCACCTTCTACACCACCGGCACCACCGGCCTGCCCAAGGGCGTGTACTTCTCCCACCGGCAGCTGGTGCTGCACACCTTCGCCGGCCGCGCCGCGCTGTCCGGTTCCGGGCATGGACGCTTCAACCAGGACGACGTCTACATGCCGATCACGCCCATGTTCCACGTGCACGCCTGGGGCGTGCCCTATGTGGCGACGCTGCTGGGCGTCAAGCAGGTGTACCCGGGCCGCTACCTGCCGGAGACCCTGCTCAAGCTGCTGGTCACCGAGAAAGTCACCTTCTCCCACTGCGTGCCCACCATCATCCAGATGCTGCTGCAGGCCGAGGCCGCCAAGAACGTGGACCTGAAAGGCTGGAAGGTGATCATCGGCGGCTCGGCGCTGCCCAAGTCCCTGGCCAAGGGCGCGCTGGAGCGCGGCATCGACATCTACACCGGTTACGGCATGAGCGAAACCTGCCCGCTGATTTCCCTGGCGTTGCTGCCCCCGGAGCTGGAAGACGCGGACCTGGAAACCCAGGTGGACTACCGCACCCGCACCGGCCGCCCGGTGCCCATGGCGCAGATGCGGATCGTCGACGACAACATGAACGAAGTACCCCGCGACGGTAAAACCCAGGGCGAGCTGGTGCTGCGCGCGCCCTGGCTGACCCAGGGTTACCTGAAGGACGAGGACAACTCCAAGAAGCTGTGGCACGGCGGCTGGATGCACACCGGGGACATCGGCGTGATCGACGCCGACGGCTGGCTGAAGATCACCGACCGTATCAAGGACGTGATCAAGACCGGCGGCGAGTGGATCTCTTCCCTGGATCTGGAAGGGCTGATTCTGCAGCACGACGGCGTGGCCGAATGCGCGGTGGTCGGCGTGGAGGACCAGAAATGGGGCGAGCGCCCGGTGGCCCTGGTGGTCAAGGGCGGTGAAGTGGACGAAGACGCGATCAAGGAACTGGTCAGCCAGTACGCCGACAAGGGCGTGATCAGCCGCTACGGCATCCCCGACCGGGTGGTGTTCGTGGACGAGCTGCCCCGCACCTCGGTGGGCAAACTGGACAAGAAGAAGATGCGCGCCGAAATGGTGTGACACCCCCTGCCCGGGCCGGCGTCCGCCGGCCCGTTTTTCCTTCCCGTTGATCCGAATTTTCACCCTGCCAGAAGCGGAAACCGTGTAGGCTGCGGGAACCACGCTCACCGGACCGGGTCTGTTACCTGGCAGGCCCGGGGCGTTCGCGCGTGGGCCCGGCCAGGGACGGGCCGATATCCTAATGATAAACCGAGCGCACCTTAAGCCGGGCCGGCCTCAACAGGCACCGGGGTGCCTGTGAGCCTGGAGTAGAATAATGTTGCGAGTGATCGCGGGTCTGGCGGTGATCGCCGTACTGGCCGCCGCCGGTTGGTGGTGGTTGAGTGGTGGGGAGAGCGCCGCCGCGCCGCAGCGTCCCGCCACGACGGTGAACGTGGTGCCCGCCATCAGCCGGCCGCTGAGTGACAACCTGGAAGTGGTGGGCACCGCCCGTGCCCCCCGCGCCATTGTCCTGGTCACCCAGGTGGACGGCCGGGTCGACAAGATCCATTTCCAGGAGAGCCAGGACGTGGAGGCCGGCGACCTGCTGGTGACCCTGGACGCTCGCGCCGCCCGCGCCGAGACCGACCGCACCCGCGCCGACTACCAGCGCGCGCTCTCCGATTACCAGCGTGCGTCACGGCTGGTCGGCGGCAGCGCCATTTCCGAAGCCGAAGTCGCCAACCTGAAGACCACCATGGAGTCCGCCCGCGCCACCATGGAAGCCAGCCGCGTGGCGCTCGAGGACCACTCCCTGCGCGCGCCGTTCGACGGCGTGGTGGGGCTGCGCCAGGTGGACGAGGGGGCCTTCCTGCAGGTGGGGGCACCGGTCACCACTCTGGACAGCGTGCGCAACCTGGAGGTGAACTTCCAGGTGCCGGAACGCTACCTGTCCGAGATCCGCCCGGATCTGACCGTGGAAGTCACCAGCGACGCCTACCCGGGCAAGGTATTTCGCGGCAAGATCGCCATGCTCGACAGCCGCGTGGAGGCCGCCAGCCGCAGCCTGACGGTGAAGGCGCTGCTGGATAACGCCGAATCCCTGCTGCGCCCGGGCCAGTTCCTGCAGGTGTCGGTGTTGCTGGCGGAGCATCCGGCGCTGCTGGTGCCCGAGCAGGCGGTGATCTCCCAGGGTGCGCAGAGCTATGTGTTCACGGTGAGCAACGACGACGTCGCCGAGCGGCTGCCGGTGAGTCTGGGCGGGCGCCGCGATGGCTGGGTGGAGATCACCGCCGGCCTGAACCAGGGGCAGCCGGTGATCGTTAACGGCCACAGCCGTCTCGGCAGCGGCGCGCCGGTCAAGGTGGTCGATGATGAAGGGGCTCTGATGCCCGCCCAGCGGGCGCTCCTGGAGGAGCCGGCCTGATGGTGCTCAGCGATGTGTCGGTCAAACGGCCGGTCTTCGCCACCGTGGTCAGCCTGCTGATCGTGGTCTTCGGCATCAGTGCGCTGATGAAGCTGCCGATCCGCGAATATCCCGATATCGACCCGCCCCAGGTGTCCGTGGAAGTCACCTACGAAGGCGCCGCCCCGGAGGTGCTGGACACCCAGATCATCCAGGTGGTGGAAGGGGCCATCGCCGGCGTCGAGGGCGTCAGCCGGATAGAGTCCCGCTCGCGGCTGGGCTCGGCGCGCACCTCGGTGGAATTCGATCTGGACCGGGACCTGGATATCGCCGCCAACGACGTGCGCGACGCCGTGTCCCGCATCATCAATCAGCTCCCCGAAGAAGCCGAAGCGCCGGTGATCGCGAAGAGCGACTCCGACGCCCGGCCGATCATCTGGGTGACGCTCAGCAGCGACACCCTGGCCACCCAGGAACTCACCGACTTCGCCGAACGCAGCCTGGTGGACCGCTTCGCGGTGCTCGACGGCGTGTCCGAGGTGAACATCGGCGGCGAGCGCCGCTACGCCATGCGGGTGTGGCTGGACCGCCAGCGCATGGCCGCTAACGGCATCGCGGTCAACGACATCGCCACGGCGCTGCGCGCCAATAACGTGGAACTGCCCGCCGGGCGCCTGGAGTCCGACAGCCGCAGCTTCACGGTACGCGCCGACAACCGGCTCGCCACCGTCGAGGAATTCCGCGATCTGGTGCTGCGGCAGCAGGGCAGCTACCAGTTGCGGGTGGGGGACGTGGCGCGGGTGGAGCTGGGGGTCGAGAACGACGACACCGAGCTGCGCGCCAACGGCGAGACCGCCGTGGGCCTGGGCATTATCCGCCAGTCCAAGGCCAACACCGTGTCGGTCTCGGACAATGTGCGCGCCGAGATCGAGCGGATTCGCGAAAATCTGCCCGCCGACATCGCGCTGGACGTCAATTACGACGAGTCCCTGTTTATCCGTGCCTCCATCCGTGAAGTGCTGATCACCCTGGGCCTCTCCATGACCCTGGTGATCCTGGTGATCTTCGCGTTCCTGGGTAACCTGCGCGCCACCCTGATCCCCGCCGTCACCATTCCGGTGTCGGTGATCGGCGCCTTCATGGGCCTGGGGGCGCTGGACTTCTCCATCAACGTGCTCACCCTGCTGGCGCTGATCCTCGCCATCGGCCTGGTGGTCGACGACGCCATCGTCATGCTGGAGAACATCCAGCGCCGTATCGACGAAGGCGAATCCCGGCTGGTGGCCGCCTACCTGGGGGCACGCCAGGTGGCGTTCGCGGTGGTCGCCACCACCCTCACCCTGGTGGCGGTGTTCGTGCCGATTTCGTTCATGGGCGGCGACGTCGGGCGGCTGTTCGGTGAGTTCGGCTTCACCCTGGCGGCGGCGGTGGTGATCTCCAGCGTGGTGGCGCTCAGCCTGGCGCCGATGCTGTGCTCGCGCTGGCTGCACCGCCACCGCAAGGAGGACGAAAACAAACACCTGCTCGAGCGGGGTCTGGCCCGTCTTAACGGCGGCTACGCCAAGGGCCTGAAGCGCTGCCTGGCCAACCCCTGGCCGGTGCTGGGCGTGGCGGCGCTGATCTGCGTGCTGGCCGGTCTGGCGTACACCGGCTTGCCCCGGGAGCTGGCGCCCACCGAGGACCGGGGCGTGTTCATCGTGCCGGCCACCGCGCCCCAGGGCGCCACCGCGGACTACACCACCCATCACATCAAGGAGGTGGAAGCCCTGATGCAGCCGTTGGTGGACAACGGCGAGGCCGAGCGTGTGCTGTCCATCGTCGGCTTCCGGGGCCAGCCGGAAAACGCCTTTATGATCACCCGGCTCAAGCCCTGGGGCGAGCGCCAGCGCAGCCAGCAGGAGATCGTCCAGCAACTGCGCGGCGAGCTGGGCCAGGTCGCCGGCCTGCGCGCGTTCGCGGTGAACCCGCCGGGCCTGGGGCAGAGCGCCTTCAACCAGCAGCTTGAAGTGGTGATCGGCGGGCCGGACTACGAATCGGTGCAGCGCTGGAGCGAATCGGTGATGGCCTCCATGGAGGACAACCCCAACCTGCTCAGCGTGGACACCAACTACGAGGAAACCCAGCCGCAGCTCAACGTGGAACTGAACCGGGAGCGGGCCGCCGACTTCGGCCTGTCCGCGGCGGACGTGGGCCAGACTCTGCAGGCCATGTTCGCCACCCTGCAGGCCTCCACCTATGTGGATCGGGGCCGCGAGTACGACGTGCTGCTGGAAGCCAACGAAAGCGAAGCGCGGGTACCCGACGACGTCAATCCGATTTACGTGCGCACCGACGCCGGCGAGCTGGTGCCGCTGTCCAGCGTGGTGGATCTGAAAACCGTGGGCGCCTCGCCGGAGCTGCGTCGGGTGGACCGGCTGCCGGCGATCACCCTGTCCGCCAATATGGCCGAAGGCTATGACCTGGGCCGCGCCATCGACTTCATCGAACAGACCGTCAACGATACCCTGCCGCTGGAAGCGCGCCTCAGCTACAAGGGCATGGCGGAGGAGTTCACCGAGGCGTCGTCGGCGATCTTCATCACCTTCGGGCTGGCCCTGCTGATTGTGTTCCTGGTGCTGGCGGCGCAGTTCGAAAGCTGGATCCACCCGCTGATCATCATGCTCACGGTGCCGCTGGCCATCGCCGGCGCGATCCTGGCGCTGCGGGTCACCGGTAACAGCCTGAACATCTACAGTCAGATCGGTATGATCATGCTGCTCGGCCTGATGGCGAAGAACGGCATTCTGATCGTCGAGTTCGCCAACCAGCTTCGGGATCAGGGTTACAGCGTGGCCGAGGCGGCCTACCAGGGCGCCATCATCCGCTTCCGGCCGGTGTTGATGACCGGGGTGTCGACCATCTTCGGCGCCGTGCCTTTGGTGCTGGCCACCGGCGCCGGCGCGGAAAGCCGCATCACCATCGGCGTGGTGATTCTCGGCGGTCTGTTGTTCGCCACCGTGCTCACCCTGTTTATTATTCCGGTGCTGTACGCCTGGCTGGCGCCCTACGCCAAATCCGCCGACGCCGTGAAACATCAATTGGAACAGGAGCTGCCCGGTGCACCGCGACAGTCACCCGCCTCTTGAATACGAACTGGTGCGCAGCCGGCGGCGCTCTCTGGAAGTGCGGGTGCGCGTGGACGGCAGTGTGCAGGTGCGCGCTCCACTAAAACTGGCCGCCTACCGGGTGGAAGCCTTCGTGGACTCACGCCGGGACTGGATCCGCGATCAGCAGCAACGCATGGCGGCCCGGCCCCGGGTGCGCTGGCGCGACGGCGACCCCTGCCAGTACCTGGGTGAGCCGCTCACCCTCCGCGTCGCCGTCGCCGCCAGGGCGCGGGTGGCACGCCACGGCGACGAACTCCACGTGGGCGTGCCCGACCCCCACGACGAAGCCGCCGTCAGCCACGCGGTGCACGAGTGGTGGCGCGGGCTGGCGCGGACCCGCTTCCAGGAGAGCATCGAACGGCAGTTTCCCTGGTTCGCGGAACGGGGCCACCGGCTGCCGGTGCTGCGGGTGAAAAAGATGCGCAGCCGCTGGGGCTCGCTGTCCCGGCGCGGCTACATCAACCTGAGCCTGGCACTGATGCAGTACCCGCCGGCGGTGATCGACTATGTGGTGATGCACGAGCTTTGCCATCTGGAATACATGCACCACGGCCCCGCCTTCCACGCCTTGATGGACCGCCGGATGCCGGACTGGCCGGCCCGCAAGCGGCGCCTGGACGGCTGAGGTTTTACCCTTTTTAAACGCACGCCGACTTGTATTTCACCCACCTTCCTTTTCCATGGTGGCATGGATATGTCAGCGCTTTTAAAAGAGATCAAACAACGCGACCCCCACCACACCCATTTTCACCAGGCCGCGGAAAGCCTGCTGAACAGTGTGTCCGGGTATCTGGATCAGCACCCCGAGCTGCGCACCCAGGGGCTGCTGGCCCGGCTGCTGGAGCCGGAGCGGGTGATCCGTTTCCGCGTGCCCTGGGTGGACGACCAGGGCGAGGTGCGGGTGAACCGGGCCTACCGGGTGCAGATGAACGGTGCCCTGGGCCCCTACAAAGGCGGGCTGCGGTTCCACCCCTCGGTGAACCTGGACGTGCTGTCTTTTCTGGCCCTGGAACAGACCATCAAAAACGCGCTCACCGGCCTGCCGCTGGGCGCCGGCAAGGGCGGCGCCGATTTCGACCCCAAAGGACGCAGCGACGCGGAAATCATGCGTTTCTGCCAGGCCCTGATGGCGGAATTCCACCACCACATGGGGCCGGACATCGACGTGCCCGCCGGTGACATGGGCGTGGGCATGCGCGAAGTGGGCTATCTGTTCGGCATGTACCGCAAACTTTCCCGTTCCTTCGGCGGCGCGTTCACCGGCAAAAGCCTGGATTTCGGCGGCAGTGTCCTGCGGCCGGAAGCCACCGGCTACGGGTTGATCTATTTCCTGCAGAGCATGCTGACGCACCAGAACGAAAGCCTGAGCGACAAGACCGTGGCGGTGTCCGGCGCCGGCAACGTGGCCCGGCACGCCGCCGCCAAGGCCATCGAGGAGGGCGCCACCGTGGTCACCCTGTCCGATTCCCGTGGCACGGTTCACGCCCCCGAGGGCCTGGACGACGCCCACTTGGACGCGGTGGCGCGCATCAAGGCGGACGGCGGCGGCCTGGACCGGCTCGCTGAAGAGTTTGACGGTATCAAGCATTATCAAGGGGAGCGGCCGTGGCGGTTCGACTGCCAGGTGGCGCTGCCCTGTGCCACGGAAAACGAACTGGAGGAAGACGACGCCCGGCGGCTGGTGGACAACGGCTGTCGCTGGCTGGCGGAAGGCGCCAATATGCCGTGCACCGCGGCGGCGGTGGCGGTGTTCAAGGACAGCGACATGCTGTACGCGCCGGGCAAGGCGGCCAACGCCGGCGGCGTGGCGGTGAGCGGCCTGGAAATGAGCCAGAACAGCCGCCGCGAATCCTGGTCCGCCGGCGAGGTGGACCGGCGGTTGCGCGACATCATGGAGCGCATCCACCGCCGCTGTCTGGAACACGGCGGCGATGACGCCCGTCCGGATTACCTGACCGGCGCCAGTGTCGCCGGCTTTCAGCGCGTGGCGCGGGCGATGCTGGGGCAGGGCATTATCTAGCCCGGCGTCAGGCCGGGCGCACGGTGAGCTTGTGCTGGGCCAGGCGCGGCGGGTCCGGGAAGTCGATCAGCGCCTCGGCGCCGATATCGCGCAGGAACGTATCCGCCCGGCGGCGGCTGTCCGCGTCCAGGCCGTTCAGGTGGTCGCGCACCCGCTGGATCATCCACAGGCTGTAGGGGCGGATGATACGGCTGCCTTCGCGGCCCTCCAGGGTAAAGGCGTGACTGCCCAGCGCCCGGGGCAGGGTCTCGCCGGGGTGTTCCGCCATCCAGGCGCGCACGTGATGGGCCACGTCCACCATCGCCGGCAACATTTCCCTGGCCAGGCGCTTGAGCACCGGCAGCAGGGTTTCCGGGATGCTGTCGTTGTCGTCCAGCGGGGCGCGCAGGCCGCCGGGCTCGAAATGCAATTGCTCCACCCAGCGTGCCACGTTCGGCGCCCGTTCGCGCATCAGTTTGCCGGCCGTGGGGTCCCGGTACAGGTGGGCGTAGAGCGGCCCGATCAGGCCGAAATCCGCGATCGTCGCCTGGCCGCCCAGCAGGGCCGGGTGCTCGGCGAAATGGGCGTCCAGCTCGGCGAGCAGGTTCTCGTAGGCGGTCTCCACCGCGGGCACCATGTCCTCGGTGGCGCCCAGCAGGGTGGCCGCCTTGGAGAACGGCACCGCCAGTTTCTGGCCGATGGCCAGCTGGTTTTCCGCGGACTCATCGGGGGCGTTCATGGCGCCGAATTCCGCCATCGCCCAGTCGCGGTCGTAGAACCACCGGTAATGCATGGCCGGAATCACCAGCCACTCGTCCCCGTAGGCTTCCAGCATCAGCGCCACCAGCTTGCGCAACGGCGTGGCCGGGTGCAGCGCCGGGCCGTCGTCGGTTCGCGCCTGTTCCAGGGTTTCGATGATCACCGTGCTGTCCTGGAGGATGCGGCCGTTCCCATCGCGCAGCACCGGGATCACCGGCGCGCCCACCGCCGGCACGATCACCTGGCGGTAGACGTCGGCGGTGGAGAGTACCTCCTCGAACGGTATCGCGGCCCAGCGCAGGTAGGCGCGGACTTTTCCGGTGAAGTAACTGACTTCGGCCCCGTACAGCGTGGTGGTCATGGTCTGGTTCCTGGTTCCGTTTTTGGCGGGCAAGAAAAAACCCCGCATGAAGCGGGGTTCTTCCCGGTCGTTGAGGTCGTCTTATTCGCCGACGACGTTCGCGGCCTGCGGTCCCTTGGGACCTTGCTGAATGTCGAAAGTGACTTTCTGACCTTCCGCCAGAGTGCGGAAGCCGGAGCCGTTGATCGCGCTGAAATGCACGAACACATCCGCGCCACCGTCATCCTGGGAAATAAAGCCGAAACCCTTGGATTCGTTGAACCATTTCACGGTACCAGTAGCCATTGAATCAATACCTCGAAAAAACTGAACATAGGGTGTTGCTTGCAAACCAGGAGGGGGTGTTCGGAGACTTCTTGGGCTTCACGCGAAGGAAGGCAACTACCAAAACCAACCACTGCCAAATCTGCAGCAATTTGACTTTACTACCCTTTTTTGCGCCGTTCCAAGCCTTTTTTTGTTAAACGCGGCCGGCGTCGCGCCGGGCTTATTTGAACCCGGCGGCGATCTCCAGTTCGCGTATCGATTGCTCCAGATAATCCAGCAGACGCTGCATGGACGGCAGTGTCCGGCGGCAGGCAATCAGCCCGAATTCGATCTGACCCCGGTAACTGGTCAGCGTCATGTTCAAGGCGATGCGGTCCAGCACGATGGACACCGGGTACATGCCCTCCAGCCGCGCACCGTTCCAGTACAGCGGCTCGCGCGGCCCCGGCACGTTGGAAATAATCACGTTGAAGGCACGCCATTTCGGCGCCAGGCCGGTGAGCAGATTCAAGCCGGTGGGCGCCATGCTGAGCGCGGTGAAATTAAGAATTTCTTCCGGGCTCATTTGCGAGAAACGCTTCTTCGCCTCGCGCACCGACGCCTGCACCACACGCAGACGGTTGGCCGGGTCGCAGATGTGCGTGCCCAGGTTGGCGAGGATCATCGCGATCTGGTTGCCGCCGGCGCTGTCGTCCTTGCGCAGGGACATCGGCACCATGGCGATCAGCGGGCGGTCGGGCAGGGCGTTCTGGCTGATCAGGTATTCCCGCAGCGCGTGCCCGCACATGCTCAGCACCACATCGTTGAGGGTGCAGTTAAAGGCGCCGGACAAACGCTTGAGGCGATCCAGCGAATAACTCTGCGCCGCGAACCGCCGGGACCCGGTGATGCACTGGTTCAGAATGGTGTCCGGGGCCTGGAAGATGGAAACGAAATTGGGATCGTCCTTGGCCTTCTGGGTGACGCTGTAGATCTCCCGGGCGAGCGCCGGCACCGTGGCGATCTGGCGGCTGGCGCCGGTGGTCAGACGGGCCAGGCTGCTGACCGCGTCCACCGGGTTGCTGGGCAGGCCCCGGCCGCGCTTCTTCGGCTTGTAGGCCCACACCGGCGGCAGATCCCGCTCTTCCGGGTCCGGCGACAGCGCGCGCATGCCCATGCGCATGGCGGAGATACCGTCCACCACCGAGTGGTGCACCTTGGTATACAGCGCGAACTGACGGCCGCGGATGCCCTCGATCAGATGGGCTTCCCACAGTGGCCGCTCCCGGTCCAGCAGGTTGGAGTGCTCCGCGGACACCAGCGACAGCAGCTCACGGATGCGACCGGGTTTGGGCAGCGCTTCATGGCGGAAATGGTGATCCATGTCGAACTGCTGGTCTTCCATCCACTGGTACTGGCCGAAGCGGCGGGTCAGGCGCTGGTTGAAGGGCGGTTCCGGCGAGGAATACTCGCGGATCGAGCGCGCCAGCTCGCTGACGTACTTGGGGCCGGCGCCCTCCGGAAATGAAAACAACTGCAGTCCCGCCACATGCATCGGCTGCTGGCGTTTCTCCAAATACAGAAACAGTTGATCCACGGGACTCAACGTTTTCATGCCATCCCCTTTTTATTATGGAAAGTGGTGATTTCTTTCATATTAGCAGAGCCTTTCCGGCCTGACTGTGCCTTCCTTGTAAGACTTCCAAGGTACCCCGGTGCTGCGGGTAACGCTTGTAAAATCATGGGTTGCAAGATATCTGCCATGGTCTCGCCACCCGCCGGTCATACCCGTTCCCCAGTCTGAGACCGACATCCAAAGGCGGAGCCAGACATGAAGGCGTTATCCTGGGTAATCGCCGGCACCTTGGTGGCCGGTGGCGTTCACGCGGACGTTCTGATCAGTGAGTATGTGGAAGGCAGCGGCTTTAACAAGGCCCTGGAGCTGTATAACGGCGGCGCCGACACCGTCAGCCTGGACGGCTACCGCCTGGAACGCTACTCCAACGGCGGCACCGACGCCTCCGGCGTGCTCGAGCTGGACGGCGAGAGCCTGGCGGCCGGGGCGGTATTGGTGATCGTCAGCAGCCAGGCCGGCGCGCCGCTGAACGGGCTTGGCGATATCAGCAGCGGCGTGATCAGCCACAACGGCGATGACGCCTATGTGCTGCGCGACGCCGACGGCGTGGTCGACAGCTTCGGCCGTGTCGGCGAGGACCCGGGCAGCGCCTGGGGCAGCGGCGACACCACCACCGTCAACCAGACCCTGCGCCGGCTGGAAACCGTCACCACCGGCGATACCGTGATCGATGACGCCTTCGACCCCGCCGACCAGTGGCGGGCCTTTCCCGAGGATACCCTGGACGGCCTGGGCGTGTATGGCGAAGGGGCCGGTGACGGTGGCGACGACGGCGGCGATCCGCCCCCGGCGCTGGGCGCCTGCGGCGACGCCGACACACCGCTGTCGGTGGTGCAGGGCAGTGGCGCCAGCACCCCCCTGGACGGCGAAACCGTGGTGGTGGAATCCGTGGTCAGCGCCGTCTACCCGGACCTGGACGGCTTCTTCCTGATGGAACCGGTCGCCGACCGGGACGACAACCCGGCCACCTCGGAAGGCCTGTTCGTGTACGCCCCCGACGCGGCGGTGAACCCCGGTGAGCGGGTCCGGCTGGCGGGCACCGCCGGCGAATACTTCGAGCAGACCCAGGTGAGTCTGCAGGGGGAGCCGCTGGTCTGCGCGGTGGAGCAAACCCTGGAGCCGGTGGCCTTCACGCTGCCGTTCGCCGATTGGAGCGCCCCGGAAGCCCTGGAAGGCATGCTGGTGAATGTCAGCCAGACGCTCACCGTCACCGAGGTCTATGATCTGGCGCGTTTCGGCAGCGTGGTGCTCGCCGAAGAGCGCCAGTGGATCCCCACCCAGGTGGCGGAACCGGGCGCCCCGGCGAAGGCGGTGGCGGACCGCAACGCCCTGGGCAGTATCGTTCTTGATGACGGCCTCAACATCCAGAACCCGGAGCCGGTGCGCTATCCCGAGGGCGGTCTCTCCGCCACCAATACCCTGAGGGTGGGCGACCGGGTCGACCCGGACTTCCGCGCCGTTGTCAGCTACAGCTTTGAAGAGTGGCGGCTGCAGCCGGTGGACGACATCACCTTCCGCGCCGCCAACCCGCGCCCGGCGGCGCCGCCCCGGGCGCCGGGCAGCAACCTGCGGGTGGCCGCCTTCAACGTGCTTAACTTCTTTAACGGCGACGGCCAGGGCGGCGGCTTCCCCACCGCCCGCGGCGCCGACAACGCCGAGGAGCTGGCGCGCCAGAAAGCCAAGCTGGTGGCGGCGCTCACCGCCCTGGACGCGGACATCATCGGTCTGATGGAAATCGAGAACGACGGCTACGGACCGGATTCGGCGATCGCCGAACTGGCCGAGGCCCTGGGGCCGGCGTGGCGCTTCGTGGCCCACGGCGAGGCCGGGCTGGGCAGCGACGCCATCGCCGTGGGGCTGCTCTACCGCGATGATGTGGTGGCCGAGGCCGGCGAGGCGGCGACCCTGGACACCGGTGCCTTCGGCAACGAGACCAACCGCCACCCGCTGGCGCAGAGCTTCCGCCTGCTCAACAACGACCAAGTGCTGACGCTGGTGGTGAACCACTTCAAGTCCAAGGGCAGTTGTCCGGACGACGGCGTCAACGCGGCCCAGGACGATGGCCAGAGCTGCTGGAACGCGGAGCGCACCCAGGCCGCCGAGGACCAGCTCGCCTGGCTGGCCGGGCAGCCCACCGGGGTGGCGGACGACGATGTTCTGGTGCTCGGCGACCTGAACGCCTATGCCCTGGAAGACCCGGTGCGGGCCTTCCAGGACCAGGGTTTCGTGGATCTGCTCACCCGCTTCCAGGGCGACCAGGCCTACAGCTACCTCTTCGACGGCGAAACCGGACATCTGGATCACGCCCTGGCCAGCCCGTCCCTGGATGCCCGGGTGGTCGACGCCGGCGCCTGGCACATCAACGCGGACGAACCCCGGGCGCTGGATTACAACCAGGACTTCAAAAGCGATCAGCAGATCGACGACTTCTTCGCCGCCGATGCCTACCGGTCGTCCGACCACGACCCGCTGCACGTCGACCTGAACCTCACCGCCGACGACGGCGAGGCGGCCCCACCGGCCGACGACGACAGCGGCGGGGGCGGCGGCCTGGGCTGGCTGTGGCTGGCCCTGGTGTTGGCCGCCGGGCGCCGCCGCCGCGCCTGATCCGGCGTCGAGACCCTTCCCGCTTTCCGTTATCATCGGCGATTCAACGGAACGGGAAGGGCCCTAATGCCAAAAAAATACGCCGACCGTCGTCGCCGCGCCTTTGTGATCGCCTTGCAGGAATCCGACGCCCACTGGGGCGCCCTGTTCGGTGATGAGGTGTTCTACGATCTGAACTATTCCGATCTTTTCACCCGCATGTGGCTGGCCCGGGACCGGGCGTTCACCAAAACCGAGCTCTACCGTTTCATGCCCAAGGTCAGCCACCGCACCGCGGTGAAGTACGTGCAGACCGCCATCGAGAAGGGCCTTCTGGACGAGACCGTGGACGACCAGGACCGCCGCCGGCGGCGCATCACCATGTCGCCGCAGCTGCTGAAAGTGATCGAGGATTTCCTCGACGCCTCCCTGCAGACCTTCGAGAAGCGCCGGGTCTTTTCTTGACGACGCCTTGCGGGCGCCGGCCGCAGACTGCCGGAATGACGACTGCGACCCCCCAACGGTTCGCCGCCGTGCTGTTCGATCTGGACGGCACCCTGGCGGACACCCGGCTTGATTTCACCGCCATCCGCGCCGAGGTCGGCGTGCCCGAGGGCATCGGCGTGCTCGAGTACCTGGACCGGCTGGAGGACGCCGCCCGCGCCGAGCAGGGCCGCCAACGCCTGCACGAGTTCGAGATGCGCGGCGCCGACGCCGCCGAATGGATCGACGGCGCCGAGTCCCTGCTGCAACGGTTGGCGCGGGCGCGGGTGCCCACCGGCATCCTCACCCGCAACAGCCGGACCGCGGTGGCCCGCACCGGCGAGATTCTGGATCTGGCGGTGGACTGCATTCTCACGCGGGAGGATTGTGCCCCGAAACCGGATCCGGAGGGGCTGTTGATGCTCAGCCGGAGATTGAGCGTGCCGCCCGAGGCGTGCGTGTACGTGGGGGATTTCGTCTACGACCTGCAGGCCGCGCGCAACGCGGGCATGGCCGCGTGTCTATTGCGCAACCCCGGCAACCAGCGGTTCGTCGATCAGGCCGATCTGGTGATCGACCGTCTCGACGAACTGCTGCCGCTGGCCGGGCTGGATCACTCGTAGTCGAACGAGAAGTGCTCCGGCGCCAGCTGCATGGTGCTCTTGGTGGGTTTCAGGGCCGCTTCCGCGTGGCCCTTGGCGGTGGGCAGCATGCGCTCGAAGAAGAACTCCGCGGTGGCCAGCTTGGCCTGGTAGAACTCCTTCGGCTCGGCGCCGCCGTGCTCCAGCTTGTCCGCCGCCACTTTCGCCTGCAACGCCCAGAAGTACGCCATCATCGCGTAGCCTGAGTACATCAGGAAATCGTGGCTGGCGGTGCCGACCATCTCACGATCCTTGGCGGCGTTGAGCATGATGCGGGTGGTCAGGTAGTTCCACTCGGCGGCGATCTTCAGCAGCTTCCAGGCGTAGGGACGCAGCTGGCCGTCGCGCAGGTTCTTGGTGCCGAAATCCACCAGCTTCTTGGAGAAATCGCGGACGCACTTGCCGCGGCTGGAGAGCAGCACCTTGCGGCCCAGCAGGTCGAGGGCCTGAATGCCGGTGGTGCCCTCATAGAGCGTGGCGATGCGCGCGTCGCGCACGATCTGCTCCATGCCGTGTTCCTTGATGTAGCCGTGGCCGCCGAAAATCTGCATGGCGTCGTTGGCCACTTCCAGGCCCTTCTCGGTGAGGAAGCCCTTCAGGATCGGCGTCAGGAAGCCCAGCTCGCTGTCCCAGCGATCGTATTTTTCCTGATCGTCTTCCAGCATCCCGGAGATCATGTTGTCCGCGTACTGCGCGGCGAAGTAGATCATCGCCCGGCCGCCCTCGGCGATCGCTTTCTGCTTGAGCAGCATGCGGCGCACGTCACCGTGGTGGATCAGGGCGTCGGCCACCGCGTCCGGGTCTTTCTTGCCGGACAGGGCGCGCATGGAACGGCGTTCCTTGGCGTAGGGCAGTGAACCCTGGTAGGCCAGCTCGGCGTGGGCGATGCCCTGGCAGGCGGTGCCGATGCGCGCCGAGTTCATGAAGGTGAACATGCACTCCAGGCCCTTGTTCTCCTCGCCGATCATAAAGCCGGTGGCCTCGTCGAAGTTCATCACGCAGGTGGCGGACGCCTTGATGCCCATCTTCTTTTCCAGGGAACCGCACACCACGCCGTTGCTCTCGCCGATCTTGCCGGGCAGGTACTTGGGCACGATGAACAGGGAAATGCCCTTGGTGCCCTTGGGCGCGTCCGGCAGACGGGCCAGCACGATGTGAACGATGTTCTCGGTGAGATCGTGGTCGCCGGAGGAAATGAAGATCTTGGTGCCGGTGATCTTGTAGGAGCCGTCCGCCTGGGGCTCCGCCTTGGTCTTCACCTGACCCAGGTCGGTGCCGCACTGCGGCTCGGTCAGGCACATGGTGCCCGCCCAGGTGCCTTCGGTGAGGGGCGTCAGATAGGTGGCCTTCTGATCCTCGTCACCGTGCAGCTGAATGGTGTTCATGGCGCCCAGCGACAGGCCCGGGTACATGGCGAAGGGCCAGTTGGCGGTGCCCATCATTTCCTGCTTGAACAGGCCCAGCGACATGGGCAGGCCCTGGCCGCCGTACTCCGCCGGGTGGGACAGGCCCTGCCAGCCGCCGGCCACGTACTCCTGGTAGGCTTCTTTATAGCCCTTGGGCGTGGTGACCTGGCCGTCTTCCAGCTTGCAGCTCTCGTGATCGCCACTGTGGTAGAGAGGACCGATGGTGTTCTCGCACAACTTGGCCAGTTCGCCAAGGATCGCTTCCACCATGTCCGGCGTGGCTTCCTCGCCGTTGGGCAGCGTCTTGTAGTGGCTCTCGAAGTCGAACACTTCATTGATCAGAAAGCGCATATCGCGCAGGGGGGCCTTGTAGGTCGGCATAACACACCCTCGTCAGCAATTCCGGACGCGAACCGGAGGGTTCGCTTCACAACAGCCCGGCATTCTTAGCGAACAAGCGTTGACTGACATTGACGGAGCAGCGGTGTGTCGCGGCTACAGGGTGAATCGGCGATTTGTAAGCGCCTTGAGAACGGCTATACACAGAGTTGAACGGCCGGCGGCGGGCTCAGCCCTTGTCCTTGCCCTTCCAGCTGTACATGGAGGTGGAAACCCCGGTGCGCCGGGCCACCTGATCCCAGAGCTTGCGCGGCAGCACCCCCTTGAGCAGCTCCACGGAGCGGGCCATGGGCGGCTCGATCACGAACGCTTCCCCCTTGGCCACCCCGTTGAGAATGCTGTCGGCCACCCGGTTGGGCGTCAGCATGGGCGAGAACAGCGGCGTTTTAACGCCCTTGAACATGCCCGTGGCGATGTAGCTGGGACACACGGTGGTCACCTTCACCTGTTTCAGGCCGCGCTCCAGCATCTCCAGGCGCAGGGATTCGGAAAAGCCCACCACCGCCCATTTGCTGGCCGCGTAGGTGCTGCCGTAGGGCAGGCCGATAAACGCCGAGGCGCTGGCGATATTGACCAGATGGGCACGCGGCGCGGCGATCAGATCGTCCATGAAGGCGTGGGTGCAGGCCATCAGCCCTTCGCTGTTGACCTTGAAGGTGTCCAGGTGGCGCTGCAGGTCGACCTGTTCGAATTCGCCGCCGAACACCACCCCGGCGTTGTTGATCAGCATGCTGATCGGGCCGCGCTCTTCGTGCAGCTTGTCGCGGAAACGGGCGATGGTGGCGATCTTGCTCACGTCCAGGGTGTAGGCGTGGGCGTTGCCGCCGGCGTTACGGATGCACTCCACCACCTCGCGGGCGGCGGCGATGCGCCGCGCGGTGACGATCACTTCGGCGCCCCGGGCGGCCAGCTTCTCCGCCATCAGGCGGCCGATGCCGGCGCCGGCGCCGGTGATCACAACACGGTGGTTATCGAATCGGGTCATGGGCGCTCCAGTGAAGGTTGCGAAGATTATTTGGGCAGTTTGATGCCGATCAGCAGCACGCGGCCCTGCTCCACGGTGCGGGCGCGCAGCTTGAGGCCGCCCAACCGTACCGTGTCGCCCACCACGGCCTGCTGGCCGAACTGCCGCTCGAACACCGCCTCCACGGTCAGGCCGTGCAGCAGAGGGTCGATCTGCTCGATGCCGTACACCGCCACCAGCTGCTCCACCGGCACGCCGCCGCGCACGAAGAAATCGCCGTAGAAGCGCTTCTCGTCCTTGGAGAGACGGTGGCACAGATCCGATAAATAGTCGCGCTCGCCCACCGGCGCCAGCCAGGTGACCAGATCACCGGCCTCGATCACCGGGTCCTCGGCCAGGTTGCGGAACTCCTTATTGCGGATAATCAGCAGCGGCGTGATGCGCGGCGTGGTGATCGCCCCCAGCCGCTGGCCTTCCGCCTTGGCGGAGGCGTCCACCTCGAACTGCATAACATAGCGGTCGCCGGTGGCCGCCAGTGGCACCATCTGTTTGGGCGGTGTGGTGGCCGGCACCGATACCTTCAACCAGCGCGCCATGTAGCGCAGGCTGGCGCCCTGGGCGAGCAACGAAATCAGCACCACCACCAGGGTGATGTCGAACAGCAGCCGGGTCTGGCCGACGCCGGCCAGCAACGGGAACACCGCCAGCACAATGGGCACGGCGCCGCGCAGACCGGTCCAGGAGATAAACAGCTTCTCGCGCCACTTGAAACGGAACGGCAGCAGGCTGACCCACACCGACAGCGGGCGTGCCACCACCATCAGGAACAGCGCCACCAGCAGGGCATTGATCAGGCCGTCGCCGATCAGCTCCGAGGGCGTCACCAGCAGCCCCAGCATCAAAAACATGCCGGACTGGGCCAGCCAGGCCAGGGAATCCATCGAGCGCAGCACGTTGTCGCCGGTGCCGCCGCGCCGGTTGCCCGCCACCAGGCCGGCCAGGTACACCGCCAGGAAACCGCTGCCGCCGGCCAGGTTGGTGGTGGCGAACACCATGGCGCCGCCGCTGCACAGCAGCAGGGCGTGCAGGCCTTCGTTGCTGCGCGCGCGCAGCAGAATCTCGCTGAGCAGCGCGCCCAGACCCAGGCCCAGCAGCATGCCCAGGCCGAACTGCTGGATCAGGGTAATCAGCATTTCCCAGCCGAAGCTGACCTCCGGGTTCATCATCACCCCCACCAGCATCAGGGTGATAAAGATCGCCATGGGGTCGTTGAGGCCGGATTCGATCTCCAGGGTGCTGGCCACCCGCTCGTTGATGGTCACGCCGGCGCCCTTGACCACATTGAAGACCGCGGCGGCGTCGGTGGAGCCGATGATGCCGCCCAGCAGCAGGCCCAGGCGCCAGTCCACGTCCATCAACCAGGTGGCGAAGGCGCCCACCAGCGAGGCGGACAGCATCACGCCCACGGTGGCCAGGCTGAGCGCCGGCTTCAACGCCAGGCGGAAGGTGGTCAGCCGGGTGCGCAGGCCGCCGTCGAGCAGAATAATCGCCAGGGCGATGTTGCTGACCACATAGGCCAGCGAGAAATCATCGAACTGAATGCCGCCGATACCGTCTTCGCCGGCCACCATGCCCACCACCAGGAACACCAGCAGGGAGGGCACGCCGATGCGCGCACTCAGGGTGCCCAGCAGCAGCCCCACGAACATCAGGCCGGTGCCGATCAGCAGGAAAACGTTCAGTGATTCCAAATGCGCTCCGGGAATATCAGGGGTAAAACGAACAGAGCATCAAGTATATAGAAAGGCCGGTGTCGACTCACTGCCGGACCGGCGCCGCCGACGCGCTTTTTACCCGCCCTTTATTTTGTTTGGGTTCGGACTATACTAGCGCGCCCGATCTGATCATATTTTAAGCGGCGGGCCTTTCGGGGCGTGTCGCGAGCGAGCTTGACTATGGATTACCCCCAGCGATTCGGCGTTTTGGTGATTGGTGGCGGCCACGCCGGCACCGAAGCGGCTCTGGCGTCCGCCCGCATGGGCGTGGACACCGTGCTGCTGACGCACAATATCGAGACTCTGGGCCAGATGAGCTGCAACCCGGCCATCGGCGGCATCGGCAAGAGCCACCTGGTTCGGGAAATCGACGCCCTGGGCGGGGCCATGGCCCGCGCCACCGATAAGGGCGGTATCCAGTTCCGCGTGCTCAACGCCCGCAAGGGCCCGGCGGTGCGCGCCACCCGCGCCCAGGCCGACCGGGTGCGCTACAAGGCGGCGATCCGCGCCACCCTGGAGAGCCAGCCCCACCTGACCCTGTTCCAGCAAAGCGTGGACGACCTGATCGTCGAGAACGGCCGCTGCGTGGGGGCGGTGACCAACATGGGCCTGCGCTTCCACGCCGACGCCGTGGTGCTGACCGCCGGGACCTTCCTGGGCGGTGTCATCCATGTGGGCCTGGACCACCACCAGGGCGGCCGCGCCGGCGACCAGCCCTCCAACGCCCTGGCGCGCCGGCTGCGCGAGCTGCCGTTCCGCGTCGACCGTCTGAAGACCGGCACGCCGCCGCGCATCGACGGCAAGACCGTGGACTTCTCGGTGATGGAAGAGCAGTGGGGCGACCAGCCGCTGCCGGTGATGAGCTATCTGGGCAAGGTGGAAGAGCACCCGCGCCAGACCTGCTGCTTTATTACCCACACCAATGAGCGCACCCACGACATCATCCGCTCCGGGTTCGACCGCAGCCCCATGTTCACCGGCGTGATCGAAGGCACCGGGCCGCGGTACTGCCCGTCCATCGAGGACAAGGTGAGCCGCTACCCGGACAAGAACAGCCACCAGATCTTCGTCGAACCGGAAGGCCTGGACACCTTCGAGCTGTACCCCAACGGCATTTCCACCAGCCTGCCGTTCGATATCCAGCTGGAGGCGGTGCGTTCCATCCGTGGTTTCGAGAACGCCAGCATCACGCGGCCCGGCTACGCCATCGAATACGACTACTTCAATCCCCAGGACCTCAAGCACAGCCTGGAGACCAAGCACATGCCCGGGCTGTTCTTCGCCGGCCAGATCAACGGCACCACCGGCTACGAGGAAGCCGGCGCCCAGGGGTTGCTGGCGGGCCTGAACGCGGCCCTGCTGAGCCAGGAAAAAGAGGCCTGGACGCCGCGCCGCGACGAAGCCTACGTGGGCGTGCTGGTGGACGACCTGATCACCATGGGCACCCAGGAGCCCTACCGCATGTTCACCAGCCGCGCCGAATACCGGCTGCTGCTGCGCGAGGACAACGCCGACCTGCGCCTCACCGAGAAAGGCCGCGAGCTGGGCCTGGTGGATGACGAGCGCTGGGCGGCCTTCGAGGCCAAGCGCGAAGGCATGGAGCGTGAGCAGGCGCGGCTCAAGGCCACCTTCGTGCGCCCCGGCACCGCGGAAGCGGAGCGCGTCAACGCGCTGCTCGACAAGCCGCTGCCCCACGAGTACACCCTGATGGATCTGCTCAAGCGTCCGGAGCTGAGCTACCGGCCGCTGGCCGAGGCGGCGGGCCTGGCGCCGGCCGCGCCGGCGGTGATCGAGCAGGTGGAGATCGTCGCCAAGTACGCCGGCTACATCGACCGCCAGGAAGCGGAAATCGCCAAGCTGCGCGCCGCCGAGGACCAGGCCCTGCCGCTGGACTTCGACTACCGGGCGGTGCAGGGGCTGTCCAACGAGGTGAAGCAGAAACTCGAGGATGTGCGCCCGGAGACCATCGGCCAGGCCGGCCGCATTCCCGGGGTCACCCCGGCGGCGATCTCGCTGCTGCTGATCTTCCTTAAGAAGCATCGTCACCAGGCGGCCCGGCAGGCATGACCGACCGGGACCGCCTGGCCGGCGGGCTCCAGGCACTGGGTGTGTCGCTGAACGACGCCCAGCAGCAGGCGCTGCTCGATTACCGCGACCTGCTGGTGAAATGGAACCGCGCCTATAACCTCACCGCGGTGCGCGACCCGGGCGAGATGATCCAGCGCCATCTGCTGGACTCGCTGTCGGTGCTGGCGCATCTGGACGACCGCGATACCCTGGACGTGGGCACCGGCGCCGGCCTGCCCGGTATTCCGCTGGCCATCGCCCGGCCGGATCTGCGTTTCGTGCTGCTCGACAGCAACGGCAAGAAAACCCGCTTCGTGCGCCACGCCCGCCGGGAATTGGGGCTTTCCAACGTGGAGGTTGTGAACACCCGCGTGGAACAGTACCGTAATGCTCCATCGCAGATCATCAGCCGGGCGTTCGCCGCCCTGCCGGACATGCTGCAGGCCCTGGCCCCCCTGATCACCGACGGCAGCCGCGTTCTCGCCATGAAAGCGGCCGCCGCCGACCAGGAACTGGCCGGCCTGCCCGCCGGCTGGCGGGCCCGGGTGGCGCCTCTGTCGGTCCCCGGACTGGCGGAGGCCCGCGTGCTGGTGATCGCCAGCCGGGCCGGACCGCACGTGCCGGAATAAGGAGACCGCAGTGACCACCGTTTTTGCCATTGCCAACCAGAAAGGTGGAGTGGGCAAGACCACCAGCAGCGTCAATCTGGCCGCTTCCCTGGCGGCGACGCGCAAGAAGGTGTTGCTGGTGGACATTGATCCGCAGGGGAACGCCACCAGCGGCGCCGGTGTGGACAAGTACGAGCCGGAATACACCATCCACGACGTGCTGATGGGCGAAGTGAACGTGGAAGACGCGGTGGTCGACACCCCCAAGGATTCCGGCTTCGACCTGATCGCCGCCAACGGCGACCTGACCGCCGCCGAAGTGCAGCTGCTGGACATGAAGATGCGGGAATTCCGCCTGCGCAACGCGCTGGCGCGGATCCGCGGCAACTACGATTACATCATCGTCGACTGCCCGCCGTCGCTGAACATGCTCACCGTCAACGCGCTCACCGCGGCGGACTCGGTGATCGTGCCGATTCAGTGCGAGTACTACGCGCTGGAGGGTCTCACCTCGCTGATGAACACCATCGAGAAGATCCGCACCGTGCTCAACCCCAAGCTGCATATCGGCGGCCTGCTGCGCACCATGTACGACCCGCGCAACAGTCTGTCCAACGACGTTTCCAACCAGCTGATCAGCCACTTCGGCGACAAGGTGTACCGCACCATTATTCCCCGCAACGTGCGCTTGGCGGAAGCGCCCAGCCACGGCGCGCCGGTGATCACCTACGACCCCAAGTCCCGGGGCGCGGTCAGCTACCTGGCGCTGGCGGGCGAAATCCTGCGGCGCGAACAGGCCATGCAAAATGCCAAGGCCTCTCCGCAAACTCCGCAATCCCAGGCATGAGGTAGAGGCACCGACTATGGCGGCAAAGCGTAAACGCGGTCTCAGCAAGGGTCTCGACGCCCTGCTCAGCAGCAACGAGGCGTACCAGCGCCAGCCCGAGGAAGTCAGCGTCGAGGGTGACGGCGAAGCGTCGGAGCAACAGGCCCAGCGCCCGCCCCGCGACGGCGACCTGCGCCACCTGCCGGTGGAACTGATGCAGCGCGGCCGCTACCAGCCGCGCAAGGACATGTCCGCCGATGCGCTCGAGGAGCTGGCGGAGTCGATCCGCGCGCAGGGCGTGATGCAACCCATCGTGGTGCGCCCGCTGGGCGACAACCGCTACGAAATCATCGCCGGCGAGCGCCGCTGGCGGGCCGCGCAGATGGCGGAGCTGGACGCGATTCCGGCGGTGATCCGGGAGGTGCCGGACGAAGCCGCCATCGCCATGTCGCTGATCGAGAACATTCAGCGCGAAAACCTCAACCCCATGGAAGAGGCGCTGGCGCTGTCCCGGCTCAAGGAAGAATTCGGCCTCACCCACCAGCAGGTCGCCGACGCGGTGGGCAAGTCCCGCGCCATGGTCACCAACCTGTTGCGGCTGATGAGCCTGGAAGCGGACGTCAAAAAGCTGCTCGAACACGGCGACCTGGAAATGGGCCACGCCCGTGCCCTGTTGTCGCTGACCGGCGCCAAGCAGGTGGAGGCCGCGCGCACCGTGGTCGCCAAGGGGTTGTCGGTGCGCCAGACCGAAACCCTGGTGCGCGAATTCGAAAAGGAAAAGCCCGTCAAGCCGGCGCCGGCCAAGGAAGATCCCAATGTGCGGCACCTGATCAACGACCTGTCCGACCGCCTCGGTGCCCCGGTGCAGATTCAGCAGGGCAACGCCGGCAAGGGCAAGCTGGTGATCAGCTACAACAACCTGGATGAGCTGGACGGCATTCTGGCGCACATCAAATAGGCGGCGCCTCTTGGTTCATCTACATCAAATAACTTGACTGAAATCCGTTCGAGGCGTTAGCTTTCCACACACGCTGATACAAATTGATCCGTTTTGTAGGGCGTCAACAGACTTTTTCTCCTTTCGCCCGGCACTTTCAAGGCAAACAATTGCCCGTGCCGGTTGATACCGCTATGCCTTCCTCATATACTTCCCGCGCCAAAGATCAGGGGGTACCCGCGACCTTCACCTGATAACACCCAGGCGTAGCCAGCGACGAAACCCGGGAGCAAGGTGGCCAATTTAGACGAATCAGCCCGCAGGACCTTGTTCTGGGGCTTGATGCGCGCCCAGACCACCAGCGTGGTCATCATCGCCGCGCTGGCCGCCGTGATCGCCGGAAGCACTATCGGTCTGGCGGCGCTCTGGGGCGGGACCATCAGCCTGATCGCCTATGCTTGGGGTGGCTTCCAAGTGTGGCTGCACCCGGGAAACCGTGCGGCCAAGCGCATGGCCGGCGCCGCGGTAAGAGCGGAGCTCGGCAAAATCGCCATCATGCTGGTGCTGTTCTGGCTGACGTTCGCCGAAGTACCGCAAATGCGCGAATCAATGACAGCAATGGTTTTGTTCCTCGCCTTCATGTCGGCGCAAATCGCCGGCTGGGTTCAGGTCGCGCGCCTGGATGCCCGCCTTGGAACGGAACATTACGGGCAAGAAGACTAGACTGTAGGTAACGATATGGCAGCGAGCTCCGCCAGCGAATATATCAAGCACCATCTAGGGAATCTCACCTATGGCCGTTTGCCCGAGGGCTACGAGCGTTTAGACCACCACGGGGATGTGGTTGAGACGCTGGAGACCAGCACCTGGACGTTCGCGCACAACGGTCAGGAAGCCGTCGACATGGGCTTCATGGCGTTCCATGTGGACTCCCTGGCGTGGGCCGGCGGTCTCGGCATCATCATGTGTCTGATGTTCTGGCTGGTGGCGCGCAAAGCCACCGCCGGCGTGCCCTCCGGTTTCATGAATTTCATGGAATCCATCATCGAATTCGTCGACAACCAGGTGCGTGACACCTTCCACGGCAAAAGCAAGCTGATTGCGCCGCTGTCTCTGGTGATCTTCTGTTGGGTGTTCCTGATGAACCTGATGGATCTGATCCCCGTCGACCTGTTCCCCAAGCTTTTCGAGTGGACCATGGTCACCTTCTTCGGCTGGGACGCGCACCAGGCCTACTTCAAGATCGTGCCCACCACCGACCCCAATATCACCCTGGCCATGTCCTTCTCGGTGATGCTGCTGATCATCGGCTTCACGGTCAAAGCCAAGGGCTTTGGCGGCTTTGTCGGTGAGCTGGCGTTCAAGCCTTTCGAGACGGACAACATCGTTCTCAAATTCCTTCTTCTGCCGGTCAACCTGGTCCTGGAAACCATCAGCCTGCTGTCCAAGCCGGTGTCTCTGGGTCTGCGGCTTTTCGGCAACATGTACGCCGGTGAATTCGTATTCATCCTGGTGGCGGCCATGATGGGGACCTGGCAGTTTATCGGCGCGTGGCCGTGGGCGGTTTTCCACATCCTGGTCATCACCCTCCAGGCGTTCATCTTCATGGTCCTGACCATCGTCTACCTGAGTATGGCGGTGGAAGAGCACTAAGTTTCATTTTCCAAACCAACTGAGCACTTACGGGAGTGTAACAATGGAAGGCATTCAATTTCTTGCTGCTGCAATCGTTGCTGGCCTGGCGGCCATCGGCGCCGGTCTCGGCTTCGGCATGATGGGCGGTCGTTTTCTGGAATCCGTCGCACGGCAGCCGGAACTGGCACCGATGCTGCAAACCCGCATGTTCATCATCGCGGGCCTGCTGGACGCCGTGCCGATTATCTGTATCGCTATCGCGTTCCTGCTGATTTTCCAGTAAATCGCGCTTTTCGAAATAAGCCCCGATTTTGGGAAATCTATGCAACGCGGATTGAGGTGTTGGCATGAATATTAATGCGACACTAATTGGCCAGGCCATCTGGTTCGCCCTGTTCGTGATCTTCTGCATGAAGTTCGTCTGGCCGCCTATTTCCAAGGCGCTGGAAGAACGGAAGCAGAAAATCGCAGAGGGCCTGAGCGCCGCGGATCGGGCTGAGCGCGATCTGGTGCTGGCGCAGGAAAAAGCCTCCTCGAACCTTAAGGAAGCCAAAGAAAAGGCGTCCGAGATCATCGAGCAGGCCAACAAACGGGCGAATCAGATCGTCGAGGAAGCCAAAGACCAGGCACGCACCGAAGGTGAGCGTCTGATCGAGAAGGCCCAGTCCGAGATCGATCAGGAGATCAACCGCGCCCGTGAAGAGCTGCGCAAAGAGGTGTCCGCTCTGGCATTGAGTGGCGCCGAGCAAGTGCTGGGCCGCGAAGTGAACCGCGACGCACACAAGCAGCTGCTGGACGACTTGGCGGCTCAACTCTGAGTGATACGGATGGCACCCCATGGCTGAATTGACCACCATCGCACGCCCATACGCCAAGGCCGCGTTCATGTTCGCCAAAGAACAGAACGCGCTGGCGGAATGGGAGCAGATGCTGGGCCTGGCGGCGGCAGTGGCGCAGGAAGCCACCATGCGTGCCTACCTGGACCAGCCGGAGCTGGACAGCGAGACACAGGCGAAAGCGATAGGCGACGTTTGTGGCGATGAGCTCAATGAGAGCGCTCGCAATTTTATCGCCCAGCTCGCGGACAACAAGCGTCTGGCCCTGTTGCCGACCATCGCAATGTTGTTCCACGAACTGGCGGCGGAAGATCAACGCACCATTGATGTGGAGTTGATCGCGCCGTTCGAACTGGAAGACGCCGAGACCGACAAACTGGTGACAGCGCTGAAGACGCGTCTGGGCCGGAATGTGCAGGTGTCCACCTCCGTTGACGAGTCACTCATTGGTGGCGTGCTGGTGAGAGCCGGCGATACCGTAATTGATGGCAGTGTGCGCGGCCGGCTTAACCGCCTGGCAGAGCAACTGAACTCTTGAG
>Ga0206123_10000251_pt1 | contig 52436 bp, 43 predicted proteins | sample Helgoland_Spring_2_FD_160086 | JGI IMG/M metagenome (GOLD analysis project Ga0206123, IMG submission 160086) | Pelagic subsurface seawater microbial communities from Kabeltonne, Helgoland, North Sea - Helgoland_Spring_Bloom_20160316_1 | ecosystem: Environmental > Aquatic > Marine > Epipelagic ...
GAAACAGATCCGGCGGGCTGCCTAAAATTGGCGTCAGCTTTTTATCACGACTGGTTTTGTTTGAGGGCATTGCTGCTCGTAAACCCAATGTGTATGGGTGAGCTGATTTGTAAAAAATTTCATCGACGCTACCTGACTCGATGATTTGACCTGCATACATCACCGCCACTCTGTCAGCCATTCGCGCTACCACTGCCAGATCGTGGGTGATAAGGATGATGGCCATATTTTCAGTGCGTTGTAGCTCACCCATCAATTCCAGAATCTGGGCCTGGATGGTGACATCGAGCGCTGTGGTTGGCTCGTCAGCAATTAACAAGGAAGGATTACAGGCCAGGCTTTGTGCAATCATGGCGCGCTGGAGCATGCCACCTGAGAATTCGAAAGGGTATTGCTTTGCCCTTTTTGCTGCCTCTGAAATCTTGGTCTTTTCCAGCAGTTGCACGGCCTTGCCCAGGGCCTCCTCTTTGCCCATGCCACGGTGGACCATCAGGGTTTCAGCAATCTGGTCACCTATGGTCATGGTCGGATTTAGTGAAGTCATGGGATCTTGAAAAATCATTCCGATTTTAACACCGCGAAACTTGTTCGCTTCTTTTGGTGGCAGCCCCAGGATATTGGTCCCCTCGAGTTTTGCTTCGCCACCGGTAATTTTGCCAGGAGGAATAGGAATAATACCCATGATGGATTGAACCGTGACAGACTTGCCACATCCGGATTCGCCGACAATCGCAAGCGTTTCACCAGGTTTTACATCAAAGCTGACGCCGCGGACTGCCTTGACTGTACCGCCGTAGGTCGCAAACTCCACTTCCAAATCAGTCACTTCAAGTATCGAATCTGACATGTCTACTCCCTGGAGCGCATTCGTGAATCAAGCGCCTCGGTTAGTCCGTCACCAAGAAGGTTAAATGCCAGTACCGTAATGCTGATGAAGAGTGCTGGGAAGATCAGTTCGTGTGGATGGCTGAGCATTGTCTTGACGCCCTCGTTGCACATCGAACCCCAGGATGGGGTAGGCGGCGCAACACCCATGCCGATAAAAGATAAAAATGCCTCGGTAAAAATTGCAGCCGGTACAGCGAAGGTCAGTGTCACCAGTATGACGCCCATGGTATTGGGAATGATATGTCGAATGATCAGGTAGTGATCCTTTGCGCCAAGCAGGCGGGCGGCTTCGATGTAACCCTGGGTTCTGATCTGTAGAACCTGCCCCCTGACAAGCCTCGCTGTTGCAGGCCAACCGAGCAGCACCAGGGCTATGAGCATCGGCAGCACGCCGCTTTCCCCTGGACCTATGCCAAATGCGATTTTGAAAAGAATCATAAACAGGAGAAACGGAAGCGCGACGACAAAATCAGCGAACCGCATCAGCATCGCATCAAGCTTGCCTCCAAAATATCCGGCGAATCCACCGTAGAAAATACCAAACATGACGTACAGAAACGGTGCGACGATTCCTATGAACAGGGAAACTCTGGCTCCTTCCATCAAGCGAGCTAACATGTCCCGACCTAAGTAGTCGGTCCCGAAGGGGTGAAAGGCGAGATTGATTTCGTCGCCATTGGCAATAACGGAGTCTTCCGTAATGAGACCGCGTACCAGCGCATCAGCCCTGGTAATCGAGAGTTCCGGGCTAACTTTGAGGGTGACATAGTTGTCGGATTCGTCATAGCCGTCTGTTGTCACGATTGAGTAGAAATAATCCCGACCTTCTACATTGAGCCTGTCTTCATAACTGACCTCGTTGCCACCAAGTTTCGTGCCCAGTGGCAAACCCAGATCGTTGATACCTTCCGGCAGGTGCTGATTTCGGTAAACTGCATAGCCGCCAGCACCAACCACTGGGTCCCATCTGATCCGGACCGCTTGTGTGGTTGGTGTTTCAGCGGTTCTGAGGTTGGCTGGGGCAGGGAGGTTCGCTAAAAATTCGTCTGGCTCAGCCGGAAAATCTTCCAGAATTATGCCTTCCCAGCGGATGTGTTCTTCAATGAATATGGCGGTCTTTGGAAAAGACGGTGCCTGGGAAAGCTGGTTAAGGTCCTGTAACGCAGGATCAACTTGCCAGAGCAGCGGACCAATGAGTGTAAACAGCGTCAGGCCAATGACAATGTAAAGCGAGATCAACGCCCGGGTATTTTTCTTTAGCCTGATCCATGCATCTTCCCAGTATGAGAGGGACGGACGAGTGATTTGTTCGACGCCCAGTGCAATTTCAGACGGGGTAAAGTCCAGACTTTCCGTATTGGTGCTTTTTGAGTTCAGAAGAATTGAATCGCTCATATTATTTTTGGTCGCTGGTCTGTCCGTTGGAAACGATGGATCTGCTTATGGAATTATTGAAGTCGAACTCTCGGGTCAACAAATCCGTAGATGATATCAACCAGAATGACCATGAAAACCAGAAATGCTCCATAGAAAACGGTTGTTCCCATAATCACCGTATAATCCAGTTGTTGAACTGCCTGTACAAAATAGCGACCTAGTCCGGGAATGGCGAAAACCAGTTCGACGACAAAACCACCGGTTGTAATAGCAGCAATCTGGGGTCCAAGTACGGTCAATACAGGTAATATGGCGTTTCTTAGCTGGTGTTTGAAAAAGATCCTCAGCGGCGAAAGCCCTTTTGCCTTGGCTGTTTTGATGTAGTCTTCGTTGACAATTTCCAGCATTGAAGAGCGCATGAGTCGTGTCAGTAGCGCCATGGTGCCAAGCCCAAGCACCAGTGATGGCACTAGCATGTGCGCAAATGTGCCCCATCCAGCGACCGGAATGACGGAGGCACCGAGTAGTTGGTTAATTTTAACCAGGCTGAGCTGTCCAAGTGCGGCAAAAACAAAACTGGGAACAGAAATTCCCAGAATGACCAGGAACATGATAATAATGTCGGGGAGGCGGTTCCGGTAAAGCGCCGTTAAGGCACCCCAGACAATACCGCCAATTGCAGCGAAAAACACTGCCAGCAAGCCAAGGGTTGCGGACACAGGAAAGTGGTCACGGATGATGTCGTTTACTTTCCTGTTTTGTTGCGTAAATGAAATGCCGAAATCACCGGCCAACATATTTTTCATGAAAATAAAGTACTGCTCTGGCTTGGATTTATCCAGGCCGTACTTAACCTCGAGGTTTTTACGAATCTCCTCGGTGACCGCTTTATCATTCATCAGCGGATCACCCGGTACAGAATGCATCGCGATGAATGTCGCAGTGGCGATAAACCAGACAGTGATGACTCCTGCCAACAGTCTTTTTATGGTGTAAGCTAGCATTATTCCCCTATTTCACTACCCTGGCTCTTCGAAAATCGGGGTCTGCTCCGACTACTCTGCGCACGACACCCTTTAATTTGGGGTGCATTAGATAAATAACACCTTGTTCGTATTGCGGGAGGATCACCGCCTCTTCATAGAGGATGTCCTGGAGTTTGCCCATGGCATCCATCCTGGTTTGTGGATCAGTGCTGGTCATCCCTATACGGACTAACCGATCATACTCCGGATTGTTGTAGCGACCCCGATTATTGAGATTCCAGGATGCAAACAGGTCGCCAAAGGTCATTATGTCATCGAAATCTGGGCCCCATCCCGCCGCAACAATGTCAAAATCTCCAGAGGTCATTTTTGCAAGTCGTTGCTTAAAGGTCTGGACGTCGATTTTCACATCAATGTTAAGCTTTTCTTTCAAAACACCCTGCATGTATTCAGCCTGCTTTGCCGAAGTAGGGGAATTACCGGCGAGCAAGACAAGCGGTGGAATCTTTTTGACACCGAGTTCCTGTATTGCTTTCTGCAGGTATTCCCGTGCGAGTGACACGTCTATTTTGGCTTCTTTGGCCTTATATTCGCGTCGAAACTTGTCCTCTACACCACCTAACCAGACCGGAAACAAGCTTCTTCCCGGAAGATTGCCCGGCGTTGCCAGTACCTTGTTGACAAATTCCTCGGGTTCAAAAACATGCTGTATGGCTTTCCGCAAATTCAGGTTTCGGGTGACCCTGCCATCCCGAAAATTGTACTCAAGGTAAAACACTGATCCGGTGGTGAAGCTTCTTATCCGCTGTCTTTGGGTTAAGGCGTCTTTATAGGTTTCACCGTCCAGCCTGGTATGAACAATCTTGCCATCAATATAGAGGTTCAACCGTGATCGGGAATCTTCAGTGATGTAGTCTGCGTTGATCGCGTTCAGCGTAATATTGTCTTTGTCCCAATAGTGCTCGTTTTTAACCATCTTGAGTGATGCGCTGTGGGTCCATGCTGTCAATCGAAATGGTCCGTTGTAAAGCAGGTCTTTTGCATCAGCACCGTAACGCCCCGCCCGTGATTCAAAAAAGTCCCGCCTGACCGGAAAAAATGTAGTGTAGGCCGCCAGCTTGTCAAAATAGCCGATCGGTGAGCCAAACTTTACTTTAAGCGTGTAATCGTCAATAACAGTCACACCAAGGGCTTCCGCAGGCTTGTCACCCTGATTAATGGCTTCTGCATTCTCGATTGAGTAGAAGATGAAACTGTATTCAGAGGCGGTTTCCGGTTTAAGGGCTGTCTGCCAGGCAAACAGAAAGTCATCAGCCGTCACAGGTTTGCCGTCACTCCATTTAGCGTCTTTGCGAAGCCAGAATGTGCCACCGGAGGCATCAAATTCCCATTTTTCAGCGACTCCGGGAATTAACCTGCCACGTCGATCGTAGCTCAGCAGACCTTCCATAACATGACCCAGTATAAGGGAGCTGACCTGGTCGGTGGCTTTCATGCTATTTAGTTGGGGGGGTTCCTGGGTCAGTGCCAGGGTGATGGTTTGTGTTTCAAAGTTGGCGGAAGTTGATTCAACTTTTGCGAAGCTTAACGATGTGACAAACCCAGCTAATAGTGCTGTCAGAAAGAGGAAAAACTTAGGCCTCATGAACCGAATCCCATGCTAAAAAGTAGTGAGAGTGTACCATGTTGTCTGTACATGATCTGCAAACTGTATCAGATTGAGGAGTACCGGGATGCCCCTGGATCTATCCCTACATTTGTCAGTTCCGCTATCAGTGGCTGGAGTTCCTGCTTGAAATTTTGCCACTTATTGACCGATTCGGTGTGGATTTTCTCCCTGACCTGTGCGGCGCTCGCAGAACTGGTTGGATTTGTATTTTTATCAAAATTGACACAGGCCACCTGAAATTCCAGTCCGAGTTGGTTGAGTAGTCGGCGGGTGACAGTTTCCTGATCGCTGACAAGTTCTTCATATGAGACTTCAATAATCTTCTCTGAAAGCGAGGTTTGCCAGTGATCTTTCAATTTGCGAAATGCAATATAGTAAGCAGAGAGATCAGCCAGATTGTATGCGTACCGAAAGAATGATTGCTTAAACAGGGCAAAGCACACGTCCAATGGATTTCGGTCTAGACAGACGATCTTTGCTTCAGGAAAAGCCTTTGTGATGTAGCCAAGATAAGTAAAATTCTCGGGAAGTTTCTCAATGAAATAATTCCTGTGGTCTAACCTGTGCTCAATGGATTTGAAATAGGCCTCACGGATCAGTTTTGGGTCAACCCTGGATGCGGCAATGAGTGTCTTTTCGGTCATCGCCCCTGCGTCTTTGGACTTTGCGGCCTGGCGTATGGCTGCCTGCAGATAGAAAGTCTCATCAATACTCTCTACTTCGGAATGACTGGAGATGATTCTGTCGACAAGGGTTGTACCTGACCTGGGCAGACCGACAATAAATATTGGAACAGGCTGGTGATTTTGTGGGGTAGGGTGTGCTTCAGCTTTTTGTAGCCACTCGAGATTACATACCTCGATTACCTTGTCTATAAGGTGCACATCCGAACTTACCTGGTAGTCGGAACTGGTAGTGACAATCTCTCCCGCAAGCTGATAATAATGGAATGCCTGTTGCCATTTCCCCAGGTCTTCGAATTCCTTCCCAATTGCGTAATAGAGGAAAATATTGTCTGTGGGCCTGGTGGTACTCACAAGGGTTAACATTTGATCTATATGAGTGTTATCCCGTGCTTTTTTTAAGCGAGCCAACTCGAAGTGATTCCGTCTGTGTGCGGGATTTTTCCGGATTAATGTCTCGTAGATTGCAATCGCAGCATTGGTATTACCCAGATATACATAAGATTGCGCCAGGCTAGCGCTGAAACGATCGATGTTTGGTTGTAATTCACTGGCGCGCAGGAATAATTTTTTAGCCATGCTGTGATGGCCTAACCGGGAATATAGATTTGCGGCGATATCCAGGTACATCGGGCTTCCGGCAAGACTTGATTCAAATTGATTCAGTAATGCCAGCGCTGCCGAATATTCTGCTATTGCCATATAGACACTGGCAAGCTCAATACCCGCGTCGTATCTGCCGGCGTCGGATAAAATCGCGCGCTTGAATGATTTGACTGCACTATCGGGTTTCCCCGTTGCCTTTTGACCGAGTCCCAGCAGGAAATGCCCTTCTGCACTTGCGGGATGCTGCTTGAGTATCTTTTTTGCACAGCTGTTTATCAGCGCCCAGTTCCCCGAACGCACCGCGTCTCTGGCGGTTCTGCTTAAGCTATTTACATCTGCGTTCATTTGACTTGTTCAAAATAATCTGGAAAGGCTAAAGTGAAACAATGAGTTATTGGCTAGAGGCTAATGCCGCTATCAAGTAATTTTTGTTTTAGTGGTACCAAATGTTTTTCGTAGCGTTGCCATTTGTTGATGGAGCCAGTGTGAACCTTTGCCCGCACCTGTACCGAACTTGCAGTGGTGCTTGGGGCAGGATTGTTTGCGAAGTCCAGGCATTCGGGCTCAAATTCCAGCCCCAGCTGCTCTAACAGTTGACGAGTCTGTTGTTCCGGTTCGCTCACCAGATCTTCATATCCCACCTCAATAAACCTGTCACCGAGAACTGTGCGCCAGTGCGCTAACAGCTTCTGATACGCGACATAGTAAGTGCCGAGATTTTCCAGCGAATAGGAGAACTTGTATGCCCAGGTGAATATCTGTTTGTACATTGCAAAGCAGGCATCCAGAGGATTTCGCTGGAGATGCACAAACTTTGCATTGGGAAGCGCCTTTGCGATGAATCCGAGATACAAAAAGTTCATTGGGAATTTATCAACAAAATTAGTCTGTTGATGCAGGCGGTAACCAACAGCGTCAAGGTACTGCTGACCAAGTGTGCTGATGTCACGGCCTTTTAGTGCCCGTATCATTTCGGAATTCATGTTTTCAACGCTCTGAACCCCGCTTAGCTGTCTTAACAACATCTGGACAAATAGCGTTTCCCCAATACTTTCGACATTAGAGTGGCTGGAGATTATTCGCTCTGTCAATGTTGTGCCGGTTCTTGGCAGTCCAACAATAAATATGGGGTTCTTTGCAGCGGGCTCAAGCCTGGTGTTTGTGTCCGCAAGCCATTCGGAACTGCAGGTATCAATGATCGTATCAATTATTTCCAGGTCTTCGTCGATGTTGTACTTGGCAATCGAGGTGACGGTGTCACCTGCAAGTTTGTAATAGCGAAATGATTCATCCCATTGCCCCAGATCCTCCAACTCTTTGGCCATCGCATAATAGAGAAAAATATTTGCTGCCGGCTGATTTTCGCTGGCTGCCGCCAGTTGCTTCATCTGTTCAAGGTGCGTCTCATCTTTAACTCTGGTGAGTCTGGAGAGTTGGTAGTGATTACGCCGGTGTGCCGGGTTCTTCTGCAACAGATTTTTATAGATTCGTTCAGCCGTTGGTATCTCACCCATAAACACTGAGCAAGTGGCGAGGTTGGCCTGAAACAGATCAACCGCGGGTTGTAGTTCTGTCGCCTTTTTATAGAGCGGCAATGCCTTTTCAGGCAGGCCAATGTCGCTATACACAGATCCGGCCAGATCAAGATAAAGCGGGCTGTTATCGAGTTGGTCAATATATCGGTCGAGGAGTTCAGCTGCCTCTTTGTTACGGCGCATCACCGAGTACTGATTGGCGAGCTCAATTGCAGAATCATAACGTCTCGGGTCAACCGCAAGGGATCGCTCAAAGGCGACTGACGCTTTGACCGGTTCGTTAGAAATCTTAAAAGCCAGCCCTTGCAGGAATTGCCCCTCTGCATTGTTGTTGTCAAGCTGGAGAATCCGTGCAGCAAATATCGAAACTTTGTTCCAATCCCGTTGCTCTACTGATCTCCTGGCCTGATGGCTAAGCTTCGAAACTTGATCTTCCATCTATTATTCTGCTCTGGTGGCTGTTGAGGTAAAACCAAAGTCGTAATAATAACAGGTTGGAATGCTGTTCCCTAGTCAGGTCTGATTGCCCTTTAGTTTGATTTTTGCTCTGGGCAAACATCTTTAGCCCCTGGCTCCTGTCGCCGGTTCTGTGTTATCTGGTCGGCGGCAATGGTATATTCAAGCTTGTCTAAAGCAAGATACTGCAAATCAAAATGTCAGATAAAAGTGTATCAGATAGGTCCGAAGCCAATGGCTGGGACAGCTACTGGAAGGGGACCAATGAACTGGGAGCTTTTTCCGGGGACGGGGTCAACCATCCTGTAATCTCTGCCTACTGGGAGAATTTTTGTGAGTCCGTCAGGACCGGCAGTGAAATTAATTCGGTGCTGGATGTCGCAACGGGGAATGGTGCGCTGCTACCTTCCTTGCTGAATGCAACGGGTGCCATGCAGTGCTCGGTGACCTGTTTCGATTATTCCCTGTCGGCAATCCAAAGTGTGAAATCGAAATATCCAAATGCACAGGCATTTGTCGGTGACGCAAGGCGTCTGCCTATCTTGGCCCGCAGCGTTGATCTTGTGACGAGCCAGTTTGGCGTCGAATATGCAGGCATGGCAGCGATTGAAAAGGTTTCTGGACTGGTAAGTGAGCAAGGTCAGCTATCTTTGATGATGCATATGCAAAATAGCAGCATTTACCAGGATTGTGAGAATAGTTATCAAGCAACAATTTCACTGATCGAATCGGACTTTCTCAATCTGGCAGATCTTTTTTTTCAGGCAGCTTTTGCAGCATTTGCCGGAGGGGAGCGAGCGCCCTACGATGCTGCAGCGACCAGACTTCAGCCAGCGGTGACGGCACTCGAATCCAGTATTGCAAAATACGATGTCGGTGTTGCGAGCGGCATGATGGCGCATTTACATGGGGAGGTAGCGAAGATCCATTCGAGTATGCAGAACTATCAGTTACCGGAGGTGCTTGCCTGGTTGCGTAATCTGGCCACTGAAATGCCCGGGTATGCTGAGCGGATGAAAGCGATGCGTGACTCGGCATTGGATGAGTCCGAATTTGAGCAGTTAAAGCAGTTTCTGGTCAAAGAAGGTTTTAAACTACCTGTCGCACACGGTTTGAAAGCGAGTGGAGAGCCGCTTCCACTAGCCTGGGTGCTGCAAGCTTCCAGATAGTGAACAATAAAACTCCTGTGCAAAAGCATTAGCGCAAAAAAAAACCCCGAGCGAGTCGGGGTTTTTTTTGTCGATTTAAACCCGGAGTCCAGTTTCAAACTCCGGGTCGACTAACACACTAGTAACTGACTACTCTTCGCCTTGAGTCCACTCAAGACGGAGGTAGTAACCGCGTCCGAATGTTCTGTAGGTTGCAGGATCAGTTGTAGCATTAAAGCCAATCTCGATGAAAGGTGGCTCTTCGTCTGTCAAGTTAGTTACGCCACCTGACAAGGTGAATCCATAAGGCGCGTCATACGTTCCTACCAGGTCATGATAGAGCGCTGAATCGATCTTTTGGATATAAGGCGCAACAGGACCACAGTTACAGAAAGTATCTGCATCCAGTTCATCAATAAACTCACCCATGTAAGCTACAGAGAAATCACCCATCGCCCACTGGACTGTGTAGTTGATCTTGTTCTCTGCATATGCGCCGCCGTCTTCAGCGGTTGGGTCAGTGTAACGACCACTCAAGTCAACCGATGCCGCACCAGGAGATGCTGTCTTGGTTCGCTCAAGTAGATGAGACCACAAGAAAGAAGCTTCCCACTTGCCGTAGTCAGTTTCAAAGTTCATACGAACTTCAGTATCGATACCGTTAGCGCCCTGTTCAGCAACGTTTAAGCTACCATCCAACAGCGTGTTGATGCTGTAGTCAGCATTACGGGTGATGAGAGCACAAGATGCTCCATTACCAGCAAGGTAACAATCATCGAGGATAAACTGTGCACCGAGAGAGCTGATACCTTGCTCAAGATCGATAGACCAGTAGTCCAACGTCAGACTGATGTCTGTTTCCATGATTGTTGGTGTCCAGACCAGACCTGCGGTAAATGTATCACCGGTTTCAGGTACGAGGTTAGGGTTACCACCAACAAGTGCGTGGAGCTGGTTATCCAACTGTACGCCAGTTTGTGCACATGCTGCGGGTAATGCAGCGCCTGCAGCAGGAATACATGGATCGGAGTAAGTTGGGAAGCTATCGACAATCCCGCCAAACAGGTCACTGATCGTAGGCGCACGGAACACTGTTCCTGCTGTAGCCCTTAACTTCAGATCTTCCATGACGTGGAAGTTAGCTTTCAACTGCCAGGTTGTATCGCCATCAAATGCGTCCCAATCGTCGTAACGTACGCCGCCTTCAATTGTGAAAGACTGGCTGCCGTTATCAAATACCGGAGCAACTACCTCAGCATAATAACCCTGGTTTGTGAGAGCGCCATTTGTGCCAGCACCAACATTACCGGTTACTGCACCAATGGTTTTGGCGGAGTCAGGCGTATATTCGTAATCCTGCTTCCAGTAGCTGTAACCGACTGCCCAGCCAAGTTCTCCACCCTGGAGTTCCATTGCTGAACCGGAAAGGCTACCACCAAAAGTGCGCTGCTTTGAGATGTAGGTATCAACTGTGTCTAACGCAACATAAGCAACCATGTCATCGGTGAGTGTGGCTGTAACTACGCTACCACCAGCATCTACTGCACCACCACCAAACAGGTTAAGAGGTACACAGCCTGTGACGATTGTTGATGCGTCAGTCACGTCGCCGTAACACTCGGGTTGTCCGTCGTTGTCGAGGTCAGCTGATGGGCCTAAAGCATTTGCCAGACGTACGCCTGAAAACTGGCCAAAGTCAGAATCTTTTCTGGTTCGGTAGCCTTCATTGAAGTACAGGTTCCAGCTTAGCCCCATATCTTCGAACTCACCGTCGAGATTAGCCAGGAACTGCACCTGGGTAATATTCTGTTCGAATCTTCGATTAGTTTCGATCATTCGACGTCTTGGATTAACAAGAGGTTCGTAGGCGAGAGGTGCTGCGGCATTTGCAGGTACTGCATTGTATGCATCAACAGCGCGTCTCAGATAGTAGTTGTTTTCTGAAACACCGGTATAAGGCGTGCCATTAAACACACCGTTATACATTGGGTCACCACCAGTGAATGGCAGTGGTGCCAGTTCCTGGGCAGAAGATCGGTTATTAGCTCGAATCTCTGTGGTGAACCTGATGCTGTCAGTGACATCAAAACTACCTTCTACAAAGACGTTAGTTCTTTCATATGGTGTTTGCAGGTAGTTAACCGGGGCATAGTTATAAGTCCGGCCGTCGTGAGGGATAATTGCACCCACTTCGTAAGGTGTAGTCGCTGGAGTACCTACCAGGAAGGTACCCTGGGAGAAGAATGTCAGGCGACTTTCCGGAATCCGTGAAGATCCAATTGGGTAACAACCACCTGATGCAGCGCCAGTGTAAGGTGCCGCAACCTGGTTTTCACATCCTTCAGGATAGATGTAGTAAGAGTTTTGCATGTAATCCCAGGGAACGTCACGTTGGTAAGCTTCGTCCTGGTTTACAAATTCAGCACCAAACACAAAGTTACCACCATCGAAGTTCTTGCCGGCGATAAAACCTGTAGAACTTTGCGCGCCTTCAGAATCTGACCAGTCAGATGACTGACCATAGATACTGATACCTTCGAAATCCTTACGCGTAATGATGTTAACAACACCGGATACAGCGTCAGCGCCATAAACAGCAGATGATCCGTCTTTAAGGATCTCAACCCGCTCAATCATAGTTGCAGGAATTGTCTGGAAGTCACCACCATCAACCATTCTCTGGCCATTGATGAGTGTCAGCGTCCGATCCGGACCCATTCCCCGTAGGTCGATCTGAACTGAACCGTTACCACCATTATTGGTAGTTGTACCAATTGGTGATCCGGACATGGATGGCATACTTTGCAGAATGTCACCGATATCAGTAACACCTGTACGAACGAAGTCAACGCGATCAATGACAGAAATCGGGCTTGCGCCATCGATGTCTGCACGTTTGATACGTGAACCCGTTACCACGACCTCTTCCATCATGGTTTCATCCTCCGCAAATACCGGCACTGCAACAGAAGTTGCAGCGAGAGCAGTTGCGAGGGTGATAGAGCTGATAGCACTCGCTAGTGGAGTCTTTTTCAACATGTATATGTCCCCCAACTTAATGGTAATTTCAATTTATAGAAAAACCGCAAGACGCAGTTATCCTTCAGTGAATATTTCACTGGTAACTATGAGACGAACGAAACCCCTCACCCCCCAACAAAAATGAATAAAAAATTAAAAAAAAATGAAATTTGTGAAAAGAAACGCAATTTGTGGATCATATGTGGCCATAACGGGCGATGTACGCCAGATTCCATCTGTTTTAGCCAGAGGGTCCACCCATCAACTCAACTTGTTTTGATGTGATCTAATCGCAAATTTTGGTACACGCAGAGGCGATTGTGGAGAATATGAATAAAGATTGGCTGGGTTAGAACTTTTCCCGTTAATTTTGCGACAAAGAATTAAACCTATTTAGAAATTAACACGTCAAATAGCTGACATCTGAAGACAAGTTGGGGAGTGGCATGGCAAAGATACCGGTTTCAGATGAGTTGGCAGATGAAGCAATCGACTGGTTTGTCAGGTTGCGTGCGGAAGATGTCAGCCAGTTAGAGCACAGGCGCTTTTTTGCCTGGTTGAAGGATGAGCAACATCAACGGGCGTTTGTGGAAATTCTGGATCTCTGGGACGGTCTCGGAGTGGTTGCGGAGATGGATTTCGAGGAGCTTAAGTCGTTCCCGCTAGTCTTTGAATTCAGGAAAAAAGCCGAGGCAAATGCCTACTAGGCATTGATCGAGGTTGCCAGGGTTCAGTTCGGCCGTGCTACCCGGTTTTAATGCTTTTCAGTTTGAATGCTTTTCAATTTAGATAAAATAGTTCGGGTTTATAACCGATTATTTCATTTCTCTTCTTAAGAGTTTCAGGGCTTCGCTAATGTATTTTTCGACCATACTGGTAGAAACATTCATTTCGGATGCAATTTCCGAGTAGCTCATATCCTTGCCGCGGTGCAAAAGGAAAGCACGCTTCACCTTTAAGGGCATCTTGTCCACGACCTCATAGATCTTGTCGAGTTCCTGTTCTGCAGAGACAGTGCGCTCTGCTGAGGGCGCGCATTTATCTTCATCTTCGTCTGATCGTTCTGGCAGCATTTCTGAACTCAAGTATTTGTCGTGGACTTTATCACGTCTTAATTGATCAATGACGAGATTGTTGGCGGTACGGAATAAGAAAGCGCGTGCATTGTCTAGCTTGCTAGACTGCTGGAATCGGTGCATTCGGAGGAATGCTTCCTGGGCGAGATCATTGGCGTCTTCATTGTTCCTGACCTTCTTTGTCAGATAACGTACGAGAGGTGTGCCAAGCTCGTCTATGAGGGCTGCTGTATTTGAGTCGTTCAAGTTCATCTCTTTGTTCGTTAGGATATAACGAGTGCCCCCTTGTTAATGACATTGCGTCGGTTTGACGCATTTGTGAGACGAAGGTTGTTGACCTTTGCTCACAGCCATGGAGCTGTTGTAGGAAGACTAACACAAATATAGCTGAACGTACCAGTGTGACAAATCAGGTGTGATTTTCTGGATTTTTTGCTTTGATCCTGCGTTAGGTCGCAGTTTTTAGAAGGTTTGATACAACGCGTTCGAGGTGTGTCAGTGAGTTGCAGACTTCTGCCTGGTGGCAAGCCGGGGCGTATTTGCCCATTTCAGCATCACCCACTGTCCAACTCGTTTTTGGCTCGGGATTTAGCCAGATGACCCGCTTACTTTTCTCATACATTTCACGAAGAATTTCAGCTTTGGCGTCGCCAAAATTGTTCCGGGCATCCCCGAGAATAATAATGGTTGTTTTATTGTCGACATCATCCATGCAATGGTTTTTGAAATCCATGAACATGCGACCATAGTCGGTGGAGCCGTTACCATAGTCTCGCATGGTCCGGGACATTGCCTCTTCGACCTTGCTGTTCTGGAACAAGGCTGTGACCTCACCAAGATCAGATGAGAACGCAAAAGACCTCACTTTGGGGATCACATCTGCCAGGCTGTACAGGAACATGAGAAGAAACCGTGAGTAATTGCTTACTGACCCGCTAACATCGCAAATACACATGACTTTCGGTCTATCTACTTTTGAGGCTTTCCAGTGAAGGTCGAAAAGCATACCGTCATACTGCATGTTATGACGGAGTGTCTTGCGGACATCAAGCTGTCCGCGCTTGTAGGTTTTTCGTCTTTTTGAATGGATGGCAACAAGCTTTTTTGCCATCTTGAAGACAATTTCCTGAACATCCTTGAAGTTTCGCTTTTCCAGATTGGACAGTTTGACCTTTTTAAGCAGTTCTTCGCGCAATTGTTTGCCGGACTCGTCGGCATGCAGGAAAAACTGCTTCTCGACATAGTCTCTGACCTGTTCACGTAAATGGTCCCGGGCTTTGGTCAGTCTTCTTGCAAGATGATTTTGAGGCATCGGGCTTTCGCCATCACGCTCATTGGCTTGCAGCGTGCCAATCTCGTCCTGTAGCCCCTTAAGACCCATCGCATCCATGATTTTCCGGGTGTACAAACCTTTCTGGGTGAATACGACAATCTGGTTAACTTCGACTGCCCGACCAGCTTCTGCCATAGAAACAACGAGCTCTGTTCGAGAGCCGGATAATAGCAATTTACCCAGAGGTGACTCTGGGTCCAGTGTGGTATCCAGCGGTTCATTTGAGTCTTCTTCGCCACTCGACTCGGCGCCGCCGCCACTACCCTGACCATTTCCTGCGCCGGGCTGGGAGCCTTCACCGTCTGCCTGATCACCATCGGATTCAAACTCGCCACCTTCAGGATCGTGTGTGTATTCTCCGTCCTGACCAATTTGCTTAAAGCTTTCAAAGGAAAAGAAGCGGTCAAAACAGGAGTGAAAAGCTTCCTTTTCTTCAGGTGTTTTGGAAAGAACCAGCGCCAGCGAGTTTTTCAGGAATTCGCGATCCGTAAATCCAACCAGATCCAGACACTCCATAGCATCAAGGGTTTCTGCAGGAGAAACCTTGATTTCTGCTGTACGGAGTGCTTTGACGAAGTCTACTAGCGTTGAGTCCATGTCAGTCTATGCTTGTTTGAGTGCTTTGTTTGTCAGGTTCTGAACGTCAGCCTCGGCGGTTTCGATGTCCTCCTGAAATTTCAGGATGACGTTTAAGGTCTGTTTAACCAGTTCCGCATCAAGGGATTCAGTATGTAACAAAATTAGCGTCCGCGCCCAGTCGATTGTCTCGCTAATTGCAGGGACTTTCTTCAGGTCCATTGTCCGCAGTTCCTGAATAAACGTCACAAGTTGATTGCGAAGGTGTTCGGCAATCTCAGGCACCCGGGCTTGCACAATCTGGCGTTCGAGTGCAGCGTCGGGAAATGGGATGTATAAATGTAAACATCGACGTTTAAGTGCGTCACTGATCTCACGGGTGTTATTACTGGTGAGAAATACCAGGGGCTTCTTGTTTGGGTTTGCTTTAACCGTGCCGATTTCAGGAATGGATAACTGAAAATCCGATAACATTTCCAGCAATAGCGACTCAAATTCATGGTCGGACTTGTCTACCTCATCGATTAGCAGGATACAGCCTTCATCATGGTGTAGTGCTTTCAATAGCGGCCGGGGTTCAAGAAAATCCTCGGAGAAAAAGACATCACCAAATTCGTGCAGCTTCACCACTGATTCATGCAGGCCGGTAGCGCCTTCCAGGATTTCACCGAGGGTTTCTTTTAGGACCTGGGTGTAAAGTAACTGTTTGCCATATTTCCATTCATAGATGGCTTTGGATTCATCCAGCCCCTCATAACACTGTAGCCGTACACATTCCAGATCGAGTAATTCAGCACAGGTTTTGGCCAGTTCGGTCTTGCCGACACCGGGGGGACCTTCAATCAAAATTGGTTTTTCCAGGTGATATGCCAGGAACACCGCAGTCGCAATTTGTGTATTGCAAATATAGTTATGTGATTCAAAATTTTCTTTGATGGCTTCCACGCTTGAAAGTCGATCCGCATTTTTGAGCGCCACTTGTATTCCTTCTTCAACTGGATTCGTTAAGGGGTTGTTCCGTTCGATCTCACGTTTGAGATCAATCCGTGCAGTCTGCACCAGGCTTTCGTCTGCACAAGGCCAGTCATTATGTTAATACCCCGTTAAATTGTACAGTGACCCGGCGCTCATCATGCTTGGCTATTAGGCGAGATCACGACGGGTTATCTGTGCTAGTGTTCTTCTTTTTTTGGAGGACTTTACATGAACATCGGGGCTAAACAGAGTGCCAGGAAGGCACGGGGGGTGTTTATTTCACTGTTGGCCGGCAGTGTTATTAGCTTTTCAACAGGGGTTTACGCAAAAAAAATTGATCCTAATCCGTTCCCTTCTACTTATCAGGCCCGGGAGCATGTAGATACAGTAGTCACCAACGTACACGTTCTAACGGCGCAGAAGTCGGGGGATAACAGGGAAATTGAAAACGGCTGGGTCGCATTAAGCCAGGGCAAAATAGTCGGCTTCGGCGAAGGAGAAGTTGGGCCGGAGTTCAAGCGCTTCAACGCGGTCCACGGGGAAGGTCGCTGGCTTACCCCGGGCATCATTGATGTCCATTCTCACCTCGGTAACTATGCCGCGCCGGGCTACAGAGGTCATTCCGATGGCAATGAATCTACAGCGCCAACCACCGCGCAGGTGTGGACCGAGCATTCCGTATGGCCACAGGATCCGCAATTTCCGCTAGCGCTGGAAGGTGGTGTGACAAGCCTGCAAATCCTGCCAGGGTCAGCAAATCTTATTGGTGGCCGGAGCGTTGTCTTAAAGAATGTATCGTCCCGAACTGTCCAGGGGATGAAATTTCCAAATGCACCCTATGGTTTGAAAATGGCCTGCGGTGAGAATCCAAAACGCGTGTACGGAAGTAAGGGCCGGTCCCCGGCAACAAGAATGGGCAATGTCGCCGGCTATCGTGAAGCGTGGATCAAGGCGAGCGAGTACAAGGAAAAGTGGGACAAGTACGAAGCGGAGCTTGCGGAGTACAATTTAAAAGGCGCCGACGCACAGCCGGTCAAAGAAGGCGTTCAGGAAAAAAAGGCGCCGGAACCCCCTGGCAGGAACCTGGAGTTGGATACCCTGAAAGAAGTGCTCGAAGGAAAAATACGCATCCATAATCACTGCTATCGTGCAGATGAAATGGTCCAGATGATCGATGTCGCAAAAGAATTTGGCTATGTCATCACAAGTTTTCAACATGCCGTAGAAGCCTACAAGATTGCGGATATTCTCGCTGAAAACAATATCTGTAGTGCCATGTGGGCCGATTGGTCACGATTCAAGCTAGAATCTTTTGATGGTATTGAGGAAAACATTGCCCTGGTCGACAAAGCCGGTGCCTGTGCGATTGTACATTCCGATTCCGAGATATCCATACAGCGTTTGAATCAGGAGGCGGCTAAAGCCATGGCAGCAGGTAATCGAATGGGGATGGCATTGACCGAGGCTGATGCGATTGAATGGCTGACCTTGAATGCCGCGGCTTCCCTGGGGATTGATGACCGGACCGGATCAATCGAGATTGGAAAAATGGCAGATCTGGTGCTTTGGGATGGCAACCCCTTTAGTGTGTATACCCGCACTGATCAGGTCTATATCGATGGAAATTTATTATTCGATCGGAAAGCCGGGCTTCGACCGGTCACTGACTTTGAGTTGGGCCATCGTGACTGGGTAGTCCAGTGAGGAGAAACAGATGATGATTTTGAAAGTACTATTAGTATTTAGTATTCGTTTTAATCATTGGAACCCGGACATTAAGTGCTGATGTGTTGATCATCAATGCAAAAATTGTGACCGCGGGCGAAAATGGGATTATTGAATCCGGGAGTCTTCTGATTAAGGGTTCAAAAATTTCGCAAGTGTCTAGCGGCAAAACCGTTGGTTCCGGTCCTGATCGAATTTCCGGCTTGAAAGTTGTCGATGCTGAAGGTGCAGTCATCACACCAGGACTTTTTGACTCCGGTACTATTTTGGCTTTGACTGAAGTTGAGGGTGGAACGAGGGGTACCGATTTCAAAGCGGACAAAACTGATTTCGGCGCTGCCTTTAAAGTCGGCATGGCGGTCAACCGTCATTCCAGCATGATTCCCATGGTCCGGGCGTCAGGTGTCACCAGTGTGATTGTCAGGCCATCGGCTGGTTCCCAGAATATCGCCGGGCAAAGCGCCATACTGTCTTTGGCTGAGCATGCTAATCTGTTGAATGACGGCAATGCGATGTTTGTTGACCTAAGGGAGCGTAGCCGGGTTTTCAGCGGTGGTACACGCGCCATTGCAATGACCAAGCTTGAGGCAGCCCTTGATGAAGCGATGGTCTACAAGAAAAACAAGAAAGCTTACAGGTCAGGAAAGTTAAAACAGTTAGCCTTGTCCGAGCTGGATTTGATCGCACTTGAGCCCGTTATTGACGGTGACAAGCCGATAGCGGTCTATGTTGATCGAGCTGCTGATATAGAGCAGGTCATCAAACTCCTCGGCAACTATCAGCTGATTCTGGTTGGCGCTCGCGAAGGCTGGATGGTGAAAGAGTTGATTGCCAAACACGCAATACCTGTGGTGTTAAATGTATTGGACAATATTCCTTCGACATTTGATCAGCTAGGAGCCCGGCTTGATAATGCAGCACTGCTGGCGAGCGCAGGTGTCACCATCGCATTTATGACGGAAGACATTTTCACTGAAACAAAATCCCTGACCCAGGCTGCAGGCGTTGCCGTGGCGAATGGGCTGCCCTGGGATAGTGCAATCAATGCTATCACCGTGAATCCTGCTGAAATCTGGGGTTCTGTTGTCAGTGGTAAACTCGAATCTGGACAGATTGCAGACCTTGTGATGTGGGATGGAGATCCGTTAGAAGTCACATCAAAACCAACCCGGGTGATGATCCACGGAGAATGGGTATCACTCAAGTCGAGGCAGACGTTATTGCGGGACAGATATGCAGATCTCAGTGATAAATCCAGCGCTTTTGGTTATCGTTAACAGGCGCTGCTAACGAGGCCGCTATGAATCCGTTAACGGGAGTCCTGTTGCCGTCGGTGCTACTGGTGAAGTCTCATCAGACCTTCCTGTGCAACCGAAGCAATCAGTTCTCCTGCACGAGTGTAAATTGAGCCCCGTGCAAGGCCACGGGCACCACCGGAAAAGGGGCTGTCCTGGGAATAGAGCAGCCACTCATCGGTCTTAAACGGCCGATGAAACCACATGGCATGGTCAAGGCTGGCAACCTGAAAGTTACCTTCGGTCCACCCTATACCGTGTGGGCGGGCGGCGGTATCAATTAATGTCATATCCGATGCGTAGGCTAACAAACACTGATTGACTCGAATGTCATCGGGCATTGTGTCTGTCGTTTTAATCCAGACACTCTGGGTTGGTGCCATTTTTCCTGGTTTGAATTCATTGAACGACTCGGTAAAACGCATCTCAATGGGCTGTGGTTTGGTCATCCGGTTTTTAAATTCTTCGGGGATATCTTCGAGATATTGGGCTCTCATTTGCTGGCTATTCACACAGTCTTCCGGCGCAGGAACGTCGGGCATTTCGACCTGATGTTCAAGCCCCTCCTCTGCAACCTGAAAAGACACCGACATGCTGAAAATAGGACGACCCTTTTGTACGGCGATAACCCGACGGGTGGTGAAGCTTTTGCCATCACGAATTCGGTCGACACTATAGAGAATTGGAATGGTGGTATCGCCCGGGCGAAGGAAGTAACCATGTAAGGAATGTGCTGTTCGAGTGGTGTCCTCGACGGTTCTGGATGCCGCAACCAGTGCTTGCCCGATTACCTGGCCGCCAAACACGCGCTGCCATCCTTCCGAGGGACTGGTACCACGAAAAATATTGACTTCGATCTGTTCCAGATCAAGGAGATCAAGGAGATCTGAGAGTTCTGGATTCATAATAAAGGTTGGTCAAAGAATGTGCCGGGTATTCTCCCTTATCTCTTCATCCAGGTCGAGGGCTAAAGCATGGCCCGGATTACCTGATATTGCATCGGGTAATCCGGGTGTATGACTATCTGGCAGGGGTGCCCAGGTCAATGCTTATCCGGTGTTAGTACTTATAAGCATCTGGCTTGAATGGACCTTCTACCGGTACATTGATGTAGTCAGCTTGATGGTTTGTCAGTTGTGTCACCAAGCCACCAAAGCCCGCTACCATATAGCTGGCAACTTCTTCATCAAGTGCCTTGGGCAGCACTTCTACGGTCACTTCCTGTCGCTGCTGGAGACTGTGATCTGCCCAGGCTCGTTCATAGAGATACATCTGTGCGAGGACCTGGTTCGCAAAAGAGCCATCCATAATTCTTGATGGGTGACCGGTAGCATTTCCGAGGTTCACAAGTCGTCCTTCCGACAACAGAATAATGTAGTCTTTGGGATCTTCACTGCGATAGATTTTATCAACCTGGGGTTTTACTTCTTCCCAACGCCAATTATCGCGCATAAATTGAGTGTCGATTTCGGTATCGAAGTGCCCGATGTTACAGACAATCGCATTACGTTTTACCGTGCTCAGGATGTTCTTGTCACAAACATGGACATTACCTGTGCAAGTCACGATCAAATCGATATGCCCCATCAATCGCTTATCGATATCGGAAAGTGCGCCTGTATTGATTCCGCCGTTATAAGGTGACACAACTTCATAGCCGTCCATGCAGGCTTGCATGGCGCAAATTGGGTCTACTTCAACAACCTTCACAATCATACCTTCCTGTCTCAGGCTTTGCGCCGAACCTTTACCAACGTCTCCGTAGCCGATGACAAGTGCTTGTTTGCCGGCCATGAGCATGTCTGTGGCTCGTTTGATTGCGTCATTCAGGCTGTGTCGACAGCCGTATTTATTGTCGTTTTTAGACTTGGTGACCGAGTCGTTGACATTAATAGCCGGTACCAGCAGTTCGCCTTTAGCCATCATCTCTACCAGGCGGTGAACACCCGTTGTGGTCTCTTCGGTAATACCGTGAATTTTTTCGAGCATTTTCGGGAATTTGTCGTGGACCATCAAAGTAAGGTCGCCGCCGTCGTCCAGAATCATATTGGCATCCCAGGGCTGTCCATCCTTGAGGATAGTCTGTTCAATACACCAGTTGAATTCTTCCTCGGTTTCTCCCTTCCAGGCGAAAGTAGGGATACCCTTGGCTGCCATGGCTGCCGCAGCATGATCCTGGGTTGAGAAAATATTGCATGAAGACCAGCGAAGTTCTGCACCGAGCTCTATCAGTGTTTCCATGAGAACTGCGGTCTGGATGGTCATGTGAATACAACCCATAATTCGAGCACCCGCGAGAGGCTGTTCTGCTTTATATTTTGTCCGTAAAGCCATGAGTGCCGGCATCTCAGCCTCAGCGAGGTCAATTTCCGCTTGTCCGTATGCCGCGAGACTGATGTCTGCAACTTTGTAATCCTGATTGGTCATAGTGCTTCTCTTTAGTTTAAGTTGTCGTTGCTTGGTTAATGTTTAAGGGGTTTATGGTAGAGCCGTGCCTGAACCTGGAACCCGTTTTTGAGACCGAGGTAAAGGCTTTGTCCTGTCGTTAGGCCGTTTTCAACGGCCCATTTGTCGAGGTCTTCGGGTTCAATTCCCAGCCAGAGGTCACCGCAGGCGTCTCTGGTCCAGTCTTGATCGTGCGGGCAAAGATCCACTACCAAAAGGCAACCCCCTGGATGTAGCATTTGCTTTGCGCTTGTAAATGCAAGTGTGGGTGACGCCAGGTGATGCGCCACCATATTTAGCACAACAAGATGAAATTCGGGCCCGCGTTCCCGGTCATGCTGCGGGACATGTTCAAGATCGCTGTGTCGAAACTCAATATTTTTTGCAGGCTTATTGCCGAGTTGGCTCTTTGCTCGCGCCAACATAGGTGCTGAATTATCCATCGCCACGACAAGCTCGAAACGAGCCGCAAGCTCTTTTAACAGCTCGCTGTTTCCGGGTCCAACCTCCAGTACATGACTTTTTGCCGGGAGGTGTTCATTTGAAAGCAGGTCCAGAACCGGGGATGCGTACTGACTAAAGTCGGTAATCAATTCCTGGTTCTCGCTAAACTTGTCTGCTGTCTTATCGAAAAATTCCCTGGAACGTTGCGCACGGTCGGAGTAAACCTGCCGCAAACGTTGCTCAACGTCTGTCAGGAGGTTGAGTTTATCGACGGTGCCAAAGAGCGCAGAAGTCAGTTCGGCAAGGGGGTGGGTATTGTTTATTATTGCCCTGCGATAAAAAATCGAATTGCCTTCCCGGCGGGTTGCAACCAGCCCGGCGGCCAGCAGTGCCTTCAGGTGATGTGACATGCCTGGTTGTGCGGTATTGAAGATATGGCACAGCTCCGTCACACCAAATGACTCGTTCTTAAGCGCGCGCAGGACATTCAGCCTTAAGCCTTCCGCGGTAGCTTTGCAAAAAACGGTAAGCTCTGCAGATGTCAGGGGGCGGACAGGATCTTTTATCGCATTCAATGGATTGATCGATAAGGCTGCAGAGTGAGTTGGAGGCATAAATAGGCGGGCACGTGGCCGATCACGAAAATTCTATATAAAAATATATTGATATAGTATCAGGAATCAAGAGAAGATCAACCTATATCAATAATGGTTTATATAGATGTTTGCTGTCGATGTGCTGGCTGACACATAATAGCCTGTCTGGGGTTTGGCCCCGAATGAACCGCTAATCTGACCTGAATTAAAGTCAATGGGTTTCAGCGCTAATTCCAGAATGAGCAAGTCGTACGTAATGGAGAAAAGATGGGTAATGCACTTAGTCAGATGCAAATGTTATATGAGCCGGAAGAGGATCGAATCCTGTTCAGGGTGAACTCAACCTCAGGCGAAGAATTCAGGTTCTGGTTGACCCGAAGGTATACCCTGTTGCTTATAAAAGTTTTGAAGGATTATGCTGATAAAGATCCGGATGTATCTGCGCAAGCGACGCCAGCGGAAAAAAAGGCAGTTGAAGAATTCAAGCAGGAACAAAGATTAAGTGATGCCAATTTTTCGAAGCAGTTCGAAGAAGAATCCAACAGTTTTCCTCTAGGGGAAGTCACCCGCCTGGCGTTTAAACTTTCCTTCAGTTTGAAAGATAGCAGTATGCACTTGTCGGTTCAGCCCAAAACGGGGCAGGGGATAAATTTTGTGATCAATCAGGAAATTAATGCGAGCATGATCCAACTCCTCAAGGCGGCTTCAGAAAAAGCAGACTGGGGAATCCAAAGTGCATTTTCGACGAGCGGTCAGTATGCGGTTGAACCTCAGAATCGCGTTATTAATTGATTAATCAAGCACTTGTATGGGTTAACAGATCTTCGTTCGAGGATAGTTGAGTTATTGTTTCCATTCTACTTCCATAGTGTTTCCATATTCACAAGATACACTAGTACTACTGAAATACCTCATATTAGCCCCTTTTATTGGTGCTCTAAGCCCTGACAACCCCCTCCCCCAAAGGCGTTAGGGCTTTTTTTTGTTGACCGATTGTCCCAGGGTCGTTTTCAGCAGGAGGCTTGAACCACGCTGTTGGTTGCTAGCCCGCCGATGCTGCGGTGTTACCCTTATCTTTGTACAAGGGTAAATTAATTCGGATAGTGACCCCATTGCCACTCAACAGGTTAGCCGCACTCACACTGCCACCGTGATATTCTGCGATCACCCTGACAACATAAAGCCCCATGCCGAAATGTAAACGATTGTCCGGATTCGATTTTCGAACCGAGACCATCGAATCGAATATGCTCTCTACCGCCTCTGGTGGAATTGTTGGGCCTTGATTGGTGACGAACAAAGTCAGATTGTTGGCATCAACAGTAAGTCCAACCGTAATTGTGCTTCCTGAGGTCGAGAAATCGATGGCATTGTCAACCAATTTGTCCAGAAGTTGCTCGATGCGATAATCCGAAACATTACTAAGCACTTGTCGCTGGGTACCACGGTACTCAAAATTTCGGTCATTGTGTGTGGTCCTGCAATTTGCCAGATAGTTCTCGACCAGTTTGTGGAGATCGATCACTTCAAATTCTTCGGCTTCCAGGGCATCTTCCAGGCTTGCTGCATCCGCCAGGTTCTGGACGATCATACCTATTCGATTGACTCCACGTTTTGCGCTCTCCAGGTATTTTATCCTGCCGGCCTCGGTTTCTTCATTCTCCAGATTCTGCAATGAAGTACTCAATGTGTTGAGTGGGTTGTTAATCTCGTGTCGAAGGGTACGGGGCATATTCTCCAAAAACTGGTTATGTTGATGGAGCCTTGCCAACATGCCGGAAATACTTCGGGCAAGGTCGCCTATTTCATCGCCGGATTCAGTCTCACTTTTGATCTGGTTGGTCTGTAATCTGCCATAAATATCAATAGCATCGGTTGTTTCCGATCCTAAACGTCTGATGCGACTTGCGAGTCGAACGGAAAATGCGAGGATAAGCAGCACAAAAATGAAAAGGGAAAGGACAGAAAAATTAATAATACGTTCAAGTGCGTCGCGCCTCAGCTGTAATATCCTTCTGGTGTTTTGCTTTAGCTGAACAGTTCCGATGATTTTGTCTTCCGAGATAATCGGGTGGGCTGCAATAATGACTTCACCTTCTTCTTCAGAATATCTTCTCTGGTAACTTGGCTTTCCGGAAAGGGAATCAAGAATCACCTGATCTTCCGGTAGGGTGAGATCTTCCCTCAATGCGTGATCAATAAGGTCGTAGGCGGAGTCGACCAGTGCGCTGACCCATGAAAACCATGATTCAATAACAGATTGCTGTTCCGGTTCCGCAGGCGGGTCCTGGGTTGTTGTATAAGATCCTACTTCTGCCCTGACTCTGCGCTGGGCATCGATAACCTGAATATTGGCACCTGAGTAGCCGAGACCCTCAATGATTTTCAGCACTTCCGGCGACTTGAGCAGGACCAGGCCAAAGGCTTCCTGTCCTGCTGAGGGCAAGGTGCCTGTGATTGACTGGATTGCTCGTGTTTCTGCGTTGTCTACGTCTGCGACAGCAAGCCCAAAGTGTTTGGTAGAGCCAACCATTGAAAGGGGAATTCGAAACTCAATGGCATAACCGTTTTCGGTGACTGACATAAATCCCTGAATTCTATTTTCAGCTTCACCCTGGGTCGCGTAACGCCATTCTTTATCCATCTCGTAGGCAGTTGTGATACCCGGTTCGGTCATTGTCAGCACAATCTGGCGTGTTTTACCCGTCTGGCCGGTGAAGGTGATTCTGACGTGATCTGAAAGATCAAGCCTTAAAATATTCCTGTCCCTGAATACCAGTTTGTCATCCTGAACCTGAATAAAGGCGTAGACCTGATCTTTATGCTCACCCAGCACCAGGTAGAACTGGTTGGGTGAAATTTCCGGAAAAATTGAGCTGTCGACCTGGCCAAAACTCACGTTGTAGTTGAGAACACCTTCCCAGTCGTTGCTTTTCCCGTCTATTCTGATTGGGGTGGTTAAAGGATGTGCATACAGTTGTTCATAACCGTCGGGGGACAATGGCAGCTCGTTGAACAGATCCGATCTGCCGTTCAGTAGCGTCGAAATACCTTCTGCCGTCAGGAGTTGGGCATTGGCCTGGCTATCCACCAGGAAATCTTCCATCTCCTGCAGGTAGAGATAACTGAACCAGGGTAGAACAACCAGCGCAAGACTCATGAGAATGACAAGTTTGGTCGCAAGACGCGGACCCCGTATTCGGTCCTTCTTTAACTTGTTTGTTCCGTTACGGAATCGTTGTTCTGTCAATGCTTGTCCTGTCCTGATTCACTTCGTTGGGATGCTTGCAAAAATCTGCCGGGAACCTGGCATGTCTCATCCAGGTTTCCTGCATGGATTATTTTGCCGACCATCGATATCCAAATCCGTACTCACTTTTGATGCAATCGAAATCTTTGTCGATGCTCTCAAACTTTTTCCGAATGTTTCGCATGTGCGTATTGATCGTGTTATTCGTTACCAGACTTTGCATGGTTGCATTCATGAGCGTGTCATAGGAAACCGCGTGGCCCGGCGCACGAACAAGTTTGGCGAGCATTCGAAATTCCGTACCGGACAAATTAATGGGTTCATCTTTCCAGGAGACAAGGAGAGCTTCCTGGTCGATCGACATATCGCCAACCAGTTTTGCGGATGTTGAGCCTGCATTTGACTGCCCCCTGGCTTCATGAATACGTAGCAATGAGCTAATTCGCTCTGCCAGATAGTCCAGTGAAATCGGTTTGGGTAGATAGTCCCACGCACCGAGTCTGAGTCCACTGATCTTGTCTATTTCAGCTATACGTTCGGTCAAAAAGATGACCGGTAGGGAAGCTGACTTCGATAGCAGGTCCCGGCAGATTTCAAAACCGGCATCAACTTCATCCCCGAGAATGATATCCAGGATAGCAAGTTCAGGTAGTTCGCGTTCGAAACCAGCAAGTGCTTCAGCACGACTGCTATAAGCCGTGACGTCGTATCCCTTTTTTGTAATGGCATCGACGTAGTTACTTCTCTGATCTGGATCATCTTCAACGATGGCGATTTTCTTGGCCATGCAAGTTCCTCAACGGTGTTTAAATGTATTTTATGACAACGCCGGTGAGAAGTATTTCTCTCAGCGGCAAATTGATCACTTTAACTCAATAGTGGTGCCCGGGCTGTTGGTTTTCGCTCAGAAGGACGTGAAAAGTCCGCAATTCATTGTTTCTCCACTCTAATTCAGTGAACTTTCACTTTCCCTCAAGGGCGAATTGATGGTTATGGGTTTAACTGTGCATCAGTTATTGAAAATTGAATCGTGGATGAAACAGTGGTGGATGAAACAATGAAAGTATTTGTACCTATGTCAGACAAATTACAAGATGTGAATGGCAGGCTTTCCGGAAATCTGGTTCCGTTTAACCCTGAGTTTATGTCCAGAGCCGAACAGCACTTGAAAGATAGAAAGCCCGCAAACTGGATTGGTCAATCGGGTTATCATTCTGGCAGTGAGCGAATTCAAGTCATTCAAATGGTGGATTCCGGAGGCCAGGTCGCTGTTTAACCATCACTTTTTAACTCGTTCTAACTTGAGGTGTAAATGCCAGCTTTCGTGAGCGCTGGCTCCAGGGGTGTTTTCTCTAGCCGGTTTTATGTTTTGTCATGATTGTTGGTTAATACAATCGCTAATTGGTACAAGCAGCGCCGGTTATGGGCAATTGCTGTAACCAGCTAGCGATTGGTGACCACTTAATATCTATCTATGCCTATGCCGAATACTACTGTTCCCATTTATTCGTCGCAAATCTCCTGCCTGCTGTTCGCTTAAGTTCACTCTTCCGTTCTCCAGGCCCGCCGCCAATTCCGGTGCTATTCCAGGCACATACATTAAATAATTCAAGAGAGTTTCAATATTTTCCCGCCCGGGCTTAAACTGAACAAGGGTAGTTTCAGTCACCTGTAGGGTAGGAGATCAACCGAACAGTTGAGTCCGCATTTTTTGTAAGTTCAGGAAAGTTGCAAAACGATTGACATAATATGTCAATAGAGGTCAAATCAAGCTATGAGTATTATTACTGATCCCTATGTATGGTTTGTTTTGGCGCTGGTGTTTGCCGTTGCCGAGCTAATTATCCCCGGAGGTATTGTTTTTTTTCTTGGGGTCTCCTGCGGTATTGTTGCGACTGCACTCTGGTTGGGGATCGTCACAACCTGGGTTAACACCCTTTCGTTGTTTTTCGTCTCTTCCCTTTTGCTAATTATCAGTCTCAGGTCGATTGTTAGCCGGTTCGCCGGAGGTGATTCGAGCAAGGCTAATACAGAAGAAATTCTGGACGAGGTTGACGAGATTGTTGAAGTCAAAACAACGATTGGCCCCGGTGAGACCGTTGGGACCATTAGTTTTAGAGGTACATCCTGGCGAGCGCTCGGTGATGGTAGAGTGATTCCCGAGGGAAGCCGGGCGCGCATCGTGACGAGGGATAATACAACCTACATTGTTGATCCGGTAAGCTCAGGATATTCGGAATAGGCGCGGCATAGGAATCTGCAAAAGCTGGTGAGTGTTTACCAGCGTCTGCGACTCAAAAATGGTCTGCGACTCAAAAATGGTCTGCGACGAAAAATCAGTCTGCGATGAAATAAACACAAAGGCATGGAGTTGGAATCTTATGGGCTACATTACAATCTTGATACTGGTGGTAGGCTTCATCGCCTATCACCTTGTGCTCATCGTACCCATGCGGGAACTGTGTGTCATAGAGCGCCTCGGAAAATACAAAGCCACCCTCGAACCCGGATTACATTTTCTCATCCCCTTTGTTGATAGGGTTGCCTACCGCCATGAGACCCGGGAGCTCTGCCTCAACATACCCCACCAGAGCTGTATCTCGAGAGATAATATACAGATAGATGTTGATGCGTTGCTCTATATAAAAGTGATGGATGCCTATAAAGCGAGTTACGGGATTGAAGACTACCTGATTGCTGCAATAAATCTGGCACAAACAACAGTGCGCTCGGAAGTGGGTAAGTTGAGATTGAGTGAAACATTTTCCGAGCGGGAAGCATTGAATGAAACAATTGTTCGCGAAATTGATCATGCATCAGAGCCCTGGGGAATCAAGGTGATGCGTTATGAGGTGATGAATATCACCCCGTCAAGTAATGTCATTGATGTGCTTGAGAAGCAAATGGAAGCAGAACGGCAGAAGCGGGCCGAAATCACCCTGGCAAACGCCGAGCGTGACTCAACGATCAACCTGTCGCAGGGTGAGCGGCAGGAAGCGATCAATCTGTCTGAAGGTGAACGGCAAAAGCGGATCAACGAAGCAAGTGGACGAGCCCGGGAAATTTCAATCCTTGCGACAGCGACCGCCGAAGCAATGACGGCGATTGCACTTGCAATCGAACTTCCGGGGGGAGAGCAGGCTGTGAATGTGCGGTTGGTTGAATCCTATATTGATCAAGTCGATAGCCTGTTTGAAAGGAGTGACGTCTCTATTGTCCCCACTGAATTAGCCAATATTGAGGGGATGTTTGAGGGCTTCGACAGGGTGGCCACGAGCATTAGTCGCACCAGCAAGCGGGAGGGCTGAGGCATGGGTATGGATATTTTTGTGATGGTAACCTGGGGAATTATATTCCTCGTTTTAATCGTGAAGTTCTTCCAATCAATCCGGCTGGTATCAACTCAAACCGCACATATCGTCGAGAGACTGGGTCGTTACCACAAAACACTTGAGGCAGGTTTCCACGCACTTATTCCATTTGTTGATCGGGTGACGTTCATCCAGGATTTGCGGGAAGAGGCGATTGATGTCCCGCCCCAGGAATGTTTCACGGGTGATGAAGTCCAAGTCACCGTTGACGGTGTTATCTACATGTCAGTCTGGGACCCGGTTAAAGCGAGTTACGGCATTGTTGATTATCGCTATGCTGCGGTGCAACTGGCCAAAACTACAACCAGGTCCGTCATCGGGACCCTTGATCTGGATCGAACCTTTGAGGAGCGGGATGTTATCAGTGCCAAGGTGGTTGAGGTGCTGGACCAGGCCGGGCAGGCATGGGGAACCAAGGTTCACCGGTACGAAATTAAAAATATTACGCCTCCCAATACTGTCAGAAATGCGATGGAAAAACAGGTCAGCGCTGAACGAGAACGTCGAGCGATACTTGCCTCCAGTGAAGGCGACAAGCAAAGCAGGATAAACCGCTCTGAAGGATTAAAAGCCGAGTTGATCAACAGATCCGAGGGTGAGATGCAGCGGAGAATTAATGAGGCGGAGGGGCGTGCTGAAGAGATTCTGGCCATTGCCGCGGCTACCGCCAAGTCGATTGAAAAAATTGGTAGTGTCATCAATCAGAACGGTGGCCCCGAGTCATTAAAGCTGCAGTTAAGTGAGCGCTATATCAAGACCCTTGGAAAACTTGAAGGCACCAGAATTGTATTGCCGGGCAATGTGGCTGACTACAAGGCATGGTTGGACAATCTTCGGTTGAACGAACTGATTGATGTTGATGAGCCTGACGTCAAATAGACAGGGTGCAACTATCGCTTTGCGGTCTATCAATACCTGCTATGACTTTTGTCAAAGTACCGGCACAAAAACCCGGGTTAGTGTCAAAAAGGCAACCCTTCCCGATATCCCATCCTGGTTGTCGCGTTTGCTCCGGTTCCGCCTATGCTTAAGTAATAGCGGTAGACCAATTTAGCTTAGGTCTTTACTCGGCTTAAACCAAGCGACCGGAATCAATTTCGGTGTATCTAATTATTGGTAAAAACAATACAAAATCTATGAAGGACAGTATCCCCAAAATCAGCTTGCCGATCCTTGTCGATCTGTTTGTATTTGCATTTTTTGTCGTTGTCTGGGGCCTTGTGCTGGATCGGCTGGGGGTTATTCTGTGGTTCAGTGAATGGGAACTGGAATCGGGAAAAACCGGTGCACCTGAAATGATGCTGGTGTTCCTTTTTGCCTGTGCAACCTTTGTCGTTGTGACGATTCGACGCACCCGTGAACTCAGTGGCGAGGTCGAGCAAAAAGAACAAGCCAAAGCGAACTACCAGCATATTGCGTGGCACGATTCCTTGACAAATTTACCGAATAGACGGTTCTTTGCTGAACGACTCAATCAGGAGTTGGCGAGGGCGCAGCGGCACAATGAGCCACTTGCGGTGATGATGCTGGATCTTGATCATTTCAAGCAGATCAATGATCTTTATGGACATCCCGCCGGGGACACTTTCCTCGGCGTTATCGGCGGTCGACTAGAGGCGACAATGCGGGATATGGACACCGTGGCTCGTTTAGGCGGTGATGAGTTTGCAATCCTTATTCCAGGGGTGGATGACCAACACATCCTGGAAGAGATAGCAGACCGGATCATCACAACTCTGGGGCAACGTGTCAGGTATGAAGAGCATGACCTGCCCTGTTCAACCAGCATGGGTGTTGTTCGAGTATCCGGGGCAAGTGATGCAGAGGAAATCATGCGTTGCGCTGACATAGCACTCTATCGGGCGAAAGAGTCGGGTCGGGGTACCTACCGCTTTTTTGAACCGGAAATGCAAACCGAGTTGGTGCAGCGACGTGCATTGGCACTGGATCTCGAACGAGCAATCAGAGCTGGATCACTGGAGCTTTATTTCCAGCCAATATTCAAATACGACGACACCCTGAGGACTGACAATTGTACTGTAGGTAGGCACCTCATCGGTTTTGAAGCATTGACCAGGTGGAACCATGCTGAACTTGGTGAGATTCCAGCGGAGGAGTTCATTCGGCTGGCAGAAGAATCCAATTTGATCATCGAACTGGGTAACTGGATTCTGGAAGAAGCATGCAGGGTCGCCGCCAATTGGCCTGAACCTCTTTTGCTGGCAGTCAACATTTCTGCACTCCAGTTGATGCGCTCCTCGGTGGCTGCAATTGTTCGATCCGCCTTGCATTTATCAGGGCTTCCGGTGGAGCGACTTGAATTGGAAGTGACCGAAGCCGTTTTCATTGACCTGCCGGAGAGCGGACTGGAATCGTTATTTACTGTAAAGGAACTTGGCGTCCGAATTGTGCTCGATGATTTTGGTACCGGTTATTCAAGTATTAACCACTTGAGGCGGTTTCCCTTCGCTAAGGTGAAGTTTGATCATGGTTTGTTGGCGGACCTTGCGGAAGCAGAGCGGGGTTCGGAAATACTATCGGCCATGCTAGCGCTCTGCCATGCGTTGGGAACAGAGACCGCTGCCGAGGGCGTTGAAACGGAAGCTGCGCTTAAGCAGATAGAAGGCCATTCCTGCGGGCAAGTGCAAGGATTCCTGTTGGGTCCGCCGATGCCTACCACCGGGCTTGATAAACTGCTGGATGCAAGGGTTCGATCCAGGAAGCTCTGATTTTCCATGGGTTTGCGCCAGAAGGCTGTCAATAAAGTGATTTCTCACTACACGGTTAACAGTGTGCAGGGTTATCATGGGGCGAAACAGAGTCTCTGATAGTCCAGATGAAAAAGCTGATTCCACGTCGAAATTTTCTGCAGTTTGCGGCATTATCCAGCTCCACCCAGTTGGCGGGTTGCGTTGTAAATGGTGTTGTCGATAGTGCTTCTGCTGCGATTGGATATGCAGGTCAAAGACCTGAAATGCTTCACGGTATCCAGGCTGGTGATGTCGCGCATTCTTCTGCGGTGGTTTGGTCCAGCGTTGATCGTCCCGGTTATATGCATGTGGAAGTCTCCACCTCCGAGAGTTTTAAAGAAGCCATAAAGTATGCGCCGGTTTTGGCGACCACAGCATCAGGCTATGCAGCAAAGTGCCTGTTAACTGAGCTTCCACAAAACCATGAAATTTTTTATCGAATCCATTTTTCTGCGTTCGATCAGCCCAGAGCCAAATCTTCCTCGGTGGCCGGTAAGTTCCGCACGGCCCCCGCGGAGTCTGAAAGCCCACTTAAAGATATTCGTTTCGCCTGGTCAGGTGATACCGCGGGTCAAGGGTGGGGTATCGATCCGGCTAGAGGAGGTATGGCAACCTATTCTACAATACGTCGACACTCGCCGGATTTTATGATTCACAGCGGTGACACAATTTATGCTGACGGACCAATAAAGCCGAAACAGGAAATGCCAGACGGTTCAGTCTGGAGAAATATTGTTTCAGATGGTGTCCATAAGGTGGCGGAAACCCTTGAAGAGTACCGCGGTCGTTGGCGATATAATCTACAGGATATGCATCTCAGGCAGTTTAACAGTGAAATTCCTGTCTATTACCAATGGGATGACCATGAAGTGATTAATAACTGGTCACCGGGTAAAGATCTTGCCAACGACGATCGCTACAAGGAAAAATCAATTGATAAATTGGCAGGTCGCGCACGCCGTGCATTTCATGAAATGTTACCGACCAGAATACACGGGAAAGAGCCGGGTCGAATTTACCGAAAAGTGAGTTATGGACCCCTGCTTGATGTTTTTATGCTGGACTTGAGGTCCTATCGAGGTGCGAATTCTACCGGTGACCAGGATGTGTTGACCGATCAATCGCGGATCTTTGGCGCCGCCCAAATGGCCTGGTTCCAACGTTCGCTTCTGGAAAGTCAAGCGACATGGAAGGTCATTGCCTCGGATATGCCCCTTGGTCTGGTAGTCTGGGACGATTATAAAACAGCCAGTGGCGTTGAGGCGATTGCCAATGGAATTAACGGCAAACCCCTGGGCCGGGAACTGGAACTTGCCGGTTTGCTACGAACATTGAAAGAAAAAAACGTGACAAATACACTTTGGTTGACTGCCGATGTGCATTACACCGCCGCCCACCACTACCACCCGGACCGGGCTGTCTTCAAAGAGTTTCTCCCTTTTTGGGAATTTGTGTCCGGTCCATTGCACGCCGGCACATTTGGGGCTTTAGCGCTTGATGATACCTTTGGCCCCAAAGTGAAATTTGCCAAAACACCCTCAGCGGAAGAGGGGGTGAATTTGCCGCCTGACGCCGGTATGCAGTTCTTTGGCCTGGTGGATATCGATCGAACAAGTCGAAATCTAACGGTTCGTCTAATGGATCGAAACGATAAGGAGCTATACCGGAAGGTGCTGGTTCCGGTCGGATAGTCACACCGATAAATCAGCTCTGGCGATTGCTGACAGCTGATGCTGAATCTGGTCTAAATAGGAGATATATGAATCGACCTGAAATAACTGATCTGCTTTTGTATCCGATTAAAGGTTGTCGTGGTTATAGCGTGCATCAAATTATGATAACCACAATGGGATTGTTGGGTGATCGTGAATTTGCGGTAATCGCTGATGGCCAAAGGGTCAATCAAAAACAGATTCCGGAATTGATGCTGCTATCGGCAGTCTGGGATTCCCCGGAAATCCTGCTGCTGGATTTCCCAGGTGTTGACAGCTTTAAGCTTAATACGACTCTCAATGCCATTACAGATGTTGGATTGGCGGCATCGGAAATTCAGGTATATGGCAATAGTTTGCCAATACTGGATATGGGAGACAATGTCGCTGATTGGTTGTCGATGGCATTAGGTACCGCTGTTAGATTGGCCAGGACAAATGGGACGACGGACTGGTTTTTTCCAGTACCTGAATTTGAATTGATTCATGGTAAACCCCAGACAAAGTTTGTTGACGCCGCACCAATCCTGCTAACGAATGACGAGTCCCTTAAAGACTTAAATAGTCGACTTAATGACGCGTTGCCAATGAACCGCTTCAGGCCGAATGTGGTTGTCGGGAAACTGGCAGCCTACGAAGAGGATGAGTTGGAAATATTTTCATTTCCGAATGTGAGCTTGCAACGATTGAGCTATTGCGAACGTTGCATTGTTACCACCACCAATCAGGAGACAGGTGAGATGACAAAGGAGCCATTGCGAACCTTAAGTAAGTATCGAAAGCGGGAAAATGGTTACGCGGGTGGAATCAAGTTTGGTATCTATCTAACTGCGCTTGCAGGCGGCGAGCTCGCCGTGGGTGATCATCTCGGATAAAGAGATGCCTTGCTCCCCGATTACCCGGGGACGCCGGACCCATGATTCCCCCGGTGACAATAACTGAAGCACTTGATCGTATTGATATGAATTCAACCAGAGTTGCAGACGAATTTGAATTCTCTGGCCTGACCAGCATCTCCGCCAACGAGGTTAATGCGCCGGTAATTGCAGAGGCGCCAATTCAAGTCGAATGCCACGTCTTTGACACGATTGAAGTTTCGCCACATCGGGAAGGGTGTCAGCCGGTCAGCAGTCAAACATTGAACAGCTGGTTCCGGAATTGATGTGTTAAAACTCCCGGTTGATAGAGAACAGCGCCAGATTGTGCATGGCATCTCTGTATTTTGATGGCGGTAATTGCAGCAGACAGGCAGTTGCCTTTTCAATTTCCGCTGCGGCAAGTTCTTCTGTGTAAGTCAAACCTCCGGTCGCCTTAACAGTTTCGAATAATTCATCGATGTCTCCGACATCGCCTGTCAGTATCGCTTCACGTACCTGGGTTGCCTGTGACGGTGTGCCGTTTCGCATTGCTACAATCAGCGGTAAGGTCACTTTGCCCTCCGCAAGATCGTCTCCCACGTTTTTGCCTAGTTGCTCGGTTGAACCCTGATAATCCAGGATGTCATCAATCAACTGGAATGCCACACCCAGATGGCAGCCATAATGTTTGAGAGCCTGTTCCTGGATCGCCGAGGCGCCGGCGAGTACAGCGCCAGAGTGCGATGCTGCCTCGAATAACATGGCTGTCTTGCGATTAATCACCTCGATATAGCTCTGTTCAGTGGTATCGGGGTTTCTGATATTACCCAGTTGTTGTACTTCGCCTTCGGCAATGGTGTTAGTCGCATGGGAGAGGATTTCCATCACCCGCATATTGCCAATTTCTACCATCATTTCGAATGCCCGAGAATGGAGAAAGTCTCCAACCAGCACGCTTGCTGGATTTCCCCAGGCTGAATTTACAGTTTTTCTACCTCTGCGGAGGTCTGATTCATCCACAACGTCATCATGAAGTAGCATGGCTGTGTGGAGAAATTCGATAATTGCCGCGAGATTGATGTGTTGGCGATGCTGGTATTGGCAGGCATTAGCGGAAAGAAGCACCAATAAAGGCCTGAGTCGCTTGCCACCCGCTTCAATCAGATAAGTTGAGATCTCTTCGACCAGGGGCACCCGTGTCACCAGACTGGACTTGATAAGAGTATCTACAGCAGCGAAATCTGCTTTGACAGTGGTATAAAATGGGTGATCCATTGGCAGGCTCGGTTTGAATCGGTAAAACGCAGTGCGTCCCGGCGGTTTACCGAGAACTGGAATGCTAGGGGTGCACAAGAACCGTGTCAAGCACGACTGAGTGTGACCTGTGCCTAAAGATTAATTGACGCTTGATTGGCTGGGCCGCTTCCCGTAGAATTGCGCACCCTGATTATGGGTCTGGTTGTACATGGGAGTTACTTTTGCGATTTTTGCAAAAGTCTGTACCAAAAGTTATTTAAGCATGTTTGAAGGCCCGCATTTCCAAATTAATTAATTAGTCAATCTGACAGAGTGAAGAATAATGTACGCTGTAATTAAAACTGGCGGTAAACAACATCGCGTCGAGCCTGGTGAAGTGCTCAAGCTTGAAAAATTGAGTGTCGAAGCGGGTCAAACCGTCGATTTTGATGAAGTGATGATGATTGGAGAAGGCGACGATATTAAAGTCGGTGCGCCTTTTGTTGAGGGTGGGAAAGTTTCCGCTGAGGTCATCGCTCATGGGCGAGACAAGAAAGTGACCATCATCAAGATGCGTCGTAGAAAGCACTATCGCAGGCAAGCTGGCCATCGTCAGTGGTTTACTCAAGTTAAGATAACTGGCATTTCCGGAGGCTAGACAATGGCTCATAAAAAAGCAGGTGGTAGTACACGTAACGGTCGCGATTCAGAGTCCAAACGACTGGGTGTGAAAATATACGGCGGCCAGGCAGCGATTCCAGGCAATATCCTGGTTCGTCAGCGTGGAACCAAATTTCATCCGGGATTGAATGTCGGCTGTGGTAAGGATCACACACTTTTTGCCAAGGCTGAGGGTGTTGTGGAATTCACGGTCAAAGGACCGAAGCAGCGAAAATATATCAATGTAGTTGCTGCCAAGGCTTAAGCGTCACAAGATTTGAATCAAGCCCTGTCAGAGACGGGGCTTTTTTTTGCCTTTTGGAAGGCTGCCCGTAACAATTACTGTTACCGGGTGTTACAAAGAAGCTGATTATGAAATTTGTAGATGAAGCGAGTATCAGGGTTGAAGCGGGAAAGGGCGGCAACGGTTGCCTTAGTTTTCGCCGCGAAAAATATATTGCTAAAGGCGGTCCCGATGGCGGTGACGGTGGTGATGGCGGCAGTATCTACCTGGTTGGTGACGCTGATCTAAACACCCTCGTGGATTATCGCTTTCAGCCACGCTACAAGGCGCAAAGTGGCGAATCCGGGAAGGGAAAAGACCAGACCGGTGCCAAAGGTGACAGTATCTATCTACGGGTGCCCCTCGGGACCAGTATTTTCGACGATGAAACGGGCGAATACCTTGGAGACGTGAATGACGACAAGGAAGAGATCCTGGTCGCCCAGGGCGGGTTTCACGGATTAGGTAATGTACGTTTCAAATCCAGCACAAACAGGGCACCCCGACAGACGAAACCAGGGTCACCCGGGGAAATTAAAATCCTGCGACTGGAGCTGAAACTGCTGGCAGACGTGGGGTTGCTTGGATTGCCTAACGCGGGTAAGTCAACTCTGATCAGCGCGGTTTCTGCTGCCCGGCCTAAAATTGCCGACTATCCCTTTACCACGCTGGTACCCAATCTGGGTGTCGTGACCGTTGGTACTGATCATAGTTTCGTGATCGCGGATGTGCCGGGATTGATCGAAGGCGCGGCGGATGGTGCTGGTTTGGGTGTGCAATTTCTGAAACACTTATCCCGCACCCGGTTGCTATTGCACCTGATTGATCTTGCCCCTATGGATGGCAGTGATCCTGTGGAGAATTTTAGAACCATAGAGACGGAGCTGGCGAAATATAGTGAGGGAATTGCAAATAAGGAACGCTGGCTGGTCTTTACCAAATCAGATCTGGTACCGGCAGATGAGCTTGATCAACGTGTTGCCGACATCAAGGCAGCACTTAAGCAGGAAACGCTGGCGGTAGAGAAGGTTGGGCGAGAACGGCTGGAGTCTGGCGATCATGAGTATAAGATATCCGCGGTAACCCAGACAGGTACCCAGGCTCTGATGAATGATATTCAGGAACATTTAACCGAGCTAAAGGCGCAGATGGCAATAGATGCAGCAGCTGTGAAATTAGCAGCCAGTAAGGCTGATAGCGAATTGTCATCAAGTTCACATGCAAGTAAACCCTCTGATAAAGAATCTGAATTACAGATTGTGAAAGAGGTGCATCAATATTCGCTGGAGCAAAGGGAAAAGCGTCGTGCCAGACGGCTCGGGTTGGACGATAGTGCCCATGGCAATGACGAAGATAACGACGATGACGAACACGATGTAGAAGTCCACTACGAACCCTGATGCAAGTGCTGAATAGTCAATATGCTGCGGGTACCATCTGGGTCATCAAGATCGGCAGCTCAATCCTGACCGCGAACGGTAAAGGTCTTGATGTTTCACTTGTTGGCGATCTGGTTGATCAGATGGTCGCTGTTCGCAAGGCCGGTGTGCAGATTGTGCTGGTGTCCTCGGGGGCTGTTGCAGAGGGTATGACCCGATTGGGTCTGTCCCGCAGGCCTGCCGCCCTGCACATGCTCCAGGCAGCAGCTGCTGTCGGCCAAATGGGGCTTGTTCAAATGTATGAATCCCATTTTCAGAGGCATAGCTTGCATACCGCCCAGGTGCTGTTGACCCACGACGATCTGCGCTCAAGGGAGCGTTACCTGAATGCACGTAATACCCTGAAGAGCCTGCTGTCACTTGGCGTCATTCCCGTTGTCAACGAAAATGATACAGTTGTAACCGATGAGATCCGGTTTGGCGATAACGACACCCTCGCGGCGTTGGTGGCTAATCTGATTAGCGCAAATACTCTGGTGCTTTTGACTGACCAGAAAGGAATTTTCACCGCAAATCCTGACCGGGACCCCACGGCAAAATTGATACCGGTTGCATTATCTTCTGATCAGCTGTTGGATGAGGTTGCGGGAGATGGAGGTGCCCTGGGTCAGGGGGGGATGGTGACCAAGGTCAAAGCAGCGAGAATGGCGGCGCGAAGCGGTGCCAATACAGTTATTGCCTTTGGCAGAGAGTCAAACTGCATTTCCCAGATTCTGGGCGGCCTGGTAACGGGTACCTTGATTGAGTCAGAAAGCGATATGTTGGTCGCGCGCAAACAATGGCTGGCAGCCTTACCTGCCCGTGGTCGTTTAAATCTTGATCGAGGTGCAGCCAAAGTCATCCGGGAGGATGGTCGCAGTTTGCTCTCTGTGGGAGTCAAATCTGTGAGTGGGAAATTCACCCGGGGTGAGGTTGTTGCTTGTTTTGACGATACCGGCGTTGAGCTTGCCAGGGGGCTGGTGAATTACAGTGACCAGGAAGCTACTGTTTTATGTGGGCAGCCGAGTGCTAAAATTGAATCTATTCTGGGATATATCGGTGACGATGAGCTAATTCACCGGGATAACCTCGTGCTGGTCGTCTCATCTGGTGCGTGAGTGAATCCAAAAATTCACCAGGCACCAGATTGATCGAGGCGAGAGCACGAATCAAACAAAAATATCAGGAAGCTGAGAGTGCGCTAACGTGCCCGTGCAGTCGAGACTTATGTCTAGCCGCTTTGTTTTTGTGGATTATACCGTGGGTGACGGCGCGATCCAGTACGGGAACAGCGGCCTGGTATGCAGCCTGTGCTGCTGTTTGATCACCAGCTTCAATCGCTGCGATGGTTTTTTTGATCGCTGTGCGCATTGCTGATCTTTCACTGGCGTTATGTTTTCTACGAACTTCAGATTGCTTGGCTCGTTTTTTTGCTTGCGGTGTATTTGCCACGTTTTGGTGTTCCTTTTTTACTTACCCTTTCACAGGTAGATATTCATGAATTTGATCTGGTGCCGGCCTCGGCCTATTTTCTGCACCATGTGTCGGGGAAAGTAGTAAATTGTCCTTCACAGGGCTCGAAAATTAGACGCGGCACTATGCCCATTAAAAGCCTGAAAGTCAATCAAAAGGTCTATCGCTCACTAACTATCATAACATCCAAATGTGAGAGTCCGGGGGGGGTCATATTGATCCCTGATAAGACGTATGATTGTCAGTTGGCTATTCCGTAGCCGGATAGGTCGAATCGAAGCGAAGAGAAGAGAAGAGGATATACCCCTACAACAATGTCGAATCATAATACAGAGAAAAGCCGCCCGGTTTCAGGACTACTGCGCTCAAGTGGCCTGGTCTCTGTAATGACAATGTTTTCGCGGGTATTAGGCCTGGTTCGGGATATGGTTGTGGCCAATTTTTTTGGTGCCGGCGCCGGTGCCGATGTTTTCTTCCTGGCGTTCAAAATCCCCAACTTCTTTCGACGACTCTTTGCCGAGGGTGCCTTCTCCCAGGCTTTTGTACCTGTTCTCACGGAATATAGAGAACTGAAGTCCACCGCGGAGGTCCGTGACCTGATCGATAAGGTGAGCGGCACTCTGGGCGCAACGCTGCTGTTTATTACAATCCTTGGGGTGCTGGGGGCATCCGCTGTTGTGAGCGTATTTGCCGCGGGTTTTGTCTACCATGGGGAAGTTGAAAAGCTGAGTCTGGCGACCGAGATGCTGAGGCTGACTTTTCCTTATCTTTTCTTCATCTCAATGACAGCTTTTGCGGGCGCGATCCTCAATAGCGCGGGGAAATTTGGTCCTCCGGCATTTACCCCGGTACTGCTGAATCTAAGCCTGATAGGTAGCGCACTGTTTCTTAGGCCTTATCTGGAAGTCCCGGTCATGTCGTTGGCCTGGGCTGTTTTACTCGCAGGTATTGCGCAACTTTGTTTCCTCCTGCCCTTTTTGGGGAAGGAAAACCTGTTGCCAAGACCCCGATTTGGATTCAGGGATGAGGGAGTCAAACGAATCCTCACACTGATGATTCCTGCCATGTTTGGGGTTTCTGTTGGTCAGATAAATCTTCTTTTGGATACAGTATTAGCGTCATTTTTGGAGACGGGAAGTCTTTCATGGCTTTACTATTCAGATCGTTTACTGGAACTTCCACTGGCGTTGTTTGGGATTACTATTGCGACGGTGATATTGCCAAGCTTATCCCGGGAACACGCCTCGGGTTCGCCAGAAGAGTTTTCGAGGACACTCAATTGGGCATTGCGGATGGTTTTTGCGATTGGTGTGCCTGCTTCAATTGGATTAATTATCCTGTCGGAAAGCCTGATCACGACTTTGTTTTATCTTGGTGAAATGACAGAGAGAGATGTTGAGATGGCGGCTTTTAGTCTGAAAGCTTATGGTCTGGGTCTCATCGGTCATATGGTGGTCAAGGTAATGGCGCCGGGATACTTTTCTCGCCAGGACACGAGTACACCGGTGAAATATGGCATCATTGCGCTTTCTGCCAATATGGTACTGAACTTTTTGCTTGTCTGGCATTTTAAACATGCCGGTTTAGCGCTTGCGACATCTTTGTCCGCATTTATTAATGCGGGTTTGCTCTGGTACGGCCTTCGAAGTGCCGGTGTTTTGGTCGTGACGGAAGGCTGGCCCCGATTCTTCGGCCAACTGGTTTTTGCAAATGGAATATTGTGTATGATGCTGGTCGTTTTGGTGCCTTCCCAGGTTTATTGGTTTGAGCTGGGGTTCTGGCCCCGCGCAGGCTTGATGTTGCTGGTGTGTACTGGCGGCATTAGTGTCTACTCCGGCGCACTAGCTCTGGCAGGCTTTAAATTTCGGCAGATGGTTCGTTAGTCCAAAGGGTTCTGATGCAGTTTGATTGTAACGATAGTCAATGGAAGGCGTAGCAGTGGAAATTATTCGGGGCATAGTCAACCTTCGTCCACAACCTCAAGGTTGTGTTGTAACCCTGGGCAATTTTGATGGTGTACATCGAGGCCATCAGGCAGTGCTTGCCCGGGTGCGCGAGAAATCAAGGGAGCTTGGGTTGCCATCAGTTCTGGTTTGTTTTGAGCCACAACCCCTGGAGTTTTTCGATGAATTTAATGCCCCGGCACGCTTGACCCGGTTCAGGGAAAAGATTGAGTTGTTGTCACAACAGGGCATCGATAAGGTCCTTTGCCTGAGGTTTAATGAGGCAACCAGGTCAATGTCTGCCACCGCGTTTATTGAATTGCTGGTTGATCGATTGAATACGCGAGCACTATTTGTTGGCGATGAAGCCAGGTTTGGTGCTGACCGAAGCGGAAACTATCAGATGCTGTTGGAAGCCGGGCAGGAGTTCGGTTTTGAGGTAACCAATTTGCGGACTTTAACCATTGGGGAAACGAGAATTAGCAGTAGCCGAATCAGGGAATGTTTGGCGCTGGGTGATTTGAAACAAGCTGAAGATATGCTGGGGTATCCGTATGCGATTACCGGAAAAGTTGTTTATGGCCGGCAGCTTGGTAGAACGCTAAATGCCCCAACTGCAAACGTCCAACTGCATCGTTACAGGACGCCGATTGACGGCGTGTTTGCTGTTGAAGTGGTGATGGATATCGGAGCGGAACAACGGATATATCAGGGGGTGGCAAATGTTGGTGTTCGGCCAACACTTAATGAAAAAAGCCTCAAGCCTATTCTGGAAGTTAATTTGTTCGATTTTCAGGGAAATCTGTATGGTCAATCGGTGAAGGTTATTTTTCGTTCAAAAATACGCGATGAGAAGAAATTCAATGGTCTGGATGAGTTGAAAAAAGCGATTGCAGTAGACATAGATGATGCCCGGGCCTTTTTCAGGGAACGGACAGGAGAAATTGCGGCAGGCGGGTTGAGCGAGTGATATTTTATATTTTCACCATCATTATCGTTGTTTTGGATCAATGGTCGAAACGTTACATGAGTGAGTTATTGGAGCTATGTCGACCTGGTGTTTGTGAAACTATCGAAATTTTGCCTGTTTTCAAGTTAATATTGCTTCAAAATTCAGGCGCTGCATTCAGCTTTCTGGATGATGCAGGGGGATGGCAGCGCTGGTTATTGGTGACCATATCAACGGTTGTGAGTGTTGTAATTGGTGTCTGGCTTTACCGGGTCAAAACTTCTGAAAAACTACTCGCATTTTCGCTGTGTCTTATTCTGGGCGGTGCCGTTGGCAATTTAATTGATCGTGCCGCTGTGGGTTATGTTGTTGATTTCATTTTGGTGCATTGGGATGACCACTATTTTCCAGCCTTTAATATTGCAGATTCTGCCATCTCAGTCGGCGCAGGTTTCCTGATTCTTGATATGCTCCTAAAACCAAAAATAGTGAATGATGATGACTAACACGACACCCGTGGGGCCAGGTACCCGCGTAACCCTGTTTTTTACCCTTGCGCTGGAAAATGGCGTGGAAATCGATTCTACCGGTGCAAAACCAGCGGAGTTCTCGGTTGGCGATGGAAAATTGTTGCCAGGTTTTGAAAATGCGTTGTTCGGCATGAAAGCGGGAGATAAATCAAAGCTCCTGATTGAGGCTGAAAATGCATTCGGGTTACACAATGAAGCAAATGTCCAGCGTCTTAGACGAGGCCAGTTTCAGGCAAATATGGAGTTGGCCGTTGGGTTGATGATGTCGTTTGCCGACACCCAGGATGCCGAGTTGGCCGGTGTCATCACCAAAATCCAGGGTGAAAGTATAGAGGTAGATTTTAATCATCCGTTGGCGGGCAAGAATGTCATGTTTGATGTTGAAATTTTGGATGTCGATCAGATTTCAAACGAAATTCTAAGGGTGAAAAGCTAGTGGTCACAAAAATCAAACTTGCCCAGCCACGGGGATTTTGTGCCGGTGTCGATCGAGCAATCGAAATAGTCAATCGAGCGCTTGACCGGTTTGGCGCACCTATCTATGTCCGCCATGAAGTTGTCCATAACCGGACGGTTGTGGAAGAGCTAAAAAGTAAAGGTGCCATTTTTGTTGATGAAATTGCCGAGGTGCCTGAAGGATCCATTGTGATATTTAGTGCCCATGGAGTCTCGCAACAAGTGCGGAAAGAAGCCGCGGAGAAGAAAGTCAGGGTGTTCGATGCAACCTGTCCCCTGGTTACAAAAGTTCACAATGAAATATCCGTGTACTCGAAAAAAAGACAAGAGGCCATTCTGATCGGCCACGCCGGACATCCTGAGGTTGAAGGCACCATGGGTCAATATGAAGACCCTGCACTGATACATCTGGTCGAGGATGAAGCGGATGTTGATGCGCTGGTGCTTGGTAATCCCAATGATGTGGCTTACGTGACCCAGACAACACTTTCGGTTGATGATACTGCGCGGGTGATCGACCGTTTGCGCGCTAAATTTCCTGAAATTCAGGGGCCCAGAAAGGATGATATCTGTTATGCCACCCAGAATCGGCAAGATGCGGTTAAGCAGCTGGCAATGGAGTGCGATCTCATACTCGTCGTGGGGTCCGCCAATAGCTCTAATTCCAATAGATTGCGCGAATTGGCCGAGCGATTGGGTGTAAAGGCGCATTTGATCGACACCGCCGATGATATAGATGAGCGCTGGATCACAGATGTAGCTCGTATTGGGGTAACTTCCGGTGCCAGCGCGCCTGAACATCTGGTACAGGAAGTTATCGAATTCATCCAGAACCTTGTGCAGGCTGATGTTGAGCAATTAATCACCCGGGAAGAGGTGATTGAGTTTTCGTTACCGAAAGAGCTTCGCTAGGCGATAACTGCGTCTTCAGTCCCGGTCACTCATTGCCCTGTAAATGGCTTTTATCGGAAAATTTCAGGTTTGAATTTTCGACTGAAAAGTAATTAAGTCATATAGAACAATAGCTTGGATTTCCCGGTGAATGATTGGTTGCTTCCCAGACTACCGAACTGCGGATGAACTTGTTAACTTATCGCTGATTTTTCTTGTACACTGCTTTTGGAAGTTATAATCCTGAATTACCATGAGTTCGAGTGACAAAAAGTGCCTGGAACTTGCCAGCCTCACCCGTTTGGAGATGATGATTTTGTTTGCGAAAGGTTACACCCTTATTGAGTTAATGGTCGTGGTTGCTATCATCGGTATTGTTGGGTCCATTGCATATCCCAGTTACCAGAGTTATGCCTGCGACACATACAAGGCACAGGCCGTCGCAGATTTGCGGATTTGTGCCCAGCAGATGGAAAGATATTATAGTAATGGTTTTACTTATACCGGTGCAGTTATTGATGCCAGTGCAGCAAGTACCTGCATTAATCGCTCGCCCGCTGAAGGAACCAAAAAATTTGATTTAAGTCTATTTGCTGTCTCTGCACAGGATTTCAAGATCAGGGCAGTACCCGCATCGGGAGAATCCTGTGGTACAACCATGCAGGTTGAAGCGGACGGTGCCTTAACCGAGATTTAAGCCTGATAATCTTGCCCGGCCATCGGGGCGGGCAAGACTTTTTCGGTGGATTCCAAACCGAATTTGTTCGCTCAAAGCCGGATCTGGCTTAAAGGGTTGATTTTAATGACCTGCAGCGGTGGACGCCCGGCAGATGATCTCAGTTTGAAACCACTATTTTCACGACCGTTTGTCCTATATTCCCCCCATCTTATCTAACTGCCTCCTTTACGTGTTTCACCTTAACTTAGAATACTCTGTTCTAAGGAAAGGAAGTGTGGATGAAAATGCCCCGGCGGCCAGTTGTTCCTACCCGACAAATGCGCGGGTTTACCTTGATTGAACTCATGATCGGGCTAGTGATTGTTGGCGTTGGTCTGACGATCGCGGTACCAAGCTTCGAGGGAATGACTGCGCGAAATCGAATCGCCACCCAGGTGAATGAGTTTTTGCTCGCTGTCAATCTTGCCAGGAGCGAGGCTAGTCGCACCGGGAGCTTTGTCAGTATTCAGCCAGTTGGTAGCAATGGTTCAGACCAGTTTGGTGATGGCTGGTGTGTCATCGAGGGAGATACCGGAAATTGTAGCGGCACTGTCCTGCGGCGATTTGATCCCTTGGCAGGTGAGTCGACGCTGGATCTGGTCGGTTCCAGCAGTTCCATTGTATTTAATTCATTAGGAGGGCTTGAGAGTTCGACGCCCGTCAGCGTGGATCTTTGTTATCCGGGCCAGGAAGGTAGACGAATTTATATCAACCTGGTCGGGCGCTCTAAGTCCCATCGTCCCGATGATGTCGATTCATCAAGGCGCCCTGTATGTCCATAAGCCTGAATTATTCTGAGGACCCAAGTGTGAATATTCACAAAAAACGCCAGCGCGGTTTTTCATTAATCGAGGTGCTGGTCGCCGTACTGATCGTCGCCGTTGGAATTCTTGGTGTGGCGGGCCTTCAGGTTGTGAGTTTGCAGCAAAACAGAAGTGCACTGCTGCGAGCAGAAGCTTTGCAGTTAGGGAACGACATACTTGACCGGATGCGGGCGAATCCGCTCACGGACTATGCACCGGTATCAATAACCGCTGCACCGCCCAGTGCAAGAAACTGTGTTACAAGTAGCTGCGATCGGGCAGAAATGGCGGAATATGATATTGCCCAGTGGAAATGCAGCATAAATTCAAATGACAGTGATGATGTGCCCTATGATATTTGTACCTCCCTTGGTATCGCAGGTTCACTCCCAACCGGTGCCGCTTCAATCTCTAAATCTAACGGTGTGCATGAAGTGACCGTTGAATGGGCGGATGATCGAGCCGGAAATACGTCTTCCATCACGCTACGTACCCGAACGGATGATGATTAAGATGATACGCGCTAAAGGTTTTTCCCTGGTTGAATTGATGATCTCTCTGGCCCTCGGTTCCGTTGTAACCGCAGGGGTTGTTCAGCTTTTTGTCGCCAATTCAGAAACACATAATCTATTGCAGGGTCAGTCGAGAATGCAGGAGTCGGCGAGATTTGCCCTGGATTTTATTGGCAGGGATATTCGTCAAGCCGGCTATCGTGGTTGTTTTTCATCTAATGATGACCTGAATTCAACGGTGGATCCGGCCAATTTGCCCTATGAATATGATCTAAGGTTTGGCATGACCGGTTTCGATGCCACCGGTGAAGACGAGTGGACACCGGATATCACAAATATATTACCCTATACAAATTCCTCTAATGATGATGAGCGAGTGTTCTCCCTGGCAGCGGATAACTACGGGGTTGGCAGTGGCATAAATCTGGATGAGATTGTCTCCGGTACAGATATTGTAACCTTCAGAAATCTGTCCCCGGTAGAGCTTAGAATTGCTGCACCACTCAACACAGCAGCGGTTAATCCCGTCATTAATATTGATGTTGGATGGAACGAATTTCGAAAAGACCAACTGGTGATGATCCATGATTGTGCCCAGGCGACTATCTTCCGGGTGACAAGTATCACACCAAATTTGGCGGGAAATGCCTCTACCGTGAATCAGAATTTGACCATTGGTCACCTCGCAGCGGACCTTGATGCCACTCGTAATATTACTGCGCAATTAAATAGGGGTAATGTGTTCCAACTGGATGCGGCTGTGTCTGCAATTGAATCACACACCTATTTTATACAACCGGGTGCAGGATTTAACGATAGTGGACAACATCCGTTGTCGTTATGGCGGAAAAGCGGCCTGGAACCACCGGTAGAGTTAATCGAAGGAGTAGAAGACCTTCAACTTCTATACGGCGAAGACACTGATGAGGACGGGGTTCCGAACCAATATGTACCGGCGCATTTTGTAACAGACTGGTTGGCGGTCATAACTGTGAGGGTAACCATTGTGGTGAACAGTATCGATAATGTTGGTGGAACAACCCTGCCAACACATGGGTGTACCATCCAGCAATGCTCCGATGGTGTCCAGTTCGACGGCCTGATACGCAGAGCCTTTACGCAAACTATTCAGTTAAGAAATCATAGCTAGATGGATATGAGTGTGAGTAAGTTAAAATCAGGAATCCAAAAAAAACGATCCGTCACCTCCCAGCGCAATCAGAAAGGAGTGGCGCTGTTTATCAGTCTTGTGATGCTGCTTATTCTTACGGTACTGGGTTTGTCATCTGTGCAAACCACTACACTGCAGGAACGGATGGCAAGAAATGCGCGGGACACAAATCTGGCATTTCAAGCTGCAGAATCTGCGGTCAAAGATGCGGAAACCTTGATTGAGACCTTTAATTCTCTGGTCGCGTTTACATCAGCAGGGGCGAACGATGCAGGCTTCTATTTTGAGGGAGATTATGACGCACCTACCAATTGGAATAATTTCAATTGGACCAACGGTGAAGGTTATATTGAAGCGCCAACTGTCATCGATGGCGTCGCAGAACCGCCCAAGTACTTTATTGAACATATCAAAACCGTCATTTCTGATAATGACACATTAAACCTGGACAACATCGGTCAGGATTCCGGCTCAGGTCGGGCTCAAATATTCAGGGTCACAGTGTACGGCACCGGTGGCACGTCAACTGCACATGTAATGATTCAGAGCACTTACGGCAAGCGTTTTTGAATTGGATAATATTATGAATACTAGACTGCTATTTCAAAATTTGTGGGTCCGATCCGTCTTCCTGATGGGTTCGATTCTACTATCGGGTGTTGTATCTGCGGCGCCGGTAGCGATCGGACCGGATTTTACGGTCAGGGTTAATGTTGGTGAAGCCTACGCTGCGACTTCTCCCCGTACTGATATGTGGCCTAAATTTCAGGAAAACCCGCCATTACTGTCGGGCTCCTGTTCGAATCGATGTACCTATGCCGGAATTGCCGTCAGTGGCGACAATATCATCAGTCTGGATACCACTATTACAGGTTTTGGTGATGGCTGGTTCCACCCGCTTGATCTTGACGGTACCTCTCCCTACTCCACTCCCGGAAAACAGACCTTTGAAATCCGCGCCACACGGATACTTGATGGTACAACTTCTGCAAACTTTGTCACCGGTGTGGTAATTGTGAATGGTGCACCGGTGATCACTTCCGACGGCGGTGCGAGCACCGGTAGCGTTGATGTTAACGAGGGCACTGCTGATGTCACAACGGTCACGGCGACCGACGTCAATCTTCCAGATGATACCCTGACCTATTCAATCTCTGGCGGTGCGGATATGGGCGCCTTTGTGATCGACGGCTTATCCGGAAAGCTTCAGTTTTCTGCGATCCCTGATTTTGAATCACCCGCCGACGCCGGCTTGGACAACACCTATGAGGTTGAAGTCACCGTTACCGATATAGGTAGCACATCACAAGCAGGACTATTTGATGTGCAGACGTTAACAGTGACTGTGAAGGACGTTAACGATATTGCACCGGTTATCACCAGTGGGTCAGTCTTCAATAATAACGAAAACGTAAGCCGGGTAGTTACCGTGACTGTCACCGATGCGGATACAGTAGGCGCGACAGCCTTCTCGATCGTTGGTGGTGCTGATGCCGGTGACTTTTCAATAGATGTGTTATCGGGCGAGCTTTCATTTGCTGTGGTACCGGATTTCGAAAATCCTGCAGACTCGGATCTGAACAATAGCTACTTTGTTGATATTCAGGTTGATAACGGGGCCTTCTCCGTCGGTCAGTCAATCACTGTCAATGTCCTTGACTTAAATACCATTCCTACTGCGGCCAACGCGACCCTGGCTGTCGACGAGGATGTCGCCTATACATTTCAGGTATCAGATTTCTCATATAACGATGTGGATGGGGACGCCTTCACCCACCTGAGGTTTTTGACTTATCCTGCCAAAGGGCAGCTCAAAGTGTCCGGTACTGCGCTACCCGGGTTTCCTGGATTTTTACTACCCGTTGCCCAGATCCCGAACCTCACCTATGAATCAGTCGCGGATGAAGATGGGGCGGCCTATGCGGCATTCGATTTTAAAGTTCGAGACTCAATGGGTAATGACAGCGTTGGTGTCAACAAGATTACATTCGATGTTAACGGCATTGCCGATACTCCCAATGTCACCGCAACCCCAACGGTTAATCTTAATGAAGACAACTCCGGGCTAATCTCGATCGTTGCCAACGTCACCGATGTCACCAACGAGACATTGACGGTTCAAATCTCGGGTTTACCCGTTGGCGCTGCAATCGATGATGGCACATTTAATTCGACTCTCGCGACGACGGATGTTTCTGCCTGGAATCTTGCGACGATCAAGCTATTTCCACCAGGGCATAGTGACGTTGAGTTCACGCTTACGGTGACGGCAACAAGCAAAGAGATCAATAGTGGTGATACGGCACAAAAAACTGCTGAAACAGATATTGTAATCACAGCGATTGCAGATGTGCCGGGTCTGACCGTAAATTCAGCAGTAACCGGGCCAGAAGATTCAGCGATTGCACTAACGATATCAGGGAGTCTGGTAGATACAGACGGCTCGGAAGTGCTTGGCTATCAGGTCACAGGCGTGCCAAACGGTGCCTCATTGAGTAATGGTACCGATGCAGGAGCCGGTGTTTGGGATTTGCTTGCGGCTGATGTGACTGGCTTGACTATCACCCCGCCTGCGAACGACGACAGCGACTTTACATTGGCTGTCACCGCAATCGCTACTGACAATGACGGTAGTAGAGCGAGTTCACTTGCATCAAATATCGCGGTGACTGTCACCGCGGTAGCAGATGAACCGACGGTTACAGTGACAGCGGCGGTAAGCGGTGATGAAGATACGGCGATTGCCCTAACAATCTCAGGTGCAACTGCAGATGCTGACGGATCAGAAACACTGGGTTATAGAATTTCGGCTGTCCCGTTAACAGCGAGCTTAAGTGCCGGAACAGATTCCGGCGGCGGGGTTTGGGTACTCACAGCCGCGGAAGTTGCCGGGGTCACCATTTCCCTAAATCAACATCTGGCTACCGACTTTCAATTACAGGTGCAATCAGTTGCATTCGAAGCAAGAGATGGCGATATTAAGGCGTCGGTTGCAAGTCCAATTGATGTTACCTTCAATGATGTTGCGGATGTACCCGTGCTCACCACCACCGCAACAGCCTCAGGTGATGAAGACACGGCAATAGCGTTAACGATTTCCGGTACCCTGGTGGATACCGACGGATCTGAGGGACTGACAGCGACAATATCCGGTGTGCCAACCGGAGCAACATTGAATGCAGGGGTTAACCTGGGTGCAGGTGTCTGGTCAGTTCCTGAAGCCGATTTTGTCGGTTTAACTGTGACGCCACCTGCTAATGATGTGACGCCATTTACCTTGAGCGTAGCAGCGGTTGCGACTGAAACAACCGGCGGGTCCACAGTTTCAAGTGCAACCCAGGATATTGCAGTGACAGTAAATGCTGTCAATGATCCCCCTGTAGTTGTCAACCAGGTGTTTGCCATCGATGAAAATTCTCCCAATGGCACAGTTGTTGGGACAGTTGTCGCATCGGATGTAGATACCGGCCAGACGCTAGTCTATGAATTGACGGGTACGGCCTTTGCCATCAGCAATAGCGGTGTGATTACCGTTGCCGATGTGGATCAACTGGACTTTGAAGTGACAACAACTTTTGCCTTAACCGTGAAGGTAACTGATGACGGCGGACCTGCGGCAAATACCGTTGCAACAATTGATATCAATATTAATGGGATTAGTGATGCTAATCCGGTTGGTGTTTCAGACACGGCGACGGTCGATGAGCTTGCAACCGTCACGTTTAATGTTCTCACTAACGATTCTGACCCTGACACCCCCGCTGACCCGATCAGCGTAACGGAGGTAAACGATGATGCGGGTTTGGTTGGGGTACCCGTTGACCTGATGGAAGGCGGTATTGTTGTTGGCACATTAACTATCGATTCCAACGGCGATGCAACCTTTGTTGCGACAGCGGACAATACCGTTGAAATATTTGCAACATCGGCGACCTATACAGTCAGCGACGGACTATTGAGCGACGAGGAAATAGATGTTGATATCACGCTCAACCCAATAAACGATAACTCCCCAATGCTGAGCGCTACGGGTACAGCGTTAATGGCAAGCGGTATTCAGTTTGACGAAGACCAGTTCACCAGTTCAGGTTCGCCGCGATTTGTAGTCCTCAACGATCTCTTTATCGACCTTGATATTGACGAAGATGGTGTGCTTGACGGAAGTATCGGCGCCGATAATGATTCCCTTGTGTTTACCATTACCAGCAATAGCAATAGCGCCTTGCTTATGACTTCAATAAACAGTGGTGATTTGAGTCTCTATAGCCCGGCCAACGAACATGGTTCGTCGGATATTTCTATCCAGGCAATTGATGTTGCAGCACCATTTAGCAATATATCATCAGTAGCACTGCCAGTGACGGTGGATGTGGTTTCTGTGAATGATCCGCCGCTCTACTCATCTACTTATTCCAATTCGACCCAGGATGAGGATTCCGGTGATATTGCCATAAATTTGAGTAGCGGGTTTACCGATGCTGATCTTGGTGACAGTGACCCGAGTGATGATTCGCTGACGTACACCCTGACTGTCGATGATGTGCCTAATCAATTTGTGACAACAACGATGATTGACACCAGTGGCTTCACCTTGATTAGTGAAACGGTCGATGTACCCT